>Ga0247727_10004320_pt1 | contig 30240 bp, 23 predicted proteins | sample WisWelCaveWW1625_FD_202498 | JGI IMG/M metagenome (GOLD analysis project Ga0247727, IMG submission 202498) | Biofilm microbial communities from Wishing Well Cave, Virginia, United States - WW16-25 | ecosystem: Environmental > Aquatic > Deep subsurface > Groundwater > Cave microbial mat | place...
CATTGGCGGTGGACAATTCCTGCGTGCGCTCCGCAATGCGCTGTTCAAGGTGCTGCGTGAGTTCTTCGAGGTGGGCATAGGCTCTGGCGTTGTCGATGGCCGCGGCCACGTGGCCGGCGATCGTCAACAGCATATGGAGATCCTCGTCCGTGCAGGGTTGTGCGCCCCGGTCCCCGGTGAGGTACCCGAGTATCTGGTTCTGACTCTGGAGCGGTACCGCAACGAAGGATGTCACCCTGGCGCGGCGAGCCAACTCCAGTATAGATGAGTGCATGCGATCGGCCACGGCCTCAAGGTTCTGGATGATCAAGGACTTCCCATGAATCAGCAGGTCGGCTTGGAGGCCGCCATCGTCTTGGATCGGCAGATCAAGATGGCGAGCTGCCTCCGCAATGTCCGGCGAGACCCCGGCGATGTGAGCCACATACGCCGTGTCTCGTTCGCGATGCCGCAGCATTACAAACATCTGCGTAAAACCCAGATTTGCGATCAGGAGCTGCAAGACGGTGTTGAGAATCTGATTCAAGTCCAGCGTCCGGGCGATGGCCGCACTGACTTGATGTAACGTGGTCAATTGACCGACCTGTTGGTTGATGGTGGCCATGTTCGCTGTAATGGCGATGTTCCTTTCCTGTAATGAGTGGGTCATCAGGTTAAAGATGTTCGTCAGTTGGCCGATTTCGTCGCGGGTGGAGGGTGTGAGGGGCATAGTCGGGTGGCCCGCAGCCACTTGTCGAACCACATCGGCAAGGCTCCTCAGTGGATTCGTGATACGGAGGGTGAGCAGGTAGGCGCCGAGCGCGCCTGCGCCGATGATGAAGGTGGTATAGATGAGAATATCGCCGATCATCGTCAGGAGTTCGTGTTTCAGGTGTGCGTCGGTCAATCCTATTTGGACCACACCGGACATAAGTGCCGACCGTGTCGGGGATGAGTTGGTGCTTCCTTCATCCAGTTGAATAGAAAATGGAGACAGCGAGGTGTCTCCTTGGGCCGTTCGCAGCACCGGCACGGCAAAGTCGTACACGACTTCCTCCCACGCAAATCGGTTCCCTATCCTGGTGGAGAGGGAGAAACGTGTCATCAGAGGAGTCGTATTCGCCGATCGGATGAGCTGTTTCGCTATCTGACTGTCCGGGTATAGAGGATGATCCACGGACCGCACAAGGCTGGCAGAAGATTGGCGTGACCCTTTTGTGTGCTGAGCGAGCACGGTTCCGTCTGGGCGAGTGATGACCACATACACCACATCCTGGACAGCCACGAGGCCATCAATGAATTGTTGGAGCGTGGTGCGATCTTCCGCCACGAGGCCTGCATATATGAAGTGTTCATTGTGGACTATGCTCGTGAGAAGAATCGTTCCCAGCTGCTGGAGGCTGGTGGTCATCGCCTCTCGCCTCTCGTCGACGTAGTACCAGCTCAGGGTCGAACAGGCGATGGCGAGAATGAGGCTAAAAAACAGCACGAACTTTGTGCGCAGGCTGGGGAACCCTCTCGTGGGTAACGCCATGGGAGCACGGGGTTCGTCCGGCGGATAAGGAGGATTCAATTGCCGGTCCGCCTTAATAGGTTTCATCGATGAGACTCGTCAGCTCCTTTGGAAAAGTAATGCCGAGGAACTTCGCGGTCTTGAGATTGACGGTGATCTTGAGTCGCGCGATCGGCATGGGGTTGAGCGGAAGCAGCCGTTCCCCGTCGAGAATGCGCTTTGCGAGCAGTCCGGTCTCTCGGCCGACATCGACGTAGTTGACGGATATGCTGAGCAGCGCTCCCAGGCGTGTGAACTCCGGTGAGAACCCGATCACGGGTATCTGATGTGCGAGCGCTGATTCAAGGATGAAGCGTATGGACTCGTTCGTCAATACCGTGGAATCCGGCATGAGCCAGAAAGCCTCGACATCTGAGAGCAGCGTGCGCAATTGAGGGGGCACGTCCTTATCGCTCTCGACGGGAAGCCCCTTCAATTGAAAGTCAGAGATGGTGGCCTGCTGCACCGCGTGGTTCACCTGAGAGGAGGTCTTGGCGGGATCGTAGAGAGCGCCGAGCCGGTGAAGGGTCGGCAGGAACGTCCGCATGATCTTCAGCTGTCGGTCGACGGGGACGTCCAGGAGCGTGCCGGTCATGTTGGCGGCTGTGAGCTGATGTTTCAAAGGGTCCAGGATCATCATATAGACGATCGGGACATCCACAATTTCTACTTTCGCAGCCAACGCGGCTTTGAGCCCTACGGCGATGACCAGTGACGCATTCGATGCCCGCAGTTTGCGCGCGAGCTTTTTCCCAAGCTCCAGGTCGCCTTGCGCATTGTATTCGGTATAGGTCGCTCCAAGCGGGCCCGTGGCCTTCAAGCCTGCAATGGCCTCGCGATACGCCGCAATGTCGGAAGACTGCAGTATGGCAATGTCCATCGCTGCGGATTCGGACCCACACAGGGTACAGAGGCCGAGCATCACGGCGAGTCCCACCACCGCCCAGGAGGTTCGTGAAACGTGAAACGTTATTCGCGCGAGACTCGCGAGACTTGCGCGAAAAGCGGGACGGGTGAGACGGACGACGGTTCGCAGGGGACTGGCTCCGCCGTCTGCGGCGGTGCCTGTCCCACTGCTCGCGAAGTCAGAAGGTTTCGGAATTTCGAACTTCAAGTCTCGCCTTTCCCGCTCGTCGCGCATCGCTTGCGTCTCGTGTTTCACGCGCCACCGCCGGTGGCACGGACCGTTCCCAATATATGCAACGCTTTTCCTTCGCGATCTCGAATAATCTCACCCATCCAGACACACCATTGGACGCTGCCGTCCGGCCGCAGGACGCGATGTTCAAACGTCACATCGGCGCGTTGCGGCTCCAGCGCGTGGCGCATGGCAAGCACAATAATCTCACGATCGTCCGGGTGGACGAGCGCGAGCAATGCGTTCTGTGTGCCACGGGCCGATCCAGGCGCCGCGCCGAGCAACGTGTCGACCTGTGGCGACCAGTAGAGTTGACCGGTCTGAAGGTCCCAGTCCCAGAGCCCCACCGGCGCAGAGTTTAGGGCGAGATGGCTTCGCGCATCAGTGGCACGGTGTTCATCTTCGACGCGCTTCCACTTGGTAATGTCGGTGGAGATGCCGCAAGTCGCATAGGGCTTGCCGGTATGGTCGCAAAGCGGGAATTTGACTGTGATGGAAGCACGGAGGCCATCGGAATGGGGCGCGTATTCCTCAAATTCTACCGGAGTGTTCTGCTCCAACACCGTCACATCGTTGGCGCGAAACACATCGGCGATGTCCCTGGGGAAAATCTCGTGATCGGTATGGCCGACAATCTGGTCCGTGGTGAGGGAAAAGCGCTGTTCGAACCGGCGATTGATGAAAAGATACCGGCCGTCGACGTCTTTCACGTAGATCTGGGCGGTGGTGTTGTTGACCACACCTTGCAGGAGTTGCTCGTTCCGGCGAAGCGCATCCTCCGCGAGTTTGCGATCCGTCACGTCCCGGAGGGAGCCGGCCATACGGGTCATCCGGCCGGTCTCGTCCCAGATCGCTTGGCCACGGGCGCGGAACCAGTCATACTCTCCTGCCTTGGTGAGGATCCGGTATTCCACGTCGTAGGGATCGCGTCGTTCGATATGGGCGGTCAAGGCAGCGAACACGCGATCGCGATCCTCGGGGTGAAGCCGAGACGCCCAGCTCTCCAAGACATCGGGAAATTCCTCATCGGTGTAACCCAGCATGGTCTTGATGCGAGGAGACCACCATACTGGTGTGCGCGGAGAACTCCACGGTTCGTCGGGAAGGACCCGTCCATCCCAGAAGCCGTCATTGGATCCTCGGATCACGAGATCCAAGCGTTCTTCGCTGGCGCGCAAGAATCCCTGGATATGCACCTGGTCCGTAATATCTCCGGCTAAGCCGACGATGCGATAGACGATTCCGGAGGAATCGCGGATGGGGAACGCGCGATCGGAGATCCACCGGATTGCTCCATCGGGTCGCAGGATACGATATTGCTCGTCGTAGGTTCCGACCGCTTGCTTGTGTAGGGCTGCTTCAAGGACGCGGGCCCGATCCTCGGGGTGGATCGCATCGAGCCACGATTGGGGCGAGGCGTACAGGCTTTCGCAGGATCGCCCCCAGATTTCTTCATAGCCTGGACTGACATAGAGCATCTGCTGTTTCGTGGGATCGGTCATCCAAAAGACTTCGCGGATATGTTCCGCCAGCTGGCGAAACCGCTCCTGACTTTCCTCTACCGCGCGCTCGGCCTTCTTACGCTCAGAAATGTCGCGAATGATGCCACTATAATAGGTATGCTCAGTACTTGTCCATGTGGCCAAGGAGAGCTCGATGGGAAATTCCGTTCCATCTTTCTTGAGCCCGTGCACCTCAATGACAGACCCCATCACGCGGCCTTTGCCCGTTGAAGCCATGCGAGCGAGGCCTTGCTCGTGGGCGTGGCGGTAGCGTGCCGGCATCAGCAGAGTGAGAGGTTGTCCGATCACTTCTTCATCGGCGTAGCCGAAGAGCGCCGAAGCAGACCGGTTCCACGAGACGATGAACCCCCGATGATCGGCCAGCACGATGGCATCGGTAGCCGACTCCACCAGCGAACGGAAGCGTTCTTCGCTTTGGTTGAGGAGGTGTTCCACTCTTTCGACCTTCACGGCGAGGTCCTTGACTCCGATGGCGCGACGAAGCGTGTGCCGAAGTTCCTCCCGATCATACGGTTTCGTGAGATAGGCATACGCCCCCTCCATCAGCGATCCCACGGTGCGATCCCGTGAAATATCGGCGGTCACGATCACGACCGGGAGAGAGGGGTCCAGGCGTTGACTTTCTTTCAAGACGTTGAGCCCATCGCCGTCCGGCAGACCTAAGTCCAGCAAGATGGCGCTGAAGCGCTGGGCTTGAACGAGTTCGATGGCGCCGGCGACGGTGCCGGCAACGGTGACAGCGTAGCCATCATAGTGCAGCAAATCCTGTAACCCGATGAGGAGGTCCTGATTATCTTCTACGACGAGAATGGAATAGGGACTGGTTGCGGTGACCATGGCGACCTCTACGGCCTTAAAGTGGAATTAGGAGTGTGGAATGTTGAATTGTGACGGTCCACACGATGAGCCCGTGATGTTGTTCGAAGATTTTCGCGAGTCGTCAGGGTGATGCTACTGAGCAACCTGACAAGTTCTTGGCACGCAGGTATGTGAGCCTCCGCTTCCACGCCATTCGTCAGTCCAGAGTCCCGAATAACCCGGAGCCAATAATGTGTCTCTCGTGCTTCTTTCAATGCAATGGACATCTTCGAGAGGAAATCTTTCTTGCTCTGCGCAGCAATCGCCTCCTCGATGTTGGCCCCGATAGATGTGCCGGAGCGAATGAGCTGTTTCGACAGCACCCACTCCCTTCGATCCAGCTGGAGACGACGGCCAGTTTTGACTATGCCGACCGCAAAGGCAAAACTCTTCTCTAGAACGACATTACGTCTGGCTGATTCATTCCTCATTCCTCACTCCTCATTCAGAATTGGTTAGCGCTCCACAAATCCTCATTCCACATTTCTAATTCAAAATTTGATAGTGATCCATCCCATCACCCGCCTCTCGAGCCTCTTTCGCGGCAATGGCCAGTTTAGCCACGAAATCCTTGCTGCTGTGCCCACCCAAGGCCTCTTCGATGTTGGCCCCGATGGAGGTTCCTGAGCGGAGGAGTTGTCTGGTCAGAACAAGGTTGACGTGATCTTTCTGTTGTCGACGAATGTACCAGACGATTTGCACTGCGAAACGGAAACTCTTGTCCTGCACAATGCTCTGAGAACGCCGATGTTCCATGTCTAGCTCTTGACTCTCGAACGAATTGATCGACTGAAAAGTTCTAAGTTCTGAGTTCTGGGTTTTGAGTTAGGTCCGTCATCGTCAGTTTACATTCAGAACTTCCCGGTTCTCTGCACTCAGAACGTCTCCATCTCTTCGTCTTCTAACTCAGAACTCAAAACTTCCCGGCGACTCAGAACTCAGAACTCAAAACTCAGAACTTCCCGCTTGACCCTGTCATACAGATACCTCTATGCTGTCGGATAGGAGGTGCTCCATGGCTCTTGTTCAGGTGTCCACCAGATTGAATTCAGACAAGTTGAAGCGAGCCAAGAAGGCGCTCGGCGCAAAGACCACCAGCGAAACGATTCAAAAGGCGTTGGATTTTGTGACCGAAAAAGCAGCGCATGATCGGGTGATTCAGCGATATAGTGGTGTCGGGAAGCGAGATGCCTTTGAAGGCAACTAGGTTTGCCGTTCTGGACACCTCCGTCTACATCGAAAATTTCCGAACCGGACGCTTCGCGTTTCGTATTCTCCAATCTCCCTTCATCGTCCGTTGTTCCTCCGTGGTGCTGCACGAACTCCTGCGAGGCGCCAGGCCTGGAATTGAACGTCGTTTTGTGACGGATTTGGCCAAGCGCTGCCAAGTGCTCACTCCGACGGAGGTCCACTGGATGGCGGCTGCCGACATTCTGAACAATATGAGGAACCGCGAACATTATGACGCCACCAAAGTGCGTGAGCTTGCCTTCGATGTAATGATCGCTCTGACCGCACGTAGCATCGGCGCAACGGTCGTTACCTGTAACGAAACAGATTTTCAGGCTATCCGACGCCATCTCTCGTTTCCGCTCCTCTGCTGGAAGTAACCTCTTTCTTAACTCGAAGGTTCTGAGTTCTGAGTTTTGAGTTCTGAGTTTTGGGTTCTCACTCGGCATTTCACGGTCAACATGTCTGACCAACTCATTCCACACTCCACATTCAGAATTGGTTAGCGCTCCCCAAGTCCTCATTTCTCATTCCACATTTCTCATTCCGCATTCCTCAGTATCTCACCGTGATCCATCCCATCACGAGGCTGCCGATGGTATTGCCCAACGGATGTTCCTTATGTTTATCGTTCAAAGCATTGAAGGCGGAGATGGCCACCTAAGCGTCACGCATATAGCCTGCCTCCGCCTTCTGTTGCCAGAACTTGTAGGCGCCCCGGAGGTTGAGGAGGTTGTAGCTGCCGACACGAGGATCTGGAGGTATTACGCCAAATGGTGCGAATGCGAAAAAGGCCTGGTTTATCGGATAGGTTGCGGCACCGACGTGATGGTAACCGATTTCGCCGCTGAGACCATTGTCCCATTCCCCTCGAAGCCCGGCATTCCATTTGAATCTCGGCGACCCGCGCCGAGCGTCGGCCGTGAACGTTTGACCAAACTCTTGATAGGAATAATTCGCAAATCCGCTGAGCCATCGAGTAGCTAGAAACTCGACTCCGGCCTCGCCACCATAAATATCAGCGTTTCCACCCTGAATAGGTTGTGGAGCGATGGGAAGAATGAGGTCAGAAAGGTGATTGTAGAACACATTCGCACGAACCGAGAGACGATGTTTAAAGTACCAACCTTGGTAACCAGCCTCATAGGACTCGATCTGTTCAGGACTGAGATTCGTGGAGCCGTGAGTCACTGTAGTTGAAGGGGGAAAAGGAGGCAGGGTGATGTGAACTCGCGCATCGAAATAACTCTCATTTGGCGTTGGGGGACGATAGGCCACGGAGAAACCAAGGCGGAACGTATGGTCAGGGGCCGGTCTGTACAGCAGAGCAACGCGCGGGCTGACAGTCGCATGAATATAGGTATCGAGATCGTACCGCGCTCCAGCCACGAGAGTCAGCGTCTGCGTCGCCTTCCATTCATCTTGTAGGAAGAAACCTAGCCTGTTCTCCTGGTTTGAGCCATCAACAATGTCGCCCGACAGGGTATTGAGCCGATAGTTGATTCCATAGGTCATCCGATTGGCCGTCCCAAAGTCGACGCTATGTTGCGCCTCGATGTTGTAGGTATCGGCGCGATACTTCCAAGTCTCGCTGGAGTTCCGGTCGGTAACGCGTAGAAAGTTCGCTATGAGAGGATTGGTGCGACTGTGAACGGTATCATCCCACCGATTCCAGAAAGCGCGGACAAAGAAATTCTGGCGCTCGTACACGGCATGTGCGTATCCTAGGGTTGGCATAGAGGAGAGTGATAATATGGGTTCCGACGGGCCATCGAACCGATTCGAATCGACAAGACCACCTGAGATAGATAACTTTGACTCGCTAGTCAGTGCATACTCAGTCTGGACGTTGAACTTGTGCGAGCGGAAGGCGAGCGAGTCCCGATCGCGCCACTGTTGGTTCTGATCACGCCCGACGGACATGCGGTAGCCGAGTTTTCCCACCGTGCCGGCTTGAATTGCCGCGCTTGTGATCGTCCCTAATTCTCCACCTCCAAATTGGAGAGTGGTGCCTCTCATCTCTTCGGGCGACTTGGTAATGATGCTGATGATGCCGTCGAAGGCATTAAACCCGTAGACGGCCGACGCCGGCCCTATGAGCACCTCAATCCGTTTGATTTCTGGCAACGTCACGGGAATCGCTTTCCAATACACTTGAGCCTGTGTATCTATGTAGATTGATCGCCCATCCACTAAGACCAACATTTTGTTGGCCACGGTTTGGTTGTTCCCACGGGCACTCACATTAAAGTCGGCACCGCTCATCTGCATGACTTCAAGCCCCGGAACGCGGCGGAGCACAGTCGGTAAATCGGTGGCGCCGGAGTGTCGAATGTCTTCTTCTGTGATCACATAGACGTCCGATGGCGCCTGTGAGATGGGTTGCTCGTGGCGCGAGGCGATGCTGACCATTTCCTCTTCCTTGATCAGCTCAAGTTCCGGAATGAGAGCCTGATCGGACTGAGTGCTCAATTCTTCCGTATAACCTATAGCGGGTGCTTGAGCGACAAGCACGATCGTCAGCATGCCGAGCCACAGGGATTTATGAGGGCCTGTGACTCGTGTCATGGGGGTCCTCTAGAAACCGTCTGGACCTGAGAGGCGGGGGATCCCCAGTTTACACTCAGAATCCAGAACGCAGCACTTCTTCAATGCCCATGGCATGGGGCAGCCGCTCCTCCCGCGTCGTAACGTGTCTCACCGGCAATGAAGCTCCCCGCAGCAGCCTACTCCGGCGAAGTAGCCACTTCAGCCACGAGGGCCGGAAGCTACGGGGTATTCGGCGAAGGAATTCAACAAGTAAAACTAGCAAGAGCCGTGCTTGCGGGGAAGTTTTGAGTTTTGAGTTCTGGGTTCTGAGTTACAAGCGGATATGAAAGGTGCGACGAGCGGGAAAGGCGAGAGGGGGGGGAGGAAGTTATAGGTTCTGAGTCACCTGGGAAGTTCTGAGTTTTGGGTTCTGGGTTCTGAGTTGGAGGAGGAGATGAGGGTGAGATTCTGAGGAATGCGGAATGAGAAATGTGAAATGAGGAATGAGTTAGCCAGACGAGCGGGGAGGGAAGCGCAAGCAACCGTAATGCTCAATGTTTAATGTGGAATGTTCAATTGAACATCGAAAATTGAGCATTGAACATTTCGCAGAAACGCGAGATACGCCTCACACGTCAGGCGGTTTCGGCGAGGGGCTTCCTTGCCGGTTGTCGTGGGGGTGATGGCCGTCACCAAGGAAGTCGAGAATTATTACCCAGACGAGCCCCACCAGCCCCATAAGCAACACCCACTCAATTGGCTCTGTCATGGCTGCGTTTCCTTTCATCGACGAAAGCGGCATTGGCTAGCCCGGACCATTCATGAATAATCCGGGCTAACTGAATACCCAGCAAGCCGCGTGCCTGATCTGAAATGCGCAGTAGTCCGCGGTTTTTCCAAGAATTGCACCCCTGCGCATGCTCCTACAGGAGGAGGGCAAGCGTTCCAGGTGAATCGAAAACGATTCGGTGGTGAATCAAATTTGATTACCTGATCGGCAGGACGGGTGAAGGAGTTCTGAGTGTTGAGTTCTGGGTTGGAAACGGATAAGAGAGGCGAGACGAGCAAAGAAGGTCTGAGTTGTCTGGAACTAACTCAAAACTCACAACTCAGCACTCATTGCTATTTCAAATAGATACGCTTCACGGGCATTGTGGATGGGAGGCTACCGAACGGGGGCTTGGATGGAACGAAGGTCCCACTCCGCCACCTTGGCCAGACCGATTTGATTCAGCAATGCGGCGCGTTGTCTGCGAAGCGCTTGGTCTGAAGGCTTCGAGTCGATCAACTCACAGAGGCAGGCCATGGCATCGTACCAAAACCCGCGCAAGGCATTCCGCATCACGCTGTGCCGGTTGCAGGTCAAATCGACTTCCATTTCCACGAGGCAGGTGCTGAACTCACAGCGCTCGATCATGCCGCCGGCAACAATGTCCTGCGACGGCGAGTCTGGATTGCGAATCGCGGAGATGTACCAGCGATATTGCACGTCTGGTTCAAGTGCAAGGTTCCAATCTGCGAGATGGATGGATTGGATTCCCGCATCACTCGGTGTGGGAATGACGCCTTCATGCAGCGGCCTGACCGATTGGATGTCGATAAGCGTAAATTTCAGCTGGTATGTCGTCTTTTTGGAGAGAAACCAGTTCAGGACAGGAGACTTCTTGACGGTGAGCCCGACATGGTCCGGCACCAAGGCCACGAGCACGGGATCGTTTCCGTCCGTCCCGCGCAATCCACCACCCACGCGAGCACGCGGGGTCAGCTTCTTGGGGGGGGTGTAGACGGGAAGCGGCTCATCCTCCGTTGGCCCCGACTGAGCGACGACGGGCTGATCCGATACCGCCAGCGTCGTGGCCGGATCACATAACCCCATGCTCAGGATTAGTCCCAATAATAAAGTTAGGCCTCGCATTGGTAGCTCCTCCTACCCAGGTGTTCAGGCTGAAGGCTAAAGACTAAAAGCCTTCAGTCTATCTACCTGAGTAGTTACGCAGACTGTAGCACGGGACCAGCCACATATTATAGCCAGTTGTTCAGCAACAGAAACGGCGACCAGTATGCCGGATGTTCATAGACTCGATCTGCCAAGAGCTTCTGCTGTGCTTGTTGCAAAGCCTGTGCCTTCGACTGCGCTGGATTCCGTAGTTGCCGGTAGAATTCGGAGACCAAGGTAGCTGAGGCTTCATCGTTGATGTACCAGAGTGTCGCAAGGGCACTCCGGGCCCCAGCTTTGATGGCCACACCGGCCAGACCGAGCGCCGAACGGTCATCGCCGATGCCGGTCTGGCACGCGCTGAGGGTCAAGAGCTCCAATGGATCTTTTCGATACCGGAACAGTCCGATCAAACGGTCCAGCTCATTGATGGTGAGTTTTCCGTTATAAGTCAACAGATAGGACTGAGTGGTGTCTGCGGCAAACCAGCCGTGGGTGGCAATGTGCAACATGCCATAAGGGTGGTCTTTTAATTCTTGTTCAAGACGCGGAGTCGAAAACTCATCATTCAAAAGTTGATCTCCCTGGTAGAGAGGGCGAATGGCATTGATTTCTTCTTCGACGAAGGGGAGGGAGGGAAATCCTTGAACGGCTTGCGTGAGCCCGCTCGACAACATCCGGACCTTCTCGCGGTCGATCGGCCTAGGATCGGTGAGATTCAGGCCTGGTGTGGTGGCCAGCGCAAATTTCTCGATGAGGAACTGCACGCCGTCATGGAGCGCGGCCATCGGCACCGTGCGGAGCGGGCCATCGGGGATAAAGACCAGTGTATCGATCCGGAAGGAGGCCAAATCTGGCTCGAGCGGGCGGATCAACCAGGCGTACAGTTGTTGGGCGTGAGGGAGATACTCGCGCGTCGTTCGCTTTTCGACCGTTTTGCGAAAGGCACGCACTTCCTGCGTGAGCGTGGCTGATGAGACAGGAATCGACAGCCGTTTCAGCCCGTTGGGGAGGCTGACCAGCAGTTCCAATCGATCAGTGAAGACGATGGGATACACCACGGCCGTTCCGGCGGCCAACGTATCCAGCTTCGTAATACGCGCTTGCAGAGTGTCCACACAGTCGTCCCGGAAGTAATCCCGTAACTCGGCGGCCTTGTAGGTCTCGATCGCGTCGCGTGCGCGGCGCAGATACTGCTCGACCCCTTGCGAGTCGTCCGTCAGCGAGGCGCGATGGAGCAGCAGATCAGCCAGCTCAAAGAAGAGAGCGCGGACCGAATCTTCTCCGGCGAATGAATCGTTCCCCCATGCGGAAGCGACTTCCATGCGAATGGGACGCAGGGTCGATGTGGCATGGTCGTAGGAGGCAATGGCCTCGTCCAGCTTGCCCGTTGCCGCCGACAAACGGCCAAGTTGCCATTGCCAGCGGAAGAGCGACTCGGGCGCGTTGGCCGACTGGGCGGAGAAGACCGCTTGTCTGGTCAGTTGCAACGCCTCGTCGTAGCGATGTTCGGTTTCATACAAGTGACCGAGATAGCCATCGGCATAGGAGCGCGTCCTCGCGTTGCCGACTTGCTCCGCCACGGCCGTCGCTTCCAGAAGCACGCCGGCCGCGCGCAGCAGCAGGGGTGCGTCCATGGCCGGCATCGATGCACGGAGTTGCTGGTAGCCGAGCCCCAGCTGAATGAGATTCATGGCCTTGTCGTGCGAAGGCTCGAAATCTTTCAGGGCATCGAAGGCCTGGTCCAGCCAGTCACGCGCGTTGTCCGGTTGATTCAGCTTCAACGCCATGCGGGCCGCGTTGATGTAGGCCCGTACAGTCAGAGGGCGATCACCGGCCGCTTGCGCCCCTTGCGCGCTGGTGGCAAAGGCGGCCAACGCATCCGCGTCATGCTGTTGCGTGACGTGGGCGATGCCGAGGTCGTTGTGGATGGCCGCGATGAGGCGGCGATTCTCATCGGCTTGTGCCATGGCCAACGCCTGGGTCAGATACTGCACCGCCGCGTCCGGTTTGCGCGCCGCCAAGTACGTACGACCGAGACTCCCCAGCACGGCGGCGATCTGGGCGCGATCTCCGGTCTGTTGAGCCAGGGTCAGCGCCAGTTCCAATTGTTGCAATGCCTGACTGACCTGCCCCAACGATTCCGAGGCCTGCGCCGCCTGTGCCAGGGCCCGGCTCTGTTTTTCGACCTTGCCGTCTCGCTCGTAGAGCTCTACCGCCTGCTTCCATGCGGCGAGCGCCTGATCGAACGAACCCCTTTGGTAGGCCTGAAGCCCCTGCTCCATCAAGGTGTCCGGAATCGGGTCGCGCGCGGCGACAGTTCCGGATGCCTTGGCCAGCACGAACCCGATCGCGAGGATGAAGAGGAGGACAAGTCTGGGCAGATGCGATCTCATGTCGTTTCCCTTGCGCGTGAAGCGCGAGACATGCGAGAAAGGCGCGACGGGTGAGATGGTCTCAAGGCTGAAGACTGAAGGCTGAAGTGTTCGGAGCTTCGAACCCGGAACTTCATCCTTTGGCTCATGCATGACATAATTCTCTCACCCATCTTGCGCGTCCCGCCCCTCGCGACCGTCTAGAACCCAGAACTCAGAACTCAGAACTCAGAACTTCTTCGCCAGTCTCGCCCATCTCGCCTGTCCCGCCCGTCTCGCCTTTCCCGCTCGTCGCGCGCTTAAAAGAGATTGACCACAATGCCAAAATGTACTCCGTGATCCTGGGTCGTGTGGCTGATGCGAGGCTCGTGCTTCAGTTGCTGCCCCCAATAGACTTCGAAGCTGGCCCTATCGTTCGGCAAGATATTCCATCGGAGACCGGCGCCCACGCTGGCGAGTGTGTCGGGGAAATTGGTCGAAGGAGCCAATGGGCCTGGACGGTTGTCGCCCAGGTTCCATCCATGCGCGACGTCGATGAAGGGGGCAAACTGCACCATCGGTTCGCCGTTCGCCCAGCGGAGCAAGGGAAATCGCGACTCGACCGAGGCGATAAACGAGTTGTCGCGCAGGATGGTCACCTCGCGGTAGCCGCGCACCGTGTATCGGCCGCCGAGTGCGACCTGCTCCAGTGGAAACAGCGGCGAGTTGGTGAGCTGCAGATCCATGCGGCCGAGGAGCTGCATGCCGAGCAAATTTTCACCGAACTGTTTGATCCCCTGCGCCTGACCCAACCAGGAGAAGAACTGTCCGTCAGGCGTGTCGGGGTTCGCATTGATGGTCGCGCTCAGCACGTTCAACCCCACGCTGAATCGCGAGCGGATGGCCAGCACCGTATCGAGCGTGCGATGAGTCCAGTCCTGCGCGAAGCGGAGCGCGGACACGGTCGCCGCGCCGTTCTGAAAACCTTCAAAAAATGAAAACGGAGCATTGCCGAGAAAGCTCTGGGTAAAGAGGTGTTCGCCGATGATCGAAAATGCCACCTCATCGGTCACGGTCTTATAAATCGGGTGGCGGAAGCTCATGCCGATGATCTCCGTGTTGGTGTTGAAGTTCAGCGGACCGAAGGGCGGCTCGATGAGTTTGAAGTCGTAGCGCCGGTAGTACGGCGAAAAGGTCGTCCCGTACCGGTTGAAGGGGAGGGCGTAGGAAGCGTCCACGATCGGAAAGGCGCCGCTCGAATGGCCGTAGCTGAGTCTGAGCGGGTCTCCGTGGCCCGTCAGGTTGTCGTGGGTCAGCGTGCCGATCCCACGGATTTCTCCAACCAGCGGCGTCTGGTAGTTGTTGACCTCCATCGAAGCATGAAACGGATTCCGATCCGCCACGCGCACATTCAACACGCTGTCGCCCCGTTGGTCGCCGGGCCGCAGTTCCGCGTTCACACGCTCGATCCGGCGATCCTGCTGCAAGAGTTGCAGCTGCTCCTGCAAGGGGACGAGCGTCACCGGCGTGCGGCTGCCGAGTGAGAGGCGATCGCGCAGGTAGGAGGAACTGAACCAGCGGTTGCCTTCGACATCGATCCGCGCCAGCTTCCCTTCGATGATCTGCACCGTGATGACGCCCGACCTGACGTCCTGGTCTGGGATGATCGCGCCGGAGGTCAGGTAGCCCTTGTTGACGTAGAGGAGCGTCAGGGCCAGCCGGAGCCGCTCGAGGTCCTCGGTCAGCAACGTCCGGTTCTTAAACGGGGCCGTCACCTCGGCAATCTCGGCATCCGAGAAAACGGTGTTGCCGATCACATGCACGAATTGGACGAAGACCTGCACAATGCCGGGCTGTGTCGGCACCCCGGTCTCCGGCGGGAGCGGGACGATGGGAAGCACGGGACTCGGAGGCGGCGTAGGCTGCTGAAATTCCTCCTTGAGCGGGCCTGGCGGTTCGCCGGAGCGTCCCGTCGGGTCGATCGCAGTCTGTGCGAAGGTGGAAGTATGTGCCAACACCATGACCATGGCGAGACCGATACCGGGAAAGAGTTGTCTGACAAACCGAGGGGCCCGGGCAGGCGCTGGCTCCTCCACGCGATGGGTCATGATTGACAGCTCGCCGACCAGTCCACGGCAAAGGCCTGGTTCAGAAACCCGGCCGGCGCGATCTGTCGCAACGACAGGATCTGTATATCACCCTCTCGCTCCCCGCTTCCTTCAAGGGACCTCCCCCCTTCAGCCTTTGCCCCTCGCCCCACACCTGCATTCAGTGAAGCCAGCGGGCTGGCGAGCCAACTGCCAGGTTCGGTGGGCAGGCTGTCCCGTCCCGCCACCGTGAAGCTGCTGAACTCCCCGCCGGCCAACGCTGCGCAGCGTTGGTTGAGCAGCGACGTCGCGAGCAGCGGCGATTTCCCCAGCGGCTGGATCTTGCCGCTGGCCGGGGAGTTCGGCGATTGAATCGTTACGGTGCCGTTCACGCCGAATTGCGAGGAGGCCGAGATCACACTGTTGGCGTCCGGCAAGAGGAGATTGGTTGTAATGGAGATATTCCCGCCCGGTCCCTGCTTCGCTTCCGCGAGAATCTGGCTGTTCTGCAAAATCACGAACTGGGGATCGATGTTCACACTGCCGCCGCCGCCCGTGCCGTCGAGGACTGACGCGCTGATCGTGCTATTGCTGAGTTCCACCGTGCCGCTCGGTGTAGTCGTGATCTTGATGGTGCCGCCGCTTGCCTGGTTGGCCTGCGTCGTCACCGAACTATTCGTCATGGTGAACTGGTTGCCGGCATCGATTTGGATGTTGCCGGTGTTGCCAGGGCCGGTGCTGCTCGCCGAGATCGTGGATCCATTATTCACAAGCACGGATTGCCCGGCTGCGAGCGCAATATTGCCGCCCGCGCCCGCGTCAGACATTTGGCCGACAGTGCGACTATAAACGCCGCTCGGTGTTCCGTCCGTCGTGGCGCCGGAAATACTGATTGAATTTGTTGCGTTGATCGTAATGCTGTCTCCAGCGCCATTATTGGTTGTGCCGCTATTGATGGTTCCACCGCTGTCGAGATTTAATGAGTCGGTCATGATGGTGATCTTGCCAGCATTGCCGCAGGGACCCGCACATAAATCGCTGCCAACCGTCCGAGTGTAGATACCGCTGCCGCGCGTACTTCCAAGTTCGAGCACTGAACTGGGAAGTTCTTCCACACGTTCACCGGACATCGCTATCGAATGGGCAAAAATGGAAACATCTCCTGAGTTCCCACTGTTCCTGGTGGTAGTATTGATGATACCGCCGCCAAACATTTCCAGCTGAGGAGTCGTCACCGTGATCGAACCGGATCCTCCTGAGGTGCCGAAGCTCTCCTCAAGGACGCTGCTTATTAGCCCTGATACGAGCTGTCCTGCGACAGATTCTCGATCATCAATTGTGAGACGTTCTGTGGCTGTGAGGATGATGTTGCCCGCTTTTCCATCGCCGAGTGTGGAGGTCTGAACAAAGCTATCTCGTGTGAGTTCCACCACCCTGGCGTTGATGGTGGTATCCCCGCCCGGATCGACGACGGTGTTGTTCAGCAGACGCGAGCCGAAATCAAGTCTGAGCCTACCGGCATTCACGCTCATCGTGGGACTTCCGATATCGCCATCCAAAGCGACGATAGTTTGATTGTGAAGAAAAATGTCTGGAGCCTCTAGTGTTATGTTGCCGGCCCGCGCAAACCATGCTTCGGTAGAGATGACCGATCCGGTAGTTTCCAGCGATTCTGTCGCCTTCATGCTAAGATTGCCGCCGGAACCACTGACATCCAGTCCTAGTGTCTGACCGAAACGCTGGTTGCCAGTAGCGATGATCGCGTCCTCTATAAAAATGTTACTCCCTTGAATACTTACATCACCGCCATGCCCTGTCCCGGCAGATCCGGTATCGATGAAGTAGCTATGATGGCCCTGCGCATGAAGATTTCCGGTGGCGATGGCGACACTTCCGGCTGTTCCCGTTCCCGATGTATGAGTGTCGATCAGCGCGACGAAGTTGTCTATGGAACTCGTGTTGATGGCCTCTAGATTGCCGGATTGGATCTTGATCGCCCCAGCATTGCCGGTGTCGGTCGTTCTTGCCGTGAGGGTGGGATCCAGGGCACTTGCCAGAGACATGTCACCGGTGACAGTGATGTCGATGGCAACTGGAGCCCCGTCGGCATTTTTTGTGTCGGCTGAGATAGTGGCGTTATCGATAATGAATTGTCCCCCGCGAATCCGCACGGTCCCGGCTGCATCAGCCGACACATCTAGAAGGGCTCCTTGCGTGAGACTGATGTCTACCATCGTCATGCCTGGCGTTGGCATAAAATCAACGGCGGAGATTTCGCCAGGTCCCGCAACGCTCGCAATATTGATCTGTCCACCGTGAGCAAACAAGTTGCCTCCTGTTATCGTCATTCCGTCTGGGACAGTAATCGGACTACCAGTGTCAGGATCCGTTGCCGTGAATCCCTTGTTTCCGCCGACGAGGGAAATTGACTGGCCAGGCGCGACCTCCAAGGTGCTTCCTTGGACAGCTATGGCGGCGGGATTAGAGCCCAAGAATCCGAAAGCGGCGACCGGAGCAAACGAGAGCGTGCTAAGCGATTGAGGAGTTGATGCATTGTCGAACTGAGTCTCACTACCTTGAAACCGAAGATAATCTGCTGTAGTAAAGGCCACCATCCCGCCCACGTTCACGGTGGCATTCGGACCGAAGAGAAAACCGTACGGGTTCATCAAAAACAGATTGGCGTTATCGAACCCTCCTGTCCCATTGGTCTGAATCATCCCAAAGATAACCGAAGGATTTCCCCCGGTCACGCGGCCGAGGATGTTGTTGGTGGGCAGCGCGGTTTCATTGAGAAAGTTCGCGATGTTGTTGGTCGGGACGTTAAAATCGCCGAAGCTATGGAACAGGTTCGTGCCGCCTCCCGGTCTGGTGCCACCGGTGATGTTGTATTGGGTTTGTGTTCCAACAGCGATCGGCTCGCTCACCTGTGTGTTCAGCCCGGACGGCGTAATGGTAGCTGCAGCGTCGGCTTGCCCAACGATCGGTAAGCAGAGAAACCAGAGCACCAGAACACCGAGTGTCTGGATGAGAAGGTACAGAGTCGGCATCCTATGATAAAGCAGGAAAGCCCGTCTCATGATTCATCCTCCTCATGGTTCAACCTGACCGTCGGTTGGCGAGCCAAGTGATGCCAAGGCTCTCACGGATAGTCTCTTTTCTCTCTAATTAATGGTTGTGAGCCTCACCCCATCATTGACACATAGACACATACAGAAAGCTTTAGTAGTAACCAGTGCAGATACAAGAGCCGCTGGTGCCACTTATTTGTGTCCATATAGTTTTACAAGTCTTACGGTTTTCGGTGCCGGGGGGGCTGCCGCATTTATAACCGCTGGTACATGTTGCACCTGTAGGGCAATTCATAGGCGCGCCACTAGCGTTTTTGCAGATAGTTGCTGGCGGTGGCGGGATTGAACCCGTGCCACCGTTAGTACATGCACCCGGCTCAGGGAGCGGCTGTCTCGGACCACCTGCACCTGATGGGCAGGTGTCAACCTGTACGGATACATCGATATCGATAAAAGGAGTAGAGCATCCTCCGAGGAGTCCAACCAGCAGGAGACCACCCACCAGGCTCCATGCGGTTCTTCTGAGCTTGAATAGCTGTCGCAAAGTTCCCATCTGCTCCTCCTGTTCTAAGACGATTTGCCCGGTACACCTCTCTTAAATCAGCTTCTCATCTGGCTTGTATTGGCATTTGTGTTTGTGTCTGACCGTCCTGGCCACGCAATTTTTTCGGGAGATCGAGCTCTTTGTACAGCTTTATGACATGCGGGAAAAAGTCTTTGGAGGTGATGTCGAAGCGGTCTCCGGCGCGCCGACCTGCTACTAGCCGATCATTAAAGAGTGCCGTGAGAATGATCGAGGGGTTGGCCGGATCAGCGCCAGCCGCACCAATCTGTCCGAGGTAATGTCGGTTCAGATCTGAAATCCAGAGAAGGAAATGGTTGGTCTGGGGATCCTCTTGCTCTCTCATGGCGCGGGATAGTTTGGGGGCGCCGACCTGGATGATATGCCAGGATTCTTCCCGAGACTGTTCCAGCGTCACGGACGACCACGTATATGGCCCTGCTTCGGAGGTGCTGTTATTCGTCTTTAGTGAGAAGACAATTCGATTTGGGACCAAGCGGCCGGCTTGGTCCTTCGTCCAATTGTTGATGTTGTTGACCAGGTCGAGGGGTTTTGCTTTCCCTAGTGCCAATTGTAATACGTCGTCTCGTCGAATGAGCATGATCGGCAACGCTCGATCGACGGTTACCGCATTGCTCATGCTGTCGCCAAATCCCAATTGATGAGCTAAGCGCTCATCATCGGTCAGCAGTTTTGGCAGGGTGTGATCGAGAAAACTGCTTGCCAGATCTTGAGATTCCTGGGGCACGTTTGGCGGGGCGGATAATGCTTTGGCGATCTCAAGATTTTCAAACGGAGCGGCCTTCCTGTCACCCTGCTGAGCCAATTTTCTGTGCTCCGCCAACATCTCAGAAGCTGCCCACACCGCTGGAACGGGTGAGGCAAAGAGTGTCGCGAGCAAGGCAACGGCGATGCAGCGCTTCACCCTTGGGTGAACCACTGCATCATTGTACCGTGATATTCTTATAGTCTCGAACATGAGTGAACACTCCCGGGTCACCGAGATAGACGTCGTAGGGCCACAGATAGGAGTCTTCTTCCTCTGTGTTGTAACCGGGGTCGTACACATGGACCCATTGCGATCCGTCTTCCAGTTCGCTGTATCCGCCGATCACGACTGCGTGCCCTCCACCGCCTAGTTCGCGAGCGTAAAGTATTATGCTGATCATGGGACGATCCGCACAGATTTCTTCGACGATTTCATTCCAATTGAGTCCGTGGGGATAGGGGATCGTCCAGTCGTACTCGTACCCCTCAAAGTGCATGCGGAATTCTTCCGTAAAAAAGATGTATTCCGGCCAGCCGTTCTGATAGCAAATGTCCTGAGCAACCTTTGTGTTCTCCTTTATTGGAGGCAACTCGTCTTCCGGCATCTTCATGCAACAATGTGGAGGATCAAGACCTGCAGGACGGTTCGTTTTTTCCCATTCGTACTGTAATTGGCTACGGTAGAGTGCGTGGACGATGTCGCACTGTTTAATAGGCTCGTTCTTCAAGTACTCGATTACTGTATGGGCGCTTGCAGCCCAGCACCAAACGTTGGTTTTCTGGTTCTGATTTTTAAGTTCTCTCTGGAGCTTGCAGTTGGTCCCTGTCAGCCCGCTGCTAGAGGTGGGCTGGCGCACCGACACATAGACCTTGGTGCAAGCTGACCCAGAAAGCAGCAGAAGGGCCAAGAAGCAAATCGCTTTCGTCTTCATATGCCTAGTCCAGTTTTAGCGCATGGGGAACTTGAAAGCATGTAGAGCATGAAAATGGTGTCAGGAACCTTTTCTCGTTTTGTGCTGATGCCAGTATATGAAGTGATAGGAGGCTGAGAAGAAGGAAGGAAGCGATTCTTCGTGCGAACCTGAGGCATCATCAGTGGCAACTCCTGGGTACAGAGAAGCTGCCGGGAACCTGTTCTGAATTGAGGCTGTTGCTCTTGCAGGAACCGATACAATGGTGATCGGGAGGTAGAAAACCGCACTTCTTGGAAGCCTGAGGTGCCATTCATGGCCGGCTCCTTTGAAGGTCCAGTGAGAGAAACGAGTCAAACACTGTACACGCAATGCTATTACACGTAATAGGTGGCCCTTAGTAGTCTTGTTTGCCTTTATTTGCAATACCTAATTTGGGGTAATACGGTCTGGACACCATATCTTGGGGCATGATCCCCACCTCGCCGCGACTGCTAGCCATTTCACTGTCTGGTCTGTCTCGTTTATTTGGTTAAACGAAACTAACGAGATGAACCAAATCAACCAGATAGACTGGTCCTTCCCTAAAAGGCCGCGATGAAGGGAGGGAGCGGTAGTTCCCGTACCGGTTCTCGCCTGATGGCCTCCTGACGAGGTATAGCGCAATCGATGTGCCAGCGGCTGGCGTAGCAGGCTTCGAGAAATTCTTCGTGATTGCCTTAAAAATGCAAGGTTTTTGCGATGTGAAAGGGAAATGCGAAGGCAGAGAACATAACTCGCAACATTTCAGCTGAATCCATTTTGATTACAGGAGAATCCAATTGGATTCAGATGCTCTCGTTGCATGTGATGAGGGTGACGAGAATTTCTCAGGAACGGTTGGCGATGAACGCGAAGCGAGCAGCGTCAATACTGCACAGAGTGTGCGGTTCCCCGGAGCGTCCCGACGGGTCGATAGGGGCGATTATCTGTGCGAAGGTGGAAGTAGATGCCAACACCATGAGCATGGCGAGGCCCATACCCGGAAAGAATTGTCCAACAAACCGACGGGAGCGAGCAGGTGCCGGTTCCCCAGGGCAATGGGTCATGATTGACAGCAGGCCAGCTCATCCACCTCGAAGGCCTGGGTCAGGAACCCGGCCGGCGCGATCTGTCGCAACGACAGGATATGTGTGTCGGGCTTCTCACCTTCAGCCTTCCCCCCTTCAGCCTTCGCGCCTAGCGCAATCCCTGCATTCAGCGTCGCCAGCGGGCTGGCGAGCCAACTGCCCGGTTCGGTGGGCAAGCTGTCCCGTCCCGCCACAGTGAAGCTGCTGAACTCCCCGCCAGCCAACGATGCGCAGCGTTGGTTGAGCAGCGACGTGGCTAGGAGCGGCGTTTTCCCCAGCGGTTGGATCTTGCCGCTGGCCGGGGAGTTCGGCGATTGAATCGTTACGGTGCCGTTTACGCCAAATTGTGAGGAAGCTGAGATAACACTGTTCGCGTCTGGGAGCAAGAGATTTGTCGTGATGAAAATGTTCCCGCCAGGTCCTTGCACGGCATTGGCAAGGATCTGACTGTTCTGCAGGATAACGAACTGCGGATCGATATCCACGCTGCCGCCGCCGCCCGTGCCGTCGAGGACTGAAGCGCTGATGGTGCTATCGGTAAGCTGGACCGTGCCGCTGGGATCGGTCGTAATCTTGATGGCGCCACCGCTCGCCTGATTGGCCTCCGTCGTCACCGAGCTGTCCGTCATTACGAACTGGTTGCCGGCATCGACCGTGATATCGCCTGCGATGCCGGGACCGGTGCTGGTGCTCGAGACCTGAGCCCCATTTTGAAGTGTGACCGAATTGGCGTTGACAAAGACGTTGCCTCCCTTGCCGGTGCCTTCCGTGGTGGAGAAAATACCGCTCCCTGAGCCATCGATCAGGACAGATTGAGCCGGGCTCGCGAGGCCTTGCACCGTGATATCTCCCCCATTGCCTGTGATGAACACCAAGGTCCGGGCACCGATCTGCGCTCCGCTAAGAAGAGTCAAATTCTGAGTTTCAATTAAGATATTGCCTGCCGATCCCTGGGGCAATCCCGGTACGCCGGCCACAACGTCGGTCAACACCTGAGATCCTGATTGGATCGTCACATTCTCTGCTTCCCTGACGGCGATGGTTCCGCCAGCCCCAGGCCCTAACGAAACGGTTCTTACAAGCGAGCCGTCGCTGATGGTCAACGCCCTTGTCTCGAAATCGATGGACCCTCCACCCCCTCCGGATACAGAGGCCGCGTCTACATTGGAGGCTGTCAACTGGATGCTGTCCGCACGGAGGTTATCGGCCCCCCGCAGGAGAATGATTCCTCCCCTCCCGGTGCTCTCGATCAAACCAGCGTTTATACTTTGCAAGGTGAACTGAGACAGGTTCACATTGTTCCCGCGAATTTCAATCGGCCCACCGTTCCCGGGACTGGGAATTTGGCCTTGATTCATGTTGGCAACGATGCTTCCGGTCGACAGATTCACGGTTTCGCCGGCGACCGTGACCGAGCCCGCATCGAGGAGAGTTCCAAATGCGGTTGCGCTGATGACCGGGATGCCGGGATCTCCGAACAGTGAGCCTGAGAACGTCACGGTGTTCTCAGCCGTAACGGTCACTGTACCTGGATGGACCTGGCCCATAATCGGATCAGTGGTGAGATCAAAGGAGCCGGTGTCCACATCTGTGAAGATGCCAGATCTCGCGAACGTCACATCCTTACCTGTAATCGTTACGGCCCCGCTATTGCCAGGAGCAGAAGCGGTTGTGCCAACAATTGAGTCGGTCAGCGAGAGCGGACCGTTTGTTTGGAGCGTCACCGACCCAGCGTCACCACCCGCTAACAATGCGCTCCCATCGATGATCGTATTCATCATCGTTAGACCATCATTGGCCGTAACGGACACGGTGCCCGCGCTGCCCGCGCCTGAAAAAGCGACGGGACCTGTCTGAATAAAGCTATCGGTGAAGGTAGCGGAGCCTGTGACGTCAACGGTTACCGGTCCTCCCGATCCGGCACTGCCCTCGGCCGGACCTGTGAGAATGGTCGCGCCTGTCGCCACGAACTGGCCTCCGCGGATGGACACAGCACCACCGCTGCCGTCTCCGAAGGAGAGGTCACTAACAGTAGAGATGAGAGTTCCTTGATCAAGCGTAATGGTGCCCAATGCCATTCCCGCAACTGGAATCCCCGTATCTGCTGCGACTTCTCCAAGTCCTGCCACACTGGTAATTTGAACTGGTCTGCCGGGAGCGGTGATGCTACTCGACGTGTCAGAAAGATCGGGCATCAGGTTAATGTCTCCACCAACGAGGGTGATGCCGGTCCCCTGTGCGACGGTGAGTTGGCCTCCTTCGAAATTGATGGCTTGAGGATTGGATCCTATGAACCCGAACGCCGCCACCGACGCAGCGGTAAGAAGGTCAGCCGGCGTTGTATTGGGGTTGGCATTGAAGCGCCCGCCATCTGTCAGCCGTATGTAGTCTGCCGTCGTGAAGGTGGCCATCCCGCCGACGTTCACTGTGGCATTCGGGCCGAATAAGAAGCCATTGGGATTCATCAGGAACAGATTCGCGGAAGGGTAGTAGGTTGCGCTGTCGAGGGTCCCGAAAATATTCGAGCTGTTCACTCCTGTGACCCGGCCCAGAATATTCGACACGCTCGCATCGGGAAGTGGGTTTACGAGCCCCGTTTGGAACCGGGCGCTGTCCAGTGGCGCGATGCTGAAGTCGCCGAAGCTGTGGAAGAGATTGTCGCCAGCCCTGGTTCCTCCTGTGATCACACAGTTCGCGGTGCACAGAGGTATCGGAACGGTAGAGGTTCCTGAGGTGATGATTGTTCCGAGACTGGCGGGGCTACCAATCCCGTCAGTCGGAGAGATCGCCGTGGGGGGTTCGGCGTTGGCACTTCTAAGAATGGAGGATGAAAATGGAGCGAGACTAAAGAGTAGGAGAACGACGACGAGGAGAGAGCTGCAAGGTGTGCTGACAGTCGCCGGGTTTTGGTCCATGATGAATCCTCTCAGCTACAAGTGAAGGAGTTCAAATCCCCTGGTCGTGCACGCCTCAACTCTCAGCGCCGGAGAGCCACACCTCAGCAAGGTTATCTCTCCTCGAACGGCTTTCTCGATTCCCACGTGGTTCGAGGGTGTAAGAGTCTCATGGCGAATGGCCCTTCGCTTGTTGCCTCAACGTGCGACGAAGGAACCCTTGCTATCTAGCCGCTCCTTCTTAACCTACTGAGTGCTCTGACTTCAGTTATTTCAGAACCAGGTAATACCGACGCGTCTCTTCTGGAGTTACGTCATCGTCTTTAGGCATTGTAGGGCTATAACTGTACGTAAGCATTCCATTCAGCGGTTTGCCAATGTAGTCCTTGGCAGTAATGTCGCAGGGTACGTTCGTTATATCGTCGGAGCCAACTTCCTTCCACTGGGTGTAACAAATAGCAGGCGTTCCATCAGGCGCATCGAGCGCAACCAGAGCAAATCGCCAATATGTTACCTTGGTCCAAAATGGCTCGGTCCAGATGATTTCGCCACCCTTTGTCCAAAAAATCTCGATTTGTTTGTCATTTGGCATGGTCGCCACCGGTATGGCATAGTCCAGTTCCGCGGCTTTCTTGCCTACGATTTTAAATATCCTTTCGCCTTTCACACCCTTTTCAATCATTGCGCCGTAACCCTCAGGGATCAGGTTCGGCTTGTTGGCGCAACCTGAAATAATGAAGATCGGGACCAAGATTGCGCAACCCAAAATCTCTCTCGCGTGTTCCGCAAAACATGATGACCTGGTGTACATTGTCGCCCCCCTCCTTATGTCCCAAGCTCTTGATTACGTAGGAGCCTGTCATGACGCGTCACAAGCATTAATGGTTGAACTTAGATCATGCGGTCCACTTATGGGATTTTCCACTTATTGTCCGCATGGCCACCGAAGCAAGAACTCCCTACGCAATAACTAATGGTCCCTCTATAAGAACCGTTCGCAGTGATGTTACACTGAAAGGAAGTGGTGCTAACTGATACGCTAGACCGGGTGCAGACTGTTACAGGAGGGACGGCAACCTTTACAATCGTGGCAGACCATGTGGTGGCACCTGAACTTCGTGCGCACATAAACATGGTTTGCGAAGGGGGAGCTGCAACTATTGATGTAGAATCAACCAAGTGGTCGCTACATGCGCTATCCTTCCCAAAATGCGGCATCGCGTCGTTCGGGAAAGCCGCGAAAGCGGGGTTACTCAAAACTAAGAGGCCGCCCATCAGACCTGCGAGTAAGAGATACGAACTAGTCTTCATTCTGCCCTCCTGGTTGGATGGGAATTGTGGTTGCCTTTACTGCCCCATTTTCTCGCTTTGTGCTGATGCCTATGAGAGAGCTGTGAGATCGTGAGTACGGAGAAGGAGCCAGGTACCTGTTCCGAATAGATGCCGTTGCTCGTGAAGGAACCGATTTGTTGATGATCTGGAGGAAGAAGACCGCACTTCTTGGAAGCCTGAGGCGCCATTCATGGCCGGTTCCTTTGAAGGCCCAGTGAGAGAAACGAGTTAAACACTGTACATGCAACGCTATTACACGTAATAGGTGGCCCTTAGTAGTCTTGTTTACCTTTATTTGCAATACCTATTTTGGGTAATAGGGACTAGGCACCATATCTTGGGGCATGATCCCTACCTTGCTACGACAGGCGCGGTCAGAAGGCTGAAGTCCGAAGGCTGAAGGTCGGGCTTCGAAGTTCCGAAAACCTCGAACCCTAGCCCGTCTCGCTCATTCCGCCCTTCCCGATCCGCCTCAAACTCAGAACCCAGAACGCAGAACTCGGAACTTCCCTGCCCATCCGACCAATCGCGCCTTTCACGCCAGTCTCGCATGTCTCGCTCGCCTATGAGGGAGGGAGCCGCGGCTCCAGGGATGGCGAAGCCGGGGCTCCCGTGGCGTTGACGCTCAGTCAACCAGGAGGTTGGCAACCAGGAGGACGTTCTGGTTGGGTATGCCCCAGAATTTCGTCGCCATCGGGTTCTCAGGCGTGAATGCTCGCCAGTGAGTTCTCAAGCGTGAGCCCAATGACTGCCGGTTGACTGCTCGTCCCGCCCTAATCTGTCGATTACGCCTCACCTTGATGCCTCTTCCGATTTCTACAATTCAACATTTATCATTCAACATTCCCAATGCCACTTCACCCGTCTTGCTTTTCTCGCAAGTCTCGCGCGAATAGCGAGATACGCCCTTCGACAGGCTTAGGGCGTCCCGCATAGGCTACCGGTTCTTGCCTGATGGCCTCCTGAGGAGGCATATCGCAATCTATGTGCCAGTGGCTTGTGCAGCCGGTTTCAAGAAATTCTTCGTGCTTGCCTTCAAAATCGCCAGGTTTTCGCGATGTGAAAGGGAAATTTGAAGGCAGAGAACGTAATTAGTAACATTTCAGCTGAATCCATTTTGATTACAGGGGAATCCAATTGGATTCAGATGAAGACCGTGATTTAGTTTGTTTGGTTTGTCTCGTTTGTTTGGTTTGTCTTGTCTATTTGGTTTTTCGGTTAAGCAAACTAACCAGATGAACAAAACAAACAAACCAGATGAACCAGATAGACCAGACGGAAAGGGCTTGATACCTCCTACTGAGAGGTACCAAGCCTTGGTTCAAAGGAACCTTCTTGTCGTCTACGCGTGATGCCCGTGGTGGTGTCGCAACTTACTGGCGCCAAGAGCGAGCAGCGTAATGAGCCCAACAACGAACAGCATACCTGCCGCCGACGCCGACGTTGTCATTGTGTATTGAGACCCATCTGTCGCCATTGCTCCGGATCCGGCCGGGCTATGCTTCCGACATGACGCTCCAGTCCTTCCCCCACAACTATTTGTCATATTCAAAACTTGACTTGTGTATTGAGACCCATCTGTCGCCATTGCTCCTGATCCGGGCTGGCTATGCTTCCTACATGCCACTCCAGTCCTTCCCCCACAAGGAATTGGCGTATTCGATACTTGTTTGACTGGTAGGCTTACCGTTCCGTTTATTTCCCCCGCCATCAGGACGCCGGCATTCTGGTTCCTGTCGATCTGGAACGCATGGCCTCCATCGACAACGAACAGTGAGAATAACAGCGCCGCGCCGATTGAGAGTAGAGCAGATTTCTTAGACATCACGCACCTCCTTATGATCTGTTTCGTTGACCCTTGTCTGGCCATGCTAAGTAGCAATCAACGTGCCAGTAGATCTTGTTGAGGCTATCGCCTGTTTATCCGTTGAGTTTGTTGGATTTTTAGCGCGGCTGTCGCGATGGATGTGGCTCAGAGTGCCTCGGCAATCAACCCATAACTGAATCTAATTTGATTATGATGGAATCAGAATGGATGCAGTATTCTCGAAGCGAGCGCGCGACGAGCGGGACGAGCGGGACGAGCAAAGGAGTTCTGGGTTCTGAGTTCTGGGTTCTGAGTTAAAGGCGGATACTGATAGGAGATAAGAACGGCGAGATGAATAACAGCTCTAGGTCCGAAGTCCTAGGCGTTTCGAACTTCGATCCCCGACCTTCGACCGTTAACTCAGAACTCAAAACTCAGAACTTCCCTGCTCGTCTCGCTTTTCGTGCCTGTCTCGCTTGGCGTGCTCGTCGCGCGCTTAAGATGCCGGCTGGATATGGCGGTCTGACGGCAGTTCCGGGCTTCGCAGGTTGGTGGTGAGCAGCGGCTGAATCTTGTTGCGCAGCGCGTCCTGAATCTCATCCGGTGATTTTCTGGCATCGATTACTTCGAAGTGAAATTCTTCCGCCATTTTGTCGAACTCCTCGATCAGGAGTGACTGGTACTTCTTAAAGCTATCGTAGAGATCGCTGCCGAGACGAAGATCCATCCCTGATTCCCAGTAGTTCATCCCTTTGGTTTCGATGACGCGCAGCACGAGTGTTTCGATGTCGATGCGCAAGTAGCAGACGAGATCGGGTACCAAGGCAAAGCCGAAGACGTCTCTCACCCACTGACGGTTCCCGCTGCGCACAAAATCGCGGGCAAGGGCCGTATAGATATACCGGTCGGCCAGGACGATGAAGCCCGAGCGAAGCGCGGGTATGATCTGTTGTTCTAAGCGATCCGCAAAGTCGGTGGCGTACAACAGGCTGAACGACCACCGGTCGAGAATGTTGCCTTCTTTGGCCATTTCGATTGTTTTCGACATGAGATTGGAACGGGTCCAGCCGGTCGTGAGCACGCCATAGCCCTGCACCTCCAGCCATTCCTGCAACATCTCGATGTGCGTGGAGCGACCGACACCGTCGGTTCCTTCGATCGCAATAAGTTTCCCCTTGAGGTCACTCGGATTTAGGTTCTTCAAACCGTCGCCAAAATACTGTGCGTCGACCATGGGTACCCCGTCTTGGTTTGTAATCTTTGAGCGCCTCTTCCACGAGCCGGCGCATATCGTTCTGCTGGGTTTCGATTTCTTTCGTCGCGTCCATCGTGATGAGCTGAAACTCATCGACGATTTTCTCATACTGGCCAAGGATGCTTGATTGGAAGATGCGGAAGCTTTCGGTGACGTCCGGGCTCAGGTTCATGTCCATGCCGGCTTCGTAGTGCTTGAATTGTCCGCGCGTGCCTCCGAGGAGCCTGGAAATGGCCACTTCGATCGGTACCTTGAAGTAAAAGGCCATGTCCGGTGTGATGGCGAAGCTGTAGAGCTTGCGAATCCATTCAGGCGATACGCCGCGGGCCACGTCACGCGCGAAGGCGGTGTACATGTATCGGTCGGCCAAGACGATCATGCCGGCTTTGAGCGGGGGTAAAATTTCATGATAGAGCCGGCTGGCAAAGTCGGTCGCGTGCAACAAGCTGAACGTAGTCGGCGTCAGGCTTTTGTTTTTCTTTCCCCGTTTGGTCGTGTCTTTGACCAACTCCGAGGAGTTCCACTCCGTGAAGAAGACTCGATGGCCTTTCGACTCCAGCCACTTGTGCAGCAACAGCAGTTGCGTGCTCTTCCCGGACCCGTCGATGCCCTCGACGATGATCAGTTTTCCTGGGTAGGGGTGGGGATGCCTGGGTAGAGGGGGTTGGTTGCTCATGCGGCATCGTCCTGCGAAATGACGGAAAACTCCACGCGGTGGCGGAACACGCGTTCAAAGAGATCCGCCCGGCCTGCGGCGGCCCAGGTTTCCAACTCCGCATCGCCCGTCACGTACAGGGTGATGGTGACGGCGGCGCCGAGCCTCACATCGAGGGTGCGGACGACTGAAAAATGCGTTCGATCCAGGCCATCGGCAATCCGAAGCAGCGAGGACAGTATCCGCACGATTCGTTTGTACTTGGGGGAGAGGGCGTCGAATCCCTCGTGTTTCAGTTGAGGGACTGCGCGCCGGTGGTAGCGTGCCACGTTCGCAACCACCTGAATCTCCTCGCTGGATAACCCCCCGAGGCCGCTATTAGTGATCAGATAATAGGTGTGCTTGTGGTGCTGGCGTTCGTTGATGAGGTAGCCGACGTCGTGCAGAATCGCGGCGTATTCAAGCCAGTTCCGCTCGGGAGGCCCCAAGTGATGGAGGCGTGTCGTCTGGTCGAAGAGGCGCAGGGCTAAGCTGGCGACATGAAGACTATGGGCCTCCGGGGCTTGACAGCGACGGGCCAGCGCCATGACGTTACGCCGCCGCAAGTCGGGAATTTCCGCTTCCGCTTTGAGCCGTTCACGGTGGCGCTGGATAAAGTCGTAGATGATGCCTTCACGAATGGCCTTGTCG
>Ga0247727_10004321_pt1 | contig 30240 bp, 20 predicted proteins | sample WisWelCaveWW1625_FD_202498 | JGI IMG/M metagenome (GOLD analysis project Ga0247727, IMG submission 202498) | Biofilm microbial communities from Wishing Well Cave, Virginia, United States - WW16-25 | ecosystem: Environmental > Aquatic > Deep subsurface > Groundwater > Cave microbial mat | place...
CGCTCGCGACATGAACGACTCCTTTCGCCATGACATTCTGGGGCTGCTGACTGAGGCCAGCGCTATTGAAACCAGCCTCACCGCATTTGACCTGAGGCTGGCACATTTCAATACCTACAACGTGGAGACGCGTTATCCGAGTCCCCAGCCTTTCACATTAACCGAGGCGCAGGTAGACGATGCTATCGCAACGGTTCAGGATTTGATCGCGGCGATTGCGGCGCTGATTTGACCGGATTGAGGCGATTGCGAATTCTGTGGATGGCGGATTTGAACTCCCTCCGAAATATTGACGAGTTGTAAAAGTTTTTGCTCGGCCGATCTTTCCTGACAAAGTTCTTGAAGCGGATACCTGATTTGAATACTATTACGCCGCGCTGCGTTAGCAATATTCCATGCTGTCCTACGAACAGCGAAGATTAAGAACACACCATTTGATCAGATCGCTTTGCCGGGATTTCAACTCAAACGCTTCTCAGGGATTGTAGTGTCCCCGTTCTAAAGTCGAATTTCATCCAATCGGCTCATAGCGCCGCTCGGTGAGGTTCGCTGCTTAACTGCGGGGATTACTGTTTTCCCGTTTATCCAATTTCGGCACAGGAGGCCAACATGAAAAGTTTTAGTCTCATGCGATCAGCAATCGTCGCAGTGGTCGCGCTCGCGCTTTTCAGCTTTACGACGCTGGGGCAGGCGACGCGCGGCAGCTTGAGCGGCTTGATCAGCGACCAGAACGGCGCGGCCGTTTCGGGCGCGAAGGTCGGCGCAAAACACGTTACCACCGGCGAAGAGTTTCAGGCCACGACTGATGCGCAAGGCGCATTCGTCTTTCCTTCGCTCCCGCTCGGCCAATTCGCTGTCACCATCGAAGCGGCGGGTTTCAAACGCTCCGAAGTCCAGAATGTGACGCTCGAAGTCGGCACGCCGGCGAAATTGAGCGTAGCGCTGGAAGTGGGCCAGGTCAGCGAAGCCGTCGTGGTCACCGGCGAGGCGCAGGAAGTGGTCAACACCACCAATCCCACGCTGACCAACGTCATCAACACCCGGCAGGTGCGCGACCTCCCGCTGCTGGGACGCAACCCGCTGGACCTCGCCCGCCTTCAGGCTGGAATTGCCGTGACTGGAACTGACACGCGCAACGCTTCGGTCGGCGGTCTCCGTGGCAGCGCTACCAACGTGACCCAGGACGGCATCAACGCAATGGACAACTTCGTCAAGACCAGCGCGTTCTTTGCCATCAGCGCGCCATCGCTCGATTCGACGAGTGAATTCAGCGTGACGGTCGGGACAGTTGGTTCGGATGCGGGCCGGGGCGTGGCGCAAGTTCGCATGGTCACCAAATCCGGCACCAATGACTTTCACGGCCGGCTTTTCTATCAACATCGCAACGACGCGCTGAATGCCAACACCTTCTTCAATAATGCCTCGGGCACACCCAAGTCCATCCTGCGGCAACATTTCTTCGGCTTCAACGTCGGGGGCCCGGTCTGGCTGCCGGGGAAAGTCTTCGGACCGGCGGCTTACGATGGACGCAACAAGAGCTTCTGGTTCTTCTCCTACGAAGGTTTCCGCGAGAATTTCCAGGCCACGCGCAATCGCACGGTGCTCACGCCGGAAGCGCGGCAGGGACTCTTCCGCTACACCGGTTCAAACGGCCAGCTTCAGTCGGTCAACCTGCTGAACATAGGCACGGTCAAGACCCTCAACCCCATCACTTCGGGGATTCTTAACGCGATGCCCGCCTTCAACAATACGCTCGTGGGCGACGGACTCAACACCGCGGGCTACCGCTACAATGTCAGCGGCAGCGATCCGAACGACAAATACGTCGGGCGCTACGATCAGCAACTGCTGGAGAGCTCGCGCATCGGATCGCATAAGCTGGAGTTCGTCTACAACCACGCCAACTTCCTGCTCGCGCCTGACACCTTCAACGGACTTGAAGCCCCGTTCCCTGGCGGGATCAATGCGTTTCAATCATCGAAGCGCATCCTGACCACGGCGGCAATCCAATCCACCTTCGGCTCGCGCATGACCAATGAAGTGCGGGTTGGCCATCAGCGCGCGCCGGTCGGCTTCCTGCGCGATTCTCAACCCACGACTCCGTTCGTCGCCCTTAATGGGGTGACCTCCTTCGACAACACGTTCATGTCACAGGGGCGCAACACGCTGGTCTACCAGTACATTGACAACTTCTCGCTGACGAGCGGAACGCACACCTTCCGCATGGGGACTGACATCCAGTCCGTCTCCGCCAACACCTTCAATGATGCGGGGATTAACCAGCAGATCAATATTGGCACGAACTCGGCAAACGGGACTGGCATTCTCGCCGGAGCCTTCCCTAATCTGCCCGCCGGAGCTACCGGAACTGCCATTGTCACCCGGGCACAGACTGTTTACACCAATCTGGCAGGGTTGCTCGGCACATCGAGTAAGACCTTCAATGTGAATAGCCCGACCTCCGGCTTCGTCACCGGCGCCACGCGCGGGCGGGATTTCAAGCAACGCCAGGTGAGCCTCTACTTCCAGGATCAGTGGCGGGTGAAGCGTAACTTCACTCTCAACTACGGCACGCGTTGGGAGTTCCAAGGCGTACCCTATGAAGTCAATGGCGTCGCGATCCAACCGGCCAACGGCATCACCGGGCTGTTCGGCGTTTCCGGTCTCAACAACCTCTTCGCCCCAGGCTCGCTCAAAGGCTCGGCGACGACCTCGCTCGATTTCGTCAACGGGAAGACCGGGAAGAAACTCTACGAGAACGATTGGAACAACTTCGCGCCGTTCATCGGGATCGCTTACTCGCCCAACTTCGAGAACGGGCCGATGCGCTGGCTGTTTGGCTCGGAGGGCAAAAGCTCGATCCGCGCCGGCTACTCGATCAGCTACTTGCAGGATGGTTTCACCGTCGTGAGCAACGCGCTGGGCGTGGGAACTACCAACCCCGGCTTGATTCAGACCATAGCCAACAACACGCCGACTGGGGTACTGACTGCGGCTGGGGTTTCGCTGGCGACGCCCACGTTCCAGATTCCGATCACCGATGCGCAGAACCTACTGCTCAACACCAATAACGGATTGTGGACTTTCGATCCGAATCTGCGCGTACCTTACGTCCAGCAGTGGTCGTTTGGGATCGAGCGCGAAATCGCCAACAACACCGCCTTTGAAGTCCGGTACGTGGGCAACCACGCGATCAAGGTCTTCCGCGCGGTGAATTTCAACGAGGTCAATATCTTTGAGAACGGGTTCTTGAACGAATTCCTCAACGCTCAGAAGAACCTGGCGATCAACGGCGGAACCAGCTTTGCTCCGGGCGCGGCTGGCACAGTGGCGTTGCCAACAATGAGCACGCTGTTTACCGGATTGTCAGCCGCCAACGGGTTTGCCAGTTCGACCTTCATTACCGCCTTGAACAACAACAATGTCGGGGCCATGGCGTTCACCCTGGCCAACAGCGCCACCTACCGCGCCAATCGCGCGAATCTCACCCCCAATTTCTTCCTCGCCAACCCGAACGCGAACTTTGCTCAGGCGCTGACCAACAACTCGTTCTCCAACTACCACTCGCTCCAGGCTGAAATCCGTAAGCGGCTGTCGAACGGCCTGCAATTGCAAGCCAACTACACCTTCAGCAAAGCGCTCACCGACACCGATGGCAACGTCCAGAGCACGTTGGAGAATTACCACACGCTGCGCAACCTGGCGTTAGACAAGCACCGGGCCAGCTTCGATCAGACGCACCGCTTTATCGCCAACTTCATCTACGAACTACCGTTCGGCCCGGGCCGCCGCTGGCTCAGCGGGACGCCCGTGCTCAGCAAGGTGGTTGAAGGCTGGCAGGTGGGCAGCATCATCACCGCGCAAACCGGCTCTCCGATCTTCATCACTTCGGGGCGCTCGACGTTCAATAATTTCACAGGAACCATCGGGGCGCAGTTCGTGGGAAGCTCCTTCAACCAATTCCGCGACGCCGCGGGCATCTACAAGACTGCGGCAGGTGTGTTCTTCTTCGATCCGAAGCTGATGGACATCACCACGAACCCGACGACCGGTCAACTGACTGGCGCGACGCTCAAGAGCGGTCTGCTTGCCGCGCCAGCGCCTGGCACGTTCGGCAACTTCCCCCGCAATTCGTTCAACGGGCCGGGGTTCTCTCAGGTGGACATAAGTCTCACCAAACGGACGCGCTTCTACGAGCGAGGTGACGTTGAATTGAAGGTTAACTTCATCAACGCGTTCAATCACCCCAATTTTGTTTTTGGTTCGCTGAACTTTGACGCCTCGAATTTTGGCCGCATCAGCGCCACCAGAGGTTCAGAGCGCCAAATCAACTTTATCCTGGGCATCAACTTCTAAGCCGCCAGGCGCAAGCCGAAGCAGCGAACAAGCTGAACGCCTGAAACAATCGAGCCTGGCCGCTGTGGATACAACGTCCGCAGCAGCCAGGCTCTTTTTCTTGATGAACTGGAAAGATTCGGGAACCAGCGAGGGGAGGAGGCGACCAGGCGCAACCGATTCTCAATTGATCTTGAATATCTGCGCGTCGAACTTCTCTGTGTGCGAGATGCGCGTCACCGTCAAAGTCCAATCGTAGAGCGCGGAAGGCGGGCCGCCGCGGCTGCCTTGAAAATCAGGCCCGGCGCTCGCGACCGCCGCCGGAGAATTGCCTTGAACGCTGAATTGCAGCTTGTATTGACGTGGCAGCGTCAGGCCATCCACCGGTCGAAAATCGCCGAACTCTTCGGTCAGCGAGTAATAACTCTCCGGGTTCTGATTGGGCGCTTCGCGCGTGCCAATGGTGGCGCCGACCTCAAGGTTGTACCTGGTCCGCACGTGACGGAAGGTTTCCGGCTCGAACCAGAGCGAGATTTTCAGATCGGTGGAGCCTTTGCGCGGGCGATAGCTGGTCTCGTGCAACTGGCGTCCGTCAACCTTCTTGAGTCCGCGGTAATCGAGCTTCGGTTGTGATTGATCCGGGCGCAGCAGCGGCCAGGCGGTCGAAAGCGTCCCGCCGATCAGTCCGTCCTTCAACGGCAGGTTCTGCGAGTTGAGGAACGCGCTGAGACCGGAGCGGCGGCCCTGCGGCAGAAATCCCGTGGATGTCTTATTGCCGTCGAACGCCAGATCCTCGCCTGTGTAATCAGCCGTTTGAAACTGCATCCCGAAACGCAGCTTCGGATTTTCGGAGACCATCATCGCCGTGCCTTTCAGATTGCCCGCTCCGCCGAGACGCACGTTGAGCGTGACCGGGCCGCTGGCGACACGGCTGAGCGCTTTGGATCGCGCTTCGGCAACTCCGATTGATTCCAGATGGCGCGCGACCAATTCCTCAATAGTGATCTTCTTGTCTTGAGCCGATGCGGGGCCGAATTGGATGATCGGGAAGACGCAGAAAATTGACAGCGCGAGCAGCAGCACGAACATCTTCATCATTTCTCAATCCTCCTCGAACAAATTGTTACATCATCTTGTCTCGCACGTACGAAAAGACGCGCGCATAGGCCCGGCGAAAGACGTCGGGCCAGCTTTCGCTCGGCAGCACTCCGGGGAACTTCTTCACGCCCGATTCCTCGAAGGAATTGTCCCATCCGCTGCCGTCCCAGAGGATGTCAACGTTCATCGCGCCCAGCTCTTTGACCAGCCCGCCGGGATTGCGCCCGTTGTCGGCGAATTTGTTGCCGAAGATGCGGTTGCCTTCCGGCACCGCGCCGACGTCGAACGTGCGCCCGCGAGGAAAGGCTATGGCGAGACCAACGACGGCGATGCCGAAGCTGTCGTTGCCGCGGATCTCGTTCTCGGTGACGGTCGTGCGGTCGGCGGCCATAATCAGCAAGCCTGTGCCCGGCTGGACTCTGCCGACAATCGCGGTCGGGTCGCCGAAGTTCGGGTGGTTGTTGTTGACGATGCGGTTCTTACGAACTGTAGTGTCGCTGCCGACTTTCGACGGGTTGTTCGGCAGCAGAAAGACCAGGATGCCTCCGGTGTTGTCGTGGACGTAGTTGTTTTCGACCAGGGCGTTGACCGAGTTCTCGATCTCGATGCCGGTGACGTTCGAGTGGGCTTCGCAATCTTTGACCACGATGTCGCGCGATTGGCCGACGTAGATCGCGGCGTCTTTGATGCCCGTGGCCAGCACGCGCTCGATGGTTACGCCTTTGCATTCGACCGGATAGACGCCGTACAAGCCCGCGTTGTGGACTTCGAGGTCGCGGAACGCAGCGTTCGTGCCGCCGTGCACGGTGATGCCGTTGTTGACGTAATCCTTGACGACCAGGTTCTCGATGGTGAAGTTGTGGCTCGAGGTGATGACGGCGTCGGTCAGTTTGTTTTGGCCGTCGAGGATCGAGCGCTGGCCGTTCTCTTTCAAACCACGAATGGTGATGTTGTTTACGTCAAGGAGCAGCGTCTCGTTGTACGTGCCCGGACGAATTTCAATCGTGTCGCCGGGGATGGCGCGATCGAGCGCCGCCTGAATTGATTCGCCGGGGTTGATTCGCAAGGTGGCAGGCGCGCGACCGGGCGCTGCGACTTGATTTGTCGCGACCGCCACTGCGGGTGGAGGTTCGACGTAGCCTCTCACCGACGGCTTCACGCGAGGAACGACGGGCAGGCGCGAAGGCACGCGCTCAGGGATTTCCGGCTTCTTCGACTCATCGGTCAGCGCGTGAAGAAAAGCGACGAGGTCTCTGCGCTCCTGATTGGTCAGCTTGAACCGTCTGATCTTGTCGTCGAGGTTCGGCAGGTTCATCCCGTTGCCTGCGCCACCGCCGCTGGCGTAGAAGTCCAGAACTTCTTCGAGCGTCTGGAAGCGGCCATTGTGCATATACGGCGCGGTCAGCGCGACGTTGCGCAGCGTAGGAACTTTGAAGGCGCGTTTGTAAGGCTCACCGCCTTCGATCTCTGCGCGACCCAGGTCCGGGCCTTCGGTCGGCATTGGAGTGTTGACGATGTTGGGCGGCATATCGGGCACGCCTATGACTTTGAAATCGGGATTGGCGAAGGTCGGGAAGCCGTGACACTCGAAGCAGCGGGTCTTGAGCGAGCGGAAGAGCGTCAAGCCCCGGCGCTGCGCCGCCGTCAACGCCGTCGCGTCGCCCGCTGCGTAACGGTCGAACGGAGAATCGTTGCTGATGACCGTCCGCTCGAAGGCGGCGACGGCATTCGTCACGTTATCGAAAGTCACCGCCGAGCCGCCGCTGCCGCCGAACGCCTGGTCGAACAACTGAACGTATTCCGGAATCGCCTTCAACTCTTTGACCAACTCGTCTGGATTCTGATTCATCTCGATGTCGGAAGTGATCGGGAACCTGGCCTGGTCTTCGAGGTCTTCGGCGCGCCCATCCCAGAACTGGCGGAAGTTGTAAGCCGCGTTCCAGATCGTCGGCGCGCCGCGTTTGACTACCGCGCCGCCCGTGCGCTCCGGCCCAACGCTTGATCCGCCTTTGCCCATAGCGAAGAACCGCCCGTCGCCGAAGCCCAGGTCGGGATGATGGCAGGTGGCGCAGGATTGCGTGTTGTCGCCCGACAGGACCGGATCGAAGTAGAGCAATCGGCCAAGCTCGATCTTCTCCTGCGTCGTGGGATTGTTGGCGCGCCGCTTCATTTCGGGGAACGACCGCCGCACGCCGCCGCTGCCCGGATTGCCGTTGGTCAACCCGGCGGGCGGAATGTCGTCTGGGAACGGGATCAGGCCGATGACGATGATCGCGGCTGCGATCAGACCGAGCAGCGTGACGAGCAACATGAGCAATCGCCGCAATCTGCCGTTGCCATTGGTCGAAGCGGGAGGTTGCGCGGGCGCATTCGGAGTATTGCCGGCTTCGTTCATCTTCAAATCTCCTTTGCGAGCTGGTTGTGAACTCAGTTGGGTTGGTTTTGACAGAGAGCTATTTTTCTTCAGGCCATTTCACCTTGTCGTAGACCGCTGACAATTGCAGACGGCATTTGATCGAGGGAAGAACGACCGTGTTCTTCAGGCTGTTGAAATCAGTGAGCAGCCATTGATGGCCTGTTTGTCTGACGTAATGCTCGACGTGACAGCGATCCTGTGCAATCAGCAGAAACTCGCGCAGCGAGGGAATGGCGCGGTATTCTTCCATCTTGATGTCTCGATCGAAGTCTTCGGTTGTGGATGAGAGCACTTCGACCAGAACGGTTGGATTGAGCAAGGCGCTCAGGTTTTTGCCTTTGTAAAACTGAGGCTCGCCGCAGACGACGGTGACGTCCGGATACCTGCCGTGTTCCCGCTTCTCGACCCTGAGCGGCAGATCGCTGGGATAGACAATGCACGGGCGTTTTCTCAATTGCACGCCAAATTCAACTATGACGTTGGCGACGATCTGGTTGTGCTCAGGGCTTGCGCCAGCCATCGCATAAATCCGGCCGTTGGCGAACTCGCTTTTGAATTCGGCCTTGCTCTCGATCTCGAGCCACTCGTCGAAGGTCAGTTTTGGTTTGAATTCCGCCGCCATCAATTGCCTCCGTGACGGGCGGTGCTGCAGAATTTGGTCGGCTCGCTGCCTAGTTTGAATCGTCTCCGCTCGGTCGTTTTGCACACGCCGCGAACGGGCAAAAATCCGCTGACCGAACAGACTTCGAGCGTGAAAGTGCCATCGCCTCTCGGCGTCGAAGGCGCAACCGTGGGCGCAACCGCCGGCGCAGCGGTTGGAGACGGCTTGGGCGTGGGCGTCGGCTCGGACTTTGAGACTTTCGCCAACTGGCCAGATGGCCCAGATGGTTTGGATGGTTTCTTTGCTTCCGGCGGTTTTTGGACTGCCGTTTTGGCTTCGGCCTTCTTATCGGGTTTCTGGTTGGCAGCGAGCTTGTCTTTAGCCTGTTTGTCTTTCTTGTCCTTGTCCGATTTCACCGCGGGTTGGCTGCTGGCCGCTTTGGCGGCGGTCTTCTGGTTCTGTTTTTGATCGGTCACTTTGCGCGGCCTGGTTGCGACCTGGGGCGGCCTCGCCGGTTTCGGCTTTGGGGGAGACGCGAGACGCGGTGGTGGTGGCGGCGTCCTTGTCTCCGCGAATGTGATTGGCTTCGGCGTTGAAGCTGTTCTCGGAGCGGGCTTGATCGCTGGCTCAGGAGCCGGCCCAGGTATGGTTTTTGCCGAAGCGGGCGAGCCGAAGCCGAGAAATTCTTTGACTTTGGCGGTGAATGAACGTCGCGGCGACGGTGTTGGTTCAGCGCCGGGGCGTGGTCTGACCTTGCGGGCTTCGGGCGGAAGCGGGATCAAATCGGTGTCAATGCCGCTGACACTGGCGGTGGTTTGCTCATCATTCGACGGCCTCGGCGCCGGAGGTTGAGAGTCGCGATTGGGAGGTTGAGGCGGCTCGGCATCGGGGATCGAATGATCGGGCAAGGCCTGCGCGCCGCCCGGCTCGGTTCCTTTCAGGAAAATCTCGCGGCGCGGCCTCGGCGAATCGCCCTGAGAGGAGGCTCCGCTCGCCGAATCAATCTCGTAGACCATCAGATCGCCGGGGTCTTCAAATTCTCCGCCCAGCTCGGGGCGAACGCGCAGGGCGCGGATCATAAAATCGGCCCAGATCGGCGCGGCGATGAGGCCTCCGGTCAATCCGATGTCCGAATTGTCGTCGAATCCGATCCAGATGATGCAGACCAGATTGGGCGTGTAGCCGGCGAACCAGGCGTCGCGCGACGATCCGGTCTTGCCCGCCGCCGTGCCGGTGAATCCCATCTGCCGGACGCGCGTGCCCGTGCCGCGGTCGAGCACGTCCTGCATCATCGAGGTCAAGATATAGGCCACCTGCGGACTCATCACCTCGCGCGTTTCGGTGTGCGATTCCAGGATGGTCGAGCTGTCTTTGGTCGTCACCCGTTTGATGGCGACGGGCAGAACGCGGCTGCCCTGATTGGCAAACGAAGTGTAGGCCGACGCCATCTGCAGCGGCGTCGCTTCGGCCACGCCGAGCGCCACCGAGGGAACGGCCGGGACTTTGGTCAATCCGGCTCTTTCGGCGATGCGCACGACCTGCGCAAAACCGATCTGTTGGGCGATCTCGACCGTGATGACGTTCTTCGAATGGACCAGAGCGTCGCGCGCGGTCAACGGCCGCATCTCGAATTTGTCGCCGAAATTGCTGGGCGAATAAATCCCGCCGCCGTATTCGAAGCTCTTCGGCACGTCGTCGAACGTCGTCGCCGTGGTGATCGGGCTGCTCGTCTCATCGCCGCCGAGCGCAATCGCGGCGGCATAAACGAAGGGCTTGAAAACCGAGCCGGGCTGGCGGCGGGCTTCGGTAGCGCGGTTGAGCTGGCTCTGCGCGTAATCGCGTCCGCCGACCATCGCCAGAATCTCGCCCGTCTTGGCGTGCATGGCGACCAGCGCGCATTGCAACCCGGCAGTGCCGCGCCGGCGCTGCGCCATCAGGCGGTCAACCTCGACCATATTCCGCGTCACCGCCTGATAAGCCGCGTGCTGCAAATCCAGGTCAATCGTCGAATAGATGCGCAGAGACCGCAGAGAGCCGCCGCGCTCGTCGTACTGGCTTTCGATCTGGCGCGTCAGGTAATCAATGAAATACGGCGCGGCGGAGGCGTCGAGCGCGCCCGCTCCCCGCACCACGCCGAGCGGCAATTTCTTGGCGGCCTCGGCCTGATCGCGGGTGATCTTTTCGGCCTCGACCATCTTCTCCAGGACCATATTGCGGCGTTCGCGCGCGCGGTCTTCGTGCGAAAAGGGCGAGTAATAATTCGGGCTGCGGATGATCCCGGCCAGCAGAGCCGCTTCGTGAAGCTGGAGGTGCCCAACGTTTTTGCCGAAATAAGCGCTCGCCGCCTCGCCGAATCCGTTGATCGAAAACCCTCCGCGCTGGCCGAGATAGATCTGGTTGCAGTACATCGCCATGATCTCCTCTTTGCTCAATCGCTGTTCGAGGATGACGGACATGTAGGCTTCCGAGAGTTTGCGCTTCAGCGTGCGGTCGGGTTTGAGGTAGAAGTTTTTGACCAGTTGCTGGGTGATCGAGCTGCCGCCTTCGCGCAATTCGCCGGTTTGGTAATCGCGGAACAGCGCGCGCAGCACGCCGCGCCAGTTGATGCCCGAATGCTCGAAAAACTGGCGGTCTTCGATGGCCGTGATGGCGTCAATCAGCGGGCGCGGCAGGTCTTTGTATTCGATGATCTTGCGCTTCTCGCGCTCCTGATTGACGACCGACGAGATCAACTCCGGCTCGATCTGCGCCTGGCCGAGCGGTTGCTGGTTGTCCAGATCGGTGATCGCCTGGATCGCGTCGCCGCCGCGGCTGAAAACCACTCGCAGGTTTGAGAATGCCCGCTCGCCGTCAATCCTGGCGTCGCTGCCCGGATAGATTTCAATCGCGTTGCCGCGCACGGCGTAACGTCCCCGCTTGTCGTTTTCCAGCCCGCCGCCTTCCTGGTAGCCGACCTTGCGCAGATGCGCGGCCAGGTCGTTCATTCTCATCCCGGCGCCGTCGCGCAAAACCAGCGGCGCGGCGTAGATGCCCGATGAGCGCACGAAGACATCGCCGCGCAAGCTGGCGTCAATTTTCGCGCTGTAGAGGTTGTAGTAATAGAAAAGGACTCCGATCGCGATCAGGGCGACGATCAGCAGGGGAGCGAGCACGATACGCGAAGTCGCGAAGCGGAAGGAGCGTCTGAACGGGGCTTGCCGCCACGTCAAGTAGCGATAGTCTTGTACGGCCATTACGAAAATCCTCTATAGCCAACGGGGCGAAACGCTTTACGGAAGAAATTATGCCGATTATCGAGGGGGAGTCAAACAAGGCGGTTATTCGCCGTCATCTTCTTCCACGCCGAAATAACGCATCCACTCGCCCGTCTCGTCTTCCTTCACGTCCGGCTTTTCTTCTTTCGACAATGCGTCAACGGCTTCATCGAGCATCTGGCGAAACTCGCCCGAGCGCATCACGCGCACGCCGCAGACGCGAACGCGCGCGGCCAGCTTTCCGTCCGAAGTGACCACGACCAGGTTTTTCCGGTTCCGCTCGGCTTCGGCCATCTCGATGATCCGGGTGTCGGCGTCGGAGCCTGCGCGCGAGTAGAAAACCCCGACGCCGCAATAGCTCGATCCGTCGGGAAACTGCGGATCGGGCGCGCCGTCGAAAACGACGGCCAGGCGCGCCTTTTTCACGCGAGCCAAGCGGGCGAGGTCCTCCATCAACTGCCGCCGCGATCCTTCCTTGTCGCGGTGCCATCCGACGCGCTGGCCGATCACGTTGTTGCCGTCAATCAGGTACATTGTTGCACCCGTGCCGTTGTTTTGATCACAGCTTGGGACTGATCTCAAACATTTCGCGCGAGCGATAGAAGCAGACATCAAATTCCATGAAGAAGTTTATTTGGCCGAGTATCAACGGGACATCATCTGTTTGAATCCAGGCGAACGCGAGTTTCACCTCAGGCAACTTGCCGACAGAGGCGCTGGTTACAAGCGGACAAGCCGGAAATCGTGCGAGATTGCCGCTCAGTCTGATGGTTGCAAGACCCGAGTTCCAAACCGCCCCCAGTTCAATTCCTAAACGATAGGGCAAAACATTGATCTCAGCTCCAGAGTCGAGCAAGCCTGAAGAATCTGTTGCACGCCCGCGGTAAGAGAGACTGATCGGCAGTCCCGGCCTTAAGACGATTTCGCCAAATGCGTTGACAACAGGCGTGTAGTTGTATCGTTCACTCTCACGCATTGCCGCCCTCCGCCTTCAGTGCCGAGAGCAATGTTTCGGCGACTCCGATAGAGGCCTGTGGAGACCAGACTTCAAAGGTTCGCCCTGCAATCGCCGATTCATCAATTCCCAGTCCACTCTCTTCTTTCACCAGATCGAAGATCAGGATATACAACACGCGCAGTTTGTCTGTGCGGTTAAGTTCTCGCAGGGTTGAAATGATTTCTTCTAACGGCATTTCACGAATCCCCCTGTTGTCCTGTTCCGAAGTCGCTCAAATCTTACCACATATCTTGGCAGCCTGACTGGGATGAGGTGTGGGGCAAAACGTCTCGACGCTATTTGCCAAGCGCGCTGGTGATGCCGCGCCGCATGTTGTCCAGCCCCGCAGCCTTGTTGACGAAAAACGTTCGGTCGTCAACCGGCACGCCGGTCAGAGAGCGCGTCGTTCGGTCGGAGGTCGAGAGGATCACCGGCAAGTGTTTCAGCCGTTCGTCTTCGCGGATGAATTTGAGCACTTCGTAACCGTCAGCCAGCGGCATCATCACGTCGGTGATGACCAGAGCGAAATCCGGATCGTTTTTCAGTATTTCGATCGCTTCGCGTCCGTCTTCGGCTTCGACCACCGTGAGGTCTTCGGCTTCGGCGACAGCCGTCCACAGCACGCGCGCGTCTCGATCATCATCTGCAACCAGAACTCTAGTGGACATGCAGTCTTCTCCTTTTACTGACTCTGAAGAGCTGTTGAAAAGCGGGAACGCCGCGAGCAATCTAACACGGCTTTTTCGCTGATGGCAATTTCATTTCAGGGTCGGGGATTGGGCCGGGTGGACAGGATCGGGCGAAAGACTCTATCCTGTCCGCTCGATCCACCCCTGATTTATTTCGGCAAGGAATTTGTTCCATGGTTTTGAAAGCAGTTTTGAGATCGCTCTTTGTTTTCGCGGTGATTTTCATCGGCGGGCTGTCAACCTCTCCGGCAACGAGTGCGCAGGACGATCCGAACGCTCAATACATCCTGATTCAATCAGGCGAGCTTTCTTCCGGGACCCGCGAAATCGAAGTTCCAGTCGAAGTCGGCGTCCTGCGGTTGCAGTTCAACCTGCAATTCAGCGGCGACCTCCACTGGACGATCATCACGCCTTCGGACAGGCCGCTGCCGGCCGGCCAGCCAAACATCGCAATTACTGACGCCAAAGATAGACGCTCGATCCTGATGTGGGACCCGCGACCGGGGAAATGGAAGATTCGTTTGTCGGGATCGGGCAGATTCACCGCATCGGTCGCGGCGCAGGGCGAGCTTTACGTCTGCTGCATTCAATTCTTCGGGCGTAACGGCGTCTATTCGCTGGACAAGTTTCAACCCCTGCGCGGCACGCGCCAGCAGGCGCAGACTTACGCTTCCGGCTACAACATTGACGTCATCGAGTTCAAATTGATCAACGAGCAGGGAAATGTGATCGCGCCGCTCAAATTCCGCCAGAGCGATTATTCAAACCCGTACAACTTCACGCTCTTGATTGACACGCCGGATCAGCCTTTCCGAGTGCGCGCGCGCGGGCGCGATTTTAACGGCAAGGATTTTCAACGCGTGATCGGGTGGCTGGTCAAGCCGCAGGTTGCCGACTCGCCGAGCGCACAGACCGAAGCTGGCGGTCAGCAACCGGCGCAGCAATGGGCGATGCCGCAGGAGTGGAACAAGAACGTGGTCGAAGGCGAGTACAAGATCGTCCGCGCACAGATCGTGAGATGGAAGGATGAGATGCTGCTCTCGGAAAAAGGCAATCCCGTAGGCGTCCGGTTGAAATATTCGATCCGCTTTCCGGTCGAAGGCTCTTATTCGCCCTTCCCGTCGGTTTATCCTGAACGAGTCGGATACGGTTTCACCGGCGCGCTCGGAATGCGCGTTCACAAAGGTTCGGTCGAGCCGCTGCCCGATGGCTTGCCGCAATCCAATCAATGGCTTTTCGGCGGTCGAGGTATTTTCAAAGGCGGCGTCGTTTACAATTTCACCGTTGATCTGATTCCGAATTACGCCGTCTTCAACGAGCAGCAGAAGACCTTCTGCCTGCAAACAAAGTCCTATAACCAGCCGGGCATCCGCGAACGGTTCGAGCGCGAAGTGATGAGCGAGGCGAAGATCAGGTATCGCTTCTCGGTGTCGGGCACTGACCTGGACGGGCGGCAGCCTTCGTTGACCGAAAGCGCTTACGTGCCGTTGGTGTGGTATCAGGGGTATGTGAAGGAAGGCGCGGGTGAGTGTCAGTGAAGTGGTGGCCGGTGGCCGGTGGTTGGTGGTTGGCCGAGCCTTCAATCAACCACCGGCCACCAACCACCGACTACTTCAGCCGATAAATCCGCTCGGCATTCTCGCAGAGCAGTTTTCGTTGATTCTCCTCGCCCGCATCTTTCGTCAAAAACATCAGCGCCTCAAGCCATTGTTTGAAACTCGCCGCCAGCGTGCAGACCGGCCAGTCGCTGCCGAACATCACGCGATCCCATCCGAAGCCGGCGATCACGTGCTCGACGGCGGGGCGCAAATCTTCGACCGTCCAGTTCCCGATCCCGGTGTTGACGACGATGCCTGAGACTTTGCAGGCGACGTTGGGGAAACCGGCAATCTCCTCGATCCTTTCCCGCCAGAGATCATAGTCGCGATTTTTGATGTCGGGGTTGCCGCAATGATCCAGGATGAAATTGACGTTCGGACATTGTTTGACCAGCCTGGTCGCCTGCGGCAGTTGCCGCGCCAGCACGCAGAGGTCGAACGACAGACCCGTCTCTTCGAGCGAGCGCACGTTTTCGACGAAGGTCGTCGTCGTCGAAAGCTCGTCCGATTCCGTGTGCAGAATGCGGCGAATGCCTTTCAGATGCGGGTGTCCGGCGATCCGCTCGACGTATTCACGGAAGTCGTCGCATTCGGGGCGGGCTGCGGCGACGACGCCGGCAATCGGATTGTCGTCGCGCTCGGCCAGCGAAAGCGCGTGCAGCGTCTCCTCGAGCATGAACTCTTCGTCAACATCCGCCTCGACGTGAACCGATTTGACGAGGTTCAGCCCCTGCGTCGCCTCGAAGTAATCATCGAGCTTGAAACTGCGATTGAGCGCCGGGCGATTGGCCGTCCACGAATAGTGGAATTGATCCAAGTCCCACAGGTGTTGATGAGTGTCAATGATTGGCGCGGTCATTTCAGCCTGGGTCAAAAGAAAAGGCGACTGAAGGATCAGCCGCCTTTGGTCATTAATTGTCCCAGCACGCAGAGGATTGTCGAGTGATCGGGAATTCGGGATCATTTCTGTCCGGGCCGGCCCGTGGCTGGGTTGCGCCGCCACGAACGCGCGGCCAGATCGGCTGCATTCGGCATCTCAGTGATCGCGCGCTGCAATTGCAGGTCCAGATCGGCCTGCCCCTGCTGCGCCTTGTCGCCGCCGTAAGCCGCCTGCAAGACTTCGAAGCGAATCTGTTTGCGAATCCAGACGATGTTCTCGTCAATCGTTGCCGCCGTCATGCCGTAATCGGGATTCTCCCTGAAAAACCTGGCGGCGAATTCCCGGAATGACTTCAACACGTCGTCTGTGATCCGAAACTCGTTGGGGGCGAGCTTGTGATTGTATTCGAGGCCGTTGAGCTTGAATTGCGGGAAGGCCGCGACCTGTCCGCTGACCAGCTCGCGCACGAACATGAAGATGCTGTGAGACAAACGGCTCTGCGCGGGGGTGAAGAAATCGGCGGAATCAACCTTGATGTCAGGCTCGATGCCGCCGCCGCCATAAACCGTGCGGCCCAGATCGGTCTTCTTTTCATCCCCACGCTGTTTCGGCGCATTATTTGTGTCACCCTGGGCGCTGCGGCGATAGTAGTATTCGAACAGCGACCCGTTCGAGTAATCGCGTTGGATCAGGCGTCCGCTCGGCGTGTAGTAATGAGCGATGGTCAGCGTCAACGCGCCGCCGCCCGTCAACGGGAAGATGCGCTGAACCAGTCCTTTGCCGAAGCTCGGCTCGCCGACGATCAGACCGCGGTCGTGATCCTGAATCGCTCCGGCGACGATTTCGGAAGCCGAAGCCGACGAACGATCAATCAGCACCACCAGCGGGAAATTTTCGGTCGCGCCCGATTCGGCAATCGCATCCTGATCGAAGTTCCGACCCGGACGTCCGCGGACTGTGACAATCGTCTGCCCGCGCTGCAACAGCATGTCGCAGACGCGGATGGCCTGTTCCAGATAACCGCCGCCGTTGCCGCGCAGATCGAGAACGAAGCCTTCAGCGCCTTTCTCACGCAACCTGGCCAGCGCATCCAGCAATTCGCGGCCGGTAGTCGCCTGGAAATTGCGCGTCAACCCGATGTAACCGATGCCGGGTTTGACCAGGTAAATGTTCGGGATCGAGGGAAGCCAGATGCCGTCGCGCGTGATCGTTGCGGTGATTGGTTGAGCCGCGCCCAGGCGTTTGACCGTGACCGTGACCTGAGTGCTGCGAGGACCGAGCAGCAGATTGCGCACGCGGTCGGATGGCCAGTTGCTGGTGTCTTTGCCGTCAACGGCCACGATCTGATCGCCGTAACGCAGGCCGGCGCGCGAGGCGGGACTGTCCATGAAAGGCTCCAGCACGTAGGTCGCGCGATGGCGGGTGCCGATCAGCGAGCCGATGCCGAAATACTGGCTGTGCTGCTTCTCGGTGAATTCCTGGAAGGCCTTGCGATCCATGTAATCCGAGTGCGGATCGAGGGATTTGAGCATGCCCTGGATTACGGTTTTGGTCAGAGTCTCGTGATCGAATTCGACCACGTAATTTTGACGAACGATCTCAATCGCTTTCTGGTAATCGCTGACCAGCCTCGATTGCGTCTGAGCGTCCTGCGCTGACGTAATCGGCAACAGGGCGGTCGCGCCGCACACGGTCAGAACCAGAAAACCGAAGAGCAAAAATTTCGGTAGGCCTTTTTTCACTGCTTACTCCTCATTCACACTCGTTGTTCACACTCGATCCACGTTTTGCGCCTCGTAATGAGAGGCGCGCTTTGCGCCGGGGATGCTCCATAGTAGCCAGGCCTCGCCGATAGTCAAGCCGCGACGCGGCTTTACGGTTTTCCTGGGCGCTTTTTCCTGAATTTCGGCGATTCCGTATCATCTCTCCCTCCGATTTTTCGTTGGCTTGTTTGGCTTTTCTGCGCTGTGCTAGACTCTCGCCCTCGTGAAGGCGCTTTGATTCAACTCACCGGAGAGTTATCGGTATTGCAATCATAAATTTCAACCTGCCCGTCCTCATTGCAGCTTCGATAGCTTGCGCAATGGCGGACGGCTTTTCAATTCAGGTCTTGGGTTGATGAAGTTTGTTAAACCGCATTTTGAATCTGATTTTCTGACCGACCGATGGCTCAGGCCAATCGGCTGGTTGATCTTTCTCTGTCTTTCATTTGCCAACGCCTCCGCTCAGACAATCGCCCCGGATACGCCGGATACGCCGGATACGGTGGATACGGTGGATACGGTGGTGGTGATGCCGTTCGAGAACCGCTCGCAGATGGGCAAATACAACTGGATTCGCGAAAGCTTTGCGATTTTGCTGGCTGACGTGCTGGACGTGCCCGGAGTCAGCGTCATCAGCATTGACGAGCGCAACCTGGCGTTTGAGAAACTGAAATTGAGTCCGAACGATCTGTTGACGCGAGCGGCGATGATCCGCGTCGCCGAAGTCGCGCAGGCCAACCTGGCGCTCATCGGCGAATTCGACATTGGCGAAGACAAAGAGAACACGACCATCGCCATCACCGCTCGATTGATCGAAACGCGCGCAGGACGATTGGTGGGCAACAAGGTTTTCAACTACAGCGGCCCGCTCGCCGATTTGCAGCAATGGCAGGGGCAACTGGCCTGGAACATCGTTTACGAACGCCATCCGTCGCTGCCTTACTCGAAAGATCAGATGATCCGCCGCGCCAGGCGTGTCCCGCCGCGCGCATACGAGAGCTTCATCAAAGGCATTCAGACGGACGATCCGAAGCTGCGCGAGCAGTTTCTGCGCCGCGCGATTCAGGAATACGAGAGCGCGGGCGAAGGCGGGCGTTTCGCTCAGGCGACCTTTGAGCTTGGCCTCCTGCATTACCGTCAGGCCGATTTCGCCGAGGCCGCGAAACGATTCAAAGAGCTGGGCAACGATGATGCGGACTATCCGGAGAGCCTGTTTTATCTCGGGCTGGCGGCGCACAAGGCCGGCGACAATAACGAGGCGGCGGCCGCATTTGAAAGGCTGGCTGAAAGCGCGCCTTTGCTCGAAGTGCTGAATAATGCGGGCGCGCTGTTGCTGGCGAAAGGCGACAGCGAGAAGGCTTTGCAGTTGTTGCGCCGCGCGGCTGCCAACTCCCCCGCCGATGCGGTCTATCGCTTCAACTACGGTTACGCAATGTGGCGCAATCAGAATTGCGCCGAAGCGGCGCAGCATCTGCGCGCGGTGGTGAAAGCCGATCCGCGCGACGGCGAAGCCCAGTTTCTGCTGGCCAAATGTCTGGCTGCGGCGGGACAGCCAACGGAAGCGGCGCAGGCCGACAACGAAGCGAAACGCTATCTGCCGAATTACGCCAAATGGGCCGTCGCGCCCGAGAAGATGCCGCTGCTCATCAGGCTCAAGGATGATTTGAATCGCGCGGCGTTTGACCAGCTCGAACGCCAGCAGCAGTCGCCGAATCGCCCGTCCGCGCAGCAGGTTTCGGTTCGCCAGAGCCTCGATCGGGCGCGCCAGTTGATCTCATCGGGCAATGACGCCGAAGGTTTGAATGAAGCGCAGCGTGTGCTGGCCGTTGATCCGGCCAATGCCGAAGCTCATTTTCTGCGCGGGGTCATTTATCAACGCAAAGGACAAACGGAGAGCGCCATCGGCGCTCTCCAATCGGCGGTGTCGTTCAATCCGCGGATGATCGAGGCTCACATCGGGTTAGGCCGTTTGCATCTCGCGCGAGGCGACCGCGCGCTGGCCCTGGCTCATTGCCGGCAGGCGCTCGCGATTGATCCGCAGAACCGGGACGCCATCGCGTTGAAACAGCAGATCGAGACCGGCCGTTAGCCTCGATCAAGTCCGTAAAACTTTTTACCCTCGATCATCGCGCCGCATTTTTCTCGCACCCCTCAATCAAATATAATCCGTATAGCTCATCGCAGGGTTGTGGCAGACAAACCGAGTCGGGTCGTATCGCATCGAAAGCCGCGCTGGCGGGCGGCGACGAATTGATTGCGCCCGCGGCAAACGTGAGCAAGATGATTATTCTGATCAAACATCCTTCGCGCAAAAAGGGCTTGATGCTCGCCGTGCTGGCTTCCGTCGCTGCGCACCTGTTTGTGATGGCGACGGTTCGCGTGGCTCCGATCATCAGCCTGGCGATTGGACTGACCGACATCGAATACGTCGAAGAGGATTACAACCGCGCCATCCTGATTGATTTCTCGAAGAAGCTTCAATATCCGCTCGGCTATCTCGGCTTCCGCGCGCCCGGGAAAACCAAATCGCTCGATGAATTGAAAAAGGAGGATGAGCGCCGTCGGCGTCTGGAGGCCGAGCGCCGCAAACGCGAGCTTGAAGAGGCCGCAAAACGCGAGGCTGAAGAGAGAGCGAAAGCCGAAGCCCTGTCCAAAGCCGAGCCTGCTCCGAAGCCGGCGCCGAAGCCCGATGGATACGGCAACTTCGGCAAGATCAACACCGCGCCGATCAAGGATCAGATTCAACGGCTCTATCAGGCGAAGAAGGACGGCAAGCTCGCCATCCCCGATGGCAAATTCAAAGTCGGCGTGTCGGGCACGGTCAACGCGGACGGCACGCTGTCCGATTATCGCGTGAGCATTCCTTCGGGCATCAAGGAGATTGACGAAGCGGCGATGGCGATCCTGGCGGCGGTCAGCGAAAGCCGTGCGGTCGGCCCGTTGCACCAGTTGTCTTCGCTGAGCATGGTTCTGGACATTGATCAGAGCGCCCAATTGATTGTCACCGGGTTTACGGGCACTGAAAGCGACGCCGTCAACATAGTCAATCTGGCGCAGGCGGCATTGCTGATCGCGCGGTTCAAGAAAGGCAGCGACCCGACGGCGATGGTGATGCTCAATAACCTGAAGGTCTTCCGCACCGGCAATCGCGTTCAGGCGATTATCAACGTGCCGCGCCAGACGGCTTCGGACACGCTGGCCAGGACGATGGATAAAGGGCAGTGATCATTTTACCGCTGGAAATGCGAAGACCACGAGGAAGAAAACGATCCTCGTGGTCTATGTGTTTGGGGAGGACGTGTCAGTCGCCCGACCGAGATGGAGAGTTGATTGCTGCCTCAAGCCCTCCCTCACGGTCGAGCGACTGAGATATTGCATTTAGCTGAATCAGAACGCGAGCCTAAACCCGAGCTGGATGTGGCGCGGGAAGTTGATCTGATTGCGCGTGATCTGACCGAAGCGCGTCGAGGTAATGCCGGTGTCCGGCCCGCCGTAGATCGGTGTGTTGAGCGCGTTGAATGCTTCGGCTCGGAACTGGAAGTTGTACTTCTCACGGATCAACGTATTTTTGAAGAGTGAGATCGCCCACTGCGGTCGCCACGGATCGCGGATGTCCGAGAAGCGCACGTTGATCTGGCGGAAGTCGTTGGGCGGAATCTGGTCCCAGGCGTAATCGCCGTCGGGCCGGCGGTTGGTGCGCGTGCTGCTGTCGAACCAGCGGTCGAGCGTGCGCGCGTCGCCATCGAGCTTCGCCGACTTCTGCCGCAGGATGCCGCCCGGAACGGCGGTCGGCGCGCCGGACTGGATTTCGCCGATGACGTTCAGTTGCCAGCCGCTGATCAACTTGTCCCGCAAACCGCTCAGGTTGCCAAGCAGCCATTTGCCTTTGCCGAACGGCAGGTCGTAGAGCGCCGTGATCGCCACGCGGTGCGTGCGGTCAATGCTCGCAATCGAGCGCCAGGGCTTGTCGTCGTAGCCGTTGTTGAGGTAACCCGTCGCCTCGAAGTTCTTCATCAGCGTGTAATTGAAGACCGCGACCAGGCCGTCGGAGAAGTTCTTGTTGACAGTCATCTCCAGCGCGTCGTAATCGGAGAACCCTTCGTTGACGCGGTCCATCGTGATGCCGCCGAACTGCGGAAAGGGGCGCAGCAATTGGCCGCGCGTCGTCTGCGCGTTGTTGAGCGCCACGCCGGGAACCAAACCGGCGAATGGATTCGGCACGTTGGTCGAAAGATACGAAGCGTTCCCGCCGAGACGTTCAATCGCTTTCTCGCGTTCGGCGCGCGGCACTTCGTTGATCGAGCGCCCGTTGATCGGCAACTTCTTTGAATGATTGCTGACCCAGGCGATGTCCATATTGACCCTCCACGGCAGGTCAATATCGAAGCCGACCGACCAGAGGTTTGTGTACGGCGTTTTGAAGTCCGGGTTGAGGAACGAGAATCCGCTGCCGATCAACGCGGTCAGCCCCTGTGACGCGCCGAACGGTTGCAGGATGCCTTCGGGATAGGGCCGTTCGAGCGTGTTGAACGGGATGCCCGTTTGAATCGAGGAGATGAATCCGGTGCGACGGCTGAAGTTGGCTTGATTGATGCCTTCCTCGCCGGCGCCTGTGAGCGGCAGGTACGACCGGCCGTAATTGCCGCGGAAGACCAGCCCGCTGCGAATCTCGTAAGCCAGGCCGACCCGCGGCTGGAAGTTGGTGCGGTCCGATTCGTAAGGCGCGCGACTATTGCCGCCCTCGCCCGCGAACAATAAGCCGCCTTTGAGTTGCAATCCCGGCACCTTGAATGGGTTCGGGCTGGTGTAATCGAAGCCGGCGGTCTGGCGGTTGTACCGCTCGGTCACCGGCGCCTGGTAATCCCACCGCAATCCCAGGTTGAGCGTCAGCCGCTTCGTAATCTTCCAGTCGTCTTGAACGAACGCCGCGTAGTAGAGGTACTGCCGCGCGCTCGTCGCGTTGACGTCCACGCCGCCGCCCGACGGGTAGCCGAGCAGGAATGACGCGAACGAATTGCCCGAGATCGCGTCGCCCTGCTGCGGGTCGCGTTGCGTGAAGCCCCGGTTGAAATCGAAGCGCCCGTTGCCGTCGCCCAGTCCCACGCGATTCAAACGGTACGAGCGGAAATCGCCGCCGACTTTGACGAAGTGACGTCCAAGCATCTTCGAGAGCGTGCTCTGGAACGAGTAAATATTGTTGACGCTCTGGCTGTATGTGCCAGGGAAGAAGTCCTGGTAGCCGTCAATCGTGACGTAGGGATATTGCGGCGGGACGACCTGAAACACCGTCTTGATGCCCAAGTCGCCTTGCAGCGCGGCGTAATCAATCGGGTTGAAATCGTTGAACCGGTCATAGGAGACGCGGAGGTTCAGGACCGTCGTCGGGTTGAACGTGTAGACGTCGTCAATCGTCTCCATGTAGTGGTTGCGGTGCTTCGGCCAATTGCCGCGCAGCGAAGGCTCCGGGAAGCCGTTCTGGTTGCGGAACTCCACGCCCCAGTTGCCGGTGCTGCTGACGAACATCCGGTGGTGGTCGTTGAAGTGGTGATCCACGCGCACCAGGTACGAGTTGTAGCTGTAGATGCCCAGGTTGGGCGAGACCGCCAGGTTGTTGGTCTGCGTGAATGGATCGCCCGCCACATTCGGTTTGGGAATGAAGCCCGCCAGCTTCAGCGCAATTGGGCTGATGCGGTTGGCCGGAATCTTGTTGCCGGGGAACGGGTCGCGGATGAACCGTCCGGGCCGGGCCGGATCGGGCTTGGTGGTGAGCGGATCGTAGACCGTAATCAACTGCCCGGCGCTGTTGCGCGTGTTCGAGAAATCGCCCTGCCGTTCAAGCTCGGTCGCCACACTGGACGTGCGCGGGAATGGAATCTTCTCGCGGAAGCCTTCGTAGAAGCCCATGTAAAAAGTCTTGTCGCGCCGGATCGGCCCGCTGATCACTCCGCCGAAATCGTCGAAGCGGTGGCCGGTGCGCGGGATGGCGTTGCGGTTGTTCTGCGTCGTGTTGGCGTCGAGCGCGTTGCCACGATAGAACTCGAAGGCCGAGCCGTGGATCATGTTGGTCCCCGACTTCAGCGTCAGGTTGACTACGCCGCCGCCCGTGCGCCCCTGCGATGCGTCCACACTCGACGCCGAGACCTTGAACTCCTCAATGGCGTCCACCACCGGCGCGTATTGCCATCCGCCGGTCGCCGAGTTCGGCGCGCCGTCAATCAGGAATTCGTTGTTGCCGGTGCGCGAGCCGTGGATCGAGACGCTTCCGTTGGTGTCCCACGCGCGCGTGCCCGAAAAGCCGGTGCTGCCGAAGGTCGTCTGCGTGAAGAGCGTTCCAGCGGTCAACTGCAACAGCATATAAGCCTGCCGCCCGTTGAGCGGCAACTCGGCGACGCGCTTGTTCTCCATCACCTGGCCGAGCGTTGAAGCGTCTGTGTCGGAGGCCGACAACTCCGCCGTCACCGTCACGACCTGATCGAGCGTGCCGACGGCGAGTTGGATGTCAACGTTCACCTTCTCGGAGGTGCGCAGCACTATGCCTTCGCGCACGAACTTCTGGAAGTTGGTCGCTTCGGCGGTGACGCGGTATTCGCCCGGCTGGAGCTGCGGCACGGTGTAATTGCCACCTTCGCTCGTCACGGTGGCGATGGCGACGTTGGTCTTGACGTTGGTGATGATGACGGTCGCGCCGGGAATGGCTGCGCCGTCCTGGTCGGTCACGCGCCCGGTGACTGTGGCGCGGAAGCCTTGTCCGTAAGCGAAGGAAGTTTGGATGAGCAGCAGCAAAAGCGCTGAGAACAACGCGCTAGCCGGAGCCCAGAAGCGGGTGCGAGCGAACATGGCGGTAACCTCCTGGAATTTTGGGTCGTTGTGCGCGGCTTCACAGAAAGTGAAGCCGTAGGAGATCGAGCTTACAAAGTTTGGATAGTGATTTGTCCCAGCAACGCCGGCGGAGAAGTGAATCGTATTCGATAGAGCTTACGTGGAATGAATCGCCGGCGAGGGGGGTTATACAACGGGCCGAATGCGCAGTCAAGCCGAGAAGAAATCGAGCAGGGTTTTGTTCACTTCATCAGCCTGCTCGATGAAGAACAGGTGCCCGGCCCGCTCGAAAACGATTAGCCGCGCGTTGGGGACGCGAGCGGCAAGAGCCTGCGAATTGGCCGGAGGAATCAATACGTCGTCAGCGCCGGTCAGAACCAAAGCCGGCGCGGCGATCTGCGGCAGGCGATCATAAGCGTCGAAGGCGTAAACCGCGTTGATCTGGTTTGTGTAGGCGTGCGCTCGCTGACGATTATCAACCATCAGCGCAAACATCTCTTCGATCAGTTGTCGGTTGTGTTCCTGCGTGTGCGGCGAGTAGTTGAACGGGACGCAATCGCGCACGACCTGTGGGCGCGGCTTGCCGGGAAGAGTTTTGAAGATGTCGGTGACCCACTGCGGCGATGGCGCGCAATGTTTGATCCCACTGTGGGTGCAGCCCAGCGCGAGCTTCTTCACGCGATGTGGGTGCCGGAGAACCAACTCCTGCGCGATCATCCCGCCCATCGAGACGCCGAAGACGTGCGCTGATTGAATGCCGAGCGCATCGAACAAGCCCGCCGCGTCATCGGCCATCTGCGCAATCGAGTAAGGCTCTTCAGGTTGATCGGTCTCGCCCGCGCCGCGGTTGTCGAAGATGATTGTGCGGAAGCGCTCGGAGAGTGCGGGAATCTGAAGCTTGAATCCATTGCCTCTGCCCGCAAGGCCGTAGATCAACAGCAACGGCTCGCCTTCGCCGTGAGCCTCATAATAGACGTTGATGTCGTTGACTCTGACTTTGGGCATGGGCGGTCAAGCTGTTCTTCCGAAATCATCCTGAAGCCGCACGATGTCATCCTCGCCGAGATAATCGCCGCGCTGCACTTCGATGAAGATCATCTTCACGTCGCCGGGATTTTCGATGCGGTGCGCTCCGCCGATTGGAATGTCAATGTATTCGCCGACATTGAGAATTATGTCGCGCCCATCGAGCGTGGCTCTGGCCGTGCCCTGAACGATGAACCAGTGCTCGGCCCGCCGCGCGTGTTTCTGGTAGCTCAAACGCTTGCCGGGCAGGACTTCAATGCGTTTGACTTTATATCCTCCACCTTCGGCGCCTTCGTCGAGCACGGTGAAATTGCCCCACGGGCGTTCGTCGTATTTGGGTGAATTGTCTATAGCGTTCGCTTCTAAAGAATAATTTTGACTCATTGCCCTCAACTCCGTTTGCATGTGTCGCCAGATTGTTTGAATGCCGAAAGCTACCGCGCTTTTGTCTTCCGGCGCGCAGGCGCATGGTCGCGCAGCCATTTAGTCAGGTCTTTTACGGAAGCGAAATCCGGCAGCGCCTCGACTAACTGCTCCAGTTTCTCCAGCGGCAAAGCCGCAATGCGGGCGATGACTGAAGGTTTCAGCTCTCCTAGCTGCCGCTGCAACAGCCGCAGTGTGATGGATGCAGCCGCTTCCTGCTTTCCCTGTTGCAATCCCTGTTGCAATCCCTGTTGCAATCCCTGTTGCAATCCCCTCTGGATTGCGCGGCGCTCAAATCCTGATATGTATTCCATTTTTCGTTCCTCCTCGAATTCAGCCAATTCATGATCGAACTTTTTCTCCAACTCTTCCGGCAGCATCATCAGCCAGTCAATGAAGCGGAACAATTGTCGCACATCTTCGGCCGTATACCCACGCTCGTAAAGCCCCTTGACCAGTTCCAGCTTCCAGCGATAACGCAGTTCCGGCGAGCGCCTGGTCTCCAATGCCTTCAAATGCGTCATCACTACCACCGCGAACGGATTCTTGCTGGCCTTGAGCGATTCCCAGTCAGCCGCATAATCCAACAACTTTACCGCGCGAAATTTCAGCCGCACTCCCGTTTGGAACAGATTGTAGCCGAATTCCGACGGACGCCAGCGCGGATCGTCATCGGTCAGGATCGCCAGGCTGACCACCCTCCGGTTGTGGAGGTTGAAGATGCGATAGTGGTAGACGAACATTCGGCGCCCGAATCCCTTTTCGCGCTTCCCCTGAATCTCGATGTGAATGAGCACCCAGACCTCGCGCCCATCGTGCAGATAGACCTTGACCAGCTTGTCGGCCAGCCGGCGTCCGATCACTGCATCGGCGGTGATCTTTTGCAGCTCCGTGTCGAGGAACTCGAAGCCGCGCGACCAGTTGATGGCCGCGTGAATGTCCGGGAAGAAAAAGGCCATGAAGTGCGGGAAGAAACGGGCGAGGATGTCTTTCCACGGCGAGTCGTAATCCTGCCGCGCGACCTGGTCCGGCTGGTTTCGTTTTGAAGCTGCGGGGGAGCTGATGTTCATTTTTTCTGTTTCTGCATTTCCATTTCGCGCAACTCGCGCCGGAGCACTTTGCCGACGGCGCTCTTCGGCAATGACGGAACGAATTCAACCAGCGTTGGCACTTTGTATTTCGCCAGATTGGCGCGGCAATGTTCGAGCACATCATCAGCCGGCGCGGTCGCGCCCGGTCTGAGCACGATGAACGCCTTGACCGCTTCGCCGCGGTATTCGTCCGGCATGCCAATGACTGCGGCTTCGAGCACCGCCGGATGCGTGAAGAGCACGTCCTCGACTTCGTTCGGATAGACGTTGAAGCCGCTGACAATGATCATATCCTTCTTGCGCTGGACAATGTAGAAGAACCCGTCCTCGTCCATCCGCGCCACGTCGCCCGTGTAGAGCCATCCGTCGCACAGCGCAATCGCTGTTTCATCAGGGCGGTTCCAATAACCCTTCATCACCTGCGGGCCGCGAACGCAAAGCTCGCCGTCTTCGCCGACCGCGACTTCGCGTTCTCCCGTTTCCAGATCAACGATTTTGCAGTCGGTCGAAGGGAAGGGAAGACCGATGCTGCCGATCTTGCGTTTGGCCAGCGTCGCCGTCGAGTGCGTGGTCGGCGAAGCTTCGGTCAGACCGTAGCCTTCGTAGAGCATCGCGCCGCTCAAGCGTTCGAACTGCTCGATCACTTCGACTGGCAGCGGCGCGGAGCCGCTGTTGAATCGCCGCACGCTCTCCAGCCCGCAGGTCTTGATCTCGGGATGGTTGAGCATCGAAATGTAGAGCGTCGGCACGCTGGGGAAGAAAGTCGGCTTGTATTGCTTGATCGCTTCGATCAGCAGGTTCGGATCGAACCTCGGAATCGGAATCTGCATCGCCCCATTCCACGTGCCGAGCAACAGACCGACCGTCTGGCCGTAGATGTGAAAGTAAGGAATGACCATCAGATAACGCTCGTCGCCCTGACGGGTGAGCGGCCCTCCCCACATCCAGGATTGCAGCGTGTTGGTGTAAAGATTCCGGTGCGTGAGCATCGCGCCTTTGGGCACACCCGTCGTGCCGCCGGTGTATTGCAGCACGGCCACGTCTTCGCCCGGATCAATCTCGACGCGCGGCAGGTCAGGCTCGCTCACATCATTGATCAATGATTTGAATGACAGCGTGGTTTCGGGCGCAGGCGGGGCTTTGTCCGGCGTGGCCGAATAATCGAGCAGGCTGGTCGTAATGACGTGTTCGATGGCGGTGTTGGCGCGCACGCTCATCACGTTGGGCGCGAGCATATCCATGGCGATGATCGCGCGCATCCCGGAATCCCTGGCGACCATCTCGACTTCGCGCGGCGTGTAGATCGGATTGATGTTCGTCACGATTGCGCCCAGCCGGACGATGGCGAAGAAGCTGACCTGATACTGCGGGCAGTTCGGCAGCATGATGCCGACCCGGTCGCCTTTCGTGACGCCCAGTCTGGCGAGCGAAGTCGCAAGCCGGTCTACGTGGTTCTTGATCTCGCGGAAAGTGAACTGCGCGCCCATAAACGCCATCGCCGGGCGGTCAATGTGAACCGAGCTGGCGATCTGCAGGATTTGATAGAGCGGTTGGTTGGGCGGATTGATTTCAGGGGGAACCCAGAGGTCATAATTTTTGAGCCAGGGTTTCTTCGCGTATGGGGAATCAGATTTGCCAGTCATTCGGGTTGACGCTCCAATGTTGAGATTTTGCCGTAACAGGCCGGTTGATTTTATTCGGATTTGTTCCGAAGCCCAAGCAGTCGTTATTGCCGACCATCATTTCATTGCCGGTTTCGTGATATTCACCTTGCCGCCTTCGAGCATTTCGATCTCGTAAACCAGCTTCTGGCGCTGTTTGTCTTTATCAATCACGATCAGGTGGAACTGGCCGCGAGTGCCTTCCATCTTGACTGTGACCGGAAAACGCCCCGGCACATCTTCGCGGAGCGGCGTGGAATAATTGCGGGAGTACGGATCGTAAGCCAGCACTTTCACGCGGTCGAAATCAACTCCTTCATCGGCGCCGGCCGTCTTGCGTTCGAGCACCAGGTAATGGTCGCCGGATTTGCTGTCGTCGCCCGTCACCGTCCCGATCTTTTGCCAGCCCGTGATCTTGCGCCCCCTCGAAGCGAAGTAGACGATTTCAGCCGGGATGTCCAATTCCACCGAGCCTCCGTAAATCCAGCCGGCGGGCAGAATGGTGTAACCTCTCAGCCGCACTTTGTACCAGTCGTCGTATCTGACTTCGGGATCGTTCGATTCCTGTCTCGCCTCGGCTCCGGCGTCGAGCGTGGCCGGGCGAGGCTTGCGTTCGCGCGCGACGATCTCGAGCACGGTTCCCGAAGGCAACTGCGTCGCCGTGTTGTCGTCATTGGCGCGGTCGGGCGACAGACGCAGCCTGAGTCGCGCTTTCGATTTGCCGATGGCCTGCGTGGGCACGTCTTTGACCTCATCGGCGATCTTGCGCGATTGTTCGACGACCTCCTGCTTCACCAGGTAACCCGATTCGACCCAGCCCGATTCGCCGCCCGGCCCTTCCACTTTCGACCACGGGGTTCCGTCTTCCGAGCTGGAGTGGCCGGTGACCGTGACCTGATCGCCGCTTTTCAATTCGCCGACGACGCGCGAAGCCGGGGCCGTCGAGCTTTTCAGCTTCAATCGCTCGGGAACGACGAACCCCTTTTCGCCCAGCCGCGCGCCTTCGGAACAGGAGGCCGCGAAGATCGAAAGTGAAATTATTGAAGCTGCGCCGAAACAGACCTTGATCCGACTGAGAAAACACCTCATCTCATCCCCCCAAGGATAAAAAGATAAATCGAAATTTGAAAGCCAGCAGGCTTGGATGCAGTTTTGGGTGATCGGTGGGGAGTTTACAGGAAGAGAATCAAAAGGCAAAAGGCAATCGCTTCAGCGCCGCGAGCCGCAGCCGGCGGGTGATCTGGCAACCACCGGCTCGCTGCCGCGCGGCGCTGCTATGGTTGTTTCGCCAACGGCGTTATTCGATCAATGCTGGCTTTCAGATCGGCGTTGCTGCGCCCGCTGGCTTCAAACGCGCGGGTGTAGGCGTCCAGCGCCGGCTGATAACGGCGCAGGTTTTCGTAAACGTAACCGAGATAGTAGAGCGTGTTGAGGTCGCCGGGATTGAGTTTGTCAGCCTGAGAGAGCATCTCGGCGGCGCGCGCCCAGGCTTTGTTCTGCGCGTGCGCGAAGCCCAGGTTGAAGTAGAGCGCCGCCGCCGGCTCTTTACTCGCTTCAAGCGCGCGCGACAGCGTCATCTCGGCGTTGGT
>Ga0247727_10004322_pt1 | contig 30230 bp, 30 predicted proteins | sample WisWelCaveWW1625_FD_202498 | JGI IMG/M metagenome (GOLD analysis project Ga0247727, IMG submission 202498) | Biofilm microbial communities from Wishing Well Cave, Virginia, United States - WW16-25 | ecosystem: Environmental > Aquatic > Deep subsurface > Groundwater > Cave microbial mat | place...
TGCCCCTCGACAGCGGGTTCAGCGCATAGCCGTGCTCGGCGTCCAGTATGGGCCGGTTGAGCGCGGCGTTGCCAAGCGGCCTGAAATGCATGTGGTAGCCGCGCTTGACGCCGAACGGCAGCCTGAGGCCGAGCGTGCGGAAGAGGTCGTCGGACCACGGCCCGAGCGCCACCACCGCGGCGGCGGCCGCAACAGGTCCCTTCTCCGTGCGCACCTGCCAGGCGCCGCGCAGCGCCTGCAAGGTGCGCGCATCGCCCTGCAGGAAACGTCCACCGCGCTCCTCGAACAGCCGTGCATAGGCCTTCACCACCGCGCCCGGGTCGGCGACGCTGACGGGATCGGGCATCAGCACGCCGCCGGCCCCGGCGATTTTCAGGTGCGGCTCCAGCTCGCCGACGGTCTGCGCGTCGACCGCCTCGAAGTTGACCCCGTAGCTTTCGCGGTAGCCCGCGTCCTTGGCGACCGCCGCTGCGAACGCATCGGCTGAGCGGTAGAAGCGCAGATAGCCGGTGCGCCGCATCATGCCGATAATGCCGGCGTCGATCATCAGCGCCTCGTGCTCGACGACGCAGCGCTCGATCAGCGGCCGCGCCGCGCGCGCCGTGGCGGCGACGCCGGCCGGCGTCGACGCGCGCCAATAGCTGAACAACCAAGGCGCGATGCTCGGCAGCGCGCTCCAGTGCAGGTTGGCCTCGGGCCGCTGGTTGAGCGCGTACTGCGCCAGCAGCCGGATATCGCGCGGGAACGGATAGGGCACCGCGCCTTCGCGCTGGATGATGCCGCTGTTGCCGTAGCTCGTCTCCTCACCGGCGCCGCGCCGGTCGACCAGCACCACCGAGCGGCCGCGCTTTTGCAGATGCAGCGCCGTCGACACGCCGACGATGCCGGCCCCGAGCACGATGACATCGGCGTTCAAGGATGCAGTCACGTTGCGTCTCGGAGCTTTTGCCGGATGGGGGCGGAGGAGGGCTGCGCGTTTCCCCACTATATGGCGAACTTGCGATTGAAGCGCCAGATGGTCTCTGCTACGGCTCGCGCATGGCTCCGCCGCGCTTGCACGAGGCCTCGATGATCCCCCGCTACACGCGGCCCGAGATGGCGAAGATCTGGGCCCCCGAGACGCGCTTTCGCATCTGGTTCGAGATCGAAGCGCATGCCGCCTCCGCTATGGCCGAGCTCGGTCTGATCCCCCAGGACGCGGCCAAGACCATCTGGGAGAAGGGCTCCAAGGCGCAGTTCAGCGTGGCGCGCATCGACGAGATCGAGCGCGAGGTCAAGCACGACGTCATCGCCTTCCTCACCCACCTGGCCGAGTTCGTCGGCCCGGACGCGCGCTTCGTGCACGCGGGGCTGACCTCGTCGGACATCCTGGATACCTGCTTCAATGTGCAGCTGGTGCGCGCAGCCGACCTGCTGTTGGCCGACCTCGACGCGCTGCTGGCCGCGCTGAAACGGCGCGCGCTGGAGCACAAGCACACGCCCACCATCGGGCGCAGCCATGCGATCCACGCCGAGCCGACCACCTTCGGCGTCAAGCTCGCCTATGCCTACGCCGAGTTCGCCCGCGCGCGGGAACGCATGGCGCGCGCGCGCACCGAGGTCGCGACCTGCGCCATCTCAGGGGCCGTCGGCACGTTCGCCCACGTCGACCCGCGCGTGGAGGCCTACGTCGCGCAAAAGATGGGGCTCGTGCCCGAGCCGGTGTCGACGCAGATCATCCCGCGCGACCGCCACGCCATGTATTTCGCCACGCTTGCCGTCACCGCCTCGTCGCTCGAGCGGCTCGCCATCGAAGTGCGGCACCTGCAGCGCACCGAGGTGCTGGAGGCGGAGGAATATTTCTCGGCAGGCCAGAAGGGCTCCTCCGCCATGCCGCACAAGCGCAATCCCGTGCTGTCGGAGAACATCACCGGGCTCGCGCGCATGGTGCGCAGCTACGCCCTGCCGGCGATGGAGAACGTGGCGCTCTGGCACGAGCGCGACATCTCGCATTCCTCAGTCGAGCGCATGATCGGGCCCGACGCCACCGTCACGCTCGATTTCGCGCTGGCCCGCATGACGGGGCTGATCGACAAGCTCGTCGTCTACCCCGAAGCCATGCAGCGCAACCTCGACCGGCTCGGCGGCTTGATCCACTCGCAGCGGGTGCTGATCGCGCTGACGCGGCAGGGCGTCGCGCGCGAGGACGCCTATCGCATCGTGCAGCGCAACGCCATGGCGGTGTGGCAGAGCAAAGGCGACTTCCTCGCGCTCCTGAAGGCCGACCCGGACGTCTCCAAGGCGCTCTCGGCCAGTGAGTTGGAGGCCCTGTTCGACCTCGCCTATCACCTCAAGCACGTCGACGCGATCTTCACCCGCGTGTTCGGCTGACCGCAAGCCACGACCGATACGCCCGCGTCCGCCTCCCCTGCGCCTCGGACGCGCCCGAGGCGCGAACGACGGGGGAGGTTCCTGGAGGGGGCGAGGTGCAGCGCGCGGACCGTTGCCCCCCTCCCAGTGCGTCCAGCGACTTGGCTCGGCGCCGGAGCCGAGATCATCAATTCGCTATCAGAGCGGTCGCGTTGGCTAACGCATCGGGCCCGTCGGCGTCGGCAACCGGCAAGACTCGATCGCCCACATGGAGGGCCCAGTTCCAGGGATCGAATACTGGCACGCCGGCGGCAACGAACTCGCTGGTGTCACGGCTCACGACGATGAGGTCCGCCTGCGCGGCAAGTGCGGCGATCAGCAGATCCGGCTCGAAAAAAGTGTGGCCCTTCGTCCGACCAGCCTCCAGCATCAGACGCCAGCGCAGCAGTGCGTCCTCGCTGACGGGTAGCACCCGCCCTGCGAACAGCGGACGCAAAGTGCGGTCGAGCCAGTGCACGAGGTCGGACCGGCGTGCCGGATCGCCCATTTGCTCGATGCCGAAGCGGACCTCGGCGAAGGTCACATCGCTCGCGAACAAGACATCCCCGATCTGGCCGGCAACGAACGCCCGCACCTTCTGGTTCGGTCTCGTGCGCCGAAGCTCGGACACGACACTCGTGTCGATGAGCCAGCCCCTCAAAGTTTGACGTCCCTGACCGGGGATTTCACCGATAGTCTCTCGATGGGTACGTCTTTCAACGGTGAGTTGGCTAGCGCCTCGACCAGATCGCGGCCCGAAACGGGCTTCTTGAGGCGGTCCCACTCGTCCACGTCGACAACGACAACGGCGTCCTTCCCGTGGACCGTTACGCGCTGAGGTCCCTTCTCCCGAGCACGCCGGACGAGTTCGCTGAACTGGGCCTTGGCGTCCTGCAGCCGCCAACGACCGGGGCCGGGTGGGCGCCGGGACTTGGTGCGCTTTGAAGTGGCGGGCATGACGCTTCACTTTTCTGGTCAGATCAACCAGAATATACGCTGCTGGTCTGCCAATTGGAAGTGGCAAACATGCCGCCCGCATTTCCAGTCGATGGCGGTTGACCCCTACCATAGCGATGTTCGCACTGCAGGTATGGGAGCCGGATCGGCCGAAACAAATTGCCGATGGCCTGCCACCCACGTCTCGGCGAGTGTCAGTTGCAATAACTGGGCGTCCAGAGCCCGGTCGACCTGCTTTTGCTCATGGGCTCCGAACGCCCAGGCTCGCCGCATCCGGGCCCCGCATCGGCGCTCCGCTGGTCTGGCGGCCTGCCGCGCGAGGTGATCGGACTGCGACCCCCGGATCGCAGGCTGAGCGGCATCGCTGCAGCGGCACCCCTCATGATCCGAGGCGACGCCATTGTCTCACGGGCCGCGCAAGCGGGGATAAGTTGCGGCCCGCGACATGCCCATATGGTGAATGCCGGCCGTGCGGGCGCAAAGCCGCTACGCGATCACGCGGGCAAGGATGACGACGATGATGGCCCCGATCGCGGCGATCGCGATCTGCTCGAGCCACTCGTTGCCGAGATTGAGCTTCCAGCCGGCCGCGCTGAACACGAACCCGCCGACGAACGCGCCGATGACGCCGATGATGAGATTGCGCAGCAGTCCGCCACCGCCGACGACCAGGCTGGCGAGCCAGCCGGCGATGATGCCGATCACGGCCCAGACGATGAGATGCTGGGTGTTCGCGTTCATGGATGCCTCCTTGGCTGGTTGCAGCCGGACGCGATACGCGAGGGACCAGCGGCTCCGGCGAATCGCCTCAATCTGACCGACTCGTCTGCACCCGTCGAGTCCCCAAGCTGCGCTTGTCCCGCAGCGCAGCAAGCTACCGGCCCGCCAGAGCAGGATCGCTCCGGATTGAATCACGCCACCTCCACAATACACGTACCGGCGGAAGCGTGAATCCTGCTCTGTTCTATTGGTTAGAGAGAGATTCACGCTCTAGGACCGGCCGGTAGGCCGCAAGCGCGAGAAACACGCTCCCCGTCACCACCAGCATGCTCGAGGCCCATGGCAACAGCGCGCCGTTGAACAATGGGACCGTCAGCAGCGCCACCGCCGAGGCCGTGATCTGGGTGAAGAAGCCGTAGGCCGAGGAGGCAAAGCCCGCGATCTCGCGGTGCGGATCAATCACCAGGCTGGCTGAATTGGCCATCACCACCATGAAGCTGGTGTTGAACGTGAACATCAGGGCGACGAACACGAGCCCGGGCAGCAGTCCAGCCAGCGACAGCACCACCACGAGCCCCGTGACAGCCAGCAGCACGAAGCTGGCGACGCGGGTCGTGACCAGCACGCCGAGTCGGGCGATCAGCCGGTTGTTGGCGATCTGGCCCAGCACGATGCCGAGCCCGGTCGCGGCGAACAGCAGCGCGAATGGCAGCCCCTCGATGCCGAACGCCGACTTGAAGAAGCGCGGGGCGTTGGCGACGAAGGAGATGATGCCGAACTGCGTCGCCGCCGCGACGCACAGGAAATAGCGCGACTGGCGGTTGCGCACGATGCGGCCGAGCGACTGCAGCAGGCGACCCGGCCGCAGGGCGTCAGGATCGGGCGCGGCATTGGTCTCCTGGAAGCGGAAGGCCGCGACGGCCAGCAGGCACGTGGCGAACACGGCCATGCCGAGGAAGATCGCCCGCCAGCCGCCGAGCGCGACCAGGCCGTAGCCCACCAGCGGCGCCGAGATCGGACCCAGCGCGAAGATCGCCATGGCCAGCGCCATCGCCTGCGCCAGCGCCGGCCCGTGCGAGATGTCGCGCAGCACGGCACGGCCGACCGCGATGCCGCAGGCGCTGCCGAAGCCCTGCGCGGCGCGCCCTGCGTGCACCACGCCGATGCTCTGCGCGGCAGCCGCCAGCGCCGCGCCGGCCAGGTAGAGGACGAGCCCGGCCAGGATCACGGGGCGCCGGCCGAAGCGGTCGGAGACGGGGCCGAACGCCATTTGGCCGACCGCCTGGAAGATCAGGAACATCGGCACCACCGCCTGCACCCACTCGATCGGCGCGGCGAGGTCCTGCTGCATCGACCAGAAGGCCGGCAGCGTAATGTCGCAGGAGAACGCGCTGACCGACAGCAGCAGGCCGCAGAACGTGATGAGCCCGGTGCGGCTCACCGATGTCGCGCCGCGTGCAGCTCAGGTGTTCCCTCCCCCCTTGTGGGGGAGGGATAGGGAGGGGGGGATTGCAGAACATTGAATGGAGGGATTCCCCCCACCCCCGACCCCTCCCCGCGTCGTGTCGGAGACGCGCCTTCGGCACGATGGGGAGGGGAGCATCTGCTGCCACCCTCACACATGGATCACCCGGCCGAAGGCGTCGAGCACGCTCTCGTGCATCATCTCGGACAGCGTGGGGTGCGGGAACACCGTGTGCATCAGGTCCTCCTCGGTGGTCTCGAGCTGCATGGCGATCACGAACCCCTGGATCAGCTCGGTCACCTCGGCGCCGACCATGTGCGCGCCCAGCAGCTGCCCGGTCTTGGCGTCGAAGATGGTCTTGACCAACCCCTGGTCCTCGCCCAGCGCGATCGCCTTGCCGTTGCCGGCGAACGGGAAGCGGCCGATCTTGATCTCGCGTCCCTGCGCCTGGGCGCCCTTCTCGGTCAGGCCGACGCTGGCGATCTGGGGCTGGCAGTAGGTGCAGCCGGGGATCTTGAGCTTGTCGAGCGGGTGCGGATCGAGCCCCTTGATGGCCTCGATGCACACCACGCCCTCGTGCTCGGCCTTGTGCGCCAGCATCGGCGGGCCGGCGACATCGCCGATCGCGTAGATGCCGGACACGTTGGTGCGGCCATGGCCGTCGACGACGATGGTGCCGCGGTCGGTTTTCACGCCGAGCTTCTCCAGCCCGAGGTTCTCGATGTTGCCGACCACCCCGACCGCCGAGATCACGCGCTCCACCGCCAGCGCCAGCGTGCCGCCCTTGCCGTCGTCGATGGTGGCGGTGACGCCATCGGCCTGCTTGTCGAGCTTCGTCACCTTGGCGCCGGTCAAAATCTTGATGCCCTGCCTCTCGAGCGCCTTGCGCGCGAAGGCGGCGATCTCGGCGTCCTCGACGGGCAGGACCTGCGGCAGCACCTCCACCACCGTCACGTCGCTGCCGAAGGCGCGGAAGAACGAGGCGAACTCGATGCCGATAGCGCCCGAGCCAATCACCAGCAGCGATTTGGGGATGCTGGGCGGCACCATCGCTTCGAAGTAGGTCCAGATCAGCTTCTTGTCGGGCTCCATGCCGGGCAGCGCGCGCGGGCGGGCGCCGGTGGCGAGGATGATGTGCTTGGCCTGGTAGGTGCCGGCACCGAGGGCGCCCTTGGGCGCCTCGCTCTTGGCTGCCTTGACTGCGATCTTGCCGGGCGCCTCGATGCTGGCCTCGCCCCAGATCACGGCAATCTTGTTCTTCTTCATCAGGAAGGTGACGCCGCCGTTGAGACGGCCGGCCACCTTGCGCGAGCGCTCGACGATGGCTTTGGCATCGAAGCCGATCTTCTCCGCAGTCAGCCCAAACGCTTTCGCGTGCTGCATGTTGTGGAACACTTCGGCCGAGCGCAGCAGCGCCTTGGTCGGGATGCAGCCCCAGTTGAGGCAGATCCCGCCCAGATAGTCGCGCTCCACGATCGCGGTCTTGAAGCCGAGCTGGCTGGCACGGATCGCCGTGACGTAGCCGCCCGGCCCGGAGCCGATGACGATGATGTCGAAGCTTGTGTCAGCCATGGAATGGGCTCTGGCGCGGCGTGCAGAGAGGGTGAAGACAGCACGAGGCCCCAGCGATCATGCCGAGGCCCTCTATACAAGCCGTTTCGCGGCGAAGGTGCAAAGGCGGCAGCGTTTCGGCTTCGGCCGAAGCCGTCAGACGTGACAGCGCGCGCCCAGATACTGGTTGAGCAGCGAATTGTAGCGATCCACCTCGGCCTGCGCCGCGGGGGCAAGCTTCTTGCCCTGGCTCGCCGCCTCGACCTTGGACTGCGTGCCCCTGGCGTCGAGCCGATTGAGCTCCTGCCGGATCGTGCCGCAATTTTGTCCCGAAGCCAGCGGCATCGCGCCCGGATCGCCATCGTAACCGTCGCCCGCGCATCCGGCGAGCGCCGCAACGGCTGCGGCCGCAGCCAGGCATTTGAATGCTCTCGACATCGTGCCGGCCACGAGTGCCTCCCTCGCTCTAGAGCAGGATCGCTTCGGATTGAATCACGTCAGTCCCATCACACACGTCGCGGCCGAAGCGTGAATCCTGCTCCAATCAACGCGTTGCTCGCCCTACGAAACACAAGGCGGCAGCGTTTTCAACCATTTGGGCAGCAGTGTGACATGATTGCAGCAGCACAAGGGTGTGAGCAGCCGAGTCCCCGGATGCCGGCGCGAAAGCTGGTCGCAGTGTGGGCGACCCACGCCACAGCAGCGGGTGGCGTCACGACGTGAGCCCGGTCGCGCCAACGCGACCGGCTCCGTGCGTCTGGACTGTAGGGATTAGGCGACGCCGCGCGCTAGTTCTGCGTCGGGGCTGGTGACGTCACGCTGGCTGCCGCCTTCGGCGCAGCCTTCACTGCGGGAGGCCGGGTAACCGGCGACGACGACGCCTGGACCGAGCTTGGCGTAACGGTCGAGCAGCGCAGCTGGAACTCGGCGTTGGCCTTCGTCAGCTGATCGGCCTTGCCGAGATCGGCCTGGGTCATCTTGTATTTCTTCGTAGCCGCCTTCTCGATCTTGTCGCCGACGCCCTCCTTGCGCAGGCCATCGATGCGCGACGCCAGCGTCACGCACGCCGGATCGACCCTGGCCTCCGGCGGAGCGGCCGCGGTCTGCGAGGTGCCGAGCGTCCCTGTCGTGAAAATACCGTCATTGCTGTCGCCAGCACATCCCGCCAGCATGAGGCCGGCCAGGACCAGTGCCTTCGACGAGGCACGCATAATGGAAGACATCGGCTGCACCCCCGAAGTGTTTCGCCTGTTGTGCGTACGCGTCGCGCTTACTTTTTGCACGTGTTGTTGTTTGATTCTTAAGCTGCATTTTCGGCTGCCGCAAGGCTTCTGCAGAAGCCTCCGGTGCATGAGCCGAGGCGATGACCCCCGAATCTGTGGATAGGGCCAGCCGGCAACAAGGGGGCCGAACGCCCGCTGCCGCATGCGCCGGCGAGCCCTTCGGGCCCTAAACCAGCATGCGTACCGGGTCCTCGATCAGCACCTTGAAGGCGTTGAGCAGCTCCGCCCCGACCGCCCCGTCCACCACCCGATGGTCGCCCGACAGCGTGCACGACATGATGGTGGCGACCTCGACCTTGTCGCCCACGACCACGGGCCGCTTTTCGCCTGCGCCGACGGCCAGAATCGAGGCATGCGGCGGGTTGATCACCGCCTCGAAGCTCTTGATGCCGTACATGCCGAGGTTGGAGATCGAGGTGGTGCCGCCCTGGTACTCGTGCGGCGCGAGCCGGCGCTTGCGGGCGCGCTCGGCCAGATCGCGCATCTCATTGGAGATCTCGGACAGCGATTTCAGCTCGGCATGGCGGATGATGGGGGTGAACAGGCCGCCCTCCACCGCCACGGCAACGCCGACGTCGGAATACTTGTGGCGCAGCGTGCCCGCTTCAGTCCAGGTGACGTTGGCGGCCGGCACCTGGGCCAGCGCCAGCGCCAGCGCCTTGATGACGAAGTCGTTGACGGAGAGCTTGTAGGCGCGCGGACCGTCCTTGGGCGACGCCTTGTTCATGCGCTCGCGCGCGCGCAGCAGCTCGTCGATGCGGCAGTCGACGGTCAGATAGAAGTGCGGGATGGTCTGCTTGGACTGCGTCAGCCGCTGGGCAATGATCTTGCGCATGCCGTCGTGCGGGATGACCTCGTAGGAGCTCTTGTCGTAGAGCGCCAGGATCTTGTCGTCGGCCATGGGCTGCGGGTAGGCAGCCACGGCGGCAGTTCCCGGCCGGGCCGTCATGGCGGTGCCCGCCTTCGGTTGCGCCGCGCCACCCTTCACGGCGGCCTCCACGTCGCGCTTGACGATGCGCCCGTGCGGGCCCGAGCCCGCAATCGCGCCGAGCTCCAGGCCGGCCTCCTTGGCCAGCCGTCGCGCCAGCGGCGAGGCGATGACGCGATCGTGGCCGTTGGTCGTCGGGAGAGCGTTTCGCGCCGTCCGCGCCGCGCGTGATTCCCCTCCCCCTTGCGGGGAGGGGTTAGGGGTGGGGGGACTCCCGACGTTCGATGTTCTGCGATCCCCCCCTCCCCGGCCCTCCCCCACAAGGGGGGAGGGAGACACGGCGGCAGGCGCTGGCGATCTCGCCGCAGCCTTGGCCGCACCGGCGCTTTCGCCCTCGGCCAGCAAGGTGGCGATCGGCGTGTTGACCTTCACGCCCTCGGTGCCCTCGGCCACCAGGATCTGCCCGACCTTGCCCTCGTCGCTGGCCTCCACCTCCATGGTCGCCTTGTCGGTCTCGATCTCGGCGATGATGTCGCCGGCCTTGATCGTCTGGCCCTCTTTGATGAGCCATTTGGCGAGCTTGCCCTCCTCCATGGTGGGCGACAGCGCGGGCATCAGGATCTCGGTCGGCATGCTCTTGCTCGCTGCGTAGGTTGGGTCGAGCGTAAGCGAAGACCCAACACAAGGAACGAAACTGAGGGTGTTGGGTCTGCGCTTCGCTTGCCCCAACCTACGAAGTCATCGGTAGCGCATCTCCGTCGGCGTCCACTTGGCCTTGCGGCGGGCGATGCGCTGCTCGGATGTCTCCCTATCGTAGACCACTGGCTCTGCCGTGCGCCCCTTGAACTCCGGAATGGCGAGACCGCGCACGTTGAGCACCGACCAGGTCTCGCCGCCGTCCTCCAGGATCACACCCGCGTAGATCCCGCACTTGGTGCAGATGAGGCTGGTGCCGGTGCGCGTGCCGAACTGGTAGGTCGCCAGCGCCGCCCGATCGATCTCGAAGGTGGCGCGCCCCGCCGGGTCGCTCACCGTCATCGCCCCATGCCGCGTGCAGAAGCCGCACTGACAGCTGCGCAGCTGCAGCTCGGCTGCCGGCTTGGTTGCGTGCAGCGACCCGCGGATCGCGCCGCAGTGGCAGCTGCCCACATAGGTTCGCGCCTCAGCCATTGCCGACGTCCCCCGCCGGCGCGCGGTCCCAGCGATAGAAGAACGTGAGGTAGCCGAGCGCCAGATAGACGCAGAGCGCCGTCAGCCAACCGATCGCAACCCCGGTGTCGTAGAGCGACCAACCCGCGGGCAGGCGCACCATGACCGGGTTGCGCAGCGCATCGACCGTGATCATGGGTGAGGCCAGCTTTGCCCAGGCCGCAACCAGGCCCTCCTGCATTCTCTGCTGGATGAGCGCGGCGCCGGCCAGGAACACCAAGCCGATGGAGAGAAGGAAGAAGGCCAACAGCTTGAGGGCCAGAGGGGCGCGATTGAGAAAGAAATACAGGCCGGCGATATAGGCCGAGATCATCGCAAAGAACATGGAGAACACGCTGACCACGACCTGAACGGAGGCCAACACGGCTTGCACGATCTCCGCTTCGGACACGGCGGCTTTTCCTCAGGCTGGCTGCTCGGGAGAAGCATCGAACGGCCACAGGAGGCCCAGGGCAAAGTTCGGCTCGGCGAACGGAGGCGCCGCGACCTGAGCGTCGTCATGGAACACGTCGAGCAGCAGCCATTTGCCGTCCTTGAGCTCGAAAACCTCCAGCATTCTGAGCACGGGATCTGCATGCCAAAGGTGGCCGATGCCCGCCTCGGCATAGATGACCCGCTTGTTGCCGCGATCGTATCGTTCGGTCGACGGCGAGAGGACTTCGCAGATCCAATCTGGAGATGTCTCGATCCAAGCAGTCTCAGGGAGAGATGGCAGGCGCTCGCGGCGCCAGGCCGCCAGGTCCGGCACGGCCACATGCTCGCCCAGATGCAATTCGGGCTCGACCATGAAAATCCAACCGCCCGGCCCGCCGCTTCCAAACTGGAAGGGCGGCGCAAGGATACCGCTCAGCGCCGTTGCCGCACTCGCATGCCGTGGCGCGGGCCTCGGGTGCGTCACGAGTTGCCCAAACAGGATCTCGGCCACGAGATGCTCGGGCACGGCGAGCAGATCGTCGTAGGTGGCGCGCCGCGCAGGCCGGGTGATGGTGTGGCTCATGCGGTTACCTATAGCACACCGACCTCACCGCCTCGATCACGTGCGCGGTGGTCGGCAGGGCGAGGCGCTCGAGGTTGGCGGCGTAGGGCATTGGCACGTCGGCGCCGGACACCTTGGCGGGCGGCGCATCGAGATAGTCGAACGCCTGCATCGCCACCTGGGCGCAAATCTCAGAGCCCACCGAGCACACCGGCCAAGCCTCCTCGACCGTAACGAGCCGGTTGGTCTTCCTGACAGAAAGGAGGACTGTCTCCAAATCCAATGGACGAAGTGTGCGCAGGTCGATCACCTCGGCCTCGATGCCGTCGGCCGCCAGCTTCTCCGCCGCGTCCAGCGCGTAGACCATGCCGCGCGCGAACGACACGATGGTCACGTGGCTGCCGGCCCGCGCGATCCGGGCCTTGCCGATCGGCACGATCCACTCGCCCTTCGGCACCGGACCCGATGCGCCGTAGAGCATCTCGTTCTCCAGCACCAGCACGGGATTGGGGTCGCGGATGGCCGCCTTCAGCAGGCCCTTGGCGTCGGCCGGATTCGAGGGCGCCACCACCTTCAGGCCCGGCACGTGCGCATACCAGGCCGAGTAGCACTGGCTGTGCTGGGCGGCGACGCGGGCGGCCGCCCCGTTGGGGCCGCGGAACACGATCGGACAGCCGAGCTGGCCGCCGGACATGTACAGCGTCTTGGCGGCCGAATTGATGATCTGGTCGATCGCCTGCATGGCGAAGTTCCAGGTCATGAACTCGACGATCGGCTTGAGGCCGGCCATGGCCGCCCCGACGCCGACGCCGGCAAAGCCCTGCTCGGTGATCGGTGTGTCAATCACGCGCTTGTCGCCGAACTCCTCGAGCAGGCCCTGGCTGATCTTGTAGGCGCCCTGGTACTGCGCCACCTCCTCGCCCATCAGGAACACGTCCTTGTCACGCCGCATCTCCTCCGCCATCGCGTCGCGCAGCGCCTCGCGCATGGTCTGGCTGACCGTTGTCCCCTCTCCCCACTCTTCAGTGGGGAGAGGGTTAGGGTGAGGGGCGGCCACAAGCTCGGCCGGGGCTTTGGGCCGCCCCTCACCCCGACCCTCTCCCCGCGCTGTAGGCGCAAGCGGAGAAGTCGGCGAAGCGCGGGGAGAGGGAGAAGTGGCGCCCGCCTCCCCGTCCAGCATCGCAATCGGCGTATTCACCTTCACGCCCTCGGTGCCTTCCGCAACCAGCAGCTTCGACACCTTGCCCTCGTCCGTCGCCTCCACCTCCATCGTCGCCTTGTCGGTCTCGATCTCGGCAATGATGTCGCCCGGCTTGATCGCCTGCCCCTCCTGCACCAGCCACTTGGCGAGCGTGCCCTCCTCCATGGTCGGAGACAGCGCGGGCATCAGGATCTCGGTCGGCATTTCCTCGGGTCTCTTTTTTCGTAGGTTGGGTCAAGCGAAGCGCCGACCCAACACACATTCGATCTGGTCCTTGTGTTGGGTCATCGCTGCCGCTCGACCCAACCTACGTTTGCTCACGCCGACAGCAGCACATCCGTCCAGAGCTCGCTCTCGTCGGGCTCGGCGTCGCTCTGGGCAAACTCGGCCGAGCCGTTGACGACCGCGCGGATGTCCGCATCGATCGTCTTCATGTCGTCCTCGGTCACGAGCTTGCCTTCCAGCAGGCGGCGGCGCACCTGCTCGATGGGGTCGTGCTCCTCGCGCATCTTCTGCACTTCCTCGCGCGTGCGGTACTTGGCGGGATCGGACATGGAATGCCCGCGATAGCGGTAGGTCAGCATTTCAAGGATGTAGGGCCCGTTGCCCTCGCGCACCCATTTCATGACCCGATCGGCCGTGGCCTTCACCGCCCGCACATCCATGCCGTCGACCTGCTCGCCCGGGATGTCGAACGAGCGCCCGCGCTCCGCGAACACGGTGGTGGCCGCCGAGCGCTCCACCGACGTGCCCATGGCGTACTTGTTGTTCTCGATGACGAAGATGGCGGGCAGCTTCCACAGCTTGGCCATGTTGAAGCTCTCGTACACCTGGCCCTGGTTGGCGGCGCCGTCGCCGAAGTAGGTCATGCACACGGCGCCGTTGCCGCGATAGCGGTTGGCAAAGGCGATGCCGGCGCCGAGCGGCACGTTGGCGCCGACGATGCCGTGGCCGCCATAAAAATTCTTCTCCTTGGAGAACATGTGCATGGAGCCGCCCTTGCCCTTGGAGTAGCCGTGGCGGCGGCCCGTCAGCTCGGCCATCACGCCCTTGGGGTCCATGCCGCTGGCCAGCATGTGGCCGTGATCGCGGTAGGTGGTGATCATCTGATCGCCGTCCGCGCTCGCCATCTTCATGCCGACCACGACCGCCTCCTGGCCGATGTAGAGATGGCAGAAGCCGCCGATCAGGCCCATGCCATAGAGCTGGGCGGCCTTCTCCTCGAAGCGGCGGATCAGCAGCATCTCGCGATAGGCGTGCTGCTCCTGCTCGCGGCTGAAGGGGGGAACCGTCTGCTGGCCGTTGGGGCGGTTCATGCGGCAGGGCTCGATGTTGGGGATTGAACAGTAAAAAGCGTACCCGAAACGCGCCGGCAAGGCCAGACGCGCGGCGCAACCCTGTCCAGCCAGCACTAACGGCCCTGGGCTCCTTTGGGATCAGGCGCTTGGCGCCGCTCGGTCGGGAAAATGACGACCCGGTCCGTTGGCCGGGCGAAACCCAGGAGCCCGATCGCCAGCTCTTCGATGAAGTCGGCATCGCGCGCGTCGAGCAGCCGCACCTCCTGCTCGAGTCGGGAACGCACGGCCTCGAGGCGCTCGATCTCCGGCTCCAGCTGACGGGAGCGTTCGATCAGTCGACTCCGCGCCTCGAGACCGCGCTTACCGATGATGGCGTGATAGGCGAAATAGCCGAGCGCGCAAAAACAGAAAAGCGACACCAGGATCTGCCGGGGCCGGCCGTTGCGCCGATCATACATGCCGATCATACATGGGCGTGACGCGTGACCTCGTGAACGTCCGACGGGGACACGGAAGTTCTACGCCCCGAGCGGTTAAGCCGCCGTAAAACACCGTTCGGGATTGGGCAATGGGCAATAGGCAGTAGCCAGTAGGCAGTGGTGGGGCCACCGATCCGCAACCCGTCGCCCACTGCCTATTGCCGACTGCCTACTGCCTATTGCCTATTGCCCCTCAACACACTCTTGCCCGCATAGCGCGCCTGGTCGCCCAGCTCCTCCTCGATGCGGATCAGCTGGTTGTACTTGGCGAGCCGGTCGGAGCGGGAGAGCGAACCGGTCTTGATCTGGCCGGCGTTGGTGGCGACCGCGATGTCGGCAATGGTGGCATCCTCCGTCTCGCCGGAGCGGTGCGAGATGACGGCCGTGTAGGCTGAGCGCTGGGCCATGCCGACGGTGTCGAGCGTCTCGCTGAGCGAGCCGATCTGGTTGACCTTCACTAAGATGGAGTTGGCGATCCCCTCCTTGATGCCGCGCGCGAGGCGTTCCGTGTTGGTGACGAACAGGTCATCGCCGACCAGCTGGCACTTCGCACCGATCGCCTCGGTCAGCGCCTTCCAGCCCTGCCAGTCGTCCTCGGCCATACCGTCCTCGATGGAGACGATGGGGAAGCGCGAGACGAGGCCGGCCAGGTACTTGGCCATGGCTGCGCTGTCGAGCGTCTTGCCCTCGCCCTCCATGGCGTACTTGCCGCCCTTGAAGAACTCGGTGGCGGCGCAATCGAGCGCCAGCATCACGTCCTCGCCCGGCTTGTAGCCGGCAGCCTCGATCGATTTCATGATGAAGCCCAGCGCCTCCTCGGCCGACTTCAGGTTGGGGGCGAAACCGCCCTCGTCGCCAACGTTGGTCGAGTGGCCGGCGTCCTTGAGCGCCTTGCGCAAGGTGTGGAAGATTTCCGCCCCCGTGCGCACGGCGTCGACGCAGGTGGCGGCCGCCACCGGCATGATCATGAATTCCTGGATGTCGATCGGGTTGTCCGCGTGCGCGCCCCCGTTGATGATGTTCATCATCGGCACGGGGAGAACATGGGCGTTGCTGCCGCCGAGATAACGGTAGAGCGGGAGCCCGCTCGCTTCCGCGGCGGCCTTGGCCACCGCCAACGACACCCCGAGGACGGCGTTGGCGCCGAGCCGGGCCTTATTGGGTGTGCCATCCAATGCCTTCAAGGATTCGTCGATGCGCCGCTGATCCTCCGCGTCCATGCCGCCAAGCGCATCGAAGATCTCGCCGTTGACGGCGGCGACGGCCTTCAGCACGCCCTTGCCGAGGTAGCGCTGCTGGTCGCCGTCACGCAGCTCGATCGCCTCGTGCGCGCCCGTGGAGGCCCCCGATGGCACGCCCGCGCGCCCCTGCGAGCCGTCCTCCAGCACCACGTCGACCTCCACGGTCGGGTTGCCCCGGCTGTCGAGGATCTCGCGGCCGATGATGTCGACGATGGCGGTCATGGGTCTCTCCGGCTTTTCGCGTTGCGGCCAGGGGCGCGCGCGTGGGAAGCTCGGCCACCTTCTAGCGCCTGCACACGCGCCCGGCAAAGCGGCAGATCGCACCTTGCGCAAGAGGATGGGAGACATGGCAAGCCGGCAAGATCTGACCCACGCCGTGGACCTGGCGATCGCCGGCGATTGGGACGGTGCACACAGAATTGTGCAGGAGGACGAGGACGACGCCACCTCGTGCTGGATCCATGCCGTGTTGCACAAGGTCGAGGGCGACGCCGGCAACGCCCGCTACTGGTATCGCCGTGCCGGCCAGTCCTACGAGGCCTACCTCGATCCCAAGGCCGAGCTCGCCGCCATCAAGGCCGTGCTGACGTATTGAGCGGCGCCCCCAACGCGGTCGGTGTTCCGGGGGCTCGTGTTGGTCGTCGCTCCGCGCGACCCACCCTGCATGCGCATCCGCTCTTCCCTCCCGAGAGGGTACGTATCAAGGGCAGCCCCCAGCCTTCGGCGACGCGTGTCGCCGGCCATCAACACACGCAACGCCGTTTGGCGACCACAGGCGTTCCACGAGTGTCGGCTCAAACAAAGTGTACTTCCAACCCCACGTCCGCGAATCACACTAGGTTGCGCCCACACATTGCCTCGGCTTGCACGCGCGAGGATGCCGCAGCTGTGGACAATGGCGGCTCGCGTGTGCAACCGGGGCGCCAACAACAAAAGGGGGTGTCATGCCGCCAGTGATGCAGAAAGTTCTCGATGTCGCCGTTGCCATCGCGTTGACCGCGGCGGTGGTGTTCGTGATCGTCACCACCAACGCGTTCCTGATGTCGCGCGGCGGCTCGTTTGCCGGGTTCAAGCTCTGGTACGCCTTTATCGGCCGCCCCGACATCCTGGGCACCATGATCCTGACGGCCCTCGTCACCTTCGCCTACGTGTTCTGGCAGCAGCGTCGCGGCCGGCGGGTGTAAGTCAGACAGGCAAAAGATCGGCGACGGCGATGGTCATCCCGGGCGGAGCAAGCTCGATCACGCCGTCGCCAGCTATGCTGGTGAGAATGCGCCCGTCCTCCTGACGCATGTGGTGGATCACGCGGCGGCGCTTGGGGTCCACGATCAGGTAGTGCCAAACGCTCTGGACCTTGAAATAGCCCTCGAGCTTGGCTCCGGCATCGTAAGCCTTGGTCGTTGGTGACGCGACCTCGATGACGATGATGGGCTCGGGCACCTCTATGGCGTCGTCGGGGAGTTCCTGGCCGCAGTAAACGAGCGCATCAGGCTCGTAGGCGGTCTTGTCATCAATTCGCACCGTCATACCGTCGGGCAACGCATGGCAAGGGAGCGCTACGGCGCGAATGCCGGCACCCAATGCATTGACAGCCTTGAGCTTGGTCTTTGCGTGCAGCGCCCGCTCGGGCGACATCGCGTAGACAGTGCCGGCGACGAGCTCGTAGCGGCCAGCACGGCCCTCGGCCCAGGCCAGAAATTCATCGACCGTCATCAATCGGGTTGGTAGCGCGCTCATACGCCATTCTAGCGCGTCGCTCGCCGCTCAGTCCATCTTGGACCCGTCGCGCACGACCTCCCGCCAAGACCAGGCCCCCTCGCCGGCCGCCTGCGCCCGCTCGACGTTGGCCAGGTCCTCCTGGAACACGCGCCGCACCAGCTGCCGCACCGGCTCGGGCCAATCGCGCGTCTCGATCAGGCTCAGAATCTGCAGGTAGCCCGCGCGCGCCTGCTGCAGCGCCTCGGGAGAATGAGAGCGCGAGTTCGGTCTCAGGTGATAGATGTAGTCCGCCCCCTCTACGAAAGGGTACGCCCCAGCCGAACAAAAGAGATCGACGTTGAGGATCACGTCCTCGGCGAATGCGATCTGCGGCCACGCCACCCCCAATCGCTTGTGAAACGCCGGCGGAAACGGCATGCGCAGCTCGCAGATGTCCTCGATGGGCAGCCGGTCACCGCCCCGGCGCGGGCGGGCGATGCGGCGGCTGTCGCTGCGCGGATCGATCTCGACGGTCGGCCCGGTCGCCACGCCGTGCGTCTCGACCAGCGGCAGCAGCAGGCGTAGGCGGTCCTCGGCATAGGCATCGTCGGCATCGAGGCAGGCGATGATATCGGCCCGGGCGTGGCGCAGGGCGACGTTGCGCGCTGCCGATGGGCCCGATCTGGCCTGCTGCGTCCGACACAGCGTCAGTCGGCCGCCGTCACGCAACTCGGCTGGAAGAATGGCCGCGTAGTCGACATCGTCATCGGCGCACAGCACCAGCTCGGCGCGCACGCCGGCTTGTGTGAGCACCGATTGGGCCGCCCGCACAATCGTGGCGCTGGCCCCGTAGGCCGGCATGATGACGCTGACGTCCGGGCGCATCGGCTCAGCCCGCGCCTGGCGCAGATTTGCGCCGGCGATGGATGACAACGCCGACGCTGCGGGCTTCGGCAATGATCTGCGTCTTGCGCACGTCGACAACGACGCTCTCGACGCGCGCGTCCGCAAGGGCGAGATCGGCCGCCTCCTCGGCAAGCGTCTCGACCAGCCGGGTGTGCCGTGTCGATTGCGCCCGCTCCTTGAGCCTGGCGACCACGTCGGCATAGGACACATGGTCGGCGAGGTCGTCGCTGCGGGCCGTGGCGAGGTCGTCGGGCACGAACATGCACAGCGTGAACGACACCTGCTGGCGCGCGCCCTTCTCGTACTCGTGCACGCCGATGAAAAATTCGAGCCGCAGGTCATCGACGACGATGCAGCGCCGGCCGGGTGGAGGCATGATCGGCACGCCCATGCGCGCTCACTCCTTCGGCACATCCTCGAAGGGATACTTGATCTGCAGGTGCCGACCCCCGTCGATGGTGACGACCTGGCCGGTGATCGACGGCGTTCCCGCCAGCAGCGACACGGCGCGGCAAATCTCGTCCAGCGACGGCCCTACCCCGAGCGGCGTGCGGTTGTGCACCTGGCGGAACTGCTCCTCGGTCTGATCGCCGCTGCGCAGCACGAGACCCGGCGCGATGCCGTTCACGCGCGTCTTGGGCCACAGGCTCATGGCCAGCATGCGCGTGGCGTTGTGCAGCGCGAGCTTGCTGATCGTATAGGAGAAGAAATCGGGTGTGGCGTTCGTCACCTTCTGGTCGAGCATGTTGATGACACAGTTCTGTCCGGCGCCCAGGCGGTGAAACGCGCGCGTGAGCAGGATCGGCGACAGCGCGTTGATGCGCAGATGCTCCTCCCACAGCGCGGGGTCCAGGGTGGCGACGGTGTCCTTCTTGAAGATCGAGGCGCTGTTGACGAGCAGGCTGGTGTGCGGGAAATCGCCGATGCAGGCCTGCGCCAGCGGCTCGGCCGCCGCCGGATCGCTGAGATTGGCCTGATAGAGCCGGCAGTCGACCCCGGCGGCGGCAATCTCGTCCCTCAGGCCCAACGCATCCTGCCGCGAGGTATTGTAGTGGACGCCGATGTCCCAGCCTTCGCCGGCAAGATGGATCGCGATCGCGCGACCGATGCGGCGGGCCGCGCCGGTGATGAGAGCTGCCTTCTTTGCCATTCCGATCCTGCCAGGTAGCCTCGTGCAGCAGACAGCGGATACTAACAGCCCGTCTTGTCAATAAAAGCCGCAGAGAGCAAGTAAAGCCATGGCGACACCGAAGAAACCTCTGCAGACCACCGTGCTCGGCAAACCGGCCCAGATGCCCGCCAGCCCCGACCAGGCGGTGCTCGACCGGGTGCCCAACCCGCACGCCGACACCCATTACGTCGCCCGCTTCACCGCGCCCGAGTTCACCTCGCTCTGCCCGGTGACGGGCCAGCCCGATTTCGCGCACCTCGTCATCGACTACGTGCCGGGCCACTGGCTGGTGGAGTCGAAGTCGCTGAAGTTCTATCTGGCCGCGTTCCGCAACCACGGCGCCTTCCACGAGGACTGCACGGTCGCCATCGGCAAGCGCGTCGCGGCGCTGCTCGAGCCGCACTTCCTGCGCATCGGCGGCTACTGGTATCCGCGCGGCGGCATGCCGATCGACGTGTTCTGGCAGACCGGTACCCCGCCCAAGGGCGTCTGGCTCCCCGACCAGGGCGTCGCACCCTATCGCGGGCGGGGCTGATTTTTCGCCGCCCCCCTGCCGAAGGATCTGGCCTCCAGCCGAGCCCAAGGGCCTTGCGCTCCTCAGAACGAAGCGCGGTCGTGTCGCGCCCAGAATCCAGTCGTATCGAAGCCGGTAGCCAAGCTTGCACCCGCGGCAGGGCGGCGGCTTACGCGGTTGCCGGATGGGCTTGGGCTCCCCTGATATTGCCTCAGCCCCTTGAGCTCGCTGCGCGGAGTATCGGCGTCCTTGGCCTGTTGCAGAAGTTGCGCCGTGTAAAGTTTTGCCTTCTTCCCATCGCCGGCCAGGCGTGCGGCCTTGGCCGCCCCGAGCATTGCCCGATAGCGGTTGGGCTCCTTGGCCAGGACCGCTTCGAATTCGCGCAGGGCGTCGGGCCCTCTCTGGTCGAGCAGGACTTCAGCCAACACCTCGCGCGCCGGCAGCAGCGGACCTGGGGTCACCGCGTGCTTCTCGGTGGCGTCCTCGCGCGCCGCAGCCGCTCTCAGGAGTTCGATCCCCTCCGACCGCTTGCCATCCGCCACCGTGGCGAGCCCGCGCACCACGTCGGCTTGGATGTCGATCTGTTCGGCCCAGTAGGCGAGCTTGCGCTCCTTCGCCACATCGCGCAGCGCAATCAGGCGCGCGTGCTGCTGATTGGCGACGGCGCCTTGTCCGCTGCGCGCCGCCCCGACGCCGCGCGCAAAGACGCTGACGGCCTCCGCCTGCGGGTACCTGTTCCACGGGTAGACGTCGGCTGCCGGGTTCAGCTCCAGATTGGCAGCCCCCCTCCAGTCCCCACGCTCCAGCGCGAAGCGTGCAGGCATCGCCGCATAGGCGTAAGCAGCCCCGAAATGCTCAATGGACTTCATGGCTCGTGATTGCTGCATGGCCCGACGCGCAGCACGATCTTGTGCGAGCTGCAGGTGCGCGTAGACCATGTAGTCGTACGCATGGTGTCCATCGAAGCTGGCATCACCGGCCGATTTGGCGGAAGCGCGGTTTGCCGCGATGGAATCGCGCCAGTGCCCAACACGCGTGAAAATGTGCGACGGCATGTGCAGCGCGTGCGGCGCATCCGGAGCGATCTTGGCGTAGCGCTTGGCCGCCTCCAACCCATGCTTGGCGATCGGCGGATAGTCGTAGCTGTGGATCAGGTAGTGCGCGACACCGGGGTGGTTCGACTGGGCGATGAACAGCGGCTCCAAGATCTTCGCAGCCTTGAGCTGGTTGGCGTAGGTCTTGTCGGCGGGATCGAAATTGGCAGAGGTGACGAGCGCCGAGAGGATCGATGCCTCCTTGTCGTCGGGATACCGCAAGGCAAGCTTGCCCATCGCCTCGTCGAACGATTGCAGGCGCGTGCGATAATCGACCTTGTCATGATCGCGCACGAACGTGGCCACGGCCTCGACGTAATCCTTCTCGCGCTGGCTTTTCAGGCTGGCGGAGCGGGCGGCTGCCAGCGCCGCGGCGATCTCATTCAGTTTCGCCGGCACCAGATTGCCCGGCCAGATGAATGGGTTGTCGAGCAACACCATGGCGCGTCCCCAGTGCGCCATGCCGCAGCTTGGATCGGCCTTGACGATGGCGTCGAAGGCCTTCATCGCCTCGCCCCAGGCGAACGAATGGTAGAGCGCCATCGCGCGATTGAAGTCGGGGTGGACGGCGGCCGCGCAGTCGACTTTGAATTCGACCTTGCCAAGGCGACCAACCTGCGCCCCGGAAGGCTTGGAGGCCTCATGGCTTGTGGCAGGCGTGCTCAGCACGACGCCGGGCAGCAGCAGTGCCAGAAATGCGAAACCGCGATGAGATGAAAAGGTTGTCAGCATGGCCCACCTCCGTGGAGTCGAAGCAAGCGTTCGAAAAGAGCCCGCAACCATGAGCCGGAAGCGTTTGCCGCAGGCCCGCTGGAGCAGGCATTGTACAAACTTCCCTAGGGCAACGAAAGCCGACAAGCTTGGCTGGCGGCCTCCGTACTCCTATTGCAATTACCCAAGCACACGTACGCGTCCCAGCCCGGGCCGACAGCGTGCCGATCCGGGTCGCGTGGGGGGAGGCCCAAGCCGGGCTACGCACACGGCGCCCCGCCGGACCGGCGCTCCTGGGCGACGGCCTGCACCTTGGCGCCGATGTCCGGCAGGCGCACCATCAGACGCAGGAAATCGTCGGCATCCAGCACCAGCAGATCGGTGGCGCGGATCGCCGTCACGGTGGCCGAGCGCGGCTCGCGCGACAGCAGCGCCAGCTCGCCAAAGAAATCCCCCTCCTCCAGGCGCACGCTGCCGCCGGCCGAGGCGATCTCCACCGCGCCACTGGCGATCAGGTACATGGCGTCCCCGCGGTCGCCCTTGCGAATGATGGTGGCGCCGGCCGGGACCGTGCGGGCGCGCAGGATACCGACCAGATCGGCGATCGAGGCGGCGTCGAGCCGCGCAAACAGCGGAACACGCGCCACCATGGCGAACGTGACGACGAAGTCGCGGCGGCGGATCTCCTCGTAGAAGCCGCGCCCGATGATGGCGACCGGCAGCGCGAAGCAGCCGATCCCCAGCATGACGGTGATGGCCGCAATGATCCGGCCGAGTGTCGTCACCGGCGTGAGCTCGCCGCCACCTATCTTGGCCAGCATGGCGGCCGCCCACCACATGGCCTTGGGCATGTCGCCCAGCTGCGCCGGCTGGATGGCGCCTTCCACGGCATGCATCGCCGCCGCAGCGGCCAGCAGCAGCCCGACAAAGATCACGATGCAGGCCATCAGCGCGCGCCGCTCGCGGGCGATCAGGCGCCCGGTGGTCGCCAGCGCCGGCGAGTAGCGCGCCAGCTTGAGGAACCGCACCAGCCGCGTCAGCGGCAGCAGCGCGACCTCGGGAAAGGCTAGCTCGAGCACGAACGGCACCAGCGCCAGCGCGTCGATGATCATCAGCGGCGTCGCCGCGAACAGCAGCCGCGCCCGCAGCGGCGCCTGCTGGCGCAGCAGGGGGTGCTCGGCAGCGGCCCACAGCCGCGTGGCATACTCGACGGCGAAAACCAGCACGCACAACCGGTCGAACAGCTGCAGGCTTGCACCATGACTGGCGGCAATGTCGGGCACGCTCTGCGCCACCGTGCCGGCAACGTTGGCGATCACGAGCAGCACCAGAACCCCGTCGATGACGCGCGAGACGGGCTCCCGGCGGCGGCCGTGCTCCAGGATCTGGAAGGCGCGCTGGCGCAAATCCTCACGCAGGGTTGGCTGGGCATCCACCGGGGCGATCCTGTCCGCACGCCATGACTGGCGGCAGGCGGCATCGCGCCCCCGCCAGCCTCAGACAATGCCGCCCATTTTAGACACCGCCGCCGGCGGCGTCTCGAGTAGTCCTGGCAGGCCGGATCGAATGCCGAGGAAGAGCCCGGCCGCCCATCAAGCCGCCTTGTCCGCCGTCTTCGCCCGCCTCAGGTCGGGCGGCAACGCTTCCTCGGCCAGGAGCCTGACGACGTCCGCCAGCAGTATCACCTGCTGCTGCTGGCTGCCCAGCCGGCGCACGGAGACGGTCTTCTCCTCGGCCTCGCGCTTGCCGACCACCAGCATCACCGGCACCTTGGCCAACGAGTGCTCGCGCACCTTGTAGTTGATCTTCTCGTTGCGCAGATCGGCCTCGGCGCGCAGGCCGGCCTGTTTCAGGGCAGCCAACACCTCTTCGGCATAGGCATCCGCATCCGAGACGATGGTGCACACCTTGGCCTGCACGGGCGCCAGCCACAGCGGCAGATGCCCCGCGGTGCTCTCCAGCAGAATGCCGGTGAAGCGTTCCATGGAGCCGAAGATGGCGCGGTGGATCATTACTGGAGTCTTCTTCTCTCCATCAGCATCGATGTAGAACGCCCCGAAGCGCTCGAGCAGGTTGAAATCCACCTGGATGGTGCCGCACTGCCAGTCGCGACCGATGGCGTCGCGCAACACGTATTCGAACTTCGGCCCGTAGAAGGTCCCCTCGCCGGGGTTGACACCCGTCTTGATGTTGCCGCCGGCTTGGTCGGCGATCTGCTTCAGGACACCCGACATGGCCCCTTCGGCATGGTCCCAGAGCGCGTCCGAGCCGACCCGCTTCTCGGGCCGGGTCGCCAGCTTCACCAGCACCTGCTCGAAGCCGAAATCACGATAGATCGACATGATCAGATCATTCATCTTCAGGCATTCATCGGCCAGCTGCGCCTCGGTGCAGAACACGTGCGCATCGTCTTGGGTGAAGCCGCGCACGCGCATGAGGCCATGCAGCGCACCCGACAGTTCGTAGCGGTGTACCGCCCCGAACTCGGCGATGCGGTAGGGCAGCTCCCGATACGACCTCAGTCCGTGCTTGAAGATCTGGATGTGGCCCGGGCAATTCATCGGCTTGATGACGAACTCACGCTCGTCTTCGGTGACGGAGGTGAACATGTTCTCGCGGTACCACTCCCAGTGGCCCGAGGTCTCCCACAGCGACTTGTCGAGGATCTGCGGCCCGTTCACCTCGCGATAGCCCACCGCGTTCTGCCGCCGGCGCATATAGTTGATCAGGTTCTGGAACAGCTCCCAGCCCTTGGGGTGCCAGAACACGACGCCCGGCCCCTCCTCCTGGAAGTGAAACAGATCCATCTCGCGGCCGAGCTTGCGGTGGTCGCGCTTCTCGGCCTCCTCCAGTTGCTTCAGATGGGCGGCAAGCTCGGGCTCGGTCGCCCAGGCGGTGCCATAGATACGCTGCAGCTTGGGACCTTGCGCATTGCCACGCCAATAGGAGCCGGCAAAGTGGGTGAGCTTGAAGGCCTTGCCGATCTGTCCGGTGGAGGTCATGTGCGGGCCGCGGCATAGATCGAGCCATTCGCCCTGCCTGTAGATCTTGAGGTCCTCGCCCTCGGGGATCGCGTCCACCAGCTCGATCTTGAACAGCTCGCCCCTCTTCCTGAAGAAGTCCTTCGCCTGCTGACGGCTCCAGAGCTCCTTGGTGAAGGGCGCGTTGCGATCGATGATCTCGCGCATCTTGGCTTCGATCTTGGCGACATCGTCGGGATGGAACGGCTCCTCCTTCGAGAAGTCGTAGAAGAAGCCGTTCGCGATCACGGGGCCGATGGTGACCTGGGTGCCCGGCCACAGCGCTTGCACGGCCTCCGCCATCACGTGCGCCGCGTCGTGGCGGATCAGCTCCAGTGCCTCGGAATCGCTGCGGGTGACGATCTTGACGGCGGCGTCGTGCTCGATCGGGTCGGCCAGATCCGCAAGGCGCCCGTCGACGACCATCGCCACGGCCCTCTTGGCCAGCGATTTGGCGATGCTCTCGGCCAGCTCGCGGCCGGTGCCGCCCGCTTTGAAGGCGCGCTTGCTGCCGTCAGGCAAAGTTAGGGTGATATCAGCCATCAGCCTCGTCCTCTCACTCGCTGCATACCGCGCAGGTAAGGTCGGGCGGCACCTTGCGGCCGCCGGGCGCCCGCTTGTGCCCCGCCGCCTCCCGCCGTGTCAAGCACGCGGCGCCGGGGTTGCAGCTTGGGCCATGTGTGTTAGCTTGGCCGCGTGCGGAATTGAGGGGCCCTGGGGGGCAGCGGTGCCGCACACCCGACGAATGCCGGTGTGTACATCCGTACGGATTCTAGGGAGACGATAACGTGCGCTCGACCTCGTATCTCGCCGCGATCGCAAGCGCGGCGCTGCTGGCGTTTCCCGCAGGCGCTGCGGCGCAGGGCCCCCAGCCCGTCGACACCCGGATCGCCCAAGCCAAGCGGCCTGCGGCGCAGCCGCCCCCGTCACCAGCCGCCCGCCACGCGGAGCTGACCGCGAAGCTCAACCAGAACACCGTCACGGTGATCTCCGGCAACCCCAACGGCACGTACCTCTATCTCGCCTACGACATGTCGGCCGTGCTGGACGACGGCAACGAGCTGCGCATTCTCCCGATCATCGGCAAGGGCGGCTACCAGAACGTCCTCGACACGCTGCACTTGCGGGGCATCGACCTGTGCATCACGCAAGCCAACATCATGAGCTATCTGAAGAAGACCGGCGAGTTCGGCGCCAACATCGACAGCCGGCTCGCCTACGTCACGCGGCTCTACAACGAGGAGATGCACGTCCTCGCCGGCGCTGGCATCAAGAGCCTGCAGGACCTCAACGGCAAGAAGGTCAATTTCAGCGACGTCGGCAGCGGCACCCAGTTCTCCACCCGGCTCATCTTCGAGCTGCTCGGCATCAAGGCCGAAGAGCTGAACATGGGCCAAGCCGACGGCTATCAGAAAGTAAAGTCGGGAGACATCGCCGCCACGGTGCTGATTGCCGGCAAGCCGACGGGATCGTTCGGCAAATTCAAGCTCGAGCCCGGCATGACGCTGCTGCCGGTGCCATATGCCGAGCCGCTGGAGCAGGACTACCTGCCGGCCAAGCTGACGCACGAGGACTATCCCGGCCTGATCCCGCCGGGCAGCTCGATCAACACCATCGCCATCCCCTCCGTGCTGGCAGTCTACAACTGGCCGCGCGACACCGACCGCTATCGCCGCGTGGCGCAATTCGTCACGGCGTTCTTCGGCAAGCTGCCGGAATTCCAGAAGGCGCCGCGCCACATCAAGTGGAAGGAGACGAACCTCTCCGCCACCTTGCGAGGTTGGACGCGCTTTCCAGCCGCCGAGGAATGGCTGGCGAAGAACCCCGAGCGGCAGGCCGCGGCACCCATCGCCATCGATCCCGCGATCGTGCGCGCGCAGGCCGCCAAGGCCGCGCCCAACAATCCAGCCGAGCAGGAGCGCCTGTTCCAGCAGTTCATGGAGTGGAGCAAGACGCAGCAGCGCTGATCTGAGCCGTCGAAGGAAGCGTGGTGAACGGGGCGAACTCAGCACAGGCAGATTGGCGCGGGTGGCTGAGCGCGCCCGGGCCGCGGCGCGTGCTGGCGGTCGGGGCCGCCGCAGCGTTGGCACTTGCACTCGCGGATGCGCCGGCCGCGGCACAGCCGAGCCAGCGGCCGACCATCACGGTCGCCTCCACCATCACCGCCGAGGCTGCCGGTCAAAGCGCGCTCGCGATCAACGTGGGCCCACCCGGGGCGGTGCCGCCGAGGAGCTTCATCCGCCTGCGCGGGCTGCCACCCATGGCCGCGCTCTCCGACGGCCACGCGATCGCGCCCGGCGCCTGGGCCGTGGCGCTGACCGCTCTCCCCGACCTCGAGATCACGGTACCGGCCGGCGTGAGCGGCCGCTCCGAGATGGTGATCACGCTCGTTGCGGCCGACGGCGCCGTGCTGGCCGAGGCGAAGTCGGCGCTGGTGGTATCGGCAGCGCGCCACACCGAGAAGAGCGAGAAGAGTGCGGCTCCGCGCGATCTCGGCCCGCAGCCCGGCGCCTCCATGCTGCGCGCGGGCGCGCCGCTGCCGTCGGCGCCGCCGGCCGTTGCCGAGTCCAGCGGTCCCGCGCCGCCGGCACGGGCGCAGCCCACCCCGCCCGAGCGGGAGCGCGCTCTGCGCTTGCTGAAGAAGGGCGAGGAGCAGCTGGCGGAAGGCAATATTGCGGCCGCGCGCCTCCTCTATGAGCGTGCTGCGGAAGCGGGCCTCGCGCAAGGCGCGATGGCGCTTGCCGCGACCTTCGATCCCAACGAGCTCGCCAAGCTGCAGGTGCGCGGCATCCAGGCCGACGCGAAGGAGGCACGGCGCTGGTACGAGCGCGCCCGGCAGCTCGGTGCCGCCGACGCGGAGCCGCGGCTGAGCCGGCTCGGAGCCCCGTAGGGCGCCGGCCGAAGCCGGTCACCCGCCGGGAGAACTCCTCAATTGCGCCGCAAACGTGCCCCCATTCTCACGCGGCCATGGCAGCCGCGGGCACGCGCGCGGGACGCGTTGCACAGCATTTCTTCGGGCCGCCGTCGGTGATCGATCGACCAGGGGGCATTTGCTGCTTCTCCGCCCGCCGGCTCTGGGCGGGCGTGGCAAATCTCCGGTGAAGATCGTGGAGTATCCGCCCAGTCGGGCGGCGGGACGCGTTTGGGGGTTTGCTGCTTCGTTGGTTCGGTCGAGTGGAGGAGCTGAAAGATGCGTGCACGACTGGGGCGGGCGTTGGTATTCGCATGCGCGGCTTGCGCCGCATCCGAAACGAGCTTGGCCCAATCGTGGCTGGCCGGCGAGCAGGTGGCTCAGGCCCGGCCCGCGCAGCGCCCGCCGACCGCGGCCGCCAGCGGCGAGGGCAATACGGTTGCCAAGGTGAACAACTGGACGCTGGGACTCGCGGCCGGGCTGCCGGAAGGCACGTTTCTTCGCTTTTGTGCCGAGATCGCCCGCGCGCTCAACGACGGCGACAACCTACGCGTGCTTCCCATCGTGACCCCGGGCGCCACCGACAATGTGAAGGACCTTCTCTACCTGAAAGGTATCGACGTCGGGCTCACCCACGCCGACGTGTTCGAGCACTTCCGCAACGTCGAGAAGATCCCCAATATCGAGAAGCGGGTGAACTTCATCTCCGAGATGTACATCTCCGAGCTGCACGTGCTGGTACGGCCGGAAATAAACTCGTTCAAGGATCTGGAAGGCAAGAAGGTCAGCTTTCATACGCCCGGCGCAGGACCGTCGGTGACGGGCCCGATCCTCTTTCAACGCCTCGGCATCAAGGTCGAGCCGGTCTACGTCAACAACGCCATTGCGCTGGAAAGAATGAAGACTGGCGAGATCGTCGCGCTGATCCACACGGTCGGCAAGCCGAACGACCTCTTCACCAAGTTCAAGAACGACCAGGGGTTCAAGTTCCTGCCGGTGCCGTACGAAAAGTTCGACGACTACTACGTGCCGTCGGTGTTCACGTCCGAGGACTATCCGGGCTACGTCAAGCCCGGAGAGAAGATCGAGACCCTCGGCGTGCAGGCCGTGCTCGCGGTCTACAATTGGCCGCGCGAGAGCGACCGCTACCGCCGCGTCTCGCGCTTCATCGACTACTACTTCGAAAGGTTCGAGACGCTCCACAAGCCGCCCTATCACCCCAAGTGGAAGAGCATCAATCTCAATGCCAAGGTGCCGGGCTGGACGCGCTACTGGGTAGCCGAGGAGAAGCTCAAGCAGATGGCGGCGGCCCAACCCGCCGCACGCACGGTCGATCCGCAGCTCGCGCGCCAGCAGGCCGCCCGCGCCGCGCCGAACGACGCAGCCGAACAGGAGCGGCTATTCCAGAAGTTCCTCGAGTGGAGCCGCACGCAGGCCAAGCAGTGACGGGGGCGACGCGCAACCGGGGGAGCGCATTGGATGCAGCACGAGCAGCTACCGGCGCCCGCGCCTAGCAAGCTGGCCGCGCTGCCCCCTAGATCGGGCCAGCGTCTGCGTGGCGCCATCGTTGCGTTGGCGCTGCTTGCAGCCGAGTGCACGCTGGCAGGCAACGGCGCGACCGCCCAGCAGCCGGAGGTGCAGATCACAGTGGCGTCCGCGATCCTGGCCGAGCCGGTGTCGCAGGCGCAGCTGCCGATCCAGGTAGGCCCGCCCGGCGCCCTGCCAAGCAACAGCTTCATCCGCCTGCGCGGGCTGCCGCCCACCGTCTCCCTCACCGAAGGCCATGCCATCGGACCGGGGTCGTGGGCGATCCCCCTGTTCGGTCTTTCGACCCTCAAGGCCAACGTGCCGGCCGGCGTTTCCGGCCGCTCGGAGATCATCATCAACCTGGTCGCGGTCGACGGCACGCTGCTGGCCGAGGCCAGGACCGCGCTGGTCGTCGGCCCGGCAGCGATGATCGCGCCGGCCGAGAAGGCGCCGCCCGAGCAGAAGCGCGCCAATACGCTGGCGCCTCCACCCCCCGTCCCCGCCGGCCGGCCCGACCGCAACACGCAGAACGTGCCGCGGCCGCCCGAGCTGCCGGCCGAGGAGCGAGCGCGGGTCGAGAAGCTGATCGCCCAGGGCCAGCGCTACCTGGAGCAAGGCAGCGTCGTGCTGGCGCGCGAGTTCTTCCGGCGGGCAGCCGATGCGGGCTACGCTCCGGGCGCGATCCGGCTGGCTGCGACCTACGACCCGGCCGAGCTTGCCCGCCTGCAGGCACAAGGGGTGGTCCCCGACCGCGCGGAGGCGCGCAAGTGGTACGAGCGCGCCAAGGAACTCGGCGCGCCGGAGGCCGAGGAGCGTCTGGCGCGGCTCGGCGGCAGCTGAGCCGACTACGGCCGTGGTCCAGTGCCGGCACGTTGGCGCCAGCTCCAGCGCCCGTAGCGCCACGGCGCCAGGGGATGCCGCGCACCGGTGATGTCGGGCACGCCGTCATAGCCGTGCGTACCCCAGGGATGGCAGCGGCAGA
>Ga0247727_10004323_pt1 | contig 30222 bp, 8 predicted proteins | sample WisWelCaveWW1625_FD_202498 | JGI IMG/M metagenome (GOLD analysis project Ga0247727, IMG submission 202498) | Biofilm microbial communities from Wishing Well Cave, Virginia, United States - WW16-25 | ecosystem: Environmental > Aquatic > Deep subsurface > Groundwater > Cave microbial mat | place...
CTACGAACAAGACGAGAAGACGGGCGAAGAGACCGTGATCGTCCTCGACCACATCAAAGCCTCCTACCTCCGTTTCATCCTCGCCCAGGGAAGGGCCGAGGAAGGGGTGATCGATCCGGTGGAGAAGAAATTATGGGAGGGGACCGGGGCGTTCGAAGGGATCGTGCCGAAAGTTAAGACCGGACTTCCTCAAGTCGCACTCAGCGAAGGAGTATTTCTAAAGAGTAAGGAAGGATTCATTCTGGGAGAAAAGTTTTATCGAGCGGAAGAAGAGGCGAACCTGCTGAGGCTTCGAGGCCCTCCGGCTTTTGACCGATTAGCCCTTTCACTCCGTAATCATTCTCTCGCCGTCGCTAACGCTTCCTTCCCTGATCGCTTAAAAACATCTCAAGGGGGTGCAAACTCCCGATGAAACAGTTAAAAGCCCTCCGTCTTTTTACCGCACTCACCCTCCTCATCACCCAAGGGGACTTCCAGGTAAGCTACGCCCTTTCTCAGATGGTGGAAGAGCCGGTCCTGGTGAAGGTGGAAGCAGCTCACAAGGCCGACTCGCATCTTTTCTCTTCTTTCCGTGGCCTCTTCACACAGATGGGGGAATTTCTCTCGCAGGATCGTGCCAATTTTAAAGGCCTCTCCGGCCAGATCAAAGTCACCCTCGCAAATGGCGACTATTACGTGATTAACCCAGAGCGCGCGCGGGTCCTCGAAATGGGCGTCAGGGAGGAGAAAGAAGGCAAGAGAGACTTCCTCCGCTACACGGTCGACTACCTTTATGACGAATCGCACAACGAACTCATCCGGGTCCGCACCCTTTCTTCGGATCCCCAGGCCCTCGAAACCTACGAAATCTATGCCAGAACAAAAGAGGGCAAACTCCTCGGACTGCTCGAAACAGGCGTCCACGTCCAGGGGATGTGGATTCCCGGCAGAAAATACGACCGCACCCAAAGGCTCGTCACGGTCTATGATTTTTGGAATCCCTCGGCCCGGGCCACCTACACCCTTGAAACCGCTGACTCGAACGAACCTCACCGCCTGATCCGTTACGAAGACCAGATCGAAGGGGAGCCCCTTGAGCTTGAAATCCGCTACGATGACCGGCTCCACACCCAGACCGTGTTGAACCTCCGGAAGCAGAGTTACGAAGTCTATGAACTTCTCCCCGGCAATGAAACCGGAAGGCTCCTTGAGCTCGGCCAGGTCGAGCCGGGCTCCCAAGGCCTTCAGTTTAAAGAAAGGCAGCTCGTGGAGCTTTTTAATCTCCAGCGCCAGGGCGGATCCCTTCCCGCCTACGTTTTCACCCGCGAAGAAGACCCGGATTATCTCGCGGCGTTTGAAAGGCTCCCTCAAGGGGGCCTGGGAAGGCTTCTCTGGTACCGGGGAAACGACCCGGAAGGCCGCCCGATCGATCAAGAGTTTTACTACGAACAAGACGAGAAGACGGGCGAAGAGACCGTGATCGTCCTCGACCACATCAAAGCCTCCTACCTCCGTTTCATCCTCGCCCAGGGAAGGGCCGAGGAAGGGGTGATCGATCCGGTGGAGAAGGAGAGGAACAGGGATGAGTCGGGGCTTTCCGGGATTGTGAACCAGGGGAAGAAAATGGAAATGGAGAAGAGATCTGTTTTATTCAATCCCGAGACGAAGGACGCTTTTATTCCGTCGAATCAAGAGAAACCGAAGTTTCGCGAAAAGTGGGAGCCGTGGGTCAGGGGCCCGCCTCAGCAAGACTCTGGCATTTCTTCGTCCCCACACCGCGGGTTCGCCGTTCTGGCGGAGACCCTTCTTTCAGAATTCAATTCTAGTCTACTTCTTAATTCCCTTGCTGTCTCTGTGTCGGGCAAGGGGTGTCTCTTAACCGGCCTTATAAAGGCAAATCAAAAAGCAACTCAATCCAAAGGAGGATTTTGAGATGGAAAACAACAACAATCAGAAGAAGTTCATGACTGCCAAGGAGGTAAGCGAGTTTTTGCGCATCCCTCTTTCCACAGTCTATGGGCTGAGTCAGAAGGGTGCCATTCACGGAAAGAAGGTAGGAAAGCACTGGCGGTATCTCCACGAGGAGATCATCGGTATTTTCCTGCCGGACGATTCACTTCTGGCGGCGGTTTCTCAAACGGGAGAAATCGAGAACGACAGGAAGCAGGAACAGAGCCCCGAGCTGATGGTTCGGCGAATTTTAAGGACCCCGGGGAATCCCGGTATCGGAGAGCACGTCAACGTGATCTGCCGGATTCCCGGAACCGAAGAATTCGTGACCGTCGAGCTTAAGGGCCGCGTGATTGAACACCGCGCCGATGAAGGCGCCCAGATCGCGGACGAGCCTCAGACACTTTCGTAAACCGGGTCGAGAGCGATTTCGAACCAGGAGAGATTGGAATGTCGAAGGGTCTGAGGACTCGGCCGGATCGTGCTCAAGGGATCAAGAGAAAGACAATTTTGTACCCGATTGTCAAAGGGTTTGAAAAAGCCTTGAGGAAGGAAGAGTAAATGATGAGACAAAAACTGATCGAAGAAATAGCAAAGAAGATCCGGGAAAACCAGCCGGTGACGATCGGCTGTGTCTGCACGGCGAATAAGAATCGGAGCGCGGCCGCCGAACTCGTTCTCCGCCAGCGGCTCAAGGAAGCGAAGCTCGACCGGGTCAAGGTCCGTTCCGCGGGCCTCAGGACGGTGCGGGCGGGGATTGACGAAAGACCGCTTCGGGTGGTGAATCCGGAACTCAGCCGGACGGCGCCCGCCCAGGGAATCGATTCGGAAATCTGCGAGAGCTTTACCGCACGGCAGGTGAGGGGTGAATTCGTGGAGGAAGCGGATCTGATTCTCGCAGCCGGCCCCGACCACAAGGAATTCCTCGAGTATCACTTTCCCCAATCCAGGGGAAAGGTGGTCCTTTTCAGTGATCTGGTGCCGTCACACCCGCTGTTTCAGATGTTCGGAGCCGAGTTTCCCGATCCTCAGTCGGGCCGTGTCTCGGTCCTCCAGCTTCTGAGACTGATCGATCAAACGGTCGTGAGGCCGCTTTTGGGACTGGCTACGGAATCGTGGGGATGAACGCTTAATAAGATGAAATCACAAAAGTCTTCATATTTGAAAGGGATTGCTTTTGGCACGGCCCTGGCGCTTGCGGTGACCCAGGTATTTCCGGGCCGGGCGCTGGCTCTGGAGCCGACGGGCGGGAGCGCGCCGGTACGGGAACAAAGGGTGACCTCCGAGGAGTTCACGATTCCGGAAGCTTTAGGGAGCGTCCAGACGCTTTTCGGTGTGAAGGGAAGCGAGGCTTCCTTCGTGGTCCTCATTCGGGATATGCACGCGGTGGAAGAGGCCCAGAAAAATATCCAAAAACTTCTGGAATACCTGCAATCGGCGTACGGAATCGATCGGGTGGGCGTTGAAGGGGGAGCAGGAGAGTTCGATCCGACGCTTCTGAGGGCGTTTCCGGACGGCTTGATCAGGGAAAAAGTCGTTCGCGGATACCTTGAGCGTGCCGAGCTGACGGGGGCCGAGGCCGCCTCCCTTCTGAACCCGGCCGAAGGCAAATATTTCGGGATCGAGAACTGGGGTCTTTACGAAGCGAACTACGGCGCTTATCTCAAAGCGGCCGAAAACCGGCCGAAAGCCCGAGAGACCCTGAGGGGGCTTCGATCAAGACTCGATCAGAAGCGGGTAAAGATCTACTCGGTGAAGCTCAATGAACTTCATACGAGAATCGAGGACTTTAAGAAAAATAACGCCCTTTTGACTGACTTCCTGAAATACCTCGATACCTTTGAGGCCACCTGGAAGAATCTTCCGAAATATCCCGACCTTCAAAAGTTCCTCGAATCGGTGACGTTTGAAGAAGAGCTCGCTTCCGCACCCTCGGATCCGAGCGTGCAAATCCGCCGGATCGCGGACCAGCTGAAAACAAAATACCAAACCCGAATGACGGTTGAGACAAAGAAGCGCTTCCATCAAAGCCATCAGGCCTTCCGGACGGGTGAGATGAGCCCCGCCCGTTTCCTTGAGAGTGTGATCGATATCGGAGGAGAGATCGGCGTTCGTCTTAAACTGCCCCCCTCGCTTGAAAGACTTCTCGGCCATCAGGAGACTCTCGATTCGATTAAAGGGACGAGGCTCTTTGACCAGCTTGATGCACTCGTTCGGGACCTCGAAACCGAGCTGGCAGTAGGTCCGGAGGCGCTCCATCTCGTCGGTGAGTACCACAGGCTCGAAATCCTCGAAAGAATGGGAGCGCTCGAACTCGACCGCGGGGCGTGGGACGAATTCGGAGCGGACCCGGAAAAGTATCTTGCTCTCCTTGAAGCCGAAGCAAGGAATCTCCTGGCCCCGGCTCAGGAATTCTACCGCCTCGCCCGCGAACGGGACAAAGGCTTCTTCGAAGCGATTCAGGCGCGCCTGGGGGAAGCGAGGAGTAAGAACCTGGCAGTGTTGGTCGGGGGTTTCCACACCAAAGGTCTTGAGGAGGCGTTTAAGAGAGAAGGGATCTCCTACGCCGTGATTCTTCCAAAGACCTCGTCATTTCAGGGTCACGAGCTTTACGACCGGGTGCTGAAGAACCAGGTTTCGTTCCAGAAGCTCCTTGAGAACACGTATTACGACGGGTTGATGAAAGATGCCGCCCTGAAACTGGCTTCCGAGCTGAAGGAGCCCGATTTCGGGAGGCAGTTCAAGGCCTGGCGCGACGAAGTCTTGAGGAAGCTTGCCCGGGAGAACCGGCTGCACCGGGCGGGAGAGTACACCCGCTATATCGATCAGCTCCTTAAGGTTTACTACGAGAAATTTGGAGAAGGGCGCGCCAAATCCCGCGCAGAAATTCTAGGGGCTTTTCGAAGCGAGCTTGAAGACTTCCGCACCGAAACCGTGAGAAGGGCGTGGCAGACGTTCGAACTGCAGCTTAAGACCTTTACCGCAGGCCTGCAAGGGCTTCTCGAGCGGCGGGAGGTCACCTTGCAGAATGTGGCGTCGCTTTTTGAACAGGTGAACCGGGTCCGGGCCGCTCATTTGGGAAAGGCGGCTTATCTGGATCCGAACACTCTCGTTCTCAACCTGGATGAGATTTCAAAACTTCCCACCAGCCGGGGCTTCCAAGGCGTTACCGGACGCGAATTAATGGGAGCCCCGGCTTTCCCTCCGGGCCTAACGGCCCGTAGGGCCGGAGGCCCTCCTTCGTCAGCTGCCGGAGTTCGGAGCGAGTCGCGCCCGGAAGCCAAGCTCTCGATCGAAAGGATCCTTCGAGCGGCTGTGGAGCTGCTGAACGGGTTTGATGAGTTTCTCAAGGAGGCCAATGAGGCATCGGACAAGCAGGCCGTTACGGACGCCACGAATGTGACCAGGAGAAAACTCACCGAGATCTCGTGGCATGGATTGGTTTCCCGGAAAGATGCAGGCGCTCTACAGATGCTCTTGATGAGAATCTTCACGGCCATTGAGCTCCTGAACGGACCCAGCCAGGAAGAGGGCGTCCTCAAGATTCACGCGAACCGGAGAGACGAGGCGATCGCGGAAATCAATCAGACGTTTGCCTCCGCTCTCGGAGCCATATTAGAGGCGGACCAAGATGGAAAGATCCAGTGGGTGAATCCCACGGATGAAAAACATTCCGAAGCGAGAAGCGGTGAAGAAGAGAAAGAAGAAACTACCGACCCGGATTTGAGCGCGGCCTCGAAGCCGGCGCAGATTAACGACAAACTTTTGACCGATCGCAGAATCAGCGCCCTGGTTCATATCGATTCCGATTTCCTACGCGAATTGAATCAAAGCGTTGAACGCTACGCAGGAACCCCGGGACCTTATTCCGAGGAAGGGTATCTCCATTTTCTCTTCGATCAAAAAAATGCCAAAAGGCTCGAAGCGATTTATCAAGACCTCCAGAAAATCGTTTCCAGTCGGTTTGATTTGAAGCTGGAAGCTGTAGTGAAAGTGAAGAGTAAAAATGTGGCTGGAGAAAACCTGGAAAAGTTAAGTCTGAGGGAGGCCTTTTCTAAGCTCAAAATGTTGTCGATGCTGGCAGAGGACCAGGCGGACGGCAGAACTGCTCGAGCCCTTTTGAGAAAGGTTCAAGCTCAGTACGGGGACATTGACGCCGGCTTCGAATTAGCCGCCCAAAGACCTTCGCTTCAGACCCTCCTTTCCGGGATCCTCTCCTCACGTGCTGAGGCGCGGAAGAAGCCGGAGGACGCCTTGCCCCTCAACTTGGAATTCCGAAGCTGGCTGAATTCTGATCTAGGGGAGCTTCACATTCAAATCGATGAAAAAAGCCGGCTGGTTCACGTGGCTCGGTCAGCCCTGATCGGCCAAAGTTCGGTGGTCAATAAATTCATCGAGCTTTTGAACAGCGCTTTGAGTGCCCTCTCAATGGAACTGTCAGCCCGGGATCCCCGAAACTTTTCCAAAGAGTATCAACTTTGGGCATTTTCCAAGGTGGTGGGGGAAGAGACTACCCTCGTCATTCGTGTCGAGCGCCAGGCTCCGGGGCATACGCACCCTGTCGGTGAAGTCAATCGGGAAGAGCCGATGGAGGACTATCTGACTGGAAACCTCGCTGTCCGCAAGGCGGTTACCGTTGAGGAGGCCGTCAATCAAATGATGGTGTTCTCTCAAAGGTTCGGAGGGAAGGAAGAGTTCGAAGAGGAGACCCTCTTCGAGAAACTTCAAGATTACAGCGAAAGGTTTATCTCTTTTGCGGCCTCACACTTGAAGAAGGGCATCTTCCTCCTCTTGGCTGCTGGGCTCGTCGTCATGATCGGCTGGGGAATCGCAAAGTTATGGGATCTGAGCCGGAACGACCGGCCCGCGGTCATAAGCGAGGAAGGGGAGGGCCTGGCGATTCAGGCGTTGATCTTGGGGTTGAAGAAACCGGCTTTAGACGACCGAGATCGCGCCGCCGGGGTGGAGCAGCTTGCCAAGAGTGTGAAACAGCTTGACCCGGAAAACCTCCTTTATCAGGAAACCGTTGATCTCCTGCTCTCTCTCCTGCAGGACGCTCAGACCCCCGTTTTTGTCAAAGTTCGTACCCTTCAGGCCTTGGGAGAGCTCAAATCCCGGAAAGCCGTGGATGAACTTCTACCCCTGCTCTCGAACACCGACAACTCGGAGCTCCGCCTATGGGCGGCAAAAGCCCTCGTTGAAATCGACCACCCCGAGAAAAGAGACAATCTTCGCCAAATCTCAAAAGCGGAAAAGGTGCAAAAAGATGTCCCGGCCAAGGAGCTGTTGGAGCGCTATTTCCGGAAGGTCGACGGCCGCCCCGAATCGCGTGCGCCGGAAGAAGTCAAGGCGTCAGAGGTTAAGGAAGAAGAATTAACGGCATTTGCCCAATCCTGGAAGGAGCTTCGGAAAGAAGACGAAGCTCTTATTCAAGCCTTGCTGAGATTAATAAGAGATCACGCGTCCGCCGACTCGGTCCGGATGATCCACAAGAGTTATAAGCGGGATCTCACGGGCCTAAAGGCGTTAGCTCAGAATTACCTGTCGACTAAAAAGGCCTTCGGAACGGCCCTTCGCGAACTTTACGTCGCCGCCCACCGGGAAGGCCTCCTGAATGGGGATGGCTCCCTCCGTCGCCCCGAAGCGAGAATCAATTTAAAGGCGCTCGTGCCCAAGGAACTGCTTGCCGCCTTCAAAGAGATTGATGACAAGGGGATCGTTCGGTTCGTGACGATCAACGCGCAAGAGGAGGATCTGGTCGGCGCGCGGACTCAGCTTGAAAGGGCGTTCCGAGACCTTCGGGACGACGAGTTTGCAGCGGTGGGGATTCGGAAAGAAGAGGCTGAGAAAATCGACCACTTTGTCTTCGTGGATCGAGTGAGCCGTCTTAAAAACTTAGCGGAAGGGGTTCTCGGAAAAGGGTTGGCAATTCCTGAAATGGAATTTGCCTTGGCGTTTAGGCTGTACCCCGATGAGGATTTGGCGGAGATCGGCTGGATTCAGGTCGGACGCTCATCCGTGCTCGAAGAGAAGTTCAGGGGAAGGGGCTTTGGTTCGCTGACGTTTGCCCGGCTCGAGGAAGAGCTCCAGAGGGAGGACCTTGCAGGCGTTCGGGTGGTTGCCTACGCGGAGAACGAAGTGATCATTCCTCATCTAATGCGGGAATATTTTGACGCACACCGAGCCTCCAAGGAAGAAATCGAGGAGCTCCAAACCCTGGGTGTCACCGTGGGATTCTCTCACCCCGTTTACGTGGGAGTGGTGGAATCCGAATACCCTTCCCTCCGGGTCGAGGCAAGGGGCGTTCCGTCACTCCAAGAAATGGAGGACTTTTATCTACATCATTGGAAAGGAGAAAATTCTGATCGATCAAAATTACTGAGGGCCCGGCTACAGAAAGAGGGGGAGCGTTTTGAGAGCGAAAACTACGGCTTTATGACGCGGAGAGCGGTCCGAATGCCTGAGGGGAATGATTTTAACTTCCTCCGCTGGAATTTTCTTCCCAAGGAAACAGGACAATATTACGACGAAGAACTGAATTTCTCCTGGGAGAGCCCTTCCGATCACCGTCTCTACGAGTTCTTGATCCGAAAGCGCCGCGAGCTGATCCAAGAGGGACTTCTCGCGGAAAACCAACCCTTGAGAATTCTCGATGTCGGCGCGGGCAAGGGCTGGGCCTTGTTGACGCTGGCGATCAGTTTGGCCTCGGTGGAAGCGCAGCTCGAGGGAAACGCGCAATTCTTTCAGGAAATCGAAGCGCTTTTCTACGAGATCGACCGTTATGTCACGGAACTTCTCTGGAAAGAAGACGCTGAGAGGATAAAAACGAAAACGGCGGATCGATTCCTCTCCGATCAGCGGATGCTCCATCTCGTCGACTATTTGAAGCCCAAGTATGAGTTTCACGGCATCGATATCGCGAGAAGGGAATTTCTGGAGAGGGAAGATTTTGGAGGAGGGGAAACGGAGGAGCATTATTACAAGATCGCGTCAGGACGTCCGTCCGTCGTTTTGAATGAGGCGCTCAGGAAAGCCGGGATCATTCAAATGGACGAACGGCCGGTCGAAGATTTGCCCGTCGAGTGGACAAACCGGTTTCACTTCATCATGTCCGTCCGAACTTTGCGGCACGCCTTGGATCGCCTCCGCGGCCTGGAGGAACTCTATCGGGTACTCGCGCCGGGTGGAGAGATGAGGATTGACCTGGACCGGGCCAATGGGATTTTCGTGGCGAGGGGGGAAAGTGAAAAAGATGGTTTTACCGTGGATTTTAAAGATTTATTTAACGCCTCGGGTGCCCAGAACTATTCCCTGAAATTCAATGATCTCCTTTTGTTGACGGGCGAGAAACTACCGGAAAGCCCTCCCGTTCTTTTTCTCGGATACACTCCGGTGGAGTTAAACGGCCGGTCCGCCTACCGTGAAGCGATTGCGGAGACCCTTCCTCCTTGGTGGAAGGAGGTATCCGTGACCGTCCCTCCGGGCCTACGGCCCGATAGGGCCGGAGGCCGCCCGGAGGCGCGGCCCGAAAAGTACAGACCTCGGGCCGACGAACCGATTCAGGATTATATCGTACGAATTTTAGGCCGTGTGCCGGAGACCATTCTGGACCTCGGAAGCGGAATGGAACGGACAGGACAAGAGACGCCCCGGATCGGATTTGCGGAGCGGATCGCGGATCTCTTGGGAATGCCGAAGCGTTACGCCTTGGATGTCTTTGGGCTTCGAGAAGTCAACAAGAGCGAAGGGCTTGATAATGTTTTCCCGCGAAAGATCTCCCGTATGAAAGGGGAGGCGTTGATTCAAATAGACCTCGAAAGGGTTGAAGAAGAATTTGAGTCTTCAAAAAGCACGCAGCGCAAGCCCCCCGAATTAAAAAACCAAATGGACGTCATTTTTATCAATTCTCCCTTCCACCGGTCGTTTAAAAACTACGTCGACGAGGCCGTCGATTCACTCAGTGATCAGGGGATCCTTTTTGTGCGCTTTTCACGGGTGGATTGGGGACATTATCCGCAAGACGTTGAACAAGCCCTTAACGATCATTTGAGGAACTTAACCGAACAAGGATTTCTTGTGTTTGATCTTGCGCCGGAAGATATCCCAGCCGGTTATTGGGAGGCGGACCGCATTCCCACCGAACCCTCGAGACAAGTCCCTCTCCACGTCGCGGTAAAGCTCGGCCGCCCCGAGGCACGGGAGACGATCCCCGAGGAAGAGTTGGACGCCTGGTCGGGGGACCCGGAGGTGGCAACTCAGAGCGCTCTTTTAGCGGCGTCCGAGGACACGCTATTGAAGAACCTAGAGCGGCAGGTCGGAAATAAAAAGCTGGCTTCCGAAATCAGAGATTACCTAGAGAAAATGAGCCAGCTGAAAAAGACAAGCCACGAAGGTCTGCCGAACGACGTGGTGATCAAATTGGTCCAACTGAAAGGGAAGTCTCAAATTCAGGGAGAAGTCCGGAATCGGGAGGAGTTATTGAGGTATCTCAAAGAAGGCAGAGTGAGACTCGAGGCGCTCCAACAAAAGATAAATGGCAATATGCCGGCGGAGCAAGGAGCAGCGCTCCTTCAAGAGTTGAAAGACCTAACGGAACAAGGAAATGAGATTGTCGAAAACCTTGAGGGGGCAACGAAGGATAGCGAGACTTTAAAGAGTTCACGGGATGAGACGAAGGTTGATGAGCTTCCCCTCATTCTCCCCGCAAAGTTTGAATTTGACCCGTCCCTTTTGCTCGAAGAAGAGAAGAAGCCGGCTCAAGCTCCCGAGGACGAAAGCGTGCAGCTGGGCGAACTGACGCCTCAAGTTGGAGAAGAAAAACTCCCTTCAAGCACAAAGCTTCCGCGCGTTTCCCAAAGGATAGTTTCAGTGCCTGATTTGGCCCTGCCGGAGGCGCCGCCCTATTTGACCCATTCGGATTATAACCGTGCGAATCGTCGAGACAGAGAGCTCGCGAAGGACGTCCGAGGAATCCTCAAACAATTAAAAGAGTCTCTGCAAGAAAAAGAGCCTTACGAATACTTAATCGACGAAATCGAAAGGCTCTCTCCGTCGCTCTCTGGACAACTTCTTAGATTGAAATCACTTTTGAGTCAACTGCCCGACCGCGCGCTCCAGCCAGAACTTAACCTGGCCCTTGTGACAGGAGTGCTGCGCCTCGCCCGCAGGCTTGCCGGCACAGTCGGCACCTTGGACAAGGCTATCATCAGCCAAATTAGTGTGGAAGGAGAGGGGCGTGCACTTCTTCCTGAAATCAAAGGGGACCCTGACGTCAAAGAACGGATTCGAAAGACCCGTCACGGCTTGAGGGGAATTCTCCGGGAGCTTAATTCCCCGGCCGGGATTCTGGACCAATTGAAAAAACTAGAAGGCCCCGTTCACAAGAAGTGGAAAGAAGCGGAGGAAAAGTATGAACGGCGGGATGTGGCCTCTGCCTCAGTGGTTGGAATGCTCGGAATGGGAGCTTGGGGCTTTTTTGTTGGTGTGATTCTAAAAAAAGTCTACCTGTTTGGTCTGTCGGCTGACCCAATCGTGGCGGGAATTTACTTCGGGGTCATTCTAGGAATCGTTTCCGGCGTCGCCATCAGGCTCATCTTCCGCTCACGGTCTGCGTCCTCTTCCTCCCGTCGCGCTGCCGCCCGTCCCGAAGCACGGGAGTCAGAGCAAACCGGCGGAAACAAGGACAAGACTCGGAATGAAGAGACGGAAAAGAAGTCTGAACACGAGAAGATCTTTTCTCAAGTTGCAAAATCGATAGCTCCGGATTTGATGAAGCTGGCTCAGCAGGGAATTGATGTGGAGGGGATTGTGACAGAATTACGAAAGAATCCGGCGCTGCTAAATCAGGAGTCTGGGTGGCTCCTCGGATGGCTGAAGAGCCGGCGGGACCGGGAGAAGGTGCGTCAGATTCTTGGAAATATCAGTCTGGTGACTACGATGGACGCGGTTAAAGATCAAGAAGAGCTAAGGTCATTTCTTCGAGCCGTTGAGAGGGCGGTTTACGAGGTAAGAAACGAGCGGGAGAACGAGGTCATCATTGCAAGTGTCGAAGAGAGGCTGAAGAAGATCGAAGACCGTCTCCAGGAAGGAAGCATCGCCAGTGAAGACCTTAAGGGAATCTTAGAGGAAGTTGGGGCCCTTAGTGTTGATCTGGGGAAGGCCGTTGCCCATTCGAAAAGTCCATCGCTGGTTCAACGAATCACCAACGTCAAAGAAGAATTGAAGGCTTTGCCGTTGAAGCTCATCGAAGAGAAAGTGCGTCGCGCCCGAGAATCGGTCAACCCAACCGAAATCAATCGCGTTGCCTCAGAACTTAGGGGGTTTCCGCCTGCCTTCATCAAGGATTTTAAATCAGAACTGGAGAGTAGAATCGCCTCCCTTCGCCAAGATGCTCTGAGAGTCGAACCCAATCAGCCGATGAAACTCCAGCTGTTCGATAAGATTGTGGGCCAGCAAAATGTGGAAAATCTGGCCTTCCTGGAAGTCCTGAAGGGGCGCCTGAAAACCTTTCGCCCCGAAGCCCGTTCGACAGGAGACTACGGGAAGTGGATTCGACAGGCAGAGCATCTTCTCACGTTTCGAGATAACCCCTTCACCTTCTCCCAGATCATCGAGGGATTGCAGCTGGCCATCTGGGAAGCGAAGGAAGGGGATCTAAACGAAGTCCCCGTAAGCGACCACCGCGCTCTACGGGTGTATTACGAGTTAAGTCAATTCTTCGGAAGTGCCAGAATGAATTTCCAAGACACTACTCTCCTTGAAACCTTGCAGTCCCATTTCAGCCGGTTAGCCGCGGAGCGCGAAATCGAGCGTCTGAAGGATAAAAGCCCGGAGATTCGTTCGCAAGCGGCCGAAGCCTTGGCGGCGATCAAGCCGGTCAATGACACCGTTCTTTCCGCCCTGGCCGACGCTTTAAAGGACCAGGAGATTCTGGTTCGTGTCACTGCCATGAAGGCGTTGAGTTCAGTGGGGAGCGAGGCCAAGGCAATTATCCCGATTCTCGAGGAGCTCAGAGCGCAGGAAACCAACCCTTATCTTCGGCAGGCCCTGAAGGCGGCGTTGAAGCAGATTCGGGGAGAAGCGCGGAGCGGCGAGGAAGACAAGCGGAACCGCGAATTTGCTCAAAGGATTCTGAGACTGCGCATCGACAATCCGTCCGACGTAGATTTTGTTCGCTCGATTCAAACAGCCTTCCGCCGTGTGAAGCCGGTAGCGCTCCAAAGCCTGCCCCCGGTAAGCTTGACATCCGCGGTGATTCAACGATTAACCTCCTATTTGAGGAGCTTAAATGACGAGCAAAGAAAGCAGTTTGCGTTACTCTCTCAATTCCTCGAAAGTGAACGGAGCCAGGCCAACCGAGCCTTTCGGCTTGCGGTGCTCGATCTGAGCGACCCGGAGCTCGTCTTTGCCCTGCTGAAAGATTTGGCAAGGATCAACGCCGACACAGGAGAACTGCTGAATCCAAAAATCCTTCAGGCGATCCGCCTCGCCCGCGCTGAAGCACGGGGGAATCCTTGGGCTGTGGGCCTGGCTCTCGGGATCGGGGCTGCGTTTGCGGCCGCTTACAGTCTTAAAGTCTATTTCCCCGTTATCTTTGATACGCTGACTCTCGCGGTTTTCAGTCTTGCTCCCATTTGGGTTTGGCTTGTCGCACAGGTGGCGCAAAAACTCAACGAAGCGAAAGAATACAAGGAGCGGATTGAAAAAGCTCCGATTCCGTTCCACGAACTGGATCGGGAGGGGCGAATCGTCGACGTGAACCAAAGGTGGCTTGAGACGATGGGTTATGCCGACAAAAGTGAAGTTCTCGGCCGTGAAATTTTCGAATTCATCTCGCACTGGGAGAGTGAAGAAAAGGCCGAGGAGCAACGGGAGAATGCCAGGACCCGATTTGAAGAGCGCCTAAAATATGAAAAACCGAAAACGGATAAGATTGCTGTTAATGAGCACGGTGACCGGCTCTATATAAGAAAGGATGGCACGCTCATCTTTGTCCAAACCCGTGACGAGCCGATTACGCGGAAGGGGAAAGTGATCGGAATGCAAACCTCCTTTCAAGACGTCACGGAGCAGAGAGAAAGCGAGCAGCAATTAAAGGAAGCGCACGAAAAACTCAAGGAGGCCTTCGAGGAACTCTTGATCACTCAAAGGGAGCTTCTTCACTCAGAAGCCCTCCGCCACATTGGGAATATCGTCGAAGGGATTATTCACAGGATTCGAACAGAACTCGGTAACATCGCCCTCCTTACCGAGTTGAACGTCCAAGAGCTTGAAAAGAAAGACAAAGTCAATGTGACTCAGGCATTGAACGATTTAAAGATCGTCTTCAAAGCAGCGGAAGAGACCAAGATGTTTGTCCAGAGCCTTGAGGATCTCACCAAGCCGGCCTCGGGAGCTTCCACCGGATTGGATATTCATATGCTTTTAGAGCAAGTTCTCCTGGCTCAGGAGGCGGAGCGCGCGAAGAACAAGATTTCGGTTGAGAGGAAGTACGGACCGGACCTTCCGGAAATTTATGCAAGCCCGAATCAGCTCCGGCAGGTATTCCGGATCGTGTTCGCGCGGGCCATCGAATCGATGGCGAAGGAAGGGGGGGCAATCACCCTCGAAACAAAAACCTCTCCGGGAAATCAGATCGTAGTTTCCATCAAAGATACGGGTGAGGGAATGAGTGAAGGGGCGATACGGGAACTTTTTAATCCGGAGATCAACGTCGTCTTTTCCATTGCGAAGGCCCTGATTGAGAAAAATCACAGGGGCAAGATGGTGGCCACAAGCGAGAACGGCGGAGGGACCGAGTTTAAAATCATTCTCCCCGCCCGGTCCGAGAGCAGGACATCATTTGTCGAGCGCACAATGCTCCGGCTGGATACGAATGGGAGTTCTGAGGGTTTCATAGGGACAACGAAAGAAGGAGAGCGTTACCTCGTCATTCGGAATAATCATCCGGAGGAAATCAGAGAGGGAATCGCCGTCATTCCCTTGGATCTCGTGCCGGAGATCGCTCCCGCTTACGAGAAAAGGTCGGACCAACCTCTTACCCGGGAAGAGCTTGAAAGATTCGGCCACTTCAGTGTCGAACTGCCGGAGGGGGTGATCCAAAAATTCGAATACGGCCCCGGGAAAAACATTCCTAGGTTTGATGAGGAGACGAGAACGATAGGATTTTACTTCAAGCTCTTGCCGGGAGAAGGTCATTACCTTCCTTTGAATAAGGTACGTACGAAGATTCGGCTGGGCGGCCCGCCAATCCGTACCTTCCAAGTGGCCGAGCGCCCCGCCTCCGGCCCCGAGGGCCGTAAGGCCCGGGGGGAAGCTCGGAGAGAAAGGTTCGAGGATGAGCTCAAGAGGCGGCTGGGGGAGATTGACGAACGGATTTCATTGCTATGGGAAAGCGCATTTACCGAGTGGACGCCGGATGATCAGGTGGACGCAGTCGATTTAAGAAGCCGGTTGCAGGAACTGCTGAAACGGTCAAGAAGAGCCCACCGGGGAACCGTGCGGCTTGAGCTGGCCTTAGGGAGATTGGAAAGAGCGGCGTTGGTTGATCAGATGATGAGGCATGTCGACCGGAACACGCGGTTTCCCGAGCGCCTGAGGGGCATCCTCAATCAGCCGCTCGAACCGAGCGGGCCGGCTTGGGATGGTGGAGCGTACGAGCGAGTCGCTCAGGAATTGAACGGAATCGGCGGAGCCTTCTATGAGTTAGCGGGCGAGCTCTATGCAGGACTCGATTGGCTACAAGAGGCCACCGGAACGATGACCCAAGAGGATCCCAATCGTCCCGCTTTCGTGGGGTGGGGAGTTACGGCCTTGAATCTCATTTTGTTGTCACAAATGTTCGCGTCTGGGCAGGCAAGAGAAGAGGTGGTTCGATATTTAGGGCTGCTCCGCGAATTGGGTCCAAGGACACTGGAGGGGGGGTGGACGCTCGAATATTTTGAGTGGCTTAGATCCAACTTGCAATTCCTGAGAGAGTATTTGAGGTATCGAGGCGCGAGCGACCTGGGAATCGATTTTCTTGAATTGCGAATATCAGAAGGCGAGGAGCATACGGCCAGCGAACGCCCCGGCTACGCAGCGCTGTTGGAGCACCAGGAGTCCTTTTCTCCCGATGAGCTCCTGATGGTTCCCAACACGGGGCACGGATTCACCGTCTCTTTACTTCCGTCTCACCTCCTGCTGGGAGAGGTTCAGAGGCCGTCCGGCTTCTGGCTCGTGCATTTCTCTCCGAGAGGTGATCAGGTGATTACCGAGGAGACGTCGGGGGAGTTTCAGATTTGGAATCTTACTTGGTCTATTCGCCCCGCCTCCGGCCCCGAGGGCCGTAAGGCCCGGGGGGAATCGCGGCAAACGGCGGTGGAGGAGGGAGCGGGGTCGGCGTCGGAAACATTTGCAGTCGAGGACATCCTGCATCCCGATTTTGATCAAAGAAATGATCGATGGTGGACGGATCTTGGGAAGTGGCTCCGCGGTCACGTCGTGCACCCCTATCACGAGCTACGCCAGAAGACGCACCAGGCCGCCTTTCTGGGCGAGGACGATATGGTTCAAGAAGCCCTCCTGGTTCTCGTTCGAGCCCGAAATGACTTGGAAGAAAAGAAAGAGGGTCTTTTTGATCACTATGACCGCGACCGTGACTTTTTGCGTTGGCTGACGGACGTCTTGACGAACAAAATGAGAGACGCTTGGCGGAAGGAAATGGTGAGGGAAATGGTTCTGGTGGGAGAACCGGGAATGCTCGAGAGGCTTGAGAAATCCATCGACCCGTCCACGGATCCCGTGGAAGTGGCCGAGCTGAATGAGCTGAAAAGGCTGATTCAGGAAGCCGTCGGAGCCCTATCTCCCGACCAAAAGAAGTTGATCGATTTGTCAGTTTATCAGGGAAAATCCTCAAAAGAAATCGCGGCGGAACTTGGGATTTCAGAGCCTAAGGTCAGACAGGAAAAGATGAAAGCTGTGGATGCCGTCCAGCGGTACCTGGAAGAAGCGGATCCGGCTCTCAAATCCTTTATGGAGCGCTCTCTGGAGAAGCGGCGCGGCCGGTCGACCCCTCAACCCGAGCTGATCCGCGGCCCTCCGGCGAGTCCCCTCCGGGGCGAGTCCCGAATTTTGAAGGAGGTTTGGCAATTTAGACCGACGATTGAGGAGCGCTCCCGAGAGCTTACTTCGGAAACGGCCTTTTCGGAGGTTCCTTATGCTTGGGTCAGATCCATTCTTCACACCGTTTTGAGGGAGTCGCTGGAGCGGGAGTCCCTCGGTTCCTGGGAAAATCTCGAAGAGTCTCTCAAGAAGACTTACTCGCTTCTCGAGGAGTGGGCTCCTTTAATTCTGAATGGCAAACCGCCCCAAGGCGAGCCTCAGACACCCGATCAAATCCGGCTCGAGAAGGAAATCCAGGCCCACCGGCTGCTAAAGCTTTATACCCAGATTCTTGCCGACTCGAACCTCTTCGCCCAGTCTCCCTACCTCAAAGGTCTCCAATTCATCTCCGGCTTTGATCGCGAGGCGCTCGCCAAGGCGCATTACCGGCCCTTTGAGATTCAGGATTTTCTTCTGGCTAACATGAAAATGTTTGCCCTGGCAACGTTTGCTGTTCCTCTTGACGAAGCCAAACTCTACGAGCTTTACGGAATGGTCAAAGCGCACATGTCTCTCAACGGGAAAACCTTTGGGTTATGGCGGGATTTTCCGCTTCAAGACCTAAGGACAGGATATCGTCATCCGGATCCTGAAGATCTCCCTCGACTTCTGAAACGGCACTTCTGGGAGTGGTGGCTTTCGGCCGAGTTTAGGGGAATGGATCCGGTCCTTCAGGCGCGTCACGCTTATTTTCGATTCTCGCGGCTGCGCCCCTTACCCGACGCGAACGGAAGAATCGCGGATATGATCGCCAATTATTTGCTGATCCGCGCCGGTAAGGAGTCTTATCACTTAAATCTACAAAATTACCTAGCCTATCACCGGGCGATTCAGAAAAACGCTCCTGCGGATTTCGGCCGCTTTGAGGACGACCGGGCCTTCAACAACTTCATTGAGCGAAGCTCGCAGCGGTACGGCCAATTTCTTGAAGAAAGCCAAAATTCCAGAAAATCGAGACGGCCGGAAGTAAACCCGGAGGCTGAGAAATTTGTTGTCCCGTTTGAGGCGGCCGCTTTCTTAAAACCCGGGACGAAGCTGCCGGCGGCCGAAGACCTTGAACGGGATCTTCACATGGCCTTGCCTGCGGTCCTTCGGGAAAGGGTTTCCGAGTTTCTTGGGCGCGTGGCCCGGGTTCTGAAGGGGGAAGAACGCCCCGCGGCAGGGGGTGTCCAGTCCTTTCGATTCTCAACGACAACCGAAGCGGCGGAGTTTTTTGGGGCCTACGGAGAAGCGGGCCTTGCGTTTGAAGAAGGGGGGAGCGTTTACATTTACGAGCCGTTTCTCAAATTTTTGAGACGACACTCAACTCCTTACGAAGGGCACCTTCAGTATTTCGCCTTTGTCGGTGAATTCTTCCGATGGCTGAGGACGTTGCCTCCGCAAGAAGCGGCCTTTTTCGGGGAAACGTTGCTTCGCGATCTCTTGGCCCACTACCAGGCGTTCTTCTTAAACGATCCTTTTACCTACGGCTTACGGCCTTACGAGGAGGAAATCCTAAAATTCCGGCCTTTTTGGGTTTACCCCCTAAGCCCTGTTGCTCAGGAGATCACGGATCAGGCGATTCATCAATACTTCCTGCACCTCAATCGCGGGATTCCGGTGGCTCAGGGCCAGCGGGACTTTCAGACGACCCGGCAAATTGAAGATTACCTCCGTCTTTTCCAGCAGGCTGTTGCTCGGGACCCGGGGCGCCTTGCAATCTTTCAGGCGGAAAAAGGGAATATCCTGCGCCAGTTCATGGCCCGGATTGCCCACGAAAAGGTAGCCGAGATTGTGACTCGGAATGTCTCAGAGCTTCTTACCCTCCCTTCAGGGCACCCTTTCGGTGCGGTTTGGAGGGACTATCGAGAACTTGGGCTGCTTGAACCTGGCCGCGAAAATGACCGAGGGAAAAATGAGCAAAGAGAACAATTTGTAAGACAGAGACTAGAAGAAACCCTGAGCCAGCTTGCGATTCCTCTGGGGGCGCCCGTGAAAATTTATTCCGAATACGTGGGAAACACAAGCGTTGAAAGCCTCTTTCCCCACGAGCTTGCAATGGAGGACTTCCGCCACGCCGTCGAACGGGTGAATTTGTGGGTGGGGAGAGGTGAAAGTTTTGATGAATCGAAACTCTTGGAGCTTTTCCGCATTGTTTCGGGCGCCGCGCGGGACGAAGACCCGCGTGTCAGAGAAGGAAGCGGGTACCGGACGGAGCAGGTTTACGCCATCGGTTGGAATTTTGCGGAGACTGAGCGGGTCCATCCTTACGTTGAAGAGTATTTGGAATGGTTCAAGACGCGGGAAGGAGAATTAGAGCTGCTGTCGAGAAATCCGAAGGAGCAGGCCGCTGAGGCGCTGATCTTTGCAGCTCAGGCCTACATCCGGCTCGCCCACCTTCATCCCTTCCCCGATTTTAATGAGCGGACGTCGAGGCTTGTGATGGAATTCATTCTGGTCAAAAACCGCCTGCGGCCGTTCGTATTGAACCAAATAACCGAAAAAGAGTGGCTCACTCTGCTCCGATTTGCTCCCCTCCCTCACGAATATCAGGGGGTGGGAACGCCTTATTTCCCTGCGGAGTTTGTGCTGTTCTTGCTCAAGCAGCAATTCTTCGCCGAAAACGGCAACTCAGCTGCCCTCCCGATCCGTTCCGAGTCTCGACAAACCAAGCAAAACAAGGGTCAAGCCTTGACATTTGACACCTTCCGCCGCGCCGACCGGCGCTCGACCAACCGGCGCCCCGAATCGCGGGCGGACTACGGGATCCGCGAGGAAATCACGAAGCTCTCTCTTTGGAGCAGCACAAGCTTTCCCCTCCAAGCGGTGGAAGGAATCTGGGAAAGGAAAGACTTGAGCGCCTCTTCGATATCCTTTGACCGGGGCGGGTGGATTCGGAGCAACAAAATTCCCTCCGTCTCCGAGAAGGGGAGGTTGGCGAAATCCTTATCGTGGGTAATGATGGCTGACTTTTCCTTCTGGGCAAGCGTTAAGAGGTCTTTATCTTTTGTCCCTGAAGGCGCTCGAAGCACGCTGTGGCCTAGCGCTCGAAGGGGGGAATCGACCAAGACGGAGACATTTTCATCCAGAAGGAATTTCACGGATGACGATTTAACGGGTTTTATCGAAAGAGACGTACTCGAGGTTCTTCGTGATCTGGGCAGCGTAGTGCAGGGCGGCCCGAATGTGGTCTCGGGTCAGGCTGGGATACGCTTGGAAGATTTCCTCGTAGCTGGCGCCGCCTTCCAGGAGCTCCAACACGAGATAAAGCATAATTCGGGTCGGTTTGTCATTCACCCGGAAGCACGGCTTACCATGACATATCTCGGAATCGACGGAGATATATTTGTCGATCAGGGGATCCATCGCGATTCCAAGCTTAACACAGCTCCTCCGGCCGGTCAAGCAAGCGCAATCTCACGCCGCCGCGAAGCGCGTCGAAGGTCCGAAGCGCGGGGGAACAGAGAGGAGCTTCTTACTGGTGGGAATGCTTATGGTGACGCCGACCGAGCCAGTCGAGAAAAACGAGCACACCGATTACGACCGCAAAAACCGTCAGTGCCGCGTAAACCTGCCAAATTCCTTCCATCCGCAGTATCTCCTTTAGCGATCGACGAAGAGCAGAGTGACCAAGAACACCAACCCAAGAGTAACACCCATGAAAAACAGAGACAAGCTAAATCCTTTGGGACTGAGAACGTTGCCCAAGACAAGCGTAGCAAAATCCACCGTGATCAGTCCGACCAGGACCTTTCCGATGTTCTCGCGTTGCCTCAAAGTGAAACGGATGGAGGGGAACATCTTGCCGGCCAACGTAACATAGACATTGAAGAAAGTCAATATAAATTTGTAGAAAAATCACGAAGCCATTCTGGCCGTTCGGCCCCCAAGCGACGGGTCCGCCCCGAAGCGCACTCAGCCCCGACCGGGCTGAGTACTCTTCAGTCCTCGGGCCGGTCGGGCCCGAGGGCCGAATCGCGGGCGGGAGCGTCGGCGGTTGTAAGCTGGCAGAAATTTGAGGAGAGAGCGGGGCTGAGTCCGCAGGAGGTTGCGCGGCTGTTGGACGGCCCGCGAATCTCAATTCCAGATTTAACGGCTAAAGCGAGGAGCGAAGGGGAGAAGCGGCAACGGGAGACGGAAAGGAAGATTTCTGGCGAAATTGAGGATCTCTTGAACGGCGCGGAAGAAGCTTCGGATCCGGTCGAAGCGCTCCTTGGGCCCTCCTTTGGAGAAAAAGTCGAAGGCTTCTTCAGGCGCTGGAGCATCGATGAGAATGAATTGAATGAGCGAATCGGACGGTTCAATCGCCTGAAAGCCGAGGCGGTCGGATTCCCGGCCGGCTTATCGGAAGAGCTGATTCGCGTCGCGAGAGATGAAAAGCTTGACCTCCGTCAAATCCGGGAGCTCAAGGAGAGTCTTGATGAGATGGTTCGCGCTGTGGCCAGTGAATATCGAGGGGCCGAATTCCACGTCATTTTCAATCATCCGGGGGATGAGGTCGTGGAGAAAGTTCTCCGGCGCTTCGAGGCGGAGGGGCTCATTGCGCGCTATCACATGCTCCTCGGTCAGGGGGAAGAGGTGCAGGGGGCGAAAGCGTGGGGCGGCCGGCTCAGCGCGTATCGATATGACAAAGAGAATGTCGGAATGAGACTCAAGGAGGCAGGCAAACTCGCGAAGAGATTGGGAGGGGTCCCGGCATTTATCTTTACGCGGGAGATTGGGCTCCCAATTGAAGAGTATCCGGAGGATTCTTTGCTTGCGAAGCTCGACGAGTTTATCCGGCCCGAGGCCAGAGAGCTCGCCTACACGGCGGCGCTGCTCCGAGAACTGATGCTGGCCGCCGAAAATGCGGGTTTCCGCTCAACGGCAGAAGTGATCCGGAAATTGGCCGAGGGGAGCCCTTACTTCAGCGAGTGGTTTACCAGGGCGACCAACTCACCCCGTTGGGAACTGGTACCGCGAGTCGTGCTTGACTTCCTGGTAGGCAGGATCGTCGGCGCTCAGGCGTAGGTTATGAAACGATATCCAGTAATTATAATGAGGATAACAACGATTCAGCCGGGCACAAGGCGAGGTTCTGCGGGGCGATGATGTTATATAGTCAAATTCTCTCAGAGGGGTCGGGAAGAACGATGAAGACATTGTGCGCTGCGGGAGTCTGTCTAGCCATTCTTTTTCTTGCGGCAGGTCAGGGACTTGCAGAAGACCCGCCTCGCCAGGGTGTGGTCGGCGAGATTCGAGGCGAGGTGGAAGTTCGCAGGGGAGGCGATGCGTGGGAGCCTGCCCAGCCGGAAATGATTCTCAAAGAGATGGATGAAATCCGGACCGGTGTGGAGAGTTACGCTGAGCTTTTGATTCCCGCGGGGAAAGAGACGAACCGGATCGAGCTGCAGGAGCGGACCCACCTTCGGTTGAGCATCTTGATCTTTGATCCCCTGACAAAGCAGGAGGTCACGCTGATCGATCTCGCCCTGGGAAAGGTCCAGGTGCACGCGGCTCCTTTGAACAATCCGAAAGCAAAATTTGAAGTTCGTACCCCGACTTCAACCTCCGGTGTGAAAGGGACGGTCTTTGAAGTCTGGGTCGAAGGGTTTTGATATAATGAGCCTCGATGAAGAGCGAAAATCCGCAAAGGGAACCGACGAAAGCCGCAGAACTTTTCAGGCGGAGAAAGCGGGAAGTCTTTCCGCGGGAGAAACGGGGCCGCGCTTGGACCTTCTTCATTCAGCTTTTTATTTCCTTGATCATTGTGGGAGGGTCACTCGCCCTTTCCCTGCAGCCCTCCCTTAAACGGATCGAATATCCCCTCCTCGATCTTTTCTTCAGGCTCCGTCCGCCTCTCGTCCAGCATCAAGACATCGCCGTGATTGAAATTGCGGACGACGGCCTGGAGGCGATCGGCCGCTGGCCCTGGCCGCGTCATTACCACGCGGTGCTGATCCACTTGCTCAGGGAATGGGGGGCGAAAGCGGTTGTGTTCGATATCCTGTTTAGCGAGCCGAGTGAGCCCTTTGAAGATGGTGCAATGGAGGAAGCCCTGGAGAAGGGCCCCCCCGTCTATTTCCCTGTGATTCTTGAAGCTCAATTAAAAGAGGGGAAGTGGCGTCTGCCGATTGACCGTTTCGAGTCGCGGGCACGGGGGCTTGGACACATCAACGTCACCCCGGACCGGGACGGAGTATCGCGCCGGGTACCGGCCGAACTTAAATTTGAGGACACCTCCTACCGGTATCTTGGGCTTGAGGCCGCCGGAAACGTCCTCTCGGGGCTCCCCTTGGACGGTGAAGGAAACCTTCTGATCAATTGGCCCGGTTCGTGGACGAGAAGCTTCAAGCATTATTCCTATTTGAACCTCGTTCAAAGTTTTTATGCTCAAAAGCGGGGAGAGCCCCCGCTCATTGATCCTGCGGAACTCAAGGAAAAGATCTGTATTGTGGGACTGACGGCCACGGGGCACGCCGATCTCAAGGCAACTCCCATGGAAGCGGTTGCGCCCGGAGTGAATGTCCTGGCGAGCGTGATTAACAGCGTCTTGACCCGGCAATTTGTCATTCCTGCTTCTCCTCAAACGAATCTCCTTTGTCTCATCGGCGTCGGTCTTGCAGGAATCCTCTTTCTGGTCCCGTTCCGAGGGTTCATTTCGTTCGCAGGAACCGTGGTCGTGTCGGCGGTCTGGCTCTCCGGCGCCTTTATTCTGTTTTGGCAGAAGGGAATCTGGCTTCATGGAGTCCAACCATTACTCAGTCTGCCTTTGCTCTTCATTTTTTCGGCACTCTATTCTTCCCGGGTGGGAGAAAAGGAGAGGGGAGAGCTCTTGCAGCTCGCGATTCGAGACGGTCTCACAGGCCTCTACGTGATCCGCCATTTCCGGGGTCTCTTAAACGAAGCCGTGGCGAGGGCCAGAGAGAGGAAAGAACCTCTTTCGCTCATCCTGATTGATTTGGACGATTTTAAGCGGATCAACGATACCTACGGGCACGCCGCCGGGGATGCGGCCCTCAGGGAGGTCGCGGCCGTGATTCAGATGTTCATTCGGCACGAACGCTCGCCTGAAGAGATGGATAGCGTGGCCCGCTACGGGGGGGAGGAATTTATCGTCTTACTTCGGAATTGCAGCCTAGAAAATGCGGCGGAGAAGGTTGCGGCCAGGCTTCTCACGAAGGTCCAGGAGAATCCCTTCCAATATAAGGGCCAGCCCATTTCTGTGAGGCTGAGCGCGGGGGTGGCTAGTTTGCACGAGGGGGAGAGTATCCCTGACCCTATGGCGCATCGGGCGGATCAGGCCCTCTATCTGGCCAAACAAAGGGGCAAGAATCGGGTCTGTTCGGAGAAAGAGCTCTCCTTGAACGGTTGAGTTTTCGTGGTAATTTTTAATAGGGCAATGGATAAACAGTCTAGTTTAAGAATCAAAAGAAGTCTGTCGGCGATCCTTCTTTGCAGTTTTGTCACTTACCTCATTTTCCCGTCGGAATGGGCCTACGCGCTGCCCGAGAATCCCCACGTGATTTCCGGCGAAGCCTCCTTTGAAAGAGTCAACGACCAAACCCTCAACATCACGGCGTCGGATCGTTCCATTATCGAATATGGCTCCTTTAATATCGGACTCGGGGAGACGGTCCAGTTCCTGCAGCCGAGCACGGAGGCTTTCTCGCTCAACCGGGTGATCGGAGGAAGCGGTACGGAAATCTTCGGCTCCCTCCTCGCCAACGGCAGCTTGATCCTCGTTGACCCGAAGGGAATCTTTTTTGGCCCGACCGCTCAAGTCAATGTAGGCGGGCTGATCGCCTCAACGTTGGACATCCGGAATCAGGACTTTCTCGCAGGCCGTTACGTTTTTGGAGGAACGGAAATTTCTCCCGAGGGTCTGGGTCAGGTCGTCAATCAGGGAGAAATCACAGCCGACGAAGGGGGATTCGCCGTCTTTCTCGGGGGGGCGGTGGCGAATGAGGGGGTGATTCGGGCCCCGCTCGGAACCGTCGCGCTCGCCTCGGGAGAAATGGTGGAGGTCGGGGTTTCGAGCGACGGTCTGGTTTCGATCGCGATCGAGAAGGAAGTTTCCCAGAAGATTTTGGATGCGGACGGAAATCCGATTTCGGATCAGATCCGGGCGGGAGGGACGATCGAAGCCGATGGGGGTCTTGTGACCCTTCAAGCGGAGGCGGCCCGTGAGATCTTTCTCCGCTCGATCAACTTGACGGGGCACGTGAAGGCAGACAGCGTGGAAGTAAGAAACGGCGTGGTCGAGTTTGTGGCGAGCGGCCGCTCCGAGCTTTCCGGGGCCGTTTCGGCCGGAGAGGTGATTTTTGGGACCGCCGGGACCGAGGCGACTTATGTCCAACACCCGGACTCGCAGGTTTACGCTTCCGATTCTCTGACGATCGAGCCCAACGTCACGGTCGAGGCGGGCGATGCCGAGTATGAAATCGGAGGCGACTGGACGAACCAGGGTCAATTTATTCCGGGAACCTCCACCGTGATTTTTACAGGTCCCAGCCAAATCTCTCATATTTCCGGAAACACAACTTTCTATAATTTCATTTCTGAAACACCCGGAAAAATCCTCTCGTTCAATGCGGGCGACACGCAAACGGTTCTGAACCTTTTAAAAATTCAGGGCGCCTACGGGGAGCACGTCCGGCTGATTTCAAGCGATCCGGGGGCTTACTGGTATGTCGATCCCCAGGGCCTCCGGGATATCTCTTATGCTTGGGTTGAGGACGGCTACAATCTGCATCCGGATATTGTCGTAATGCTCGAGTCGACGAACCGGGGTCACAGCTTCAATTGGGACCCGACCGGCACTTGGACCAACGCCAACGCCACAGGGATTTGGTCGGACTCGGGTAACTGGAGCGGACTCGGAGGGGCCGTGCCGGGAGCGGGAGACGACGTCCTCTTTAACGGAACGAGCACCGCTGATTCCACGATCGATGCGTTCGGAGGCGCGATCACGAACTTCACGATTACGGGGGCATACACGGGAACCATCAATTTCGGCACGACACTCACGGCGAGCGGGAATTACAGTCAAGCGAACGGTACCGTCAACCTGAACGCTGAGACCTTTAACGTCAACGGGAGCTTTGACCTTTCGGGAGGTGCCTTCAACGGAGATACGGGGGACCTTAATATCGACGGGGCCCTCAACCTTACGGGCGGGACCCTCACCGCGCCTGACGGGACCGGAAGCTTCCTTTTGGGAGGTGACTTTACGAACTCGGCTGGAGTCGCAGGCTTCGTTCACAGCGGAGGGACGCTTAATTTTGACGCTGCCGCCGGGACCCAGCTCTTTGATACAGGTGGGTCGACCTTTTTTAACGTGACCCACTCGGGAGCCGGAGAGCTGTCGATCGTCGCCGACGGAAGTTCAGCGACGATTGAACTGCCGGTCGCCAATGATCTGGTCCAGTCCGGCGGAACCTTCACGGCCGGCACAAGCGACATCAGTGTGTTTAACGACCTTCAGATTACGGGCGGGACTTTCAACGGCGATTCGAGCCGGATCCGAGTGAGAGGGGATTTTGTCGTGGCCGCGCCGGGTGTCTTTAACGAAGGGACCACCTTTTTCATTTTGGGAAGTACGGTGAGTCCCATTGCCGGCGTGCTTGACGTGGATGGAACCGAAAGTTTCTTTGACCTCGGGTTTATCGGCGGTACAAGAACGATCGGGGCGGGTGATACGATTATTGCCACGAATGCACTGGCCCTCGTCGGCGGTTCCGTGAATGGAGGGACGATCCGTTTCCGGGGCGATTCTAGCCTCGATCCCGATGCGAAAATGCAGCAATCTTCGCTTTTCGGGGGAGGAACTTCGCTTCTGGTGATCGATGGTTCGGGACCGCAGCTTTTCGAAGGGCTCGCCACTCCCACGAGCGGAAGCCTTCCCGATCTTTTGATCGACAAGCCTTCCGGCACGTTGACCTTGACCGGAACGATTCGCACGACCAACGATTGGACGTACAATCTGGGGACCGTGGCTCCTGGAACGAGCACCGTGGCTTTTGCCGGCCCCCTGAACCTGGACGGGACCGGGGCGGGGGGGACGATGGCTTTCAATGATGTCATTATCCGGCCCGGCACGACGACGCTGACAGGGGACGTTGCCATTGGAGGTTCGTTAACGGTCCTTGGAACCCTTGATACTTCGACTTTCGATCTTATAGTTTCCGGGCTCACCACGATTTCGGGAGGAACCTTGCTGGGAGGCCTAGGCTTTCTCAGCTTTGGCGACTTCACGCTTTCCTCGGGCGCCTTCAGCGGTTTGGGTAGTCTTGTCGTTATCAATGGCGACACCAATCTCAACGGAGGCACATTCACGGCGCCCGCGGCTGCGGGCGGATTTTTCTTGCTCGGTGATTGGACCAATAATTCAGGCGCAACGTTCGTGAATAACGGCGGCCTGGCGGTCTTCGACGGGACAAGCCCGCAGAACATCGATCATTCAAGCGGCGGGCCCTTCAACAACGTTGAACTTTCAAACCCGACCTCGATCGATCTCACGGGATCTTTTTCCGCGGACGGAACCGTGATGCAGACGACCGGGACGGTGGATACGAATGGAAATACGGTGATGGTCACAGGAGGCCTTGACCTGACGGGCGGCACGTTTAACGCGGGAGGAGGCACCAACTTGACGACGGGAGACGTCACGATCGGTGGTGCCGCGACGCTCAATGCTCCCGGCGGGAGCGGAAGTTTCTCGGTCACAGGAGATTTTATAAACTCCGGAACGTTCAACCCCGGAGGAGGGACGGTGACCTTTCTGGGGGACGGCAGTAACCTCACCTCAGAAACGATCGACGCGGGCTTCAACAACGTGCTCGTCAATGCGACGGATCCTGCCGACGACTTCACAGCCGGAGGCGGTTTTTCCTTCATGGGGACCTGTGTCGTGATCTCGGGAATCTTTTTGGGCTGCGGACTACCGCCCCTTCCGGGGCCTGCGCCGATCACGCCGCCCGTGAGCACAATTTTCGATTTCGAATCCTTCTTTCAGAGGGGGTTGGACGGCCTGATGGACTGGATCATCAGCCCCGAGATCTTTGCGGATACGATCGCCCCGCCCGCTGAGATCGTGAATAACTTTGAGGACAATCCCTTCCTTTATATGGGGACGGAAAACGCGGCCCTGAGAGCGCCTCAGTCGCAAATCCGGGTTTGGGAGGGGGTCGTCTACGTCCTTTGCTACGATGCGGCGACTGACAAGTGGCATTCCTGTCTTGAAATCAAGGCCGGGAAGAAGGCGCGAGTTCATTGGAAGCAGGGGACGAAGGAGCCCGTTCCCTTGGATCGTGCAGAAGCGCTTCCGGAGACGGCCATCGTCTAGCTTTCTTCCCTTTCAGTTTCTCACCCCATTCGTCCGATACTTTAATAGAATATGCCCAATTCCAACCTAAGGGTCCATAAACGGCCTTATTAATGAGAAAACGCCTGAAAGGGGTGAGGGGAAAGTGGTCTGGACTTCTCTTGCTCGCCCTTTCTCTTTGCTCATCAGCCGTTCCCACAGCCGCTCAGCCGGTGCCGACTCTTTCCTCCGAACACCGTGCCGAAGTCGTGGAAAGAAAGGTCACGGAGGAGGCGGAGACAGCCCTCAAGAAATTACCGGAAGAAAAAGTCGAGCTCCCCGAGCCTCAAAAGAGGGAGGCCCCGCCCCCCTCTGCCGACATCGAGTTTACCGTTTCAAAAATCGTCCTTGAGGGAAATACGCGTGTCCCGACGGAAGATTTGGAACGGCTCATTGCGCCCTTTGAGAATCGAACCGTCAGGCTTCGCGATATCGACCTCCTTTCAAAACACATTGAAGAAGTTTATCGGGGGCGGGGATTTCTGACCGCCTACGTCTACATTCCTCCGCAACGGCTTGAGGAGGGACGCGTCAGGATCCGGATTGTGGAAGGGAAGGTCGGAAGCTTTCAAGTGGAGGGCAATCGCTTTTTTAGAAAGAAGCGGATTCTCTCCTACGTTAGACTCAAGAGCGGAGAAGTCCTCAAATACCAAAATCTGAGAAAGGACCTCGAGCGGCTCAATGAAAACTCGGACCGCCGAGTCCGTGCGATTCTCCGGGAGGGACGCGTCCCGGAAACAACAGACATCATCTTCAAGGTGAAGGATCAGTTTCCGCTCCACCCGGGGTTTAGCTACGACAACCAGGGGACTCGAACGATCGGCCGGCAACGTTTCGGGTTTTGGCTCCGCGCGAATAATTTAACGAGCCTCGATGACGTCTTTTCCGTCGGGACGGTCTTTGGGAAAAATTTCGGGGTCCTTTACCTCCAGCACCTCCTCCCGATCCCCCAGATTGACGCGAGGGTGGTGAGCGGCTTTAGTCACGCCCAGGTTTCTGCGAAGAGGGATTTGGAGCCGTTCGGTGTGAACGGTACTTCGCAAACCTACTTCTCCCGGCTAGAAAAGGTGTTCCACCGGGGAGAGCACTGGTCATTCGGAGTCTCGGGCGGGTTCGAGTTTAAGGAGAGCCGAACCAAAGTGCTCTCAGGGACATTTCAGCGAAACCGATTGAGGATTCTCCGGATCGGACCGGTTTTCCGCCAGCAGGACCGGTGGGGCGCAAGCGGGATGAAACACGATTTCGTGGTCGGATTGGATTGGCTCGGGGCCGCGGTGTTTACAGATCCTGGAGCCGTGAGGCAGGGAGTGACCCCGCGGTTCTTCTATTACCGGGGGAGCGCTCATCGAGTCCAAAAGCTTTTTGCAGGAAGCCAGGCAAAAATCCGACTCGAGTGGCAGATCCCGGACGGAAAACTGCCGGCGCAGGAACAGTTTTATTTGGGGGGAGCGACATCGGTGCGAGGCTATCCGGAGGGCGATTACCTGGCGGACTTGGGCCTGTTGTGGGGTGTGGAGTACCTGATTCCGTTCTTTTTGCTCCCGGAGGAATGGAAGTGGCCTGGGGAGAACGAAAGTCTTCGCGAAAGGATTCACCTGTTCACGTTCTTGGATGAGGGGTACGGTAGATTACGCGGTGCCTCGGAACGAGAGTCGGCGAGCCGCCATCTTTTGGGAGTCGGGGGCGGGATTCAGGTGAAGATCCATAGGAACCTGTTGGGGCGGGTTGCCTGGGGATACGGCTTGGGAGACCAGCCTATTACGGAAGGACGTAGAAATCAGTTCCATTTCAGCCTACAGGCAGAGGTATAGGGGCTATAGAGTGTTAGA
>Ga0247727_10004324_pt1 | contig 30212 bp, 39 predicted proteins | sample WisWelCaveWW1625_FD_202498 | JGI IMG/M metagenome (GOLD analysis project Ga0247727, IMG submission 202498) | Biofilm microbial communities from Wishing Well Cave, Virginia, United States - WW16-25 | ecosystem: Environmental > Aquatic > Deep subsurface > Groundwater > Cave microbial mat | place...
GACGCATGCCTAAACCGACCCCGCCGGTGACAGTCGTCATTCCGGCCCGGTTCGGCTCCTCTCGATTCCCCGGAAAACCTCTGGCCCTGCTGGCAGGCAAACCGCTCATCCAGCATGTCTACGAACGCGCCATCGAGTCGCCCGGCGTGCAGCGCGTGCTGGTCGCCACCGACGACGCCCGCATCCGGAAAGCAGTCACCTCCTTCGGCGGAGCCGTCGTGATGCCGAAAGGAACGTTCCGAACGGGGACAGACCGGGTCGCCGCCGTCGCTCGCCAGACCTCCGGTGACGTCTTCATCAACCTCCAAGGCGACGAGATCGTGCTGCATCCCGGATTGCTCGCCGATCTCATCACGCGGTTTCTCAAAAGCGACGCCGGCATGGGCACGCTCAAACGCGCCTTGACCTCATCCAATGAAGTCCGCAATCCAGGCATCGTGAAGATCGTGACGGATTCCCATGGCGATGCCCTCTATTTTTCCCGCGCGCCGATCCCGTGCGATCGCGAACAGGGGCCCGGAAATTTCGTCGACGGGTTGCATTATGTCCACCTGGGGATTTACATTTATACGCGTGAGACGCTGCTGCGGCTGTCACGGTTGCCGGCCAGCCCGCTTGAAGAGGCCGAGAAGCTGGAGCAGCTCCGCGCGCTCGAACACGGCATCAGGATCCGTGTCTGGGAAACGAAGCATGACTCCTTGCGGATCGATACGCCAGGGGATCTCAGGCAGGCAGAATCGGCCCTGACACGCATGACACGACGACGCACAACCGCCCGATCGGCCGCACGGGCCAACGCGAGAGGCAAACGATGAGCAAATTCATCTTTGTGACCGGTGGCGTCGTCTCTTCCCTTGGAAAAGGGCTGGCCTCGGCGGCGATCGGCAATCTGCTGGAAAGCCGCGGGCTGAAAATCACCTTCCTCAAGCTGGACCCCTATATCAACGTCGACCCCGGGACGATGAACCCGTATCAGCACGGCGAGGTCTTCGTCACGGAAGACGGCGCGGAGACCGATCTGGATCTGGGCCACTACGAACGGTTCACGTCATTGACGTTGACCCGGGAAAACAATTACACCACCGGACGCATCTACAACTCAGTCATCACCAAGGAACGGCGGGGAGATTATCTTGGCGGGACCGTCCAGGTCGTGCCGCACATCACCGACGAGATCAAACAGTGCATCCGAAACGTGGCCAAGGACACGGACGTCGCCATCGTCGAAATCGGTGGCACGGTCGGCGACATCGAAAGCCTGCCGTTTCTGGAAGCCATCCGGCAGATGCCCTACGACGTCGGGCGCGAGAACGTTCTCTACATCCACCTGACGCTGGTGCCGTACATCGTCGCGTCTGGAGAATTAAAAACCAAACCGACCCAGCACTCCGTGAACAAACTGCGCGAAATTGGTATCCAACCGAACATTCTTCTGTGCCGGACCGATCGATTCCTCCCGCCGGACCTCAAGGACAAGATCGCACTCTTCTGCAATGTGGAGAAGGGCGCCGTCATTACGGCCAAAGACGTGGAAACGGTGTATGAAGTGCCGATCGTCTTCCGCAAGGAGGGACTCGACGAATTGATTGTCCGTCAGCTCAAACTGGAGACCGGCCCGCCGAACCTGCGCGAATGGGACGCCATGGTGCAGAAAATCAAGCGGCCCAAGCATGAAATTTCGATTGCACTGGTCGGCAAGTACATCGGCCTGAAGGAATCCTACAAGAGTCTGACGGAAGCCCTGGTACACGGCGGCGTGGATCACGAAACCCGCGTCAACATCAATTGGATCGAATCGGAAGAAGTCGAACGTCGGGGAGCCGAGCAAACCCTGCGGGATGCCGACGGCATTCTGATCCCAGGCGGATTCGGTGTGCGCGGTATTGAGGGCAAGATTCAGACGATCCGTTTTACCAGGGAACGCGGGATTCCATTTCTCGGACTGTGCCTCGGCATGCAGTGCGCGGTGATCGAGCTGGCACGAAACGCAGCCGGCCTGAAAGAGGCCAATAGCTCGGAATTCGATCTCAACACGCCGCATCCGGTGATTCATTTGATGGAGCACCAGAAGTCGATCCACGACAAGGGCGGCACGATGCGGCTTGGCTCCTATCCCTGCCGCCTGCTGGATGGCAGCCTGGCCCACAAGGCCTACGGCGTCCTGGAAGTCAAGGAACGGCACCGGCACCGGTATGAATTCAATAACGCCTATCGCGACCGGCTCGTAGCGCAAGGATTGGTCTTGAGCGGATTGTCTCCCGACGGGCACCTGGTCGAAATCGTGGAGTTGAAGGGCCATCCGTGGTTTCTGGCCACGCAGTTTCACCCGGAGTACAATTCGCGGCTGCATCGTCCCCATCCATTGTTCAGCGCCTTCGCCGGCGCCGCTTTGCGAAGAAAATGCGGGCGGTAGGAGAACGCCTCCATGCTGCATGACGTTGACATCGGCTCCTTTAAAGTTGGCACGGCACACCGGCACTTTCTGATTGCCGGCCCCTGCGTGATCGAGAGCGAGCAGTTGGTGCTGGAAACCGCGCACCGCATCGCGGAGATCGCCCGCGCGCTCGAGATTCCCTACATCTTCAAATCGTCCTACGACAAGGCCAACCGCACGTCCATCTCGTCGTTCCGCGGCCTGGGCATCAAGGAAGGGCTCGCGATCCTGAAGAAGGTGAAGACGCAGGTCGGCGTGCCCGTGCTCACCGACGTGCACAGCGTGGAAGAGGCGGTGCAGGCAGGGGAGGCGGTGGACGTGCTGCAGATACCGGCGTTTCTCTGCCGCCAGACCGATTTGCTCGTGGCTGCCGCCAGGACCGGGCGCGTGGTCAACGTGAAAAAGGGCCAGTTCCTGTCTCCCGGAGAAATGGCCAATGTCGTCACCAAACTTGAAGAGAGCGGCACGCGAAGGATTCTGCTGACGGAACGCGGCTCGTCGTTCGGCTACAACAACCTGGTCGTCGACATGCGCGCGCTGCCGATCATGCGAAAGTTCGGCTATCCGGTGGTGTTTGACGCCACTCACAGCGTGCAGTTGCCTGGCGGGGGTGGCACCAAGTCATCCGGTCAGCGAGAATTCGTGGCCCCCCTGGCCTGCGCGGCGGCGGCAGCCGGCTGCGACGGATTCTTCATGGAGGTGCATCCGGACCCGGACCACGCGCCCTCCGACGGTCCCAACATGGTCCCGCTGCACGACCTGAAAAAACTTCTGGAGCGATTGATGCGGATCTGCCAGGCCGCCGGCAAGGGCGCGGAGAGCGACCGATGAGCATTCAACAGGGAAAGCGGGTGCTGGAAATTGAAGCACGCGCAATCGCCGCGCTGGTCGACCGGCTGGATGAACGATTCGCCAAGGCCGTCGATCTGCTACATGGGTGTGCCGGAAAAGTGGTGGTTTCCGGAATGGGCAAGTCCGGACTGATCGGACAGAAGATCGCCGCCACGATGGCCAGCACTGGGACGCCAGCCTTCTTCGTCCATCCCGCCGACGGCATTCACGGGGATCTGGGCATGCTGGCCAGGAAGGATGCGCTGCTGGCGATCTCGAACAGCGGCGAAACGGAAGAGGTGATCAAGCTCCTGCCGTTCATGAAACGGTTGAACATCCCCATTATCGCTCTGACGGGCCGGACTCAATCCACCCTCGCCAAAAACAGCGATGTGGTTTTGGATGTCTCTGTCTCCGAAGAAGCCTGCCCGCTGGGATTGGCCCCGACATCCAGCACCACGGCTGCGCTAGCCATGGGAGACGCGCTGGCCATCGCGCTCCTTCAGAAACGCGGTTTCAAAGAGGACGACTTTGCACTGTTTCATCCGGGTGGAGCGCTGGGGCATATGTTGCTGCTCAAGGTCCAGGACCTCATGCACCAAGGCGACGCCATCCCGCGCGTGAGTGCCCAGGCATCGGCCCTCGACGCTGTCCGAGAGATGACCTCCAAGAAATTCGGCATGACGACGGTGGTCAACGCCAAGGGCCAGCTGGCAGGCGTGATTACCGACGGCGACCTGCGCCGATTTCTTGAAAAAGGGAACAGCCTGGCCAAAGCCAAGGCCAAGGACCTCGGGAGCAAGTCTCCGCGGACGATCCACGCCGATGCGCTCGCCGCCAAGGCCCTGCAGACGATGGAGCAATTTTCCATCACCTCAATCGTGGTCGTGGATGAACGGAATCGCCTGGCAGGCGTGATTCACCTGCACGACCTGCTGAAAAACGGCGTTGCCTGATCGCGGATCTCTCCGGAAACAGGAAGGGGAGCAGGGCATGCGAACGACGGACACACTCAAGCAATCCGACTCGATCGCCAATATCAACCTTCCCAATTTCCTGACCGTCATCAGAATTCTGCTGATCCCGGTCTTCGTCGTGCTGTTTTCCGACCCGACACCGGACCGATCGCTGGCCGCCGCAGTCGTGTTTGTGGTGGCCGCGGTGACGGATCTGCTGGATGGCTATCTCGCGCGTCGCCATTCGCAAATCACCCGGCTTGGCCGTCTACTGGACCCCATCGCCGACAAGCTGCTCGTCTTGTCCGGACTGATTCTGCTCGTGCAATTTGAACGCGTGGCAGCCATTGTGGCCATCCTGATTATTGCGCGGGAAGTTGCCGTGACCGGCGTGCGCGCCATCGCAGCGGCTCAGGGCATCATCCTCGAGGCGGAGACGACCGGAAAGTACAAGATGGTCGTCCAGGTGGTCGCGATCGTCCTCCTCCTGCTCGAGGACGCCGTCCTGCCAGCCACCTGGCATCCGCACGAGATCGGGACCGCGCTGCTCTATGTGGCCCTGGCCCTGGCCCTCTATTCAGGAAACCGCTATCTCTGGAGCTTCTGGCAGCAAAGCTCAACCAAAGGGTTATAAGATGACACCCCTGCAGCCGAGCGACTGGCTTTCAATTATTCTGGCCATCGGTGGGTATCTGGCCGGCTCGGTTTCATTCGGCATCGTCGTGTCAAAGTGCCTTGGAACCCCCGATCCCCGGACCGCCGGCAGTCGTAACATCGGATTCACCAACGTCCTGAGGGTCGCCGGAAAAAAGGCCGGCATCCTGACCCTGGCCGGAGACATGGGGAAAGGATGGGCCGTCGGCTGGCTGGCCGCCCAGACCATGGATCACGAAGCATGGGTGCTCGGCATTGCCCTCTGTCCCATCCTGGGACATCTCTTTCCCATCTTCCTCAAGTTTCAAGGTGGGAAGGGAGTGGCCACCGCGATGGGGGCGGTCGGTGGCGTTGCACCGACGATAGGACTAAGCCTGATTGCCATCTGGCTGCTGACCGCCGCCCTCTGGCGGTACTCGTCAGGAGCAGCCCTGGCTGCGTTTTGCTCATTGCCGATCCTTGGCCTGCTGGCTGGAAGGAGTGGAGTCTTTCTGATCTTTGCACTGATCGTGAGCGGGCTCATAGGGGTTCGCCATAGGGAAAATATCCTGCGTCTCCGGCATGGCACCGAGCCGAAGATCGGCCAATCAACTAGTTTACATAATACCTCTTATCAGACCTAGAACTTAGGGCGAAGTCGTGCCCTGGGGCCGCCTGGTTCGTTCAGCGGCCATTCTTTTTGTCCCTCTCGGCCCGTTTTCTCGCTGCTCACCCCACATTGACCCCTGAAAGGAGGCCCGCATGGGCGTCCCGGATCACTTTTTGACCACGCCGCGCTGGGCGGCGGAAGATTTCCCGTTCAAAGTCTCAGCGGAAGTCGCACCGGACAACGCGCGCCTAGTGCTCACGATTGACACGCCGGAGGGCTGGGCCGAGCTCTTGTGCTCGGCGCTGGAAATTCAAGCGGCCCTCGGCGATCTGATCCGGCGACGGCTCGATAATGCCCGGATGCTGAACCGGGCGGCGGAAAAAGCCGACGCCGTTCACGCTGAACACCGATTGATTTTCGCCCGCTATCAGGACGCCAGGAAACGCGGTTTCAAACACCGCGAGGCGATCTTCATGGTGTCGGAGGAGCACGACTTCGCGCACCTGGTTGATGCGGGCTGGACCAGGACCGATTTCGGACGCACCGTCCAGGGCTTTCTCCCGCCGCCGCCAGGAGGCAACGGTGCCAAGTAAAACCGTCGTATCAGGATCCCGCGACTCGTCGCGTCTGCAGCCACGCGTCGCGTCCGGCCGGTCCGGGGCGACGCATCGGTCGCGCGGGATCCACGCGACCCGTCGCGTATCGATCGTGGACGCGCGACCCGTCTCCCCGGTACCGGGTGAACGCCTCTGCGCCTGGTGTCACCGGGCGCTCGATCGCCGCAAGCGACAGGATACGAAATTTTGCTCAAAAGCCTGTCGGCAAGCCTCCTGGCGCTTCGGGGTCGGTCGCTCGGAGATCCAGGTGACGTGTCGCCCGATGGTGTTTGCTTATGCTGACCCGCCCTACCCTGGCAAGGCCCACTACTACCCGGAACAAACCGAAGTGGATCATGTGTCGCTGCTCGAGACGTTACAAAAAACGTATCCCGATGGATGGGCGCTCTCTACGTCGTCCGCCGCGTTGCGCGACATTTTACCCTTGTGTCCACCGGGTGTCCGGGTCTGCGCCTGGTTCAAAGGCCCCCGGCCCACAAAGTCGCGTCGCGCCCTGATGTCCTGGGAGCCGGTCATTGTCTGCGGTGGACGCCCGTTACCCGTAACCGTCGTGTGCGACGTCGCGGACGGCTTGATTGCGCGCGGGCGCTTCCGGGCCTTCCCTGGCGCGATGGTCGGCATGAAACCGCCCGTGTTCGCGGAATGGCTATTCAAAATACTCGGTGCGGCGCCGGGCGACCGCTTCGACGATCTGTTTCCGGGGTCCGGCGCGATCTCTCTAGCCTGGCGTCGGTATGCAGGTGTCGCTTCCGCCGGCGAGATCCGAGAGCGACATCTTTCGGCCGAAGGCGACAAATTCAACCGGCAGGTGTTCGCATGACACTGGCCTCTTTCTTGCGCTTTTACCCTACCAACCTCCGAGGGGCGTCTTCCCCTCTGAGATGTGCGTTATCCACACCTTTCTATCCGGGAGTCGGAATTCTTTTTTTCCCCTCCGGGTCTAGGGGTGTCGGTCTTGGAGTGTCAATCTGACACGCCATGCGGGAGAGCATTATGACAAGCGGCGGCGGAGCGAAACGGGCGTCATTGAATCGGTGCCGTTCTACCTGGCGGGCCTGGTCGGGCTCTCCCCGGCTGAACGCTGGATCGTCTTGCTCCTGGCCGACGCCGAACGGCGCGGGCGGACGTTTTGGCCGTCGCTCCCCCGTCTGGCGGCGATGTGCGGCTGCTCGCGCTCGAAAGTGTGGCGGGCACTGCAAGACCTGGAACACGGCAACGCGCGGCACAAGGGCGGCTGGATTCTCTGCGAGTGGCGCGGCGGGAAGAAAACGAACATTTACACGCCAGGCCGGAGGCTCGCGCGGATCGTGCAGCGATCCTCGCCGGCCTGGATTTTCCACGGCATGAAACGGCGGGCGAAAGAAGAAAGGGGGCGGCGATGATTTTAACCGGCGTCACTGTCAGGCGGATCACTTCGGGGCATTTAATCGTCAGCGTACTGACGGTGGGCGAGGATGGCGCTTGCCTTCTGCACAGCGGCTACCCCACACAGGACCAGGCGGGCGCGAACCTCGCAGACGTTTTCTTTACATGCTCGTGATCGTTAAGTCACAGAGAACATAGGAGGGCTGACCGATGGAAGTCTTGCTGACGGTGACCTCGAAGGTCGCGCACGAATCGAAAACCGTGCCGCTCTCGTCCTGGCGACAGGGCGAGAAAGAATCGGTGTTTTTCTTCGAGTTTAACAACGCCGCCAATAAAAAGGTGCTCCAGTCCGACACGATTGAGCGCCTGGAAATCACGGTGCGGCCATGATGATGAACAACTGGCTATTCCTCTCGCTCGCGTTTCTTGGCGGCTATTTCATCGGCGCGCTGTCCGTGCTCGCGGCGGCGGCGCTGACCACTTACGGGCTCGACCATGAAAGGAAAATCCGCGATGCCGACAAAAACAGCTAGTAAATTGAGGATGCCCTGCCCGTTCTGCGGCGATCCGGCGCTCGTGAAAGCGTGCAAGGAAAAGCCTGGCAAGGGGCCGATGTTTTACTGGCGCTGCGACTGTGACGCTAGCGGCTTTTTCACTCTGGCGCACTACAAGGCGCTCGACCAGGGCAAAAAAATATCTTCCTCTCGTTAGTTTATTTACTAATAAGGGAATCTGCCCCTTGCCGGCTGGCCTCGGCTGTGGTTTCCTCTCCGCGATGAAGCTGCTCTATTGCTCTCTCGTGGTACAGGAGGACTCCGGCCATGTCGCCACCTTTGACGCCAACGCTGCGCAGATCGCCGCCTTCTTCCAAAGCAACCCGCTCGCCAGCACGTTCGCCGCGCAATACCTCGCCCGGCTCCCAGAGCTCGCAGGGCGTGGCGCAGTTAGAGAGCACCATCGCGGCGCTCCGGGAAGAACTGAACCGCGAGAAGAACAGCAAGGAGACGGACGCGGCGGCGCTGGCCGCGATCAAGGCCGAACTGACAACGGCGCAAGACAACCTGGCGACGCTGACCGCGCCTCTGTCGCCCGCTGAACCGGAACCCGATGCCCCCCAAAGAACAAAAAAACTCATTGGCTGGTTCCCCGCCTGAACCCGCCTTATCGAAGGAAACACAGGAGGCGATCCGACGCGCGGAGGAAATCGCGCGCGGCAACGGCGAACCCGTAGCGCAAGCTCCGGGCTCTGAAGCGGACGCTGCGCCGGGACACGGAGCCCCCGGCGCGGCCATGCTGCCCGCCGTTCCGCTGGGCTCGCTGGCCGTCTGCCTCACCGATCATGTGTTTGTGCTCGGCTTCGGCGAGGGCGCGGAAATGCACGCGCCCTCGCGCGAGGCAACCATCAAGGCATGGGACGCCGTGATTGCGCACTATCTGCCAGCCGTACAGAAGGCCGGGCCGCTGGGCGCCCTGGCGCTCTGCTACCTGGCGCACGGCGGCGCGCTCGTCGCCAGTAAAGGGCTCCCCGTATGGATGCCACCGACAAAATCCTCGTTGCCGGATGCTCCGGCTCCGGCAAGACCACCTGGTTAAAAGCGGAGAGCGCGAAATATGACCGCGTTGTGCATTGGGACATCGAAGGCGAATATGCCGGGCAACTTGTCCGGCTGGCGGATCTCCCGCACCTCCTCCAACGGCGGGCCTTTCGTGCCGTCTACCGCCCACAATTTGCAAAAAGCGTGGACGATCTGCCGCGCGAATTCTCGGCGCTGGCTGGCCTCCTGCTCGAATTTGATTGCAACTGCCTGCTCACGGTGGACGAAGCCCTCACGGTGCTCCCGCCTGGCGGAAAAACCGGCGGGCTCGGCGAGCTCCTACTACGCGGACGCAAGCGCGGCCTCAGTCTCATGTATGCGACGCAATATCTCTCCCAAATCCCGCGCCTCGTGGAAGCGGCGCGCGAGCTCGTCCTGTTCCACCTGGACGGCAACGGCGCGCAGGCTGTTTTGCGGAACTATCTCGACGACGACCGGCTCCGGCGCGTGGCGGCGCTCCCGCCTCATCAGTTTATCCGGCTCCAGAAATGAGACGCTGACATGAACCCTCTTGCGGCCCTTCCCTCCCCTGGCGCGACGATCAAAGGCGTGCTGTCGGAACTCAAGCCGGCGCATCTCCTCGTCGGGACGATTGTGTTTATTGCGACGGCCTATGTCGTCTCGCGCGCGCTGCCGGGCGCGGCCCGGCGCGTCGGCATCGCCGCGCGGCCCTTCTCGGCCATGCAGGCCGCCTGGCCGGAACCGTTCGGCCTGAAACCGCTCATGCCGATGGCGGGCGCGCCGCGCGCGGCGCACGGGCCGCTGTCTCCTTCGAGTCTGGCGGACGCGCAATCCGCACTCCCGAACCTGCTCACGAGCGGCGCAGGCGATCTGCTCGCCAGCATGACGGGCGGGAGCGGCGACTCCGGTTAGCGCGTCGCGCCGGTCCTGGACGACGGTTTTCTCACGCAAGGCTCCGGGCTCCTTCACGCAAGGCTCCCGAAAGTAGAGGTTTCCTGTGGACGAACAGAAAGTTGCACTCCCACTCGGTAGCGCGGCCTGGGCGCTGGTCGGCACGACGCCGCCGATCACACAAATCAAAATCGCGGCCAAGTCGGTGCTCAAAGGCATCCTGCTGGAACTCGCGGGCGTCTACGATCAGTCGGTCGGCGCGGAGGTGCAAGGCACGGAGGGCTGCGTCAACCTCATCCAGGAGGTGCGCATCAACCTGGAAGGTACCATGCGCCGGGTGTTCAAGGGGCCGATGCTCTTTGAGCTCAATCGGATCATGAACGAGGGCGCGATGGCGCAGGTCGATCCGGTGGTCGGCGTGGCGGCGGCCAAGCCGTTCTCGGCGGCGTTCATGTACCCGATGCAGTTGTTCGACACTCAGCCGGATGTGGAAGCCGTGCAGCGTGGCGGCGTGGTGACGGGATATACCCTGCGCGATGTCTCCTCGCGGACGCTGCTCGATCTGCGGAATTATCCGGGCGATGTCTACCTGGAAATCGTCTGGAACCCGTTCAACTTCTACGCCAGCGGCAACACGCAAACGCTCATGTCGGCGACCCTGCGGGCGACCGCCATTGTGCTGCCGTCCTACCGGCGCATTCCGATGGCCTCCCAGTTACACTTCGAGGCCCCGCTGCAAGAACAAGTGGACATGACGGCAACCAAGGTGGAATACGCCACCGACCTGCTGCGCGATGGGGTGTATTCGCGCGGCCTGCACCTGCGCTGCGGGACGTTGGCGGCCACGCCGAACGTGACGGCGACGACGGCGCTGACCGGCTCGCTGCTCAAAGGGCAATTCAAGAGCGGGCCGTCCGTGTCCTTCGTGGACAAGGTGCCGCCCGGCACCCTGCGCAACCTGGTGGCGTGGAATCACAACGGCATCGCGCTCCGCGCGGGCCATGTGTTCATCGACCATAGCTCGGACAAGAGCTTTGGCGGCGGCACGGACGGCAATCGGCTGGCGCTCTACCAAAGCGCCAACGACATCACCGGCACGGCGCTGACGACCATGCAGATTGCGCAGTTGGTCGCGCGCAAATAACGGACGCGCCGCCTTCACTGGCGGAGTCCACGCCCGGCCAGGCTGATCGTCTGGCCGGGCAACCCAAAACCATCGAGGGAATCATGGCGAAGAAAAAACCAGCGACGAAAAACCAGGGCGCGCCGAAGCCTGTCACAACGTCCGCTGCCGGAGAGCCGGTCGGGGAAGTGCTCTGCACGCACCCGCGCTGCATGGGCATGGTCAACGGCAACGGCTGCGCGGAGAAGGATTGCCAGGTAGCCCGATGAACAAGTGGAACTGGAAAACGACGCTCTGGGGCCTCTTGTTCGGCGGCTGCAAAATCGCCGACCTGTTCATCCCTGGCATCGGCCTCGGCTGCGGCATCGTGGAAGCCGTCGCGGTGGCCGGCGGGCTGTTTAGCGCCGCCGACGCCGCACACGTCAAGGGACTGCTCGACCGACCCTAGGAGCGCATGGCCAACTCGATCCGCATTCAGATGGGCTTAGGCTACTGGCTCTCGACTGAAAGCCAGGCCGCCGAATACGACGCGCTCATCGCCACGCCGGAGGGGCCGCTCATCACGAGCGACATGGAGCGGCTGGGTATCACCCTGCCAGAAGTCACCACGTTGCTCGCCCAACCGCAGCAAATCTATAAGCACACCTGTACGCCGACGCCGCAGCCCGGCGTCGAGGAAGTCGTATACTGTGACACGCCCTGGGGCTTTGGGAATTATCTCTCCACCGACATCCTCGGCGGCGTTGCTTTTCCCTCGGTGCTGACCATCGGCGGCGTGCGAGAGAAAATCAACCTCTGGATTGTCTCCCAAAAGTTAATGGACATGGCGAGCGGCGCCGTGCGCCAAAATGTCCCGCCCGATTTTTCATGGATTGAGACGCTGCCGGAACCGGAACAAACCTTCGCGCGCGACCAGGTGCGGACGAGCTGGAGAAGCCTGTTCATCCCGCGCGCAGTCCACGACGCCACGCCGGATAAATCCGGTTTTCAAACACCGGGCGGCATGTTCGTGCTTGGCGTGGGGGCGATCCTCGGCGGGTACGCGCTGGCCCCGCTAGCGGCGGCGACCATCGGCGTAACGGTGGTGCCGAGCGCGGTGGTGTCGCTACCTCTGGCCATTGGCGCGCGGCTCGCAGTCGCGGAGACGACGCCGGATCGGTTCAAGCCGGCCCCCGCGGCGAAAGCGCGGCCCACTGGCGCCGGCGCGTCGGTCGGGTCCCGGGCGACGCTTCCGACTGCCAGCCCATCGGCACCCGTGCAGAGAGTGGCGGCGTCCGTCCCGATGGACGCACAGGCGCCCTCTCCCGTTCCGCTGCTGGCCGGCGGCACGTTGCTACTCGTGGGCGTGGCGGCGCTGCTCTGGCCGCGTAAAGTGCTGGCGCTCGTCGCATAAGGAGACACGCGATGGACGAATCTGGAAACGTGCTCGTTGACGACCCGGTTTATGCCGACGACGCGGGCCTGGATGAAGCGGACGCGCCCTCCTACGACACGTCGCTTGAAAATGAATATCTGAACGCCTCGGCTGGCGCGGACCCTGGTGCCGATCAAGAAGCCCTTGGCCGCCAGATTGTCGCGGGGACGCAACAGGAAGTGCTCGGCAGGGAAATCGTCGCGCAGGCGCAAGCAGGCCACGCCGCCGATAGTTGGAATTTTGCCTCGGCGGGCTCGTACCTAAACCAGGCCGCCGGTCTGTTCCGTAGCACGACAGGCCCAGTCGTCGGGGCCTCCGCCGGCCAGCCGGCCAGCGTGCGGCCAGCCGGCGCGCAACCGAAGGCGCCCCTCCTCGCGGCGCAGGCCGCGCCCGTGCTGCTCCTCGGCCTGGGCGGCTTTGTCGCATGGAAGTTGGCCGCTAGGATGCTGTGAACCGGGACGCCGTCGCCTGGGGTGTTGTCGCGGTGGGCCTGCTGCTGCTGTGGGCCTATGCGACGACGGGCGAGGCGGAAGCGGCACCCGTGGACGCGGAACCAGCCGACGACGAAGGAGACGACGACATGCCGACGCCGATGCTCTACAGCGCAAAGAAACTCACGAAGGCCCAGCGGATCATGGCGGATCTGATTGTCGAGCACGCGACCGACGCCGGGCTTAATCCGTCTTTCATGCTCGCGCTCGCCGTGACGGAGAGCTCCCTGCGGCCGACCATCATCGGCGACGATGGGCGAAGCACGGGCCTCTTTCAACTCCTGCTCCCGACCGCCAAACGCTACGACCCCCCAGTCGAACAGGATGATTTGCTCGATCCGGCCACGAATGCGCGCATTGGCATGAAAGCCATGGCGGGCATGATGGAGGAATTTCCTGGACACAATTACGGCGACTACGCGGAAGCCTGGACGCTCGGCGGCACGGGGAAATTTGTGAAAAAGCGCAAGAACCCGGCCAAGCTCACGGCCATGGCGCGCGCGATTGCCGATCTCGGCCTCACCCTTAACTTGAACGAGGTGCCATGATGCCGACCAGGCCACGCCGGCAGATCATCCCCGTCTCGACCACCTCCGTGTCCGTGGTTACGGCTGCCGGAAAAACACTCCTTATCAACCAGCCCTTGCCGGGCAATCTCGACAGCTACCTGACCGACTTCGGCAACTCGATTGACGTGGTGGCGAATAGCAACTTTGCCGTCTTTTATGTGGAAGTGGACGGCTCCCCGGTGCCGGGCTTTCATCCGATCCGCTCGCAGATCGCGCCGGCCAACGCGCCGCGCCACTACTACAACCCAATTCCGCTGGGCCGGCGCAGTCGGCTTCAGATTTACGGCGAAATCGAAGCGGGCGCGCCCTCGACGCCGACCGTGATGAGCGCGCAGATCACCATCGAGGCCGTGCCGCCCGGCACGCACCCCAATGAATGAGCTCGAATTCCACGTCCTCTGTTGGCTCTCATTCGTCTTTGGGAGCGGCGGCTTTCTCACTGGCGGCCTGGCGCTCTATCGGCAAGGGCATCCGAAATGACCGGCTATGATCTCACGGACCTGCTCCCGCTGCTCTTTGTCGCGCTCGGCGCAACCGGCTGGTATGGCGCAGGGATTTTGCTGCACGATCACTCGGATGCCATGACCGGCGGCGTGCTCTCCGGGCGGAGCACCATCGGCACGTCCCTCGTGCAAAACCCCTGGGCGCTGGGCGTGCTCACCGTGCAGGCGCACGGGCTCGGCGGTGAACCGGATTTTTACAAAATCATTTACGAGTGCCTGACGGCTGATCTGGGGTATTCGGTGGGCGACAAACTGATCTACACGCACGGCCACGACATCAACGACGCGGCCAGCCGTGCCCTGGGCATCCTGGTGGACGCGACGAATATTTCCTTGCTCACGACGACCTCCGCGTTGCGGATGGTCGGGAAGGCCACGTTCTCGTCGGGCATTCCTGTTGTGGCTAACTGGAAAATCACCGTGACGCCGTACCGGCGCACGACCTAATGGCGGCCACCGGCCGGACAACCTGGTGCCCCCTCCCCGCGTCCTGGTATCCCGCCGGCGATCCATGCACGCAAAGCGCGCCGGGCTTCACGGCCAGCGTCGGCGCGGCGCAACAACCCTGGGTGAGCGTGCCCGCGACAACCGGCGACGGCGGCGCGTGCCTGTCCTGCACGGTGAAAAAATGGGCCTATATCGGCCTGGCTGTGGCCGGGCTCTACCTCGGCATTCGCGGCCTGGAAGCCTGGACGAAATTTCGCGGCTGATCCAGGCCGATTTGACAAAGTAAAAAACCCGGAGTAGCCTTCGCCCATGTGGTTGAGCTCCGCAATAACACTGTTTGCCATTTTGATGATGCAACCCATGCCTACGGCTAGCGCTGGAACCCCTATTAACCAACCCATTTTCGACCAAATTGCTAAATATGGATTTGATCTTTTCCCTGGTAGCCGCGCAGCCGCCGTAGCGGGCGCAACGGCGGCAAGTGGGCGGCTGGCTGGCGAAAAATTATCCGCGCAGTTAGGCGGCACCGAAATTGATGCGATCAGAAAGGCGCTCCCCGATTTAAATTATAAGCCTTACGCATACGGCGCAGCTGTCCTGCTGGCGGTATGGCTGCTCGTGCGCGGGCTGGAAGCGTTCTCAAAACTGAAGCGATAGAGTAATTCCATGTGGTTGAGCTCCGCAATCACACCGCACCGTATGATCGTGTCGCTTGTCGGCGGCACGATTTTTTTCATCCTCCTAGGCCTCAACCCTTCTCTCGACGATTTTAAGCGCGCCATCCTTGCCCCCACCGTTGAAGGCGTTAGGGCCAGGACGAGGGCGGACTTCGATAAGGACCTTCCTGGCATCCGGGCTCTCGCCCGCGCCTTCCTCCCCCAAGCTTCGGCGATGGTGCGCGAACTCTCCAACGACTACTGGGCGAGCATCGTCACCGAGTTGGGAAAAAAGACCTTCCGGGAAAGCCTTGGGATTGCCAGCTTTTACACAACCAAGCTGGATGGATGTGAAAGTATTTTTTTCGGTGTGGCTGGGCAGTTTTTCGCCGTCAATAACAGTTGTGGGTTCCAAAACGCACACAATGACCCCAGGAATTGAGTTCACGACCTACCTCTTATCAGACTTAGCGATGGCGAGGATGGTCCGATGACCGCCGAGTTTCTTGGCCGCATCCGCAAGGAATTCACACTGACCGCCCGCGGGATCCACGAAACCGTGCTGGCCATTTCCGAGCGCGTCAACCGCAAGGTCCAGATTCTCAAACTGCACTGGCAGGCCGCTTCGCTCGCCGGCCAAATCGAGCATCTTCATCAACAGCTCGGCGCCGCTCTCTGCACGGTCCTCGCCCCGCACGACGGCCACAGCACGCACGACATCGCTCACGGATCGACCGGGCCGCACCTGGCCGAAATCGCATCCCGTGTGCGGTTGCTCAAGAAAGAACTCTTGCAGGTCGACCCACGGGTCCGGCAGATCGAATCCGAGGCCTTACGGGAGGATCTCCTTAATCTGGAACGCGATCTCTTTCTTCGCTCGGCGACACTGGAACGACTCCGCGTCGTTCAAGGAACACCCGCAAGCGGCAGCACGGCCGGCCAGCTCGGGCTGCCGGCTTCCGTTCGCGTCGTGGCGGTGCTACGAGGCCCCTCGCTGCTGCTCAGTTTCGACACGGTCGTATTCAGACCGGGCGACACGGTGATTCTCCTGGGCCTTCGAGACGAGCTGAAGGCCGTGCTCCCTCTTTTTCTGGAACGCAAACGAGCGACCGCATGAACCGTCTGACATCTGACACCAGGCGATTCGATTGCAATGGTTCGCATTCACGCACCGCATGGCGCGTCGTAGGGGTGCTTGGACTTTCCCTCTGCCTGCCGATGAGTGCCGGCGATTCCGCTGCGGCGTCAGGTGAAACGGGCGGGGTTCGCCTGCTCGAGGAACTGCAGGATGTCATCACGGACCTGGCTGAACGTGTCAAACCGTCCGTGGTCAGCGTCGGGGCCATCCGGCCAAAAGACTCTCTCCGCGATCGGCCTCCCAATGCGCCCGGGTCAGGCTCCGGCGTGATCATTGATCAGAACGGGCACATCGTGACGAATAATCACGTCGTCGGCGATGCCTCCGAAGTCGAGGTGCGGCTGTCCGATCGAACCAAATTCATCGCCCAGGTCATCGGCAAGGATCCGGACACCGACCTGGCGATTCTCAAGGTCACCACTGACAGGACACTCCCCAGTGCGCACTTCGGTGACTCGTCAACCGTCAAGGTCGGCCAGTGGGCGCTCGCCGTCGGCAATCCCTTCGGCCTCGACCGGACCGTCACCCTGGGCGTCATCAGCGGGATCGGACGTGAAAACATGAATCTCTCACGCTACGAGAACTTTCTTCAGACGGACGCCTCCATCAATCCGGGCAATTCCGGCGGCCCGCTGTTCAATATGCACGGCGAGGTCATCGGCATCAACACGGCCATCATCAACTTCGCCCAGGGCATCGGCTTTGCCATCCCGTCGAATATGGCCAGGCAGGTCATGGAACAGCTCCTCGTGAAAGGCAAGGTCGTGCGGGGATGGCTGGGCGTGGGCATTCAGCCGGTCACAGCCGATCTCGCGGCCAAGTTCGGCGTCAATGAAGGAGAAGGCGTGCTGGTGAACGAAGTGTTCGACAACGATCCGGCCGCCCGTGCCGGCATTAAACCGGGCGACATCATCACCAAAGTGGATGGCAAGTCCGTGGAGACACCCAATATGCTGTCGCGCCTGATCGCCAGCTTACCGCCGGGCGCCACCGCAAAGGTCGAGGTCATCAGGGACGGACGCCGCCAACTCCTCCCCGTTCCGCTCAGCGAGCGCCAGGATGCCCCGATCGTCGCCTCCCTGCCCCCTCCGTCACGATCAGAAGTCAAACTCGGGCTGGACGTTCAGGAATTGACCCCCGAGTTGGCGGAGAAGTTCAAACTCAAGGAATCGACAGGCGTGTTGATCGCCAAAGTCGACCATGGCAGCATTGCGGAAGCGGAAGGCCTTCGGGAAGGCGACCTCATCAAGGAAGTCAATCGCGTTGAGGTGGTCTCCGTGAACGCGTTTACGACTGCCGTGTCCAAGGCCAAACGCGGCGATACGATTCTCGTGCGAGTGCTCCGTGAAACCCGCGCCTTTTACGTCGTCCTGAAACCCACCGAGAAATAGCCGTTCAGACCATGGCGTGCTTGCCCGCCTTGTGTTCTTCCACGACTCGGGCCGCCAGATCCCGCGGCACTTCCTCGTACGCGGAAAACTCCATCCCGTAGGTGGCCCGGCCGCCGGTGATCGAGTTCAGCATCGGCGCATAGGTCAGCATCTCCGCCAGCGGGACTGCCGCATGGATCATCTCGGCGTGGCCCTTGGCCGTCACACCGATGATCCGGCCTCTCCTGGCATTGAGATCGCCGATCACCGCCCCCACCGCATCATCCGGCGTCACCACTTCCACGCTCATGATCGGTTCGAGCAGCACCGGCAGCGCCTGCTCCATCGCTTTCTTGAACCCCATCGAGGCGGCAATCTTGAACGACATTTCCGACGAATCCACGACATGGTAAGACCCGTCATACACCGTCACGCGCACATCCACGACCGGGAATCCAGCCAGACCGCCCCCATGCATCGCTTCGACGACGCCTTTTTCGATCGCCGGGATGAAGTTCCTCGGGATGGCGCCCCCGACGACCTTGCTGGCAAACTCAAACCCGCCTCCCCGCGCCAGTGGATCAACCTGCAGCCAGCAGTCGCCGTACTGCCCGTGCCCTCCCGTTTGCTTCTTATACTTGCCCTGAGCCTGCGCCATTTTTCTGATCGTTTCCCTGTACGGCACTTTCGGAACGTGGATGTCCACCTCCACGCCGTACTTTCGCCGCAATTTTTCGAACGTCACGTCGACATGCAACTGTCCCATGCCGCCCAGCACCATCTCCTTGGTTTCCGGATTGCGGCTGAATTCCAGCAGGGGATCTTCCTCCACCAATTTGTGCAGCCCCACGCTCACTTTCTCAATATCTGATTTCGCCCTGGGTTCCAGGGCGAAGGAGAAGACCGGCTTGGGCAACGGCACACGGGCAAACAGAATGGGATGTTTCTCATCACACACCGTATCCCCCGTCTGCGTGTCTTTGAGCTTGGCAATCGCCGCGATATCACCGGCACCGATCTGCTGGACCGGCGCATATTTTTTCCCCAGGATCGTGAAGAGATGTCCGCCTTTCTCTTTCGTGCGCCGGCTGGCATTCAGAAACGGCACGTCGGCCTGCAGCGTTCCGGACATGACTCGTAGATATGTCAGGTGGCCCGCGAATGGATCGATCAGGGTTTTGAAGACGTAGGCTGAAAATGGCTCGGCGGCAGCCGGAGTGCGCACGGTCTCCTCTCCCGTGTGAGGGTCCGTCCCTGTGACTGGACGAAGGCATGCAGCCTCCACGGGGGACGACAGATAGGCAGCCAGCGCATCCAGCAAAGGCACCGTGCCGATATTGCGAACCGCAGAGCCGCACAACACCGGCACGAACGTCCGCGCACTGGTCCCCGCCTTCATCCCTTGAAGAATCTCCGCTTCCGTCAGGTCGTTCTGGGCCAAATACTTTTCTACCAGTTGATCGTCCGTCTCCGCGGCGCTTTCTACCAGCCTCTTCCTCGCCTCTGCGACCTGGCTGCCGAGATCAGCCGGAACCTCTCCCTTCAGAACCTTTGCGCTTCCCGCAACGGGCCGATAGGCAGCGCCTTCAATAACCTGCACCACCCCTTCCAGCCGCCCTCCCGAGCCGATCGGGATTGTCACCGGCACGGCGTGGATCTCGAGTGCGTCTTCACAGGCCTTCAGCACCGGCTCGATCGCCGTTCGCTCCTTGTCCAGTTCGTTGATGAATATGATGCAGGGCAGCCTGAGGTCGTTGATTGTCTCCCATAATTTTTCCAGTTCTGTCCGCACGCCCGATACCGCTCCGAGTACGATCACCACCCCATCGACCGCATGCAGCGCAAGCTTCGTTTCCCCCAAAAAGCTCAACGCACCAGGCGTATCCAGCAGATTCACCACGATGCCTCTCCAGGAAAAATGCGCCACGGCTGTGCTCACGGAAACTTTCCGGTGAGTTTCCTCCGGCTCGAAATCGGACACCGTGTTCCCGCTCCCCACCGAGCCCATCGCCGGGATCACGCCGGCCGCATACAGGAGCGCCTCGACAAGCGATGTCTTCCCGGCTCCGGCAGCGGAAACGACCGCAATATTTCTGATCATGTCAGCGCGCACATCTGTCGCCATACATCCTCCTCCGGGAAAAGCCGCAGACAATCAGGGTCACATGGCGCCTCCCCGTCATTCCTGCCGAATCACACGAGGCGCTTGCATGGCCTCGACCATTTCTGTCCAGAGCGTCTCCGGCATCCTGTCGAAAATGCTCGACGGGTCGGCTGGGATGACCGCCCACGAGCCCATGGCCATCTCAAATTCCACTTGTCCGGGCGCCCATCCGGCGTAGCCCGCATAGGCACGAAACGTTTCGGTCGGGTTCGGCTTCGTGATAACCCGTTCGAGGATCTCCCGACTCAATCCAAGATAGACGCGCTCGAGCACTTTCTTCAGTTGGTCCGGAGCCTCCACGATGCGAAACAGCATGAGAATACCGTCCGGTTGAACCGGCCCTCCGGCAAACAAGACGTATGAGGTTCCTTTCAAAACAGAAAGGGCGGGCAGGGCCTCGGACAGTAACAGCCCGGTCGGTCGGTTGATGATGACCCCCAGCGTGCCTTCTGCTCCATACTCGCAGATCAACACAACGGCTTGCCTAAAGTTTGGATCCATCAGGCTTGGGTGCGCGACGAGGAGCACGCCCTTCTTGATGGCCGGCGCGGAGGGGGCCTCCGGCTTATTCTCCGCGCGGACAAGCCCAGGCGATGCAACGAGATAACAGAAAACGAATGTAGACAGGGAAAGCAGCGCGCCGGGAAGGAACCGGTGCAGGGAGGATACGTTACCTGGCCGCACTACGGTAGTCATCCTGCACCCACCGCAGTCGAATTCCGCCACGGTCGTCACAGACCCGCGGCTCTGCAGAGGCTTGCTTATATCAAAATGCGTCGAGCCAAACAAATCATTTCTTGGCCCGTCCGGCAACGGCACGTACGGGCTGATCCCGGCTCAGCCATCCCTGGTCGGCAAAACTCGTATAGCGTCCGTCTCCGATAATCAGATGGTCGAGCACCTGGATACCCAACAGCTCGCCCGCCGCGACCAGCCGCGCGGTCAACACCCGATCCTCTTCGCTGGGGCTGGGATCGCCGCTCGGGTGATTGTGTACAAAAATCACGGCGGCCGCCGATTCCCGGACGGCCAGATTGAACACCTCGCGGGGATGGACGATGCTCACCGTGAGGCTTCCCTCCGAAACCATCGCTTCTCTGATGATGACATGCTTGGCATCCAGCAAGACGATTTTGAACACTTCATGACGAAGATCCCGCAACAGCGGATAATAGTGGCGGAACAGATCCGAGCTGGATGCGACCTGCATCCCACTCGACAGCGGTGCCGCCAGCACACGCTTGCCCAGTTCAATCGCCGCCTTGAGCTGCGCCGCTTTGGCAGGGCCGATACCGGAAACCCGGCACAGTTCCTCCACGCTGCGGTTCGACAGCCCTTGCAGACCATCCAGTTGCCGCAGGAGATCCATGGCAACCTCGACCGCCGACGAGTCTTTGCGTCCGACCCGCAGGAGAATGGCCAGCAGTTGCGCATCCGACAGCGCCTCCGGGCCATCCTGTAACAATCGCTCTCGTGGCCGCTCACTTAACGGCCACTGATGAATCCCGCCTTTTCCCTGCACTGCCCCACCCCCTTCTCTACCATTCTGTGGCCTGAATCACCCAAAAGCGTGACTTTTTCTCTACATATTAACCACCTATTATGCACAGCATTTTCACATATATTGCATATAAGTCTTTGATATTAAATGATAGTACATTTTTGGGCTTGGGATTTGCTTAGTCCATGATACATACGCCCAGTAAACCATGGGCAAGACCATTGAGACGTGGAGGCCATTATGGACTGTCCGAAATGCAAAGGCTTGATGATGATGGAACGGTTTTCAGACTTCTTCCTCATCTTCTACGCCTGGAAATGCATTAACTGCGGCTCCATTGTTGACCGGACCATTGCGGCCAACAAACGAAAGAGTCTGGCTGAACTCGAGCAGCAGCCGGTTCCTACCCGCTCGCTTGGTTAAGCGCTCTCCGGTCTGCGACTCCCACATCCATCTCATTCCGTGTCCTAATCATAGGGGCAGGCACATTATAGGCTCTGCCCCCTGAGGTCGTCAAAATCTACCGCGTGGGTTCGCATGCCCTATGCCGTGCATGCCGCTGAGAGCGTCCCCATACCGCCCGTCTTCGCCTTGACCCTTAAAAAAACGGTGTGCTACAGTCAGCCAGCTCTTTCCACGAACAACAATGCGCGTCATTGCAGGCACTCAAAAAGGACGACGGCTTCATGGGCCCAAGGGCCCGGGACTGCGTCCGACGGCCGACCGCGTCAAGGAAGCGCTGTTTTCGATCCTGGGGAGCCGGGTCCCCGGCTCGCGATTTCTCGATTTGTATGCGGGAACCGGCGCCATCGGCATCGAAGCGCTGAGCCGTGGCGCCCAACGCGTGACCTTCGTCGAATCAAGCCCGGCCGCTGTGCGCGTACTCCACGCCAACGTGACTCACTGCGGACTCGACACGGCGGCTGAGATTCAGACCTGCCATGCCGGCGCATTTCTCCGCCGTAGCGCGAAAGCGGCCGGTCAGCACGATCTTGTCTTTGCCGATCCACCCTATCAGCAGGACCACCTCGCCGAGTTGTGGTCGGCACTGGCCGAGACGGCAACCCTCGCTCCCGATGCGGTGATTGTCCTCGAGCACGCCAGCAAATCCGCTGTGCCGCCCGCCAACGGCCGCCTGAGCCTGTTGCGGCAGTACCGCTACGGCGATACGACGCTCTCGGTGTTCGAGGTCGCGACCCCGGACACGCCTGCGCGATGAAAATCGGCGTCTACCCCGGCACATTCGATCCGGTCACGTATGGGCATACCGACATTATCGCTCGGAGCCTCCGCGTCTTCGACAAAGTCATCGTCGCCGTTGCGCCCAATCCGACGAAGCGTCCCCTCTTTGATCTGGCTGAACGCGTGGAGATGGTCAAGTTGGTCACCAAAGGTCTTCCGCACGTCGAGGTGGTGACGTTTAAAGGACTCCTGGTGGAATACGTGCACAAACGGAAAGCCCATGCCGTCATTCGCGGGCTCCGTGCCATCTCCGACTTTGAGTACGAATTCCAGATGGCCCTGATGAACCGGAAACTGAACAAATCCGTGGAGACCGTCTTCCTCATGCCCAGCGAGGAATATTCCTATCTCACGTCCACCATCATCAAGGAAGTTGCGCGCTTCGGCGGACGGCTGACCGACTTCCTGCACCCGCAGGTTGCGCAGCGCTTGCTGCGGCGGATGGGAACACGCACCACATGAAACTCGCCGCTCGCGCAGGCCGGATTGTCCCTTCGCCGACGCTCAGCATTGCGGCCACGGCCAAGGCGATGGCCGCCCAGGGGATCGACGTCGTCGATTTCGCCGCCGGCGAGCCGGACTTCGACACGCCGGAACCGATCAAAGCAGCGGCTGAGGCGGCCATTCGGGCGGGCTTCACCAAGTACACGGCCAGCTCCGGCATCGACGAACTCAAGCAGGCCATCGTCAAGAAGCTCGACGCGGATCACGGCCTCCGGTACGAGAAATCCCAGATTCTCGTGTCGTGCGGAGCCAAGCACAGCCTTTACAATATTGCGGAAGCTCTCTTTGAGGCCGGTGACGAGATACTGATTCCGGCGCCATTCTGGGTCTCCTACCAGGATCAGGTGCTGCTGAACGACGCCACGCCCGTGCTCGTCCATACGCAGGAGGAGGACGGTTATGCCGTCACCGCGGACAGACTGAAGGCACACATCACGCCTCGCACCAAGGCCATCATCGTCAACAGCCCCTGCAACCCGACCGGCGCGACCTACGACCGTGCATCGCTGGAAGGTATCGCGCAGATCGCGCTCGCGCATGATCTCGTTATCATTTCCGACGAGATCTACGAGAAGATCACGTACGACGGAGTGCGTCATGTCAGTATCGCTTCGCTCGGCCCGGATGTGGCCGCACGAACGATCCTCGTCAACGGCGTCTCCAAAGCCTATGCCATGACCGGCTGGCGCATCGGTTACGCGGCGGGCCCCAAGGATGTGATCACGGCGATGGCCAATATCCAGAGCCAAAGCACCTCCAACCCCACCTCGATTTCTCAGAAGGCCGCAGTCGCGGCGCTGAACAGCGGAGACGCGTTTCCGAAACAAATGGTCCAGGAGTTCGACCGGAGGCGCCGGGTGATCGTCGAGCGCTTGAATAAGATCCCAGGAATGAGTTGCCGGATGCCGACGGGCGCCTTCTATGCGTTTCCCAATATCTCAGGACTCTTCGGCCGCAGGCATGCCGCCGGCACGATCGCATCCGCATCCGATCTGGCGGCCTATCTGCTGCAAGAAGCCAACGTGACCGTCGTACCTGGCGAACCCTTCGGGAGCGCCAACCACATCCGCCTCTCCTACGCGACCAGTCTGGAGGCCATCACCCGAGGGCTGGACCGCATTGATGCGGCCATCAAAAAACTGGCTGCCAAGGCATAGCGCAACCGGCCTTATTCACACCGGAGAGCGCTGAAGTACGATATACTGACGGGAGATCAAAGAAACGGAACGAGGTGGGTTGTGCCGATTTACGAATACGTGTGCCAGAGCTGCCAACACCGGTTTGAACTCAAACAGAGTATGACCGATGCTCCCCTGTCCAGTTGCACACGATGTGGCCAGGCCGTTACCAAAGTCATCTCCGCGCCGGCCATCATGTTCAAGGGAACCGGGTGGTATGTCACGGATTACTCCGACAAGATGAAGCCTGGAGCTGATTCCAAGACGGAAGAGAAGAGCGAACCCGCTCAGAAAAAAGACGGCGACTCATCTTCCGGCACGGCCACCCCGGCGAGCACGGCAACGCCGGCATCACCTGCTGCCTCCGAGAAGCCGACGGGTCCACCGGCAGCTGCCGGGTCGAGTGCATCCTCAACAACCCCGGCAACGCCGTTGTCTTCCTCGCCCAAATAACGTTCGCGAACCGTACGTGCTAGTGCTTCTTCGGAGCCGGCGCGGCCTTCTTCTTCGTCGCAGCCGGTTTCGCCGACAGCTTGGTGACTTTCTCACGCTCAGCCGCCAGACTCTGCTCCAGGCTTACGACCTGATCGGCTCTGGCCTTCAGCAGCTTGGTTAATTCTTCCACCTTGTTTACCAGCGCGGTCTTTTCGGTCATCAAGGTGGCCACGTGGGCCTCTGCCTTGGCTTTCTCCGCCGTCACCGCCTGAGCCTCAGCCTTCGCCTGCTCAATCTGGGCCTGGAGAGCCGGTGGCCAATAATCGCACCCGCTCATGCCAAGCGCCATCATTATGATGAGCCCAGCCAGACCTGCGCCTCTCCCAACTTGCATAGTAGTCATCGACTCTCCTCCTTCCGGCTCTTCGCCATAACCGCTCGCCCGTCCTCGTACCATCCTGCTCACACCACGTCAATGCCTTCCTCCGCCAACGCTGCCTGAATTGCTGCCTTCCCGATCGGCCCTTCCCGCAACACTCGGACGATCCCCGTTGCCTCGACCACCGTCGAAGGCAGGGTCGCGGACGCCGGTCCGCCATCCAGAATCAAATCCACGTCATCTCCCAAGCTCTTTGCAACAGCACGAGCCGTCCGTGCCGGCGACTCCCCGGACCGGTTTGCGCTGGTCCCCGTCAATGGACCGGTGGCGCGGAGCAATTTTGCAAGGAGCGGTTGCGCCGGCAACCGCACACCAATCGTTCCCGTCCCGGCTGTCAGGACAGCAGGCAGATGCGGAGACGCAGGCAATACGATGGTCAGAGGTCCCGGCCACAAGCGATCCATTAAGGCCGCTGCGGCAGGCGGCACACACGCGACCAGCGCATCGAGCTGCGAACGATCTGCAATCAACACCAGAATTGGCTTCTGCTCGCGCGGGCCTTTGATGGCGCAGACACGGCGAACAGCGGCCTCATCGAACGCGCAGGCACCCAACGCATAAAAACTGTCCGTCGGCATGGCCAGCACGCCGCCATTTCGCACGATGCGCACGGCGTCGCGTACACTCGTCTCGTCGGCGTCTTCTCGGAATGCCCGCACCAACGCCATCCCAGCCGTTCCAACCATCATCGGTGTGCGACCCCAGCTCGAATAGCCCGTTGGGCAATATCGGAGCGATAGTGGCAGCCGGCAAACGAAATCATCCGCACCGTCTCATAGGCCCGTTGCATGGCATCCGTGAAGTGCGCGCCGACTCCCGTGACGCCCAACACGCGGCCGCCTGCCGTCACCACGTCGCGTCCCTGACGTTTCGTGCCCGCATGATACACCAGAACGTCCCCGGACAAAACTTTTTCAGGAAGCCCGGCGATCGGCACGCCCGTCTGATAGGCCCCGGGGTATCCGCCGGACGCCATCACCACGCAGACAGCAGACCGGTCGTGCCATTCCACTGGTACCTGGTCCAACCGATGGTCTGCCACGGCCTCGGCCACGTCCACGAGATCGGTTTTGAGCAGTGGCAGAACGACCTCCGTCTCGGGATCGCCGAAGCGGGCGTTAAACTCCAGCACGTAGGGTTTCCCCTTGACGATCATCAGCCCGGCATACAAGACACCGGCAAAGGGGCTGCCGGATTTCGACATGGCGTCCACCACAGGCTGCAAAACCTGTTGGAGCACGGCAGCACGCAAAGCCGGTGTGCCGAGCGGCGCCGGCGCGTAGGCCCCCATCCCGCCGGTGTTTGGCCCCGTATCCCCGTCTCCCACGCGTTTGTGGTCCTGCGCCGGCAGCATGGGCACGACGGTTTTCCCGTCTGTAAAGGCCATGATCGTCAGCTCTTCCCCGTCCAAAAACTCTTCGATCACGACGCGGCTGCCGGACTGGCCGAAGGTCTTCTTCTCCAGCATGTCGCTGAGGGCCTGACGGGCCTGCTCCAGCGTTTCGGCCACGACGACCCCCTTGCCCTGCGCCAATCCATCCGCCTTGACGACGATCGGCGCCTGCTGGCGCTCGAGATATTCCAGCGCCGGCTGTAATGACGTGAAGCTCTGCGACGCGGCCGTCGGGATGTGGTGCCGGACCATCAATTCCTTGGAAAATGTTTTGCTCGACTCAAGTTGAGCCGCGGCTCGCGTCGGCCCGAATATTTTCAGCTTGGCCTTCCTGAATTCGTCGGCAATGCCAGCCGCCAGCGGCGCCTCCGACCCGACGACGGTCAGGTCGATTTTCTCAGAGAGTGCGAAGGCTTTGAGGCCGGCAATGTCATCCGCCTGAATGGCCACGCAGGCCGCCAATTGCTCGATGCCCGCATTGCCCGGCGCGCAATAGAGCTTCGTCACGCGCGGGCTCTGTGCAATCTTCCAGACCAGCGCGTGCTCACGCCCGCCGCTACCGACCACCAAAATTTTCATCGTGGATTCACCGAAGACGGAGTGAGGAAACAGAAGGAAGAGAAGACCATGCTCCGTTAGTGCCTGAAGTGCCGCATGCCGGTCAGAATCATCGCCAGACCATGCTCGTCGGCAGCCTTTACGATCTCTTGATCGCGAATCGAACCGCCCGGCTGAATGACTGCCGTAATCCCTGCCTGGGCCGCGGCATCGAGTCCGTCCCGGAACGGAAAGAACGCATCGGATGCCATCACGCAGCCCTTCACAGGTAACACGGCTTTCATCCCAGCCAGTTTTACCGAATCCACGCGGCTCATTTGCCCCGCACCGATACCGACCGTCTGCCCCGGCCTGGCGTAGATGATTGCGTTCGACTTCACGTGCTTGCAGACTTTCCACGCAAAGGCGCAGGTCGCATACTCCTCGGCGGTCGGTTTACGCTGCGTCGGCACTTGCAGCGCCTTCAGGTCAGCCAGTGCGCCCAGATCGCGGTCCTGCACGATCAACCCACCGACGAGTTTCTTCAGATCGATCCCTTCGGGTTTTGCTTTGCTGAGCGGACCGATATCCAGCAGGCGAAGATCCTTTTTCCGTTTCAGTTCGGCGAGCGCATCCTCCGCATACCCCGGCGCAATGACGACCTCGACAAATGTAGATGTGATTTCCTTGGCCGCCGCCAGATCCACCGGTTTATTGAAGGCGATCACGCCGCCAAACGCGGACACCGGGTCCGTTTCACGCGCTTTCACATAGGCCTCGACAGGCGTGGTGCCTAACGCGACGCCGCAGGGATTGTTATGCTTGATGATGACCACGGCGGTCTCATCGTATTCCTTGACCAACTCGAGCGCCGAATTGGCATCCAGGAAGTTGTTGTATGACATCGCCTTCCCGTGCAAGGTCTTGGCCCGGGAGACCGACGACTCCTTGGCATTCAGTTCACGATAGAAGGCGCCCTGTTGATGCGGATTCTCTCCGTAGCGAAGAGTCGCAACACGCTCGAACTGCAAGGAGAGAATGGCGGGAAACTTTCCGTCGCTCCCCTGCACCTGCTTTTCAAGATAACCGGCAATCAGGCTGTCGTACCGGGCCGTATGCTGAAACACTTTCATGGCCAGTTCGCGCCGCAGCGCATGCTCCACCGAGCCGGCCTTCAACGCTTCCAGGACCCGCGCATAGTCGTTTGGATCCACGACCACCACGACATCGTCGTGATTCTTCGCAGCAGACCGCAGCATGGACGGACCGCCGATATCGATGTTCTCGATCGCGTCTTCAAACGGACAATCCGGCTTGGAGATCGTCGCCTCGAAGGGATAGAGATTCACGACGACGACATCAATAGGGCCGATGCCGTGCTGCTGCATCTGCGAGACATGCGCGGGCACAGAACGGCGGCCGAGCAGGCCGCCGTGGATTTTAGGATGCAACGTTTTGACCCGGCCATCGAGAATCTCCGGCGAACCGGTATAGGCGGCCACGTCGGTCACCGCCACGCCGGCATCCCGCAATGCCTTGGCCGTGCCACCGGTTGAGAGAATCTCGGCGCCCAAGGCCACCAGCCCCTTGGCCATCTCGACCACGCCGGCTTTGTCGGAGACGCTGACTAGTGCGCGCTTGATGCCAGCCATACAATCCTCTTATGGCCTCTTGTGGATAACTCAGGCGAGAAAACCGCGCGCAGAATAACAGATGGCCCCGTGAAGTTCAACCGGCTCATTCTCCTCATTGACTTCACTCGCTCTGCCTACTACAATTTTGCAGTCGAGGTTCCATACATTGCCTTCCCAATTCGTTCATTTGCATCTCCATACGCAGTACAGCCTGCTTGACGGCGCCAATCAGATTGATCCGTTAGTAAAACAAATCAAATCCTTCGGCCAGCCGGCCGTGGCCATGACCGACCACGGCAACATGTTCGGCGCGGTGGAGTTTTACCGGAAAGCCAAGGACGCCGGGGTCAAACCGATCATCGGCTGCGAAGCCTACATGGCCCCCGGCAGCCGGTTTACCAAAGACAGCGCCCTGGCGCACAACGATTACTACCATCTGATTCTGCTCGCAGCCAATCTCAAGGGCTATCAAAATCTGATCAAATTGGTCAGTAAGGCATACCTTGAAGGATTCTATTATAAACCACGGATGGATAAAGAATTATTACAACAACATCATGAGGGTTTAATCGCGCTCTCAGGCTGCCTGAGCGGCGAAGTTGCCTACCTGATTGGACAGCACGATCTGGAGGGGGCCACACAGGCTGCCGGTGAATATCGCGAGATTTTCGGGAAGGACAATTATTATCTCGAACTGCAAGCCAACGGGCTGGAACATCAACGTGTCGCCAACGCCGGCCTGCTCGATATCCATAAGAAGCTCGGCATCCCGCTGGCCGGTACCAACGACTGCCATTATCTCAAGAAGGAAGACGCCCGCCCCCACGACCTCATGCTCTGCCTTCAGACCGGCAAGACAATCAGCGAACCGAACCGGATGAAATTCGATACCGACCAGCTCTACGTCAAGTCGACGGACGAGATCGCCGCCGAGTTCAAGGAGCTGCCACAAGCCGTCTCGAATACGGTCAAGATTGCCGACGCCTGCAATCTGGAACTGGTGCTCAACCAAACGCACCTGCCCCAGTACAAGGTCCCGGGCGGGTTCACGCGGGAAACCTACTTGGAGCACCTGGCCAAGGAAGGATTGGCTGCGCGCTTGAAAGAGCGGCCGAGTTCGATCCCGGCCATGGCCTATGACATCCGGCTCAAGGAAGAGTTGACCATCATTTGCTCGATGGGATTCGCCGGCTACTTCCTGATCGTCTGGGACATCATCCGCTTTGCCCGCTCGCGCGGGATTCCGGTCGGACCGGGCCGCGGTTCGGCTGCCGGCAGCCTGGTCGCCTATGCGCTGCGTATCACGGATCTCGATCCGCTCGTCTACACCCTGCTCTTCGAACGGTTTCTGAACCCGGAACGCGTGTCGCTCCCCGATATCGACATGGACTTCTGCATGGACCGTCGCAGCGAAGTCATCAACTATGTCGTCGAGAAATACGGCTCGGACCACGTCGCCCAGATCATCACGTTCGGCACACTCGGCGCCAAGGCGGCGATCCGCGACATCGGCCGGGTGCTGGAGATTCCCTATGCCGAAGTGGACCGCGTGGCCAAGCTGGTGCCGAACCAGCTCAACAT
>Ga0247727_10004325_pt1 | contig 30211 bp, 21 predicted proteins | sample WisWelCaveWW1625_FD_202498 | JGI IMG/M metagenome (GOLD analysis project Ga0247727, IMG submission 202498) | Biofilm microbial communities from Wishing Well Cave, Virginia, United States - WW16-25 | ecosystem: Environmental > Aquatic > Deep subsurface > Groundwater > Cave microbial mat | place...
AAGCGCCTCCTCGATGCGGCCGGTGCGCAGCAACAGCGCTGCCAGCGATGTGTACGCCTCGTGACGTGCCGGAGCGGCCGTGATGGCGGACCGGATCTCCGTCTCAGCGCCGGCCGTGTCGCCTGTCAACGCCATCAGCCGGCTTCTCAGGAATCGCGCTTCGTAGCAGGTCGGCCGTTGGGCGACCACCTTGTCGAGGGACGCGCGCGCTGCGTCCATCGCGCCGGTCGCGATCTGCACCCGCGCCCGCCCGAGCGACGCGCGCCACGCTTCGATCGAAGCCAGCTCATCGCACACCCGGAGCGCATCCTCGAACCGCTGACGGGCGACGAAGACTTCGATGAGCCCGGACCGCGCATCAGGAACGCGCGCCTTCACGTCCGCGCGAATTGCCGCCTCGAAGTCGGTGATCGCGTCGTCCGGCCGCCCCAGCTCGAACCGGATGTAGCCGCGGAGCGCGAGCGCCGCCGCGTCACTCTCTGCGCTCAGGCCGGTCGTGACAATCTCGTCCGCCTCGGCCGGCCGGCCGCGAAGCAGGTGCGACTTCGCGCTGATGAACCAGAACGGAGCATAGCCCGGGAAGAGACTCGCGCCCGCGGCACACTCCCCTTCGCATGATTCAAACTTGCCCGATTGCAGCAGGGACAGGGTGAGCAGCTGCCGGGCGTGCAGAAAGAGCGGCCGTTTTTCAATGGCGTCGCGCGCGGAGCGCTCGGCGGCGTCGTACTGCCGCATCGCAAACCGGCACCGCGCAACGAGGCACGCGACTTCGTCGGCCAGGCGGGCGTCGTTGACGATGGAGGCACAGAGCCGAAGAGCCTCCTCCTGCTCGCCCCGAACGTGAGCCAGGGCGGCCCGCGCAAACACCGCGTACTCGCCGCTGCCCCGTCCCGCCGCGTACAGCTCCAAGTCTTCCGCCACCCGCGCACGCAGCGCCGCCGCCGGCGGGAGCGGATCTCCCGCGATGTCAAACTGTTCCTGCATCCGGCCGAGGCTGAGCAGGCCGCGGTCAAGACGCGCGTCCAAGTAGGCCGGGTTGCGCCGCAGAGCCTCGGCGAAATGAACGTCGGCCGAATCAACGCGGTCGAACAGCATCGCCTGGCAGCGGCCCAGGTAGTGCTCGGGCTCGGCGAAGGTCGGATCCTCCGCCGATGCCCTCGCGAGCACGGGGACGGCCAGGTCCAGGAGCTTGAGCACGTCGGGCGCCTTCGTCCCGCGCCGGTACAGCAGCAGCCGCGCGTCGTCGTGAAGGCGCTTGCCCTGCTCGAACGTCGTGCTCGCCACCGCCCGGCGGCCGAGCTGGGACTTCGCGGTGAGCGCGACCCATGCAAACGCCGCCACCACGATTGCCAGCAGCGTGAGCGACGTCGACGGGACCGGATGGCGGCGGACGACGCGCCACGCGCGCTCGACGGTCGACACGGGGTGCGCGACGATCCCCTCGCCGTGCAGGAAGTGATCGAGGTCGTCTGCCATCGCGCTGGCGCTCGCGTAGCGGCGCCCCGGGTCGCGCTCCATCGACTTGAGAATGATCGTCTCGACGTCGCGGTTGATCTCGGGGCGGAGGCGGCGCGGGGCCGTCGCGTCTCGGGTCAAGACCTTTGCCATGATCTCGGCGGCCGTCTTGCCATCGTAGGGCGGACGACCGACGGCGAGCGCGTAGAGCGTCGCCCCGAGGCTGTAGATGTCGCTCCGCGGCCCGGTGGGATCGCCGGCCGCCTGCTCCGGCGGCATATACGCCGGCGTCCCCACGACCATTCCCTCGACGGAGAGCGACGAGCGCGCGCGCTGCATCTTCGCGAGGCCGAAGTCGAGCACGATCACGCGCCCCCCGGGCTCGATCATGAGATTGTCGGGCTTGAGGTCGCGGTGCGTCACGCCGGCGTCGTGCGCGGCCTGGACGGTGCGCGCCGCGTCGCGGACGATCTCGAGCGCCCGTCGAAGCGGCAGCGTGCCGGGCTCCGGGGGCCGGCCTTCGATCAGCCCCATCGCGATGCAAGGGCGCCCGTCGTGCTCGAGGACCTCGTGCACCGGCGCGATGTTCGGGTGCGCGAGCTTCGCCGCGATGCGCGCCTCGCGCAGGAATCGCGCGCGCTCGTCATCCCCGTCGAGCTTCGTCATCTTCAGCGCGACGGCCCGTCCGAGCGACGCGTCCCACGCCTTCCAGACGACGCCCATGCCGCCGCGGCCGAGGATGTACAGCAGGAGGTACCGGCCGATGCGCTCATGCGGTCGGCCGCCGAGCGACTCCTGCTCCAGGAGCAGCGTCGCGAGCTGCTCGTCGGTGAGCCGGCCGCGTTCCGCCAGCATCTGCCCGATCGGCAGACGGCGCCGAGCGCCCTCCGCGGCGGCCGCCTCCGCCTCGGCCTCCGCGAGCCCGCGGGCGACCGCCAGTTCCCCCAGCCGGAGTCCGCCCGCCTGGCCGCATCGGCGCCAGAGTTCGCGCGCCTTCATTCCTCGAAAATCTCCTTCAGCTCGCGGAAGAGATCCTCCTCGCTGGCCACCGTGTGGGCCACGCGTTCGCGGAGAATCTGCCGCAGGAGCAGCCGCGCATACGTGAGGCGCGACTTCACCTCGCCCGGCGTCATCGCGAGCGTCCGGGCCACCTCTCCATACGACGGTTCCTCCGAACCGGGCGCGGGAAGTTCGTACGCCTCGAAAACCCGGAAGACCGCCTCCCGGCCCTCCCGCGACAGCCGGACGCGAAGCTCCTCGACGGCGCTCCTCACGAGCTCGGCCGCCCATGCCCGGTCGAGAAGCTCGTCGGGCGTCGCGTGCTCGTCGACCGGCTCGATCTCCAGCGGGAGCAGCATCGCGCCGCCGCCGCGCTTGACGCGGCCCGCCGACTTCTCGACGTCGAGCAGGAAGTGCTTGAGCGCGCCCTTCAGGTAGGCGCGGAACCGTCCGCGGCCTGGATCGTAGCTCTCGAGCAGGGAGCCGTCGGCCAGGCGCGCGAGGAACTCCTGCGTGAGGTCCTTCGAGTCCTCGTTCGATCGCGACCAGGCGCGGCGAATGTAGATGTAGACCGGCCGCCAGTAGGCGGCGATCAGGGCGTCGAGGCGGGCGCGCGCATCGGGTGCCGAGCGGTCGCGCGCCGCGCAAACAAGCGACCAGTGCGTCGTCGGGAAGCCACCCGCGCCGGCGCGCAGCGCGGTGTCGGCGTCAGTCACGCAGAGAGTCTACCGCTCCCACTCTCCCACTCTCTAACTCTCTAACTCTCTCACACCCTCGGCGGCGCCATCTTCATGTGCGCCCAGTCTTCGCGCGCGGGACCGTAGATGCCGGGCGGCTTGATCCCGGCCTGCCTCATGAGGACCGACATCTGCCCGCGGTGGTGCGTCTGGTGTGCCATCAGCGCCGCCAGCACCATGCCGCGCTTCCAGGTCTCCCCGTACATCGGAACGTCGGTCTCGAGCGTCGCATTGCTCCAGCCTGCGCGAAGGCTGACCGTGAAGCTCGCACAGGCGGCGCGGTAGGCGTCGGCGATCGCCTTCGCGGAGAGCGGCGGATCGACGTCGTGCGCGGGACCGGAGACCTTCAGCCCGGCCTGGGTCAGCATCTCGGGGAGGGTTTGCACGATGTGCCATGCGACTCGCCCGAGCGTCCGGTCCGCCGGCGCGACGATCTGCTTCAGGGATGCGTCCGTCAGCGCATCGAGGTACTTGAGCGTCCCGGCCTGCTCGAACTCCCAGTCTTTCAGGAACTCATCGATCGAGTGGTACACGATTCCTCCTCACGCCTTCGCCGCCGCGAGAATCTCCTCGTCCGTCAACAGCCGCGTCGCCTGCTTGGCCTTCTCGAAGATCCGGTTGACGACCTCGTCCTTCGCCGTCATCCCGCGCTTCTCGAGCCAGAAGACGATGTTCGACTTTCCGCTCATGGGACCGATCGTGATCACCTGCTCGCGCCCGAAGTCGCCCGCCGGCACGCCGGAGTAGACGCGGTCGGCGAGCCAGCGGTCGTTGCGCTTGAGCGCCTTGATCACGGCGGCGGCGTGGACGCCGGTCGCCGTCTCGAACGCGTCCTTCCCGACGACCGGGTAGCCGTGCGGGATGGGCACCTTCGTCGCCGTGGAGGTGAGCGTGCAGTACTCGTAGAGCTTCGTCAGGTCGTTCGTGATCCAGCCCATCAGCTTCAGGTTCACCAGCAGCTGGTCCATCGGGGCGTTGCCGACGCGTTCGCCGATGCCGAGCGCCGTGCCGTGGACCCGGTTCGCCCCCGCCGCCAGCGCCGCGATCGCGTTCCAGACCGACAGGCCGCGGTCGTGGTGGCCGTGGAAGTCGACCTTGATGTGATCGAGCTTCTCGTCCGTGAGCACCTTCTTGATGTAGCGGATCAACGCGAAGGCGCCGAACGGCGTGGCGTGGCCGCACGTGTCGCACAGGCAGATCCGTTTCGCGCCGCACTCGATCGCCGTGAGATAGAGCCGCTTCACGTCGTCGGGATGGGCGCGCGTCGTGTCCTCGGTGACGAACATCACCTCGATGTTGTTCTTCCGGGCGAAGGTGATCGATTTCCGCGTGTGTTCGAGGAGCGTGTCGAGGGTCCAGTTCTCCGCGTACTGGCGGATCGGGCTCGATCCGATGAAGAGGCAAGCCTCGATCGGCCTTCCCGTCGCCTGGATGATCTCGGCAATGGGCTTGACGTCGGCTTCGAGCGTCCGCGCGGCGCAGTTCGCGGCGATCTTCATCTTCTCCTGCTGCATCGCCTTCGCAAGCGCCAGCGTGTCCTCGCGCACGACGCCGCCCGCGCCGGGCAGGCCGATGTCGGCGGTGTCGAGCCCCATCGCGTCCATGAGCTTGAGAATGCGAACCTTCTCGTCGATGGTGGGCGTGGTGACCGACGGGGACTGGAGGCCGTCGCGCAGCGTCTCGTCGTCGAATTCGATCGTGTGCGGGGGCTTCTTCCAGCCGTCGGGAAGGACGGTGTTCCAGTCGTAGATCAGCTCTCGTTCGCTCATGAGCCAATCCTATGCGCCGTCGGTCGTCATTTCTACTTTGGCAGCATCGCGCTCGCCGCCGGCACGACGTCTCCGAGCAGCAGCGCCGCGTCGTCCGCGAGGCTCTGCGCGTCGTCCCCGGCCGCCAGGGCCTGCGCCGCCTTGACGGAGGCTTCGATGAACTTCGCCTGCGCCTGGCGCGGCACGAACTTCGCCGCCGCGAAAAGAGCGTCGCGAAACAGGCGCCGTGAAGCGTCGTCGCGGTCTCGAACCGCCTTGTCGAGCGCCTTCACCGCGGCGCGGATCGCCTCCGTCAGGTCCGGCAGCTTCCCGGGCGCGAGACCCGCCGACGCCCTCGCGAACGTGAACTTCTCGGCCAGGTCGGTCGACGCACCGATCACGGACCTCAGCGTCTCGGGCTTCTTCGAGTTCGCCAGCACGCGTCCCAGGCCCTCGATGAACTCGTGCACGTCCTCGTGGATCTTCGCCAGGTGCTGGACGGTCCGCTCGCCGTCGGGAACGAGCAGGTTGTCGATGCGGTCGGTCCCCCGCAGCCCCTCGTCCATCGCGCGCATCCACGCCGCCGCTCTCGCGTCCCAGTCGGCCTCTTTCGGCGGAGCGCCTCCGGCGAAGCGCGCCTTCGCGTGCTGGCGAAACGCCGCCTCCGCTTCGCGCCACGCCGCCTCCAGCAGGTCGAAGCGCCGCGCGAAGTCCCGCCGGCGTTCGGTGACCGCCTTCTCGAGATCGTCCGCGGTTCCCAGCGTGAACGCGCCCGTGGTGCGGTACTCCCGCAGCCTGGGCCCCAGCTTCTTGCGGACATCCGCCTGCTGGCCGCCCGGGCCGAAGACGACTTCCGTGCCGTACGCCCCCGGCAGGTTCTGCTGCGGGAAGACTTCGAAGGAGATTTCGTAGGCGCCGGAGACGACCTGCGTGAGCAGCGTCGTTCCCAGCGGCCGCCCCGGCTTTGCCTGGCCGTACCACAGCGTCACGGCCAGGGTCGAACCGTCGGGGAGGTTCGTCCTGCCGAAGACGATCACCGCCGGCTTGTGCGTGGCGTTACCCGACGCGCCTTTGCCGTCGGCTGAGATCGTGTACGGATCCTGCGCGCCGATCACCAGCACCGAAACCAGCACGGCCAGCAGCTTCCCCACCTCGGCAGTCTACCCGGTTTTTCTTCCCCGTCCTCTCTCCCTCTTTCCCTCTCTCTCTTTCCCTCTCTCTCTTTCCCTCTCTCTTTCCCCCTTTCCCTCCCTTCCCTTCTCGGTCACAATCCCCCCGCGATGGCTGCGCCTCTCCCACCGATGCCTCCGGCTCCGGCCGCCGCGCCCGGGCCCCGCAAGCCGACGCCGCAGGAGTTCGAAGAGAAAATCAGCCTTGCCCGCAACGTCATCGGCTCGCTCGAGCGCGCCCTCAAGACGCGCCGCCTGTACCAGCCCGACCACCCGCTCTACCAGGAGTCCACCGCCGACCTCCTGTCGCGCTTCGACGCGTTCTTCGAAAAGTACGCCTACCTCCGATTCGACGTGACCACGGCCGAGCTGAAGATGGAAGGCCGCGGTATCATGGTCTGCGAGCCGCGCGAACCCGAGGTTCCGTTTCGGCTGTACAAGGACGGCATCCGCGAACTCAAGTTCCAGAAAGGTCTTACCGAGCGGGAGCTCCTCGACTTCCTCGGCGTCCTCGAGCTCGACTCCAAGCGGCTGCAGGAAATGGACGAAGACATGGTGTCGCTTGCCTGGACCAAGGGCTTCTCCACGATCCAGCACACCGCCATCGATGAGTTCGAGGGCGTCAGCGACGAGCGCTGGCCCGGCCTCGACGCAGGGCTCGTCGGCGTCGCCAAGGAGATCGCCGAGGGCGTCAAGGAGACAATCCGGACCATGACGCTGCGCGTGCCGCCCGTCAAGGCGGTGCCGATCGCCCTCAGCGGCGCGGCCGGACCGGATACCAAGGTGCTGCGCCGCCTCCGGCCGCCCGCCGCCCCCGCGCCCGAGGTTGACGAGGCGGACATCGACGTCTTCTTCCAGGCGTGGACCGGCGAGGTCGCCAAGAGCGTGAAGGAGGAGATCGAGACCGAGGGGCTCTCCGGCGCCGTAGAACGCGCCTTCGCCCTCATGGTCAGGATCGTCCACGATTCGAAATCGATCAAGGGCGACGACATCGGCCCGTTCCTGCGCGGCCTCGTGAGCTTCTACAGTGCGCGCGGCGACCTCGGCGGCATCGGACACCTGGTCTCCCGCGCGCAGGCCAGCAACATCTTCGACAAGGTCGAAGGCGGCGCCGCGGTCAAGAAACAGGTGATCGAGGACGCGATCGCGCCCGGCGTCCGCAAGTACCTCGGGCCCTATGTCAACGGCCTCCAGGAGGAGAACGACGGGATCAAGCGGTACTTCGACCTCGCCGGTGCCGCCCTCGTGCCCGACGCCTGCGAGGCATACGGCAAGTCGGCCAGCGATCGCGCCCGCACGACGCTCAAGGACTTTCTTCTCAGGTACGGGCGCGGCAATACGACCGGCTGGAACGACCTGCTCGCCGCCGCCGAGCGCTACGCCGCGGAGGTCTTCGAGATCCTCAAGGCCGTCAAGCCGGTAAACGTCCAGATCGACATCGACGCCATCCTTCGCCGGCCTGAAATCGGGATCCGCACGACGTGCATCTCCGCGATCGTCGCCATCGACACCTGGCCCAGGACCCGGCTCCTCCAGCGCGTGCTGGCCGACGCGAACGAGTCGATCCGGGGCCACGCGCTGCGGGCGATCGCCGACGCGCGCGACCCGGGCCTCCGGCCGCTCATGCAGATCTGGATCGAGGACCAGGCGTTCCTCAACCGCAGCGCGGACGAGAAGCTCGCCGGGTTCAAGGCCCTGGCGCGATCCGGCGGCGCGCCGCTCTTCCTCTATCTCCGCCAGTGGGCGGAGCCCAAGGCGCTCAGCCCCAAGGGCGCCGACAGCCGGCGCGCCGCGGTCTTCGCCATCAAGGAGCTCGGCACGCCCGAGGCGCTGGAGCGCCTTCGGTACTACCACGCCAACGGCGACGACCAGCTCCAGGGCTTCGCCGCGGACGCGTTGAACTTGAGATAGCCATGGCCGATACGGTCCAGCAGCAGCACGCGCTCTACAACCAGTTCTTGTTCAACCTGGCCGCCGCCGTGCAGCAGGCAACGCTGTACGAGTCCGACAACAAGATCATGCTCGACCCGATCAACCGGCTCGACAAGCTCCTGCGCCAGATCCTGCAGGTCACCCCCTCGTTCACCTTCCAGGGCGCCGACGAGAACATCTACGTCAACGGCCAGCGCCTCCGCTGCGATGGCCCCACGTTCACGCGCCACCAGATCTTTCTCAAGGTGCTCGCGAACCGCAAGTCGTCCGGGCTCACGCTCACCACGGCGCTCGAGACGAAGCAGTGGAAGACCCTGTTGACGGCCATCGCCCGCGTCGACAAGAGCAGCTCGTCGCCGTTCGAGGACATGATGGCGACGATCTCCGCCGGCGGGATGAACGAGATCCTCGAGGTTCTGCCGACGAGCGCGCAGGCGGCCCTCGCCGCCGCCAAGCGGGTGCAGTCCGACAAACGGCTTTACTCGATCCGCGCCTACGTGAAGTCGATGCACCTCCTGCGCGAGTTCATCAAGAACCTGGACCATCCGCTCCGCCGCGGCTACTTCCACGTCAAGCTCCTCCGCGCCGTGCAGGAGCTCGTCACCGCCTGCGAGCAGGACGGCTGGAAGTACTTCGGCATCGTCAATTCGAAGGACTACCACGCGTACCTCTACAACCACTCGGCCAACGTCGCCGTCCTGTCGCTGATCATCGGCGTGAAGCTCGGCCTGCGCCGCGACAAGCTCGCGGAGCTCGCCATGGCCGCGATGATGCACGACGTCGGGAAGGCGCTCCTGCCGCGCGACCTGATGGAGAAGCGCGGCGTCTTCACCGACGAGGAGAAAAAGGTCCTCGCCACCGCGCCCGAGCTCGGAATCCGCTCCCTGCTTGCGCAGCGGCTCTACAACGAATCGGTCCTGAAGCGCCTCGTCGTCATCGGGGAACACGGCGAGGCGATGGGGGAGCGCACCGACCACCATCCCTACAGCCGCATCGTCGCCATCGCCGAGACGTTCGACGCGCTCACCACCGACCGGCCGCACCGCGCGGCGTTCCTGCCCGACGCCGCGGTGAAGATGCTGATGAAGCTCGCCGAAACCCGGCTCGACCGCGGCCTGGTCACGCTCTTCATCCAGACGGTCGGCTTCTATCCATGCGGAACGCTGCTGGAGCTCTCCGACGGCTCCCTCGCCGTCTCGTTCCACCCCAATCCAGACCGCAAGCTCTGGCGCACGCCGATCGTCCGCATCGTCCGCGACAGGAACAAGGGCGACGTCCGCCAACCGCCGGTGGTCGATCTTTCCACCGCGATGGACGGCGACAAGCCGCTGTCGATCGTCCAGGCCATCGAGCCGATGACGGCGGGCCTCAACGTGGCAGCATACCTGTACGAGGATCCGCCGAAGGCGTAAACAACCGTCTCTGCCTTCTGCCCCTTCCCTCCTCTTCCCTCAGTTGCTCGTTGCCTTTTGCTTTTTGCACTCTCTTCTCTTCTTTGGTCTTTCCTCTTCGATCTATGATCTCCTCCTCATGCACATCGTCTCCATCGGCGGCGGCCCGGCCGGGCTCTACTTCGGCATCCTCATGAAGAAGGCCGATCCGCGCCACGACATCACCGTCCTCGAACGCAACAAGGCCGACGACACCTTCGGCTTCGGCGTGGTCTTCAGCGACGCCACCCTCGACAACATCGCCGACGCCGACCGCGACACCTACGACGAGATCACGCGCAGCTTCGCCCACTGGGACGACATCGACATCTTCTACCGCGGCACCAAGACGACCTCGACCGGCCACGGCTTCAGCGGCCTCTCCCGCCAGCGCCTCCTCGACATCCTCCAGCGCCGCGCGGCGTCGCTGGGAGTGAAGATCGAGTACCAGAGGGACGTCACCGACCTCGCGCCCCACCTCGACGCCGACCTTGTCCTCGCCGCGGACGGCGTGAACTCGTTCATCCGCGCGAAGTACGCGGACGCGTTCAAGCCCGCCGTCGACTTCCGCCCCAACAAGTTCGTCTGGCTCGGCACCACCTTCCCCTACCCCGCCTTCACGTTCTATTTCAAGGAAGACTCCAACGGTCTCTGGCGCGTCCACGCCTACCGCTACGCGGAGAACCAGTCGACCTTCATCCTGGAGACGACCGAGGCGTGCCTGCGAAAGGCGGGGCTTGAGAAGGCGACCGAGGACGACACGGTCGCCTTCACCGAGAAGCTCTTTGCCGAGGAGCTCAAGGGCCACCGGATCCTCAAGAACCGCTCGTTGTGGCGCAGCTTCCCGATCGTGAAATGCGGAAAATGGCACCACCGGAACATCGTCCTCGTCGGCGACGCCGCCCACACCGCCCACTTCTCGATCGGCTCGGGCACGAAGCTCGCGATGGAGGACGGCATCGTGCTGCGCGACGCGCTCGCGGAGCACCCGCGCGTGCCCGATGCGCTCGCCGCCTACGACGCGAAGCGCCGCCCGGTCGTCGACTCGACCCAGCGTGCCGCCGCAACGAGCCTCCGCTGGTTCGAAGAGACCGAGCGGTACATGAAGCTGGAGCCGGTCCAGTTCTCGTTCAGCCTGCTGACGCGGTCGCTCCGCGTGACGCACGAGAACCTGCGGGTCCGCGATCCGAAGTTCGTCGCGACCGTGAATGACTGGTTTGCGCGCTCGGGCGCCTCAACGCCTCAACGCCTCAACGCCTCCACCGTCCCACCCATGTTCCAACCGCTGACCCTGCGCGGCCTCACGCTTTCCAACCGCGTCGTCGTCAGCCCCATGTGCCAGTACTCCGCGGAGGACGGAACGCCCAACGACTGGCACCTCGTCCATCTCGGCAGCCGCGCGGTCGGCGGCGCCGCGCTCGTCATCACCGAGATGACCGACGTCATGCGCGACGGCCGCATCTCGCCGGGCTGCGCCGGGATGTACAAGGGCGAGCACGTGACGGCGTGGAAGCGCATCGTCGACTTCGTCCATGCGCGCACGCCGGCGAAGATCGGCATCCAGCTCGCGCACGCCGGCCGCAAGGGCGCGACCTGCATCCCCTGGCAGGGCGGCTACGATGCGCCGCTGACCACGGGCGCGTGGCCCATCCTCTCCGCGTCGCCGATTCCCTTCACGCCGAACAACCAGGTGCCGCGCGAGATGACGCGCGCCGACATGGACACGGTGCGCGACTGCTTCGCACGCGCGACCGGCATGGCCGCCGACGCGGGCTTCGACTGGGTCGAGCTTCACATGGCCCACGGCTACCTGCTCTCGTGTTTCATCAGCCCCCTCGCCAACGCGCGCAAGGACGAATACGGCGGAAGCCTCGCCAATCGCCTGCGCTTCCCGCTCGAGGTGCTCGACGCCGTCCGCGCCGCGTGGCCCAGGGAGCGCCCGATGTCGGTCCGCATCTCGGCAACCGACTGGGCCCCGGGCGGCACGACGCCGGCGGACTCGGTCGAGATCGCGCGGGCTCTTCACTCGCACGGCGCCGACATCATCGACGTCTCGGCCGGCGGCGTGGTCCACGACGATCAGCCCGAATACGGCCGGTTGTTCCAGACGCCGCTCGCGGAGCGGATCCGGATCGAAGGCGGCGTGCCGACGATGACGGTCGGCGCGATTTCGTCGTACTCCGACATCAACAGCATCCTCGCGGCGGGCCGCGCGGACTTGTGCGTGCTGGCGCGGACGCATCTCTACGATCCGTACTTCACGAATCACGCGGCCGTCGAGCAGGACGTGCCGCCGGATTGGGTCAACCCCTACAAGGCGCTCGATCGTTTCAAGCCGAGATTCAAATGACCGACATCCGCTCAGCCGTGCTCGCGTCGCGCGACGGAATGACCTCGACCGTCCAGGCGTACCTGGCCGAGAAGCGGGATCCGAACTTCACCGATCACACCGGCATCCGGCTCCTGCACATCGCGGCGCAGAATCGCCACGTGGAGATCGTCAGAGTGCTGGTCGTCGGCGGCGCCGACGTCAACGTGCTGAACCGCGATGGGCAGACGCCTCTCTTCCAAGCCGTCACCGAGCACTACTGCGGCCGCTACCCGGACCACCGGACGCGCAGCGTCGAGATCGTGCGCCTGCTGCTGGCCGCACGCGCCGATCCGCACCTCGGCGAACCGCCGCTCGCGGAAGCGGCCAAGCTCGGCAGCGAGAAGGCCGTGAAACTCCTTCTCGAGGCCGGCGCCAGCGTCAACCACCCGGACCCGCGCTATCAGAGCACCGCCCTGATCGCGGCGATCAACGGCGGACAAGAGGCGCTCGCCTCCATGCTCATTGCCGTGGGAGCCGACGTGAACCAGGGAGACCAGCGCGGCCAGACGCCGCTGAGCCGCGCCATCGAGGGGCCCGGCACGGTGAGCGGCGCGGCCGAGCGGAAGCGGATCTGCCTGGCGATTGCAAAATCGCTGATCGCGAAGGGCGCCGATCCGAACCGCGCCACGACGGACGGCCGCTCGCCTCTCATGGCGGCCGTCAACGAGAACTGGCCGGAGATGATCGCGCTGCTGCTGCGGGCCGGCGCCGACGCCCGCCACCAGGACCTCCAGGGCCGCGGCCTCGCGCGCCGGGCGCTCGATGGCGCCCTCCGCCTCAATCTTCCCGACGACGCGGCCGTCGACCTCGTCCGGACCATGGTCATCGCCGGCGCCGCCGACAAGCAGCCTGCCGCCGATTGGGCCCGCGAGCGCGGACGCGCGGCGCTCGCCGACGCGATCGCCCGGCTGTAGTTTCGCCGGGGAGATTTGGCTTGCCCGCGCGTCACCTCGGCGGATGGAATCGGTACTCGTGGAACGGGTCGCGTGCGAACGTCTCTGGCGCGAGTACGCCGACCGCCTGGTTCTCTACGCCGCCTCGATTCTCGGCGATCGCGGGGCCGGAGAGGACGTCGTCCAGACCTTCTTTGTACGTCTGCTCACCGCCCCGGGCATCATCGACTCCGAGGCCGGCTTCCTCTTTCGATCGGTCCGCAACGAGGCCCTCGACGCGATGCGCTCGTCGCGCCGCGCCAGCCGCGCCCGCGAACACCTCTTCGACCTCCGCAGCGCCGATCCCCGGGACGAGGCGGAGCTCGCCGAGTTCCGATCGAACGTCGAGCACGAACTCGACGCGCTCCCGCCCGAGCAGCGCGAGGCCGTCGTCCTGAAGATCTGGGGAGAGCTCACCTTTCCCGAGATCGCCGCCATCCTCGGCGCGACCGAGAAGGCCGTCGAGCACCGCTACTACCGGGCGCTGGAGCTCCTGGAATCGAGGCTGAAATGAGATTCGAAGAACGGCTCAAGAAGCTCCGCCCGCGCCCCGCGGCGGAGTGGAACCCGCTCGCGCGGACGCGTCGCACCGGTCAAAAGGAGGCCATGATGTCGCTCGCCGCCGCCGGACTGATCGCCGCTCTCGTGCTCGCCCTCGCGCCGTCACGAAGCGAGTCGCCCTTCCCCGCGCAGGACAGGCCGCCGGCCGACCCGCTTCTCGATCCCGCGCCAATCACCGCCCCCATCGCCTCGTGGTACCGCCTCGACCGCCGCCAGGGCAGCGACTGGGTGCACGCCGGCTATGCTTCCGAGATGCTCATCCCCGTCGGGGGCAAGCCGTGGGCCTTCGACTACGCCTACGACCTCGCCTTCATCCTCCCGCGAGCCGATGAACAGCTCACCGGCGGCCGCTTCTCCATCACCGCACAGCTCGACAAGGCCTTCGAGGCCGTCACGCTCGACGGCTTCCTCGCGCTGCGCGAAGGCGGCGGACGGTCGCTCAAGATGAAGTCCCTCGACGAGACCCGTGAACTGGAGGTCTTCACCGGCGAGGGTCTCGTGCGCATCCGCAAGTCGATTGACGATCCCGCGACGCCGATCCCGTCGCTCATGCTCTACAGCGCCTTCCGCACGAGGAACCTCTACGACCAGTCCGTGCTCCGCTTCATCGACGTCTGGGGCGCGGACCGGCTCGTCTCGCTGTCCGCGGCCGTGTCAAAGCCCGCGAAGCGCACCGTCCTCGGCCACGAGGCGACGGTCATCGACGTCGAGCTCAAGACCATGTCGGCGCTCTTTCCCGAGCTGCCGGCCCTGACGAAATTCACGCTCGACCGCTTCGGCCGCATCATTCACGGCGAGACCGCCGACGGCACGCTGCGGCTCGTCCTCGTCGCCAGCGAGGAAGAGGCGACGAAAGGCGACGCGATGATGAAGGACTCGAACCGGCGCGACCCGTTCACGAAGGTCGGCCGTCCGACGGCGGCGACGCTCGAAGTCCAACTCCCCCCGGCGCCGCGTGTCACGAGCGTCGACGAATCGCTCGCCCGCGCCGAGGCGCTCTTGAAGGCGCTTCGCGAGGACATCCTTGCGCACCGCGACCCGGCGGCCGCCGATCACTACGCCAACCTCGTCGCCGTTTACCGGGAGTTGTGGACGCGCGCGCAGGGCACACAGCGATCGACGCTCGACTGGATCCGCCTCGACGCCGAAGCCGTCTACGGCGGCGTCAAGCGAGTCGTCGCGCGCGCCCACGCGCTTCACGACACCATCAACGACTTCGTGAACGCGTTGATGATCCCGGAGGCGGCCGCGAAGATGGAGACGCTCAAGTCGATCGAGGACCTTCCCGCGCTGTGGCGGCAGGAGGAGCGCACGGAGATCACGAAGTTGATCGCGTCGGCTTCCGAGTCGCTCGACCGCGGCCGCGCGATGGTGGAACTGGCGGCGAAGAAACTCGTGGTCACCGGGATGGTGGTGGCCGAGCCGGCGAAGACCTACGCGGTGATCAACGGGAAAAACGTCCGCGTGGGCGACAGGATCGATGGCGTGAAGGTGGAGGCGATCAACCGGAACTTCGTGACGGTGTCGCTGCGAGGCGTGACGCGCGACCTGACCCTCGCCAAGTAGATTTGCAATTTGCGAAACCAGTCGATCAGCCCTCAAGTAATGGGGGCATGAGAACGATCGCGCTGGTCGCCTTGATGTGCCTGACCGCCTGCGGTTCCAGGCGTGGCTCTAACGGCAGTGGAACTCCTGCCGACCCCTATCCGCCGATGCCTGTCTGGGATCCCGCCCTCTACCCGATGCCCATGGCCGGCAACAACGTGCGTCGCACCAGCCAGTCGCCCTTCAACGGCCCTGCCTCGGTATCGTCCGTCTGGACTTACTCCGCGCCTGGCGCGTACGTCCTTAATATCCAGGCCGTCGTGACGGCGAATGGTCTCTACTTCGCCGGCTGGGGGCTGCCGCGCCGCAACTCCCCAGCGACGCCCGACACGTGGGACAAGTCCGATGGCCGATTCTACGGGGTGTCGCTCGCAGGCACCGACCTGTGGCCGTCGTTCCATCCGCTCGTCCCCGCCGGGTATCTCGATCCGACGCGGCCGATGGTCTCGCGCGACAACTACTGGCTGCCCGGCACTGGTTACCACGTCACCTACTACAACGGCACAATCGAAGGCTCGCCCTGCGTCGACCCTGTCAACGGACGGCTCTACTTCGGCCGCGGTGACGGAAAACTCCACGCCATCGATCCCATCACCGGCACGGTCGCCTGGTCGTTCGCGACGTTCAACCCGTTCGACGCCGGCGAAGACACGGGCGGCGAGATCATCGGCGGACCCGTCGTCGGTCCCGGCGGCACCATCTACTTCGCAACCGCCGGACTGCCCCACCCTGGCTCCGCCTCCGATCCGGCCTACGAGACCAACGCTCTCTACGCCGTGAACTCCGCGGGCGGCCTCGTCTGGCGCTATCCGGCGGAGACCGCGCGGCTCGACAACTTCGTCGTCTGTCCGCCAGCGCTGTCGCCCGACGGCCGCACGCTTTACGTCGGCACCTTCGCCGGAGACGCGACGGTGCCGGGGAAGCTCCTCGCTATCGACCTCGCGCAGCCGGCAACGGCGACCGATGCGCAGCGCCTCAAGTGGTCGGTGACGCTGAAGAACACCTTGCGAGCCGCGCAGCCGAGCATCTGGGTCCGGCACATCGCCGTCGGCAGCGACGGGCGGATCTACGTCGGCGGCGGCGAGGCGCAATTCGGCGGCACCTCCACGATCGTGACGGCGTTCAATCCCGACGGATCCTTCGCGTGGAATCCGATCTACGTCGAGCCGCAAGGCTACCCGGCGCCGTCGCACTGGGTCGGCGGCTTCGCGATCCGCGAGACGGGGACGCCGGTGCTCTACGTGAGCACGACCCATATGCGAGAGTGGAACCAGACCGGAGGACAACTCATCGCGATGAGCCCGGCGACCGGCGCGATCCTCGGAACGTTCGATCCGTCGACGCTCGCAACTCCCGCGGTCGGCAGCCTCACCGGCCCATCGATCGGCGCCAACGGCACGATCTACGTCGGCGTCCGCGGCCTTCATCCGACATCGACGAGCGCCGCCGTCAACGGCCGCATGGTGGCGCTGACGTTCAACGGCTCTACGTTCACGCCGCTCTGGGACTATGCCGTGGACGGCCAGCTCGACTGGGTCACGCCGTCGATCGGCGCCGACGGCGGCCTCTACTTCGGATCGAGCGACGACCGGCTCAATGGCTCCATGATCAAGAACTTCCTCGACCCGTGGTTCGACATGACGGAGATTCCGCCCGACACGATCCCGAAGTTCTACGGAATCAAGTAGGGAGCCACGTGTTCGCGTCAGCTAAACGCATCGGCCGCTATCAGTAATCTCCGTAACGGCTCCACAGGCCGCGGGTCCAACCCGCGCCTGTCCTCCGAAGCTCCACAAGGATGAGCGAAGGAGGAAGTTGCTATAGTGTGAGCCGCTTCGGAGTGCCGCGATGGAAATGACCCCGCTGGAGATCGTCTACTGCGTCGCCTTCTTCCTGGGCTTCGGCTTCGCCATCGTCTCCGCGCTGCTCTCGGGCGTTTTCCACGTCGGCGCCGAGGGGGCCGGACACGTTGACGTCCCCGGCCACGTGGAGGTGGCGCACCACGACTTCGCGCAGGGGGACAACGTCGCGTTCTCGCCGGTCAGTCCCGTGACCGTCTCGATGTTCATCACGAGCTTCGGCGTCACGGGGTTCGCCCTCTCGAAATGGCTCCACCTCTCCGCCGCGCTGCACCTCCCGATCGCGATGCTCTCCGGCATCGTCGTGGCGGTGGGTGTCTTCGCCCTCTTCGCGAAGGTCCTCCGGGTGACGCAGTCGTCGAGCCTGCCGTCGACGGCCGACGCCGTCGGCATCGACGCCGAGCTGCTCCAGCACCTGCCGGCCGATGGCCTGTGCCAGATCGCCTATACCCAGCGCGAGTCGCGCCTCACGGCCACGGCGAAGGCCGTCGATGGCAAGGAGCTGCCGCAGGGCGCCAGGGTCCGCATCCTCCGCATCGACGGAACCACGTTCATCATCGAAAAAGTCCGATAGAGCAAGGGAGAAAAGGAAATGAACATCGCGACGCTTCTGGGGCTCCTGGCCCAATCCTCCGACGGCGGCATGGGAGGCCTCGTCGTGGTGGCCGCCATCGTCGTGCCGGTGCTGATCGTCTTCTTCGTCTTCGTCGGCATCTACGCGTCGCGCTACGTGAAGGTCGGCCCCAACGAGGTCCTCGTCGTCTCGGGCCGCAAGTTCCACGTCCGCGACGCGCGGGGCCAGGAGTCGGTCGTCGGCTTCCGCATCGTCAAGGGCGGCGGCACGTTCGTCTGGCCGGTCCTCGAGAAAGCCGAGATCCTCTCCCTCGAGCTGATCACGCTCGACGTGAAGACGCCCGAGGTCTACTCGTCCACGGGCGTGCCGATCCTGGTCGAGGGCGTCGCGCAGATCAAGGTGAAGGGCGACGAGGTCTCGATCCGCACCGCGTCGGAGCAGTTCCTGTCGAAGACGGTCAGCGAGATCACGCAGATCGCACAGCAGACGCTCGAAGGCCACCTGCGCGCGATCATCGGCCGGTTGACGATTGAAGAGCTGTACAAGGACCGCGACGCGTTCGCGCAGCGCGTGCAGGAAGTGTCGAGCGGCGACTTCGCCAACATGGGCCTGACGATCGTGAGCTTCACAATCAAGGAGATCCGCGACAGCCACGGCTACCTCGACGCCCTCGGCAAGCCGCGCACGGCGCAGGTGAAGCGCGACGCCATCATCGGCCAGGCGGAGGCGGACCGCGACGCGACGATCAAGAGCTCCGAGGCGGCGCAGATCGGCCAGAAGGCGCGGTTCACCGCCGAAGCGCAGATCGCCGAAAGCGCGCGCGACTTCGAGATCAAGAAGGCGGAGTACACGCAGGCGGTCAACGTCAAGAAGGCCGAGAGCGACCAGGCCTACGATCTCCAGAAGTACAAGACCCAGCAGGCGGTCAAGAACGAGGAAATGAAGGTCCTCGACATCGAGAAGGACCGCATGATCGAGATCAAGCAGAAGGAGCTGCAGGCGACGATCCAGCGGCCGGCGGACGCGGAGAAGTACCGCATCCAGCAGATCGCCGACGCGCAGAAGTACCAGGTCATCCAGGAGTCGGAAGGCCGCGCGCTGGCGGCGCAGAACGTCGGCCGAGGCGAAGCCGAAGCGATCAAGGCGAAGGGCCTGGCAGAGGCCGAGATCGTGCTCGCCCGCGGTCGTTCGGAAGCGGAAGCGATGAGGCTGAAGGCCGAGGCGTGGCGCACGTACAACGAGGCGGCGGTTGCGCAGATGTTCATCGAGAAGCTGCCGGAGATCGCGCGCGCGGTGGCCGAGCCGCTCGGCAAGACCGATCGGATCACGATTGTATCGACCGGCGCCGAGGGCGTGGGAGCCTCGAAGATCACGAGCGACATCGTCAACATCATCGCGCAGCTCCCCGCGGTGCTCGAAGGGACCACGGGGGTCAATCTCAAGGAGATGATCCAGAAGCTGCCTGGGTTCTCGAAGAAGGACGACAAGAAGTCGTAACCCGAAGACCGTGAACCGTGGGCCTGCCCTCCGAAGCGCCTCATCGGAGGTGCGAAGGAGGGCCGGCGCCAACAACGCCGGCCCGCGTTTTTATGGCGCACAGTCCCGAGACGATCCGCCAGAAACTCGTCGAGGAGCACGCCGTGACCCGGCGCGATGGGATCGTCTTCGCCGTGACGACGGTCGTGCTCACCCCTGTTGCCCTCGGCCTGCTCGCGCTGCCGATCCTATTCCTGATGGCGGACTCGTCCGAGCGGGTCGCCGAGTTCCGGCAGCGCGCGCCGTTCATCGCCGACGGGGCGCTCGTCCTGCTCTTCGTGCTCTTCTTCGTCGGTTCGCTGAACTCGAACCTGCCGAAGGGCGCCGGCCGGTCGATCGCGATCGCGTTCGGCTGGCTCGGCGCGGCGGTCGTCTTCTCGTTCGCGCAGATGCTCTACGATGCGATGCCGGTCATCTTCTGGATCACGTGGGCCATTCCGGCGCTGCTGGCCCTGGCGTCACTCGGGAATGCCTACGAGCCGCGCGACGACTACTACCTCGGCTGGGGCCGCGGGATGGTGAACGATCCGTTCACGCTGCGCGACGATGTCGACCGCGCGCACGTCACGATCGGCTTCATCGTCACGTTCGCGTCGATGATCTTCAGGTCGTTCGCCGGGATCTTCGGAAGTGCATGGCTATGGCGCGGCATCACCGACGAGGAGGCCTCCGATGGTGCGGAGATCCTGCACGCGCTCGCGTCGCACGCGTCGGCGAAGGCGGCGCTGCTGATGAAAGAGGCGCCGGCGGCGCTGCTGCGGATGCTGGTCAAGCTGGAACTCGTGAAGCCGGCCAAGGGCGGAGCGGAGCTGACGTCGAAGGGCGAGAAGCTGACTGGAGTCAGCAGCGTCCTGTGACGTGGACCATCAGCAGATTCGGATAGAGAGGATACTGAGCCAGAACGACGTGACGGCGGTCGCGACGGTCACGAACAACCACGCCCCGCGAGTCCATCGTCGTCCCAGACCGGCGAGACAAAGGCCAGCCGACAGCATTGCGCAGAGCAGACCGCCAAGGGCGTGGATGCGATCGCAACCGAGGTCAATCGTCACGAAGGCACCGAGAATCACCAAGGGCCCGGTCACGAGCAAGCCCAATCCTCCGAGCCAGACTCCGTGTCGCGGCCAGTTGCTCATCAGTTCCATGCAACCATGCCGAGCACGACCATCGCGCCAGCGCCAAGCCAGGCCGTTGGGTTTCGACCCCGAGTCGCCCAACACCCTCCCAAGGTTACCAGTGTGCCGCCCAACCCGGCGATCGGGCCCGACACGAAACTCAGAAAAATGTCCCGCTCATGGGACTCGCGCAATCCAACGGAGCGAAGAAAGTCGACGAGCGGTCCGGCAAGGAAGGGCAGTGCCAGCGCAGACACGTAGACCATCGCGACCACGATCGGTGCGCTCGTGTTCCGCGGCGTGCGCAAGGCGAGCACAACTGAGCCAACTCCCGCGAAGAAGGCGAGGAGCCCAAGGCGGTGTGTCACGAGGAGACCGGTCAGCACGGCAGCGGCAATCAGCACCACCAGGGCAGACCTGAGTGTGAACTGGCGCCCGTCACCATCCACGGGAAGTGAAGTCTGCTTCGGACGCGGTCCTTTGGACGCCACCCGGGACTCCGGACCCGGGACCCGGGACTCAATACTCACACGCCGCTCCGCGCGCCGCGGTCACCGTCCCGACCCGCCGTTCCGCCTCGCACACCAGCCCCGCGTACGCCTCGCGCCGCTGGTCGTACGGCACCTCCTGCATCGACGCCGTCTCGATCGGCTCGGCCGCGATGGTCTCCACCGGATAGCAGACCGGAATCGAGGTCCCGCGAGGGAGCGCCCGCTCCGTCCCTTCGAGCCGCATGGCGATCACCGGTGCGCCCGTCTTGTAGGCGACCTTCGCGAAGCCGGGCGTGAATCCGAGGAACGCGCCGTCAGGCGAGCGCCGCCCCTCCGGGAAGATCACGACGTGCCACCCATCCCGCAGATGCTGCTCGCACGCATCGAGCGAATCGCCCGACCCGTTCTTGCGCTCGAACGGAAAAACGTTGAAGAGGAACTTGACCAGCGCCAGCGGCACCGGCGGCAGTTCGAAGATCACGTCCTTCGCCGCCGCCGTCCGCACCTTCGTCACCTGGTCGAGCGGCAGCGCGCAGAAGATCGCGGCGATGTCCAGGTGGCTCGCGTGGTTCGCGACGATGAGGCTCGGGCGATCGAGCTTGATCCGCCCGCGCGGCTCGAAGCGGTGGAAGGCCATCATCCACAGCCGCAGTCCCAGGTGCGCCAGCTTCTTCGCGTGCTCCTCGATCGTCTTCATGACCCAGGCAATGCAACCGCCGTGCCAGCAGCCCTGGGCCCCCTGGCGGCCGTCGCGGTGTGCATCGATCTGCGCTCTCCCACTCTCCCACTCTCCCACACTCTCACGTACACTCTTCCCATGCCCCCCGCCCTGCGCTGGTCCCTGGTTGGTGCCGGCTCCCTGCTCATCGCGACAACGCTCGTCTGCCTGATCGTCGCCGCGAACGTGGGCGATCCGAAGGTCCCGATGGCCGGCAACCGGCAGCCGTGCATCGATCAGGCCATCGAGGGCCGCGGCCCCTACACGTTTGCCGTCATCGGCGACTCGCCGAACGCCGTGGCAAGCTTCGACCGCATCATGCAGAAGGTGATGGCGGAGCGTCCCGCCTTCATCATCCACACCGGCAATCTCGTCCGCGAAAACGACGATGGCCACTATCGCCTCGCCTTCCGGGGTCTCTCCAAGGCCGCCCTGCAGATCCCGATGTTCGTCGTCCCCGGCCGCCACGAAACGAAGGGCGGCACCGGGGTGTTCGAGAAGACCCTCGGCCCGGCGACCTTCGCGTTCGGCCGCGCGCCGGTGTCGCTCATCGCACTCCCGGACAACGACGGCAGCACGCCCGATCCAATCGCGCTCGAGGCCGCGCTGCGCCCCCTCGAGGGCCGCAAGATCTGCCTCTTCACCCACACGCCGCCGTTCGATCCGCTCCAGCCGCAATTCACCCCCCGGCCGGGCTGGGAGCAGTTCCTCCAGCTCTGCCGCCAGTACCAGGTCGCGTACGTCTTCTCCGGGCGCTCGCCGCGCTACGCCCGCCACCAGTTCGACCTGACGGCGTTCATCGCCGAAGGCGAAGCGGACGCGCCCGACCACAAGATGACGGTGACGATCGTCGAAGCAACGAAGGACTACGTCCGGGAACATCCGCTGTCGATCGAGACGACCACCGACTGGACCGAGAGCGTCGTCCACTTCTCCGTCGGCCACGTCGCGCAGGCGTTCCGGTCGCTTCCTCTTCTCTGGTGGCCTGCCACCGCGGCGCTGGCGGCCCTTGTCGGCTGGCTCGCCTTCAAGCGCACTCCCCGTCCATCACCGCCGACCGAGCCGCCGAAACCGGCATGAGGCTCATTCACTCCCGCTTTCCGGGACTGGAGCAACGAGCCCCCGCCGTCGATCTCTGCACCCTGCCGACCCCCGTCCACCGCCTTGACCACATCTCGCGCCTCACCGGCGCCGACGTCTGGATCAAGCGCGATGGCGAAACCCACGCCGAACTCGGCGGCTCGAAGCTCCGGGCGCTCGAATTCCTGCTTGCCGAATTCGCGGCGCTCAAGAAGCCAATCGTTGCATACGGCCCCGAGGCCTCCAGCTGGCTCCTCGACCTCGCCTACTTCGGCCGCGGACTCGACCTCGACCTCCTCACGTTTCCGATGCCGATGACCGCGCCGTCGCGCCATAAGAAGGAGCTGCTCGAAGCCGTCGCCGGCCGGCGCCTTCATCGCGGCCGCGACTTCCCCGACTTCGTGCTTCGCTTCCTCCACTCCTGGATCGGCGTTGCCGGCGGCCGCGCCGAGCTCGCCCCAGCCGGAGGCTCCAGCGCGATCAGCACGATCGGCTACGTCAACGCTGCCTTCGAGCTGGCCGACCAGGTCGCGAGGGGCCTCTGCCCGGCGCCCGATGTCGTCGTTGCACCGCTCGGCTCCGGCGGGCTCGTCACCGGGCTCGCCCTCGGCTTCGCCCTGGCCAATCTCCCGGTGGAGCTCATCGGCGTCTCGATCGCCCCGTGGATCGTCTCCAACAAGGGCGGCGTTTTCCGGCTGCTTCTCCAGGCCGCCTGGGTCTTGGACCTCGCCTCGCCGCGTATGTCCCCCCTGCTGGTGACCCACCGGTTCAAGGGTACGTATGGACTCCCGACCCCGGCCGGCAATACGGCAGTCCCCTCATATCTGGAGGACGGCATCGAATTGGATCCGGTCTATTCGGCCAAAGCCGGGGCGGCGGTCCTCGAATTCGCCCGCGAGCGAAAAGGGCGGATTCTCTTCTGGCATACCTACCGTAAGCCGTTGCTTAACAACGAGTTGCAGAAATGAACGATTATCGCCGAACCAAGCCGCCAGGGGGCGGTTAGGGCTATTGGTAGGCCGACAGGATGAATTGCGAACACGTCCGGGATAATCTCGTCGCGCGCCAAGCCGACGAGTTGACAGCCGACGAAGCGGCGGCTGTCGACAATCACCTGAAGTCATGCAGCGCCTGCTCATCCGAAGCCGCCGACCTCACCTCGACCCTCTCCCTCCTCGACGAAATCCCCGAAGTCACCCCAAGCCACAAGGTCTGGCACAACCTCTCGACTGAGGTCGACCGGACACCCCTTCACGTCTCAACGCCTGCACGCACCCACGCCTTCACGCGTCTTTTGCGCATCGCGGCGGCCGCCAGCCTCCTGACGGCGGCGATTTCCTTCGGCTTCGTCGCCTATGTCACCCGCGGCGTCCCCGTCGCAACGATCAGCCACGTCGCCCCCGGCACTGACCTCAACCCCGGCAAGACCTTCCGCGCCGGCGAAGCCTTCACCGCGCCAACGTTCGTCGTCCTGACGATCCCAGACGTCGGCACGCTGAAGCTCGACAAGGGCACGACCGTCCGCTTCGACTCCCGCCGCCGCGTCACCCTCGACTCCGGCAACCTCTTCGCTCAGATCATCCCCAGCGGCAAGGGCTTCGAAGTGAAATCGGGCGACGCGACGGTCACGGTCCACGGCACGCGGTTTGGCGTGCGCGCCCCCGCCCTGCGAAGCGCCACAGACATGCGCGAAGCAGGGACGGTCTACGTCCTTGAAGGAAACGTCAGCGTCGAATCGAAGTCGGGCTCGCAGACGCTGACCGCGCGACAGATGGCGACGGTCGGCGGCCCCGCGAAGAGCCTCGATGACGAGTCCCTCCGCTGGATTGCCCACTACGAATCGCCGACGATCGTGATGAACATCGACTCCCACGACAAGACGATCACCCGCGGCGGCCCCGCGAACTTCCGCCTCTCCTTCCGATCGACCTCGCCCGCGCCGGTCCTCCTCGAGAACCTCCGCGACCTGCCGGGCCGCATCGTCCTCAAGGTCACCGATCCAGCCGGGAAGGAATACCTGGCGAACCTGGACGGGTGTGTGTCACCCGTCCACGCTCGCCCGGGCCCCAACGGCACCGTCCGCGTCGACGTCTCCAGCGACGTCGTCCTCGACTGCCGGGTCACCCTCCAGGGCGGCCTCGACCAGCCCGGCACCTACACCCTGAGCCTCTCGTATGGCGGATCGCGCACCCCGGAATCGTCCGGGTCCGTCATACCTACCGATTCCTTCACAATCGAGGTGCGCAACTAATGTCTCCAGAACTCGCCCCCCGGCTTCATGAGATTTCCTCCCGGCTCGACGTCATCCGGACCCGCATCAAGCAGCTCTTCCTCGTCGACGGCGTCGCCCGCCTGTTCCTCTCGATCTGCATCTTCGCGGCGGCCACGTTCATCATCGACTACCTCTTCATTCTTCCCGCCGCGATCCGCATGGTCTTCCTCCTCGGCGGGTTCGCCTGGTTCTCGTGGACCTTCGGACAGCGCATCGTCTACCCGATGCGCGTGAAGATCTCGGACGACGACCTGGCGATCTTCGTCGAGCGCCACTACCCCGAGCTCAAGGACCGCCTGATCAGCGCGCTCCAGCTGTCGCGCTACGCCCCCGACTCCTCCGAACGCGGCGCCGGCTTCAACTCGCCTGAACTCGTCGACGCGCTCGTCAACGACGCGATGCAGGCCGCCTCCCAGCTCGACTTCAAGCGCGTGGTCGTCAGCGAGCACGTCATGAAGCTCGCGATGTGGGCGGGCGGATTGCTCCTGCTGCTCGGCGTGGGCGCCGCCGCACGGCCCGACCTGGCGAAGATCCACCTCACCTCGCGCGTCTGGGGCGGCACGACCCGCTGGCCGCAGCGCACAAAGCTCACCGTCGAGGACTTCAAGAACAACCGCAAGGTCGTGGGCCGCGGAGACGATCTGACGATCACCGTCCGCGCCAAGGGCGACGTCCCGTCCAAGGTCACCCTCTACTACAAGTTCGACACGGGCGAGACCGGCCGCGAGCGCATGGGCGGCAGCGGCGACCAGTCCTCGACCTGCCCGCGCTGCAAGAAGATCCTCCTGGCCACCTCGCAGATCGGCAAGAAACACTCCGAGGTCTGCCCCGGGTGCAGCCTGCCGGTCGAGTTCGCCGCCGTCCCCACCGAGGCGTACTACTGGACCTTCACCTTCCTGCGCGTCTCGGGAGGACTTTCCTTCTACCTGGAAGGCAACGACGACGTCACCGACCATTACCGCGTCGAGACGAAGAACCCGCCGGCGATCGAAGAGATGCGGATCTTCCTCGACTATCCCGACTACCTCGGGATGCAGAACACGCCCGAGGACCGGCCCGAATCGAACCCCAACCTCCAGGTTCCGCTCTTCACGCGCGTCCGCTTCGTCGCCGTCTCGACCGAGGCGCTCGCGTCGGCGGTCATCCACATCGGAGCGAAGGACGCGGGAACGACCGTCACCCTGAAGCCCGAGCCTGACTCGAAGGGCGTCCCGCGGCAGATCCGGTACTTCTTCGACGTGACCGAGACCTTCATGGAGTACCAGATCACCCTCAACGGCGCCAACGAGCTGGCCAATCGCGACCCGCTCAACTACTCCGTCAAGGGCCTTCCGGACCAGCGGCCCATGCCGACGGTCCTCGACCCCGTCGGCGACGAGAAGGCGACGGAGCTCTGCGAGCGGCCCCTCCTCATCGACACCAAGGACGACCACGGCATCCGCGAGATCGCCGTCGAGGTGAAGATCGTCGGCACCAAGAGCACCGATTGGCAGCGCGTGATCCTGGGCAAGGAGCACAACCGGCCGCAGGACTACAACCGGCGGCAGGACCACATCCGCAGCGAGTACCTCCTCAAGATTTCCGAGCTCGGCGTCAAGCCGGGCGACGTCGTGGTGATGCGCATCCACGTTGAGGACTGGAAGGATGTCGGCGGCGGCGGAAACGTCGTCAAGACCAAGGAGATCAAGTTCACGATCGTCCCGATCACGGAGCTCGAGAAGGAGCTCCAGACCGCGATCGACCTGATCAAGCAGACGCTCGAGAACCTGCGCAAGCGCCAGGTCGCGGGCTACGAGCGCGTCGGCGGCCTCGACAAGAAGTACGGCGGCCTCGACGAGAAGCTCGGCTCCGAGGGCTCCGGCGAGGTCAAGAGCGCCGGCCTCGAGCAGAACGACATCACCTCGAAGCTCGACGGCTGCCGCAAGGACATCGAGCGCGTGATGCGCCGCGGCCTGTACAACAAGATCTTCGACGAGAACGCGGCCAACGAGCTGGGCAAGGGCGTCACGATCCTCAAGCAGCTCGCCGACGTCGCCGATCCCGCGCGGCCCGCGACCAGCGCGCTCGCGTCGAGCTTCATCACGCAGGCCGCCCGCGCCGCCAAGTCGAAGGACCGCCGCGACCAGTTCAGCGAGGCTCTCAGCTACCAGAGCGCCGTCATCAAGGGCATCCAGGACGCCCTGCGCTACCTCGACCGCTGGAGCAACTACCAGGAAGTCGTGCGGATGACGCGCGAGATCCTGGAGGCGCAGAGGGAAATCAACAGGGTTCTTCCCGGGCTCAACGACAAGAACGACAAGTAGGCAAGTAAGAAGGATCGATAGTTTTTCGGAGGGCGTATGAAGGCGAAACTCTTCCTGGCCGGGCTGCTCGCGTTCGGTGTCATCGTCGGACCTGCGCGCGCGCAGGATCAGGACGACCCCGTCGCGAAACAGAAGAAAGTCGACGAGCTCCTCAAGCAGCTCGACTTGAAGATGGAGAACCTCACCAAGGTCCTCCGTGAGAAGGGCCAGGAGCAGTATGCCAAGCGCCTCGAGGAGGCCCGCCGGAAGCTGAAGGCCACCGACGAAAACTCCGAAACGCTCCAGTCGAAGATCGTCAAGATCCTCGAGCAGATGAAGCAGTCCCAGTTCGAGAACGCCGAGAAGACCGGCGAAGAGATCGCCAAGGCCATCCAGGCCCTGCTCGACCTCCTCGAGGACCGCACCGATCCGAAGGAGACCGAGGCCAAGAAGAAGGCCCTCGAAGACGCCATCAAGCAGCTCAACGAGATCCAGAAGAAGGAAAACGAGCTGAAGAAGGACACCAACGAGCTCAACAGCCAGCGCTCGAAGGAATTCGAGGAGCTGCTCAAGGAGGTCGACCGGATCCGCGAAGAGCAGAACAAGATCCAGAACGAGACCGAGAAGGGCAAGCCCCAGGAGCTCATGCAGCAGCTGGCCGACATGGAGAAAGCCATCGACCAGCTCAAGGAAGAGCAGAAGAAAGCCTGGGACGCCACCGAGGCGACGAAGTCCAAGGAACTCCGCGACGTCGGTGAGATGGCCCGCAAGCTCCAGGAGCTCGCCGAACGCCAGCAGAAGAACCGCAAGAGCACGGAGAACTTCGACAAGAAGTACTCGGGCCTGGACAAGGCCGTGAAGGACCTCGAGAAGATCATCGAGGACCAGAAGAAGGCCCTGGCCGACACCAAGGAAGCGGTCAAGAACCCGGACAAGGCCAACATGAAGGCCCTCGAGAAGCAGCAGGAAGGCGCCGCCGACAAGGCCTGGGAGCTCGGCCACGAGCTCTACCAGATGGACGGCCTGCCCAAGGAGCAGAAGGAACAGGTCCTCAAGGAGCTCAGCGACGCCCACAACGCGATGGAAGCCGCCAAGGAAGGCCTCAAAGAGAACATGGCCGACCTCGCCCGCGGCGACCAGGAGCGCGCGGTCAAGGACCTCCAGAAGACACTCGACGACCTGAAGAAGATGCGCGACGACGTCGCCAAGGGCAAGGACGCCGAAAAGAGCGCGATGCAGACCGAGCAGCAGAAGCTCGAGAAGGAATCCAAGGACCTCGCCGGCAAGATGGCCGAGGCCGCCAAGAGCGCCGAGTCGAACGCGACCCAGAAGGCGATGGACTCCGCCGGACAGAAGACGGCCGAGGCCGGCAAGCAGGCCGAGCAGGCCAACGGCGAGATGCAGAAGGGCAAGAACGGCGAGGCCCAGAAGAACCAGCAGAATGCCGAGGAGGCCCTGAAGGCCGCCCAGCAGGAGCTCGAGAAGCTCCAGAACGCGCTCGCCCAGAAGGACGCGCAGAAGAACAAGGAAAAGCTCGACGAGGTCGCCAAGAAGCAGGAGGAGCTCGCGAAGAAGGCCGACGAGCTCGCCAAGAAGATCGGCGACGCGCAGAAGTCCGACACCGGCGTGCGCCAGCCAGAGGACGCGCAGCACGGCATGCAGGACGCCGAGAAGGCGATGCAGGGCGCCCGCCAGAGCATGGAGCAGGCCGGCGGCCAGATGCAGAAGGGCCAGTCGGGCCAGGGCCAGCAGGCCCAGCAGGATGCCCAGAAGAAACTCGACGAGGCCAAGAAGGCCCTCCAGAAGGCGCGCGAAGAGCTCGCCAAGAAGGAAGACCCCGACTACAAGAAGCTCGCCGAGAAGCAGGCCGAGCTCGAGAAGCAGCTCAAGGAGAAGGTCACCAAGTGGCTGGAGCAGAAGAAGGAAGAGCTCGCCAAGAAGGGTGACGAGGACGGCAAGAAGCAGGCCCAGAAGGCCGCCGAGGCCCAGCAGTCGGCCGAGAACGCGCAGAAGGCCATGAAGCAGGCCCAGGAGCAGATGGAGCAGAAGGTCCCCGCCGGCCAGAAGGCTGGCGAGAAGCAGAACGAGGCCCAGAAGAACCTCGACGACCTGAAGAAGAAGCTCGAGGACCTCGCCAAGCGGCCCCTCAACGAAGAGGAGAAGAAGAAGGCCGACGCGCTGGCCAAGAAGCAGAAGCAGATCCAGGAGCTGACCAAGGAGCTCCAGAAGCAGATCGAGCAGCTCCAGCAGGACCAGGCCGCGCGGTCCATGCAGCGCGCCCAGGACAACATGCAGAAAGGCCAGGAGAACCTCCAGCAGGGCAAGTCGCAGGAAAGCGAGGAGGACGAGCAGAAGGCCCTCGAGGACCTCAAGCGCGCCGAAGAGGAGCTGAAGCAGGCCCTGGAGGATCTGAAGCGCCAGGCCGAAGAGGAGCTGATGGTCGCCCTCGAGGCCGAGGTGAAGAAGCTCATCGAGTCCCAGGAGAAGATCAACAAGTCGACGAAGGACCTCGACACCCTCAAGCGCCAGAAGGGCTCACTGACCCGCGCCGAGCAGATGACCGCGAAGGGCCTCTCCGACGCCCAGCTTGAGCTCGAGAAGGTGCTCGGCGAAATCAACAAGAAGCTCGCCGAGGAGAAGGTCGACGTCTTCCAGTTCGTCGTCGAGAGCTGCCAGAGCGACATGAAGGAGATCGCCGACTCGCTCCGCGAGGCCGAGGTCGGTGACCGCACCCAGGACGTCCAGAGCGACGTCGTCCGCAAGCTGAGGGACCTGGTCGAGGCCTTCAACCTCAAGAAGAAGCAGGGCGGCGGCGGCGGTGGTGGCGGCGGCGGCGGCGGCGGCAAGGCCCCGCTCGTCCCGGACCTCGTCCAGCTGAACCTGATGAAGAAGATCCAGGAACAGCTCCTCAAGCGCACCCAGGAGTTCGACAAGAACTTCAAGACGAACAAGGAAGACCTGACGGAGTCGGAGAAGGCGATCCTGCGCCGGCTGTCGGCCGAGCAGGGCAAGCTCGCCGAACTGATGAAGAAGTTCGTCGACAAGTTCGACGACCAGAAGAAGCAGCGCGAGAAGGACGAGTAGTTTCAGATTCGATGTCGAAAATGACGGAAATGGCCGTATAGCTAAGTAGAAGGAACAGGAGGACCGACATGATCTCGATGCTTGTTGCATTCGCGCTCTCGTGGGCGCCCATGCAGGATGAAGGCGAAGACGAAGACCAGCTGACGCCTGAGCAGGCCATGGAGATGCTCAAGGACATCCAGGGCATGATGACCAAGGCGGAGGAGCTCCTCAACGACTCGAGCCGCGGCAAGGCGCTCGCGACCGAGGAGGAGCTGATCA
>Ga0247727_10004326_pt1 | contig 30205 bp, 20 predicted proteins | sample WisWelCaveWW1625_FD_202498 | JGI IMG/M metagenome (GOLD analysis project Ga0247727, IMG submission 202498) | Biofilm microbial communities from Wishing Well Cave, Virginia, United States - WW16-25 | ecosystem: Environmental > Aquatic > Deep subsurface > Groundwater > Cave microbial mat | place...
GGCATCCGGCAGGTATTCTCCGGGTCCTGGCATGGCGATGCCCTCCTTGGCAAGTACATTGAGGCGGAGAGCTTACGCCATATGCCTGGTTTTGTCACTAGAAGCCCGGTAACGATGCGATAGTCTCTTTTCTGGCGGTATTTTTGAAGGCACGGTTGAGTTCCGTAGTTCAACAGAAATGGCATTTGGGTTTTTCTGTCGTATTGGATGTCGAAACTATGCGTACGTTGCAAATCTGAGCGCTGACACGATTGCCAATGTGAACGTGACCCTCATTGATGGTCTGCAAACCCCAGTACCGATTTGGCAATTCATTCCGAATCAAACACTTCCGGTTGGCGGTTCGTGGAACCGAATCGGCGGTAATCCAACCGTTGTGGTGCAGCCAGCGAGCGGAACGCTTCTCACATGGGGCTACGAATCGCCATAGCCGACAGTGTCGCCGCAGTGGTTTATGGTGCCGCAGTCACGGCAGCGTGCGAGCGACGCGAAAGCCGCGGTCGACGGCAGTGGCGCTGGGAGTGGTGGTGTTGTAGAACGACGAGCGGATTAACGAGCCGGGTGCGTCGAAGGAGCTGTCTCGGTAGAACTGCGTCGTCGTTTCGAGCACCGGTCCAACTTCGACTGCCTCATCGCCAACAGGGATTCTGGCGAGATCGATAACGCCCGCTCTTCCGGCGGAATGGCAGAGTTCTTGGAGGCTGCCGTGCATGTCGAACAGTCCGAAGTCATTGGGTTTCAGCATTCCCGTGCGTCCCAGGTTTGTGACGGTGGTGCTACGGTAATTGGCGTAGTGGCTCAGCAGCGAGTCGCTGTTGCCGTAGCATCGGAGCGTCCTTGATCCCGCGCGGCAGGCGAATTCCCATTCGGACGAAGTGGGCAGACGGTATCCCGTCAACGACAAGTAGTTGTCTCGCACCTTAATGCCGGCCGCGTACTTCCCTTCCGAGTTTGGTTCGTAGCACCATTGGCTCTCGAGAATCCCTTCGTGTTGGCTCAGCCAATTGCAGTACGCGGTGGCTGCGAACCAAGTGGTGTTGTGAAGCGGTACGTCATCACCGAATTGATACACGCCTGAAGAGCGACCTTTTCCGGTGAATTCGGGGTATGCTTTCATGAACGGCGTGAATTGGCCGCGGGTGGTTTCCGTGGCGGCGAGCGCATAGCGGCGGGGATGTTTGGCCACTTGCGACGGATAAGCTCCCCCTTCCAACGTCACCATCGTGTGGCCCAGAGTCGTCAGATACCACTGCCGGTTGTCGTTCGTGCGGCGCGACTGCCACAGCGGATCGTTACCTCGCAGGCGAGCGTCAATCTCGGCCAGTTGTTGTTCGTGTCCCCAACGCCGCAGCAGCCACGAGACTGCGGCATGCAACCCCGGGTCCGACTTCTGTTCGTACCAATCGAGCAGCATGGCCACGAGTGGTTTCGTTTCCGACGAACGCCGGTTGCTTTCTGGCACTTCGCCCAGCGCGAGCACCAAGGCTCGTTGAACGCTGACATCGGTTTCGCTCGCCAGTCTCTGGGCCAGTGTCGCGAGGCCAACGCCCATTGGTCCCAAACGATGCACGAGTTCGCTGCGGGTGCGCGGATCGGGCGTGTGCTTGAGCAACTGCCACACAGTTTGCGGTTCGTCGAAACGGAGCAGCATGATCGCGAAATTCGCCTGATGCGCGGCGGCTTTGTCACGCAGTTCCTCGGTGATCGCCGGCCGATGCCAGATCGACGTGACGACGGGCGGTTTGCCGTCGGAGTTCGGCAGCGCGGCCATCGCGACCGGACGACAATTGGTCGCCGCCAACTTGCGGCACGCCAACACATGCGCCACGGGATCAGCATGGTGCAGCACGAAGGAATCCGTGTCGGTGCTGACCAGCAAAACGAGCGAATATTGGCACTTCGGATCGAGTTTGATTGCGGGATCGTCACCCGCTCTCGGAATCCAAGGCGGCAGTAGGGAAACATCCAAGTGCAGTTGATTGGGCATGACATTGATGGTCGGATCGTGGTGGAGATTTATCTGCAACCATTTCGCGGTGAACCGATCCCAGACCGCACAGTGTTCTTCGCCGTCCGCTGCGACGGAAGCGTGCCAGGCGACAGGCATGTAGCCGGTCGCGCGCAGCCGATCCTGGTCCATGTCGCCGAAATCCAGAAGGGAATTGCTGCTCGCCGAATTGGCACGAGCCCAGACGGCGGCGAAGACCTTCGGCGATGAGTCGCGGGGCGCTGCGGGATAACGAGCGAGATCAATGGGCGAGAGTCCAGCGGCACGAAGCTCGCGGTCTTTCGATTCCAACTCCTCGCGGATCAGCCCACGCGCGACTTGCCATTCGCCGCCATCGCGAGTCCATGTCGCGGCCACTCGCAGCGCGTCGCCACAGCGATAAGGCCGGCAGCGCGTCGGACGGTACCCGGCTTTGCCCAGCACTTCGGAAACGGATGTGAAGTCGTCCCAGCTCAGCGTTTGACAGAACGCGAAACGGTCGTGGACCATGCCGCCGGCCGCTTCCAATTTCGCGACAACCGACGTCTCGGGAGGCGTGAAGACGACGTCCTTGCGATCATTCCATTCCTGAGCCACGGGACGAGCCAGCGCGTCCTCGGCCAACTTGATCGCCGCCGCCTCGTGAGCTTCCAGCCGAGACAGCAGTACCGGAAATTGAAATGGTTCCGCGTCCGCGAGCATGTCGATCAGAACCTGCGGCTGGCCCGAGGCGTACTCCGCCAGAATGTCGGTCGCCGCCGTGCGCAACAGCGGTCGGTTCTGATCTCGGAAGATCGTCGCGAGCGAACCGAGCAGTCGCTCTCGCGCCGGTTGCAGAGCGACTCGCCAAGCCAGCATGTCCAACGGCGGCGAGTTCACCAATTCTTCGACGACCAACGCCGCGACCTGCGGCCAGCGAGCATCGTCGGTCGCGAACGTGGCCAGCGCGCACGCGGCTTGATAGCGCGGCTGACGTTCTTGTTCCGAGTCGGTCGCGATCTTCCACAGTACTTCCGACACGGAACTTCCGAACGGCAGCAGCGCGTCGCGAATGATCGGGAACTGTGCCGACGTCGCCGTGAGCAATCGCTGTTGGAGATAGTCTTTCTTGTCGTGATCCACGGGCAACAACGCCAGCGCGGTGTTCAGCTTTGCGACCGAACCGACCTCCGCGCGATCGAATTCCTGACGCAACCGAGGCTCGGTGAGAGTTCCGAACGGCTTGAGTTCTTTCAAGATCGCGGGAACCTGATTGGTCTGAGCCTTCAGCAGTCCCGTGACCAAACCGTCCGCGTGATCGATCCGGTGTCGCTCGGCGATCGAATCGCGAATCATGCCCGCCGCTCCGACGATGACGAACAGCAGCAGCGCAGTCAGGCCGAGACGCAAGCCATGCACGCGCGCCGCGCGGCGGAGCATCGTGCGTTGCGGATCGGTCCAAGTACTTGGCCGCGTGAAGACGCGAATCGCGAAATGCTCACCCAAGCTCGGCAAATGCCGGTTCTGTGGTCGAGCGGACCAGTCGTCGGCTCGTTCGGCCAATCGCAGTTCGGCCCGGCCGCGTCGCGTTTCACGCTGCTTGCGAGTCAGCCAGTCGCGCAGCGCGGGGACGAGGTAGTCGTGAGCCAACTGATAGTACTTGCCCGCCGATCGGTTGATCGTGGTCAAACTGGAATCGGGATTGTGACCCGCCGGATCGGTCGGCGTGATCAGCCGCAGTTCGCCGTCCAGAATGTGGATCAAGTCGTCGAAGTCGGCCGGCTTGTCGTAGCCGGAGACCGCCATAAGTTCGTCTTGCCTCTGCATCTGGCCTTTGATGTTGCTGCCAGAGTCGGGCAACAATGACCGCAACACCGCGCGGGCTCCCTTCTGGTGGTAGCGGTGTTCGGGCGGGGCGGACGAGGCGCTAAAAGTCTCTTCCAGAAACGTGACGCCGACTCCCGACGCGCCGCCGACTTGATGCAGCGACGCGATCGTCCACGGTTTCGTTTTCATCATCTGAGCGAACAGCGCGATCCGCACGCAAACGACCTTGCCATCTTCCGACAGACCGGCAACCGCTTGATCCAAAAACTGATTCTGGTCTTTGGAAAACTCGCGAGCACGTTCGGGTAGCGCCCCGAAGGCCCGACCAAACGCCGATAGCACTTTGCGAGCATGTCGCTCAGGAAACAAATCGACGGCGTTCGCGTTCTCACCTTCGACGATGCGAACCTCTAACTCGCGCATGAAACCGGTCGCCGCCATCCAGAAGTCGTCGCGAACCATCAAGATGACTTGCACGCGCTCGCCGTCGCATTGCCGCAACGCTTGAGCCAACAGCGTGTCTTCTTGCCCGCGATGCGCGTGGAGCCACTGCTCGAACTGATCGAGCACGATGACGACCTTCTTCCCTGACGGCAGTCCGAGTCCGCGCCGCAACGCCGTGACCGTGTCCTTGAGCGACATTCCGCTCGTCAGGTCTTGAGCCGCGCGGCTGAGTCGTGCTTGCAGCCGCGTTTCGGTTTCCGCTTCCGTGCATTCGACGTACACGGGAACGACATGCTCGCCGAGCCGAGGCAACAACCCGGCCTTCACGAACGACGACTTGCCGCAGCCCGACGGGCCATACAACAACCCGACCGCAAACGTCTCGTCAGCCACCGTCTGCTCGATGCGCGACTTCCAAAACCGCAGCGCATCCGGCAGCCCGTCGCGATCGCGCGCCCCCGGCAACAGCTCCAGAAAAAAGTCGGCGTCGGTCTCATCAAACGATCGCAGCCCGCGCGGAACAATCTGCACCGGCCGATCAATCGAGCTGAGCGACGGAGTGGCCGCCGAAGTCGTGGCGGGTTCGGACATCGGCATCGAAGTCGATGGCGAAGAACTTGGCCGCACGAGCGACACCGTCACCGGCTGGACCAGCGATACCTGGAGGTCTTCCGCGAGTTCCCGCGCGGTGAAGTACCGCTCCGAAGCCCGCTTCATCAGCGCCTTCAGACAGATGCGTTCCAGCTCTTTCGAAATCGAGTCGTCGATCTCACGCAGCGAACGCGGGTCGTGCGAGACCACTTGCTGCAACACTTCGTCGAGGCTACGGCCGTGAAAGGGACGCTGCCCGGTCAGCAACTCGTACAAGACCACGCCGAGACTGAAAATGTCCGACCGCCCATCAACCCGATGTCCCTCGCCACGAGCTTGCTCAGGACTCATGTAGCTCGGCGTACCGATGATCCTCCGCGAGTCGTCATCGCCCGCTGAGCTTCCTGAGTCCGCTGGATTCGGCGAGATCACTGAACGCTTGGAAAAATCCTGCTCGCGCAACGCCAGTCCGAAATCGACCAGGTACGGCTTGTGATCGGCGTCGATCAGGATGTTGCCGGGCTTAATATCCCGATGCACGAAGCCCTTGCCATGCGCGTATTGCAGAGCCTCAGCCAGCGGGATGATCAGTTCCACCGCCTCAACCTGCGAAAGCCGAGCCTGCTTCATCCGCTTATCGAGGTCGATGCCCGCGACGTACTTGGAAACCACAAAGCAGGGATACTGGCCGGTGCTGCCGACGTCGTACACCGGCACGATGTTGGGATGATCCAGCCCGGCCACCGTCCGAGCTTCCGCCAAATACTGCTCCGCCGTACCACCCGCCTCGATCACTTTCGCGTGCGGCACCTTGATGGCCACTGGCCGCTGAAGCTGCTCGTCTTCCGCCAACAGAACCAGCCCGAAGCCCCCCTTTCCCAATTCCCGAACAATCCGATACCGCCCAATCCGCTCCGCACTTTCGGTGCGATCGACGACCGAAACCGGTTTTTCGAACTCAGCAAGGGGGGGCGCATCGTGCTCTTGCCAAGCGACCGTCTGCTCAATCGGCGCTGGTTGCAGCACCTTCGGCTCGGGGTCCGTGATCGCCGCCTCGTGCGCGTCGCCCCTGTCCGGTTCCGCGGTTAGAGCCATTTGCATCAAACAAACCGGACATTCACCACTTGCCACGGAGTCATCGACCGAGCCATCGCACTTCGGACAGTTTCGGGAATCGGTCATTGAGTGAACCGTACCAAAGAAATCAAGTGGTTGTTTGTTCCAAAACCTCCAACAGGATCAGTATAGCGTCAACGATGGATTACTTCACGACCGTCGTCGCATGCTCGACAAATTGGTCGGGCGGAATCGCTGGAGAGTGGAAAACGTGAACGAATTTGTGACCGTCTCCTCAGTTCAGAAGACGCCAGCTAGTCTTTGGCTTGTCCAAGTATTTCGCAATTTCGTTGTAACAATCCCGATTTCAGGTGATTAGTATGAGTGAAGCCGATGAGCTCGTTGCAGTTGGATTGGACCGTTTCGCAGTCCAAACAGTTTTTCGGTTCCCGGGAGTCTTGAAATGTCTGCTTTCCCGTCACGTCGAAAAGCAGGATTTACGCTGATCGAACTGCTCGTGGTTATGGCGATCATTGGCATTCTGGTCGCGTTGTTGTTGCCCGCAGTACAGCGGACGCGTGAGGCCGCCAGACGCATGCATTGCACGAACAACCTCAAGCAAATCGGTCTGGCGATGCAGAATTATCACGACAACCATCAGGTGCTCCCTTCGGGTTCTCAGAACTGGCAACCCACGAACTTCAACAACGGCATCGGCTGGGGCTTGGCTATTCTTCCGTTCATGGAACAGGCCAACTTGTTTAATGCATACAATCACGACCTGCTCAACTTTCATCCCTTAAACCATACCGTGCTGGCCACGAGGCTGTCCACGATGATCTGCCCGTCGGATTTGGACACAAACATATTGGTCTCGCTGAGGGGCAACGATGGCCTGCGCTACACCAGCCCGGTGGCACCAGGGTCTTATAAGGGCGTCGCCGGCAAGTACACCACGAGCCTCGGCTTGTTCTGGGATTTTCCCAATCACCTTACGCTTTACCCCGGAAGTCTCCTGCCCGAATTGCGTGGCCCGCTACATGCCACGTCGTCATTCATCGGCCATGAACGGTTAGCGAGTATCACGGACGGCACGAGCAACTTGTTCATCGTTGGAGAATACAGCACCAGAACTCAACCGGATCGCAAGGCCCTTTGGGCAGTGAGCCTCTTCTTTTATTCGCTGAGCCATGTAGGGCCGTATGACGGCGTCCGAGGCGTGCCCGACTGGGACGCTTGCGCTGCGTCCCTTCCGGCAGGCTTCTCCAACCGCTGCAATCGAGCCTTCGCCAGCCAGCACACCGGTGGGATAAACTTCCTGTTTTGCGATGGCCACGTGCGGTTCATTTCCAAACACATCGACAGCGAGGCGTACATGGGACTGGGAACGATCGCTGGTAACGAGCTGGTTACCGGGTACTGAGAGGTGTGACATGCTTCCGAGATGGTCTGCCGGAATTTCCTTGGTATTCGTGGTCGGTTGCTCTGGCAACGGATTCGAGTTTGCTCCGGTTTCCGGCAAGGTCACAATCGACGGCAAACCTGCGGTCGATTTCCATGTTGCCTTCGAGCCGATTGGTTCTCAAAAGAACCCCAATCCGGGACCGGGATCCATCGGAGTTACGAATGCCGAGGGGATCTTCACGCTGCTGTCAGTCCCAGGCAAAACCAAAGGTGCCGTCGTCGGCAAACATCGAATCCGCATCGTGGTCCAAAAGCACGGCGCTGACGGAACAGACGAAGATGCCGCCGTCACTCTCCAAAACGCAAGTGTTCCTTTCCAGCAATTGCCTGCGCGCTACCACGACTCAACGGAACTGACCTTTGAAGTCCCATCGCAAGGCACCAGCAGCGCCAACTTTGACTTGTCCTGGAAGTAGTGAACGGCAAAACAAAGGTGTCAGGGCCGACTCCCGACCCCTTCTTGCACCCCTGCGGGTCGTGTGAGTCGCTGAGACTTGGCAATTTGTGTGACTAATTCGGATGGATGCGATTGCTCTTCTTCGCCATTTTCCGTGACCAGCAGGACTGGTTGAATCCGTTGTGGCAAATCTCGCATTTGTTTGACCGATCCCAGATTGGCGGCAATGATCCAGTCAGAGGGCAGCGGCGACCGAAGTTCGGGCGGCCGAGGCTGCGGCCAGCGCAATGTAGTGTCTGAAGTGAACCTGGAGGATGCATGCCATGATGCGGCACACAACGCTTTTCAGTTCGGCCGGTCCGACCTGGGCCGTCGTCTGGAACCGCGAGCTGGCGGCCGGCCTCGGCAGTATGGTGCACGCGCACATCGGGGCCATGACGCGCAAGCAATCGCTACGAGCCCAACAAATGACGTTCTGCTCGGCCGGCCAAAGCCCCTACGTGCGAATGGCCGTCGAAATCCGCAGGCTGCCGACCTGAAAGGGTCGAGGGTTGAGGCTCGAGAGTCGAGGGCCAGAAAGAAGGCCTTCCCAGAAAATATGACTTTCGACATGATCAGTCTGATCTGGCTCTTGACTTTTGACTCTCGACCCTCCTGTGCGAAATGGATGTCGCATGAAAATCTTCTTTTCAGCCGGCGAACCGAGCGGCGATACGCACACGGCCGGTTTGATACGAGCACTTCGGAAACAGTGCCCCGGATTCGAGTGCTACGGATTCGGCGGCCATCACATGGAAGAGGCTGGTTGCAGCCCGCTTCTTTTCCCGCTCGCGGATCATCCCGTCATCGGCATTCCGCCCGCCATCGCCCAGCTCCCTCGGTACCTGAGACTCCTGTCGCTCGCGAACCGATATTTTCGCGATCATCGGCCGGACGCGGTTGTTCTGGTCGATTATCCGGGCTTCAATTGGTGGGTGGCTCGCCGGGCCCACGCCCATGGCATCCCGGTCTTCTATTTTCTGGCCCCGCAGATTTGGGCGTGGGCCACGTGGCGCGTTTCGAAGATGCGTCGCTTCGTAGACCACGTGCTTTGCAGCCTGCCGTTTGAGGAAGACTGGTACCGCCAATGCGGCGTGCGTGCCACTTACACCGGGCATCCATACTTCGATGCGCTGCGAGCCCAGGAACTCGATGGCGATTTCCTGACCGAGTACAGCAGCACGCCGAAGTCACCGGTGATCGGTATCTTGCCTGGTTCGCGCACGGGCGAGGTGACGCGAAATTTTCCCGTGTTTCTTCGCGCGGCCGAGCGCATCGCGGAAGTCTTCCCGCGAGCGCGATTCCCCGTCGCCTGCCTGCGCACGGAGCACCTGCGGTTCGTCGAAGGCCAATTGGCTGGGACCAAGCTCGAAATGCGCCCGTATGTGGGCCGAACCACTGAGATCATTCGGGCGTCACACGTGTGCTTGTCCAAATCGGGTTCAGTCTCACTGGAGTTGATGTTTCAAACCAAGCCGAGCACGATTCTCTACCGGGTCACGCGGATCGACTATTGCATCTATCGATTCCTCAATGCCATTGGGGTCATGGCATCTCCCTACATGACCCTTGTCAACATCCTGGCCGGTCGCGAATTGCTCCCCGAATACTTAACTTGCACTGACGTATCTCAGCCGCTCAGTCAGCATATTCTGCACTGGCTCCAAGACGCATCGGCCCACGGCCGGATCGTCGCGGAACTCGCCCGTCTCAAAGCCCGGCTCGCCCAGCCCGGCACAACGGAGCGAACTGCTCGGTTCATTCTCGAAGCGCTTGGCACTCGCCCATCCGTTCGCACGGCGGCATGAGCCGGTGTTTGGCAACTTCCCTTCTGTTCGCAGCTCGCGCTGCGTAGAGTGCCGATAGCTATCGTTGCGCGATTTGCCCTCAATCGCGTGCCTGCCCTTTTGAGAGAACTTCATGAACCCTCCATCACCGTTCACCAACCGCTTGATTCACGAAACGAGTCCCTATCTGCGTCAGCACGCGCACAATCCGGTGGACTGGTTTGCGTGGGGGCCGGATGCTTTGGAGCGGTCGAAACGCGAGGACAAACCGATCTTCCTCTCGATCGGTTACTCCGCCTGCCACTGGTGCCACGTGATGGAGCACGAGAGCTTTGAGGATCCCGAGACCGCCGCCGTAATGAACGAGCACTTCGTCAACATCAAGGTGGACCGCGAGGAGCGGCCGGACCTTGACCACATTTATATGACGGCCGTTCAGATGATGACCCGCCACGGCGGCTGGCCAATGTCCGTGTTTCTGACGCCGGAGTTGGAGCCGTTTTACGGCGGCACCTATTTTCCGCCGGAGCCGCGATACAACATGCCCAGCTTTCGACAGATTCTCCTGAGTGTCGCCGACGCGTGGCAGAACAAACGGGGCGAGGTCACGAGATCGTCCGCACAATTGGCCGGCGCACTGGCCCAAATGAATCAACTCACACCAGGCGGTGATCGACTGGGACTGGAACTCATCGATCGCGCGATCAACGTTCTCTCGCGCGATTTCGATCCCGGCTACGGTGGGTTCGGCAGTGCTCCAAAATTCCCGCACCCGATGGACTTGAAACTCTGCCTGCGCCACTGGAAGCGGACCGGCAGTCGTGAATCGCTCGAAATGGTCGAACTCACGCTCGATCACATGGCCCGCGGCGGGATTTACGATCACCTGGCAGGCGGATTTCACCGCTACTCGACCGACGAGCGTTGGCTCGTGCCGCACTTTGAAAAGATGCTCTACGACAACGCACTGCTCACGCAGGTGTATATCGAAGCCTATCAAGCGACCGGCAACGTCGAGTTTGAGCGAGTCGTTCGCGAGACGCTGGACTATGTGCTGCGAGAAATGACATCGCCCGAGGGCGGTTTCTACAGCACGCAGGACGCCGATAGCGAGGGCGTCGAGGGCAAGTTTTTTGTCTGGTCGCCAGACGAGGTCGAGCAGGTCCTGGGCCCGCAGGCCGCGGCGGAGTTTTGCTACGTCTACGACGTGAGTCGCGAGGGGAATTGGGAAGACCACAACATCTTGAATCGACCGAAGACGCTCGATCAATGCGCACGCTTGTTGAAGGTGGGTGCCGCGGAACTCGAACAGAGGTTGGCCCTGTCTCGTAACGCGCTGTTCTCCGTGCGCAGCCGTCGCGTTCTGCCCGGACGTGACGAAAAAGTGCTCGTCTCCTGGAATGGCCTGATGATCGACGCCATGGCCCGCGGCTTCCAAGTATTGGGCGACGTGCGATACTTGGAAGCGGCCAGCCACGCGGCGGAGTTCATTCTTTCCAAAATGTGGAACCAAGAGGAGCAGGCAAGTAGGGGAGTGGGGGAGTGGGGGAATGGAGGAGGTGGTGGCAGCGCGGTTCTCACTCCCTCACTGCTCCACTCCTCCACTCCCCTACTTCTTCATTCCTACAAAGACGGTCGGGCACGGTTCAATGCTTACCTCGACGACTACGCCACGTTGATCGATTGTCTGGTTACGCTGTATGAATCCGACTTTCAAACGGCCTGGCTCTCGGCCGCGCTACAACTGGGCGAAGTGATGATCGAGCAATTTTGGGACGAGGCGGGTGGCAGCTTTTATTACACGGGCCGCGACCACGAAACGCTCATCACAAGGGTCCGCGACGTACACGACAGTGCAACACCGTCGGGCAACTCATCGGCCGTTGGGGCACTCTTGAGGCTGGGAAAACTCACCGGCCGCACCGACCTGGTCGCAAAGGCAGAGCGAACGCTTCAGTCGTTTGCCGGCGTCATGGCTCAACAATCTCGTGCCACCGGTCAGATGTTGCTGACCCTGGATTCTTTGATGAATCACCCCGTTGAATTCGTGATTGTGGCCGGCGATGCGCCCGATTCAGCAACCGAAACAGCGAACGCACTCCGCATGGTCCGCCGACAGCTTATCCCGAACAAAGTGGTAGCCGCTCCATTCTCGGGGATGTACGATCCAGCCGGTGGGCCAAGTGGAAACGCGATTACCGATCAAATACCGGTCGCTGGTGAATGCGTGGTGCCGTTGTTGGCGGACAGAAAGGCGATCGACGGAAAGATCACTGTCTATGTTTGCGAGAATTATTCCTGCCAGGCACCCGTCGTTGGCCTCGATGCACTCGCCGAGGCGTTGCGTGGCTTATGAAGTAGCAGATTGAGATGACCGACCGATTCTGAAATGAGAGGCTTAGCGAAGCGACGCGCGAGCAGCTTCTGCTTCGTGAGATGCTTCGGCGTTGACCAAAACCACTCGTTGCATGGTCTGGCCTTCTTTCTTGTGCGAAAAGAAACGAACGCCGTGACTTTCTCCCTGAGCCACACAGCTAATTAAGACAAATTGGCCAGTTCGCAGTCGCACGTTGAAACTCAATTCGCCCAATGCCCGACTCTGGCGGCCGATTTGAATGCTCCAGTCCATTCCACCCGACGTGCCGACGCCAGGCACGAATTGCTTCCGTGTGTCGCCGTGTTGGATCTCCGGCGTGATCGCCAGGTCAATTTCTCGATCGGGTGTGATGCGCGGAACGACTCGAAGCGAACCCGTCGCGTTGGTCAGCGGCACTATCCTGTTCTCGTCCATCGCTTTTTCCTCAACCAGCCACGACTCGAACAGTCCTCCCGATTGGATCTGCGTAGGAACTCCGGATTGGATCATCAAGTGTTCACCGTTCATCTGGCCGAGTTCCTCTTCCCCAAACAGAGTCTTGAGAATAGTCGGTAGAGTGCCGCCGAGCACAGCCACTCGGAAGCCATGTTCGGCCAGTTTCTGGCGTTTGGCCAGATCGAGCTGTTCTTCATCGGCCGTGACCCAAAGATCTTCATTGAGTTCTCGATCGCCGAAGGGGCGTTCCAGATGGATCACGTCCATGAACAGTCCATTCGGGCCGGGCGGAATCGGCTTGGGGCGTAACCGTTGCGCCAGAAGGCCAGGCGCGGTCGCGGGCTTGTTTGAGATGCAGCCGGAAGGGCCGGGCACGATGGCAAAGCTGGCGAGGATTCCGAGAACTGAAAGTGCAAATCTCGGCACAACGGATCGCGACTGGAAAACTGAAACTCTCAATTCACTCTCCTCCGTCTGTTCAGCGTGGCGGGAGTTTACGGAGCTGGCTATATCGTGTCAATTCCAACAGACCGCCGTTTGTAGTTGCGAGAATCGTGCTTACAATGACCGCTGGTGAAGTTTCACCGCGCGAAGAATCGAGATTGGAGACCAACGACGTGCAGACGCTGATCAGTGAAATTGCGATTCGAGAACGCGGCAAGGAGTTGGCTCAGGAAATCGGCAAGGACTATGACGGCCAACCGCTCACCATTGTCGGAGTCCTCACGGGCAGCCTGGTTTTTTTGGCCGATCTGACCCGGCAACTTTCGATCCCGCACCGCATCGGCGTGCTTCAGGCATCGAGCTACCGCGGGGCCACGACCGTGCCGGGCTCGCTGCACGTGAGTCTCGATCTGGCCCCCGATCTCGAAGGCCGGCATGTGCTGTTGCTCGACGACATCCTCGACACCGGCCAGACGCTTTCGACGCTCGTCGAGGAGGTCAAACGGTTGGGACCATTGAGCGTGCGGACGGTCGTGCTGCTGCGGAAACTCGGCCGTCAGGCCGTGCCGCTCGAGCCGGACTACTGCGGATTCGAAATCCCGGATGTCTTCGTGGTCGGCTATGGACTCGACTACAACGACGAATTCAGGCACCTGCCGTTTCTGGCCGGCTTGGACCCGGAGGACATTGCAAGACACTGTAGGCGATAATCGGTGATCGGTGACCGGTGACCGGTAATCGGTTACCGCTGACTCACGTGACGGCTCACCGATTACCAATTACCGATCACCGATCACCCCTTGTCCGGGAGCGGAGCACCTCGTGAAGATCCTGCTTGTGACCCAACGCTTTCGACCGCTCATCGGCGGAGCAGAGTCCGTGTTGAGTGAGTTGGCTCGCGAACTGGCCCGGCAAAATCACACCGTGACCGTATTAACCGCACGTTGGGAGCAAAGCTGGGCGGAGCAGGAGCGAGTCGATGATGTGGAAATCGTGCGAATCCCGCTTTCGCAGATGCGGTTCTGGGGCACTTGGCGATTCATGGCGGCGCTAAGGCGGTGGCTCCTCGATCGCGGCCGCGAGTTTGATATCTGGTACGTTTCCATGCTCAAACATTGCGCGTGGGTGGCTGTGGCCGCTTCGAGTCATTGCAATGTTCCGGTAGTCTTGCGACCCGAAGGCTCCGGACCGACCGGTGATATTGCGTGGCAGCAGCATGCCCTCGGCGGAATGCGAATTCGTCGACGCTGCGAACGAGCGGCGGCACTGGTCGCACTCAGTCCGCACATCCGTTCGGAATTGGAACGGGCGGGCATGCCCAGTTCGCGAATTCATGAAATACCCAACGGGGTTCCAATCCCGCCGCTCGGTGACGAGATTGACCGCATGGCCTGCCGGCAGCGACTGGGACTGAAGACCTCGGCACCGATGGCCGTGTTCGTCGGGCGAATCAGCCCGGAAAAAGGCGTCGAGGATTTGCTCGCCGCTTGGAATCGCGTCGAAACGGAATTGCCCGCTGCCCAGCTCGTCATCGTCGGTTGCGGACCACAGGAAACCGAGCTGCGTGCCCGCAGTGCAAAACACCCCAACATCATCTGGGTCGGCGCCAGCCAGGAACAGGATCGGTATCTGCGTGCCGCCGATCTCTTCGTGCTGCCAAGTCACGAGGAGGGGATGAGCATCTCGCTGCTGGAGGCGATGGCCGCTTCACTGCCGATCGTCGCGACGGATATTCCGGGCAACCGATCACTGATCGAATCCGGCCGCCACGGATTGCTTGTGCCGCCCAAACGACCGGATCAACTTGCCAAGTCGATGCTGCTGCAGCTTCAGGCAAAATCCATCGCCGCGGCAATGGGGCGAGCCGCACGCGATCGAGTCGAAGAGGAATTCTCAATCACACGAATGGCTAAACGCCACGTGGAACTGTTTCAATCGCTCGTGAAAACAGTGTGAATGGTGAGTAGTGAAAGGTGAATGGTAAAACCATGAATCAGGTTCGTCTGAAATGCCAGAGTGTTTTTCTGCCTCGCACTGCTGCGCGTTTTGCCTGGAGTGTTCATTTCGATTGTATCCGTGCTCGTTTCTGCCTCCACTCACCACTCACCACTCACCACTCACCAATTCCATGATCCGAATCCTCTTCATCATCCCGACGCTCGATCGCTCCGGCGCCGAGAAGCAACTCACGCTCTTGGCCACTCGATTGCCACGCGATCAGTTTCCGGTCGAAGTGTGTGCCTTGACGCGCGGCGGGCCGTACGAGTCTGAGCTGGCCGCGGAGGAAATTCCGGTCACCGTGTTGCGCAAACGGCTCAAGGTCGATCCGGTCGCCGCGTGGAAGCTGCGGCAGCTCCTGCGTCGCGGCCGGTTCGACATCGTTCATACGTGGCTGTTCGCCGCAAACTGGCACGGCCGGGCGATGGCGTTCATGCAGCATGTCCCGATCGTGATCGCCTCCGAACGATGTGCGGACCATTGGAAAGGATTCGCCGAGTTGACGCTCGACCGCTGGCTGGCCCCGAAGACCGACGCCATCGTCGTCAATTCGCGTGCGGTCGCGCAGTTTTACGAGTCGGCTGGCATCGACGCGAACAAGCTGGTGCTCATTCCGAACGGCATCGATCCCAACCCGCTGCCGCAAGTCGATCGAGCGGAGGTCTTGCGGGAATTCGACGTGCCGCCCGATGCCCGGGTGCTCGGCTATGTCGGTCGGTTGTGGCCACAGAAACGAATTCGCGACGCCATCTGGTGCATCGAGCTGATCAAAAATCTCAAGAATAATGTGTACCTGCTCATCATCGGAGACGGTCCCGAGCGAGACGCACTCGTTGACTGGACCAAAAACACTCGCAATGACGACCGAGTTCGTTTCCTTGGCCATCGCGAAGATGTTTCGCGGCTACTTGCCGTGATGGACATCTTCCTCTTGCCCAGCGAATTCGAGGGCATGCCCAACGCCCTGATGGAAGCCATGAACGCCGGCCTGCCCGCCGTGGCCAGCAACATTCCCGGCAACGACGAACTTGTGGTCGATGGCGAAACCGGCTACCTCGTCGCCGTCGGCGACACCACGCAGCTCGCCAGTCGCGTGAACCGGCTGCTTGACGATGACGTAATGCGAACCAGCCTCGGCCAGGCCGGACAGCGGCGCGTGCGGGAGGCGTTCAGCGTAGAAAAAATGGTCGAAGCACACGTTAGACTGTACCGAGACCTAGCGGCCAAAAAAGGAATCTGAAATTTCAAAGCTGAGATTTCAAATCTGCCAATGTGCGGCATTTGCGGAATAGCCTGGACGAACGATCGCGAACCACCCGAATCGGCCGTGTTGGATCGGATGACCGACGTGCTTGCGCATCGCGGGCCGGATGACCGCGGAGTGTGGCGCGACGATGGCGTGGCACTCGGATTTCGGAGGCTGTCGATCATCGATCTGTCCGGCGGCAGCCAGCCCATGTCGAACGAAGACGGTTCGATTTGGATCGTCTTCAACGGCGAGATTTACAACTTCCAGGCGCTGCGGCACCGGCTCGAAGGGAACAAGCACACGTTTCGAACGGCGAGCGACACCGAAACGATCCTTCATCTGTACGAGGACGAGGGCCCGGCGTGCGTCGAGCGGCTGCGCGGTATGTTTGCGTTTGCGATTTGGGACGGGCGCGAACGGCGGCTCATGCTGGCCCGCGACCGGCTCGGCGTGAAACCGCTCGTCTACCGGCACGAGCCAGACCGGCTCATTTTTGCCAGCGAACTGAAATCGCTATTGCAGGTGCCCGACGTGCCGCGCGAGCTGGACCCGACGGCACTCGATCACTACCTCGCCCTGCAATACGTGCCGCACCCGCGCACGATTTTTCGCGGCATTCAAAAACTGCCACCGGCTCACTACGCGATCTGGCAAAACGGCCGGATCGAGCTAGTTCGCTATTGGGAGCCCGATTGGAATCGCGAACAACCGCTCAGCGAGCCTGAATATCGCGAGCGCCTGCGGGACACGCTTGCCGAGGCTACGCGGCTCCGCATGATCGCCGATGTGCCACTCGGGGCATTCCTCTCCGGCGGCATCGATTCGACCATCACGGTCGGCCTGATGCAGCAAGTCGCCGAGCGGCCGGTGAAAACCTTCTCGATCGGATTTCCGGTCGCGGAATTCGATGAAACGCGGTTCGCCCGGCTTGCCGCCGATCATCTCAAGACGGACCATCACGAGTTCACCGTCGAGCCGAGTTGCGTCGAGATTCTTCCCCGCCTAGTGTGGCATTTCGACGAACCGTTCGCCGACAGCTCGGCGATTCCGACCTTTTACGTATCGCAACTGACGCGGCAGCACGTGACGGTGGCCCTGACTGGTGACGCGGGCGACGAGTTATTCGCAGGCTACCCGCGATATCGCGCGGTGAAATTGGCCGCCTACTTCGACCGGCTCCCTGGAGCACTACGTGCCACGGTTGCTTCGCCGATTTGGCAATACCTGCCCGCCTCCGTGCGGCAAAAATCGAAGCGGCGCCAATTCAAGAAACTCGTCGCGCATCTGCGCGAGTCGCCGGAACGGCGTTACGCCCGCTGGGTCACGATCTTCGATGAACCGGCCCGCGTCGATCTCTACGAAGATGACTTCATCGCAGAACTCGAAGACGCCGATCCCGCCGGATTCCTGCTCTCAACCTACGCCCGCTCGCGCCGCCGCGACATCGTCAGCCGCACGAGTTTTGTAGACATTGAGACTTATCTGCCGTGCGACCTGCTCACAAAGGTAGACATCGCCAGCATGGCCAACTCGCTGGAATGCCGCAGCCCGTTCCTCGATCACCACGTCGTCGAGCTAGCCGTGCAAATGCCGATTTCGCTTAAGATGCCTTACCTGAACGGCAAACACATACTCAAACGAACGTTTTCGGACCTGTTGCCGCCGGAGATCGTCAAGCGGCCGAAGATGGGTTTTGGTGTTCCGCTCGATTCTTGGTTCCGCGGCGAATTGGTCGGCTACCTTCGCAATGTCCTGCTCGACTCGCACACGCTTGGCCGTGGCTACTTCCGCCCTGACGCCGTCCGGCGATTGGTCGACGATCACCAGGCCGGCCGATGGGATCACAGTTATCGCCTTTGGTCTCTCTTGTTCTTCGAACTCTGGCACCGCATGTATCTCGACGAAACCGACCTCCTGCAATCGGCGCCGGGTGCGTGTGTCAGTGTATGATCCATTTTGAACCGCGTTCGCGCCAGTCCACAATTCCACCCGCCGGCTGGCCATGTTAAAGTGCTGCTTTGGCCATCCGTTTAACTTCTTGATTCAACGAAAGGACTGAACATGAGAATTGTTGTGATTTGCTGTTCGGCGTTGTTGGTAGCGGTGGCGAGTTTGGCGAGCAACCCGCGGCCGAGCTTGACTGCGGATGCATTCCAGGTTGATTCGGTTCATTCCTCGATGGTCTTCCGCGTGAAGCACATGGGAACAGCCAATTTTTACGGTCGGTTCAACTCCATCAGCGGCAGCTTTTCGCTCGACGATGACCCGGCCAAGAGCAGTTTTCAAGTTCAGATCAAGACGGACAGCGTGGACACGGCGAACACGAAGCGAGACCAGCATCTGAAGAGCCCCGACTTTTTCAACGCCGCACAATTTCCAACAATCTCGTTCAAGAGCACGCAGGTCAAAAAGGTCGGCGGCGAAGGGATCGACGTGACAGGCGATTTAACATTGCACGGTGTCACCAAGCCAGTCATCGCAAAGGTCACGAAGACCGGGTCGGGCGGCAGTCGAGGCCGCGCGATCGCAGGGGTTGAAGCCCAACTGACGATCAAACGGAGCGACTTTGGGATGACCTTTGCCGCCGATTCTCTGGGCGACGAGGTTTTCATCATCATCAGTCTTGAAGGAGCCAAGCAGTAACTTGCGGATCGGTTCGCCTCGATGTTGACATTGCGAGATATTATTTTTGCTGTCGGCCTGCCCGCCGTGTGGACGGGCGTCGTGCTGTTGATTGCCTGGCGGCCCTGGCGAGTTCAGGGCTTGCCGCCGAGCGGCTTCTGGAGCGGGCCGGTAGCGCTGGCCGGCAGCTTTCTCTGGGCGTTCCTTGGGGCCAGCGGCCCACCGCAGTTTCCGCCAATCCAAGTGACCGATTGGTTGCCCTTCATCGCCGTGGTCGCTGCGGTGATCGGCTTGGCCGACTCTACGCTCGAAATCCCTCGCGGCGTCAAATGGGCCACCGGCTGCCTTTGCATCGCCCTGGCCACGTGGATGCTGATTCGACCGCTGCCCGCCGAAACTCATAGCCAGACAACCAAGCTCAGTTGGCTCGCCATGCGAGCAATTGTCTGGGGCGGTTGTTGGATTGCCATCGAACGTCAAGCGATCAAATACACCGGCTCGGCGATTCCGCGGGATCTGTTGATTGTGACCTCAGCAACTGCTTTGGTGCTCGTGATGTCCGCCAGCAAGCTGCTCGGTCTGCTCGCCGGTTCACTGGCCGCGAGCCTGGCCGTGTTTGTTGCCGTGGGTTATTTCACGAGCCTGTCGATGGCACGTGGATCAGTCCTGGTTTTGCTCACACTGCTATCGGGACTGTTAATCTGCGGTTTGTTTTATGCGTTCCTGAGTCGTCCGAATGCCTTGTTGTTGCTGCTGTCCGTGGTGCTCACTGCCCTTTCTCGACTTGGACGATTGGGACACCTGCAAGGTTGGAAACGTCACTCGGTTCAATTGGCGTTTGCCGCGATACCTGCCGTGATCGCCGTAATCCTAGCCGTGACCGACTTCGCCGCATCGATGTCCGAGGGATCAGGCGACTACGGCTACTGATGAGCGAAAGAAACGACACATGATTCGACCTGCCACGCCAAGCGATTCACGCACTATCTGTGACCTCATTCGTGCATTGGCCGAATACGAGCGACTGTCACACGAAGTCGAGCTGGACGAACGAGGTGTCCACGAGCACCTGTTCGGACCGCGCCCGTTTGCCGAGGTTTTACTCGCCGAGGACGCGGGCCAAGTCGTCGGCTTCGCGCTTTACTTCCACAACTACTCGACGTTTCTGGGCCGGCCCGGCATCTACCTGGAAGATGTGTTCGTGCGGCCGGAACACCGCGGAAAAGGGCACGGCAAGGCCTTGCTCCGCGCGCTTGCCCAACTCGCGGTCGAACGTGGCTGCGGGCGAATGGAGTGGTCCGTGCTCGATTGGAACGAGCCGTCGATCGAGTTTTACCGGTCGCTCGGCGCGAAACCGATGGACGAGTGGACGACGTTTCGTCTGACGGGCGAGTCGCTTGCCAACCTAGCTCGTGAGAGTACCTGAACCCATTCATCGGGATGGTGTAATTCGAATCCCGCGCAGGTCGATCATTGCACCGTTGATTTTGCCCGCCGGTCGGAATACGAGCCGGTGCTGCCCGACGGCGAGTGTGAGTGTGCCGATGCGAGGTTGCTTGTAGGTGTCCCAGTTGCCCGTGCCGGCGACGGTGCCTGTGATCTGGGCGTCGCCGATTTCGAGCACGTAGGAGTTTCCGGCCGTGCTGTCGTCGCAGGCGTAATCGAGCATCACGGTGTACTTGCCCGGCCGATCGACCTCGAAATTCCACACCGCGTGGTCATTCTCGCTCGACCAGTAGCCGAGGTTCTTGTACTTGTCCTCGAAGACGAGAGTGCTGCCGTAAATCTCGGAAGTCGTCGCGAGCAGGTACAACTCGTGTCGCAGCAGTTCGGGCTTCACGATCTGTGGCTGGTTGCCGGCGAATGTCTTTCGCGGCGGACCGGCCGAGTGCAGGAACGCGAACAGATCGGCCATCGCTTGCGGCGGGATGTCGCGTTCCATCCCATCGGGCATGAGCGACTTGCCGGTTGATTGGAGCGATTCGATTTCGGTCCGCAGCAATGTCTCGCGCTTACCCTCCTGCGCGGCGAGCGTCACCGAGTTGCCGGTCTCGGAGGCGAGCATGCCCGTGAATATGCGGCCGTCGCGGGTCGCGACTAGAAAGCTCAAGTATCGGGTTTCGACGGCGCGGTTCGGGTCGAGGATCGCGGCCAGGAAAAACTCCGGCGAACGATTGGCCATCGCGCCCAGGTCGGGGCCGATCTCGTGGCCGACGCCGCCGACGCGGTGGCACGGGGCGCACGTTTTCTTGAAAACATCGACGCCTCGCTCGCGATCGCCGGCCAATTTCACGACGCCGAGATACTCCCCCATGACCCTCCGCCGCGATTCGTCACTGGGCCGGTCGAACAGTGGGGCCGCGCGGTCGCGGACGACGGACGACTTGTGGTCGAGCATGCGCTGCCGGTGTATCGCGTCGATTTCCGCGGCCGGTACTTTTCCCGCCTCGATGCGGTCGAGCAGCGTGACCCACCACGGGTCGCGGCCGAGCAGCGTGTCGAGCACGGCGCTGCGCACGCGCGGGCCGTGACTGGGCCAGCCATCGAGCAGTCGTTCTGGCACGTGCAGGTCGCGCAGCCGCGCGGCCGCCGCAACGGCCGCCTCCTGCAACTCGCCTGGCGTCTGCGGCGAGAGCAGCCCGGCGATCGTCTCCAAGTCGCTCGGCGACCGATCGGGTCCCCGGCCGACGAGTCGCACGGCGGCCACGCGGTCCGGCGTCGTCGCGGCAGCGTCCGCGGCAATCACTCGCGACTCTCGAACGAGTTCCGCCAACCGCGCGACGGCTGATTTCAATTCGGCGTCGCCGCCCTTTGCCAGTTCCGCCAGCGATTTGCCGCGGCGATCGAGTGCATCCACCACGCCGGCGACCGCTGCCACCTGCCACGGCTCGGGTTGGCCGTTCTTCGGCAGCCGCGTGATCGCCGCCAGCGACCGGCCCAATGCGGCGGCATCATCCTGCGCGGCGATTTGACCGACCAGCCGCTCGATCAATTCGGTCGGCGGCCCTGAGTCGCCCTCCGCCGGCTCGCGAGGGGCCGACACCGCGGCCAAGATTTCCGCGGCGTGCCGGGTCGCCGAACTAGCAACGGCCGCCGTGATAAACACGTCGTCCGAATCCCGCAGAGCAATCTGCCCGAGCGCTTGACCGGCCCGCGCGTCGTCCCATTCGCCCAGACTGAATGCGACCTGCATCCGAACCTGCGCGTCCAGATCGGCGGCCAGTCTGAGGACCCAACTGGACAGCCAATCGTTATCCGCCAGCCGCAATTCCGCCAGCCGCACCGCGTGGCGACGGACGCCGGGATGCTCGTCATTCAGCGCGCGAAACAGAAGCGGATCGAGAAGGAGACCGAGCCCGTCGAGCGCGCAAAGCGCCTGCAGTCGTGCGGTGGGCCGATCGCTGAATTTGATGAGTTGCCTCAGGAACGGCGCGGCCGCAACGTCGTTTTTCCACACAAGCATCATGTGCGCCATGTCGCGCTGCCAGCCGCTCGGGCTGTCGAGCGCGGCGACAAGCTCCACCGTGTCGAACTTGTCGAATCGCGGGATCGGCCGCGGCTTCTTGCCCACCGGAAACACGCGATAAATACGTCCCTTGTCGTGGCCGGCTCGCAGGTCCAGCCGCTCCTGCCACTCCTTCGGTATCCACTCCGGGTGCTCGATCACGAGGCGATACATGTCCGCGATCCACAGCGCCCCGTCGGGCCCGGTCTGAATCATCGTCGGCCGGAACCAGTTGTCGCTCGACGCCAGAAACTCGCTCGTCTGCTCGTCCGGCGCTCGTCGGCTTGTGAAAGTCACTCCGCGCGGCGACATGACTTCGCGGTGAATCAGATTGTGGACCGGCTCACTAACAAACGTGTTCCCTTCGAACGCCGGGCCGAACAGATCGTCTCGATAAACAATCGCACTGCACGCCGACGTGAATCGGTTCGCCGTGTTGGGATCGTTGAATCGTTCCAGCGTCCGGCTGATCGGGAACACGGGCGATGCACCCGGCACGACAGACACGTTCACGCGCGGATCGGGCGCAGGCACGTGCGGGTTGCGGCGAATGTAGTGGTCGGGCAGCACGAACTGATACATCGGGTTCGAGTTGTTGCACCCGAACCAATTACCCCAGTCGTCACGCGAACGTCCGAACTGCGTCTGCCCGGTCACAGGGTCGATTTCACCGGTGTCGGGCCGAATCCGAAAGTCGCGGCCGCCGATGCCAACCTTCGCGCCGGTCTTCGCCGACGTGATCATCCCGCCGGAGTCGCCGTTCGCGCCGTACACCCAGCCGTCCAAACCCCACACCAAGCCGTTGACGCGATGCTGCTGGTTTCCCTGCGCGAAGCCGCTGAACAGCACTTCTTTCTTGTCCGCCTTTCCGTCGCCATCTGTATCTTCGGCGTAGAAGATTTCCGGCGCGCACGTGACGAGTACGCCCTTCCGCCACGGCATCACGCCGGTTGGGTAGCCCAATTCATCGAGGAACACGGTCGATTTCTCGAAGCGCCCGTCACCATCGGCATCTTCGAGAAACCGCACACGCCCGCCGTGCTTGCCTTTGCCATCTGTGCCGAGCGGATAGTCGCCCATCTCAACGACCCAGAACTTTCCATCGGGCCCCCACGCAAACGCGATCGGGTCCATCACCATCGGCTCGGCGGCGACGAGTTCAACTTGAAAACCCGGTCGTGTTCGAATCGACCTGAGCGATGCCTGCGGCGACTTTGCCTCCGGCAGCGACTCGGCAATTGGCTTTTGGATCTGCCCCTCGATGAATGTCGATAAGACCGTCAATGACAGTACAAAAGCCGAAGCCGCCAAAGTAACCAAAATGGTGAATCGAGCCATTTGTGCCTCCAATCAAGAAGCTCGGCTGGAGCCGGCTGATGAATCATAATGAATGGTGAGTTCCGCAACCACCAACTGAAGTTGGCGGCAGACTAAAGCCAACTGAAATTGGCACGAGCGGGTTGAGAAATCGTCAACCGTGGCTACGTGAGAACCTCGCTGATCACGCACCCGTCACCACCGATTGGCAAGGGGCGACCGGTTCTGTCTTGAATCAACGTGTGCGGATCGATGCCGAGCAGGTGGTAGGTGGTGGCCAGGATGTCCTTAGGCGAGATCGGGTTTTCGGCAATGTCGCCGGCAATCCGATCGGTCTTGCCGACGATGTTGCCGCGGCGGATGCCGGCGCCGGCGAGCAGGGTCGAGTAGGCCCGCGACCAGTGATTGCGTCCGCCGTGGCCGCGGCCCGATGGGTGGTCGCCGTCGAGGTCGAGTTTGGGCGTGCGGCCGTGTTCGGTGGTGGCGATCACGAGCGTTTCGTCGAGCAGCCCGCGCTGTTCGAGATCGAATAGTAGCGCAGGCAGCGCGGTGTCGAGCCCCGGTAGGAGTTGCTCGGTCATGCGCGGGTAATGCCAGTAGTGCGTGTCCCACGCGGAGTTGACCGAGCCGTATTCGTCCCAGAAGACGGTCACGAATCGCCCACCCGCTTCGACCAGTCGCCGCGCGAGTAGGCACGATTGGCCGAACAGCGTCATTCCATACCGCTCGCGAGTGCTCATCGGTTCGCGGGTGATGTCCATCGCTTCGCGCAGGGCAGGAGACGTGGCCATTCCAAACGCCCGGCCCTGCTGGCGAGTGAATGCTTGCACGCGGTCCGCCGCGTCCAGCTCGCGGCGGGACTGATCGAACTGGTCGAGCAGCGATCGACGCCGGTCGAGCCGATCGAGCGTCACATCCGGCGGCGGCGTCTGGCTGTTCGAGAACAGGAATCGGCAATCAGGCCGCACGCCGCCGTACGGATCGAGTTCGGTCGCGACGATGCCGCCGAAATGGTATTTCATCTCGCGAATCGCTTCGCCTTCAAACTCGGTCCAGATTGGATCGTAAGCCCGACCGAGGAACGCACCGTACGGGCCGCCGTTCATGCGCGGGTCGCGACGCCGCGAACTGTGCAGGAATGGGATGCCGATGTTGCGCGGAACGGCAGGGGGGCGGCCGGCTTCGCGCTGTTCGTCGAGATAATCGACGATTGATCCGATAAACGGCCAGTGCCGCTGATCGCGCGGGTTGTCTTGCATCGTGCCGTCGAGCGTCGGCGTGCTCGTGACTGAGAAAGCCGTCCCGTGGATCGGATACGGGTGACTCATCGAGCGAATCACCGAGCAGCGATCGATCACATCGGCGACGCGCGGTAGCCATTCGCACACGGCATAGCCCGGAATTGACGTCGGGATCGACCTGAGCTTGCCGCGAATCTCAACCGGTGCATCCGGTTTCACGTCGAAGGTTTCAAGCTGGCTCATTCCGCCGTAGAGAAACAGCAAGATCACCGACTTCGCTTTGCCAAACGACGTGAGCGGAACAGTTACCGGACTCGCCGCACGGGCTGACTGGGCCGCGATCAAGTCGGCCAGTCCGAACCCGAGCACGCTCGAGCCGCCCACCTGGAGCAACTCGCGCCGCGTCAGCCCGTCGCACATCTGTCGATGCGATCCAAGGATTCGCAGCACACGGCACCTCCGCACAATTGGAAATTGGTTGCGGACGCTATTGTAGGTTTTCAACCAGTTCTTTCAATCTTCTAACGCCATATTCCGCTGCGAGTATCTCCCACTCACTGCCACAGCTTGCTGGTTCAGCATCATTCGTTCAACGGTTGTGAGCTGCGAAGATACGCGAACAGGTCACGAATCTGCTGGTCTGAATACTGGTTGAGCTGGCCTTCCGGCATGATCGAGATTTTCGTCACTTGCATATTTTCAATTTCGTCGCGCGCGATCGTGATGTTCTGGCCGTCCTGGCCACGCAGGATGACAAGGCGGTTGGTTTGGTCGGCCAAGAAGCCGCTGAGCGTGCGGCCGTCGGTCGTGGCGACCAGGAAGTTCTCGAAGCCTTCGCGGATTTCGGCCGACGGGTTCACGACGTGCAGCAGCAGGCTTTCGACGTCGTCGCGTTTGTAACTCGTGAGGTCCGGGCCGATCTGGCCGCCTTGATCGAACAGCTTGTGGCACTTGCCACACTGGTTCATGAAGAACTTCTTGCCGGCCCACGGGCTGCCCGCGCTGGAGCGGATGATCCCGGCCAAGCGGCCGACTTCGCGTTGCAGTTCCTCGGTGGTCGCCGGTTTCAACTCGCCCCAGTGCTTGGCGATGAGCGAGGCGACGCGGTCATTGCGATGCAGCGCGAACTTCTGCACGACCTCCGGCGGCACCGATTTCGGGTCGACCTTACCGGCATCGATCGCTTCGAGAAATTGCAGCGCCGAGCTTCCACGGCTGGCAAGAAGTGTCAGCGCGACGGCCTTCAGGTCATCGTTGAATTTGCCGTACACATCGATCAGGGAGGCGGCAATCTTCGGCTCGTCGTACTTTTGTAGCGAAGTAATTGCAGCACCGCGGATCGCGTCGTCCGACGCATGGCCGAGGACCTTGAGCAACACGGGCACACAAGTCGGCTGGTTCACCTCGCCGAAGATTTGAATGTATTGAAGCTGTTCGGATTTGTCGGCCTTGTCGTTGGCGATCACTTTCAAGGCCTCTTCGACGGCGTCGGAGCGCCCCTGGCGCAGGCCGAGCACCACCGACTTGCCCGCGTGCTTCGCCAGCGCCTCGGCCAACTCGACGGGTAGCCCGGCCAACGCACGGCCGGAATACGCCTTTTCGAAACCCGTCATCAATTGCTTGACGTGGCCTTCGCCGGGCGCGAGTTGCAGAAGTTTGGCGCAGGCGGCGAGGTCGGCCTGGCTGCCCGCAGCGGCAAAGCGGCGCATCAGTCGCTCCTCGATGTTTGCCTGCACGAGTGGCAAGTTCCAAAGCGTCGAGTCGTCGAACATTTTCAGGACCGCGTCGCGGTCCGACTCGCACTTCGATTCGATCGCCCACCACAACAGCAGCGGCAGGTGTACGTCGCTCGAGTCTTCGCTATGCGCGAGCAGGTTCCGCACGATCGACAAACATTGCTTGGCCGGCAGCCGTTTGGCCGAACACGCGAGTTGGCTGCGAGCCTCGACGTTCGGTTCCGAAACGGCCATTTGCGCCAGCAACTTCGCCACTCGCGGCGAGACCTTTTTCTCGTCGCACAAGATTCGCACGGTCCAGAGTCGGACATACGGGTCCTTGTGCTGGATCGTTTTCGCCGCGACGGCATCGTTGAAACCGCCGCCCAGATTCAAGGCCCACAGACATTCCAGGGCAAATTGTCCGTCGCTTTCGTCGATCAACTTGGCGAGCGTCGGCAGGATGCTCTTGTCCTTGCGGTCGGCGATCATGCGAAGTGCCGTCTGACGGAACCATTTGTTGTCGTGCCGGAGCACATTGATGAGTTCATTGGTCGAGAGTTTCGAGAGGTCAAAGGGTTTGACAGCCATCGCGCCGGCCGCTTTCACTCGATAAATTCGTCCCGTACTCGGATCGATCTGGCCGTCGTGATGCACGAGGTGAGCGATGCGCTCCTCGTAGAAGTCGGCGACGTACAGCGACCCGTCTGGACCGACCTTAATGTCCACCGGCCGAAAGTACGTGTCTTTCGTTGTGACTGCGTGGCCGACATCTTTCGTTTGATACGTCGATCCGTCCGGCGAGACGTCGCTCATTACGACGTGGCTCAAGAGCGGCACAACGCCGAACAGCCGGCCGCGGTACGGTTCGGGCAGCGAACCGCCCTCGTCAATCACGAACGTGTGCGAGAAACGCGGCACGGCGTGGTGTTTCATCCACGCGAAATAGCCGAACGTGTACGGGTTCGAAAGCGGGCCGTGCTTGTTGAAACCTTTCTGGAAGTACCCGCCCTGCACGTAATGAAACCCGCGCGTGTCACCGCCGTTGTGGCCTGAGTAGACTCGGCCTTTGGAATCGATCTCGACGCCGAACGCGTTGCCGCCGCCCTCCGCGAAGATTTCATATCGCCGCGTCTCGGAGTGGTAGCGCCAGATGAGTTGCCCCATCGAATGCACCGGCACCTTGTCCAGCCCCGGCCGTGCGATGTTGCCGCTCACCGTGCTGCCCTGCGAGGCGTACAGCCAACCGTCCGGCCCCCAGGTCAGGCTGCTGGCAACCGAGTGGGTATCTTCCATGCCGAAACCTTCGAGGTGTACGACCGGGTCGCCGTCCGGCACGTCGTCGTTGTCCTTGTCGGGATAGAACAGCAAGTACGGCGGGTTCATCACCCAGATGCCGCCGCGCCCGCGGGCGCAGGCCGTCGCGATGTTCAGGCCATCGACGAACGTTTTGTGCGAATCGAACCGGCCGTCGCCGTCCGAGTCCTCGTGGATCGTGATTTTGTCGCGGCCTTTGAAATGATTGGGCGGCGGCGGGGGGACCTTGTCGTACACGACGCGCCAGAACTTGTCGCGGCTGATGACAGTCAGGCCCGCCGGATCGGGGTATTGCAAATATTGCACGACCCACATCCGCCCGCGCTCGTCGAAACTGATCGACAGCGGCTGCCCGACCTCCGACTCCGTCACAACTTGCTCGATCTCCAGACCGTTAGGCACGACCATCGTGGCCAGCGCGTCTTTCGGACTCAGCGGTCCGGCCGCCGCTCCGGCCTTCGCTGCGATCGTTGCCGCGTCCACGACCGAATTGAAAACGACTTCGTCCGACGGCTTTGTGGCGTCGAACGTCGCCCACGCGAGATTGTCGCCGGTCCGAAACTGCCACGTCCCTTCCAACAGAATCGCCTCGTTCCCCCGCACGATCGCCGGCGCGACACCCTTGAATCCGCCGCGGCCGCCCTGGTCGTACACTCGAATAGCCAGCACGGCGTTCTGTCCCGCTTTGACTTTCTTCGCCGCAATCGTGTACCGCACGTTGGTGCCATACGCGGCTCGATAATCCGGCGGCATCACGCCCGCCGCGCCGATCTTCTCGCCGTTCCAGAACACCTCGATCGAATTGCTCAATTGGTTGAACGCAACTTGCAGGTCCCTGCCCTGCCAGCCCTCGGGCACCTTCACGAAGCAGCGGTACCATGCGAAGCCGTCGTACTTTTCGAACCGCTTCTCCGCGTCGTCCTTCCAACCGCCCGGCACGCGGATCGTCGTCCAACCGTCCTGACTCGCGGCCGGGACCGTGGCGGCATAAAAGCACGAGCCGGCCAGCAGAATCAACAGAGAGGCAATCTTTCTCATTGGCGGAACCTCGCGTGAAGCGTTTGCGGTTTTGAGCATATAGGCAGGCCGATGTCGGTAGGCAAATCAGACTTGTAGTTCAAGTCGCGGGCTATTGTAACCGGCGAGCGGGGCGACCTGCGAGCGATTCGCGTCGCTTCCGATCTGCAGGCTTGCCGGCTCGGCGCGATGGGACGATAATCCTTGTTGTTCTTTCAGCTAGCGTTCAACGACGGGTTAATCAACGGAAGCCACGCCATGAATTCAACTGTATTTGCAGTCGAGTTGGCGTTGAACCGCACGGCGTTTGATGGCCTTCGCGAGAAAATCCGGCAATCACCACCAGGCCAGTACGCCGCAATCGCTCAGGGCCGATTGATCTCGCTTGCGTCGACGTTTGAGGAGGCCGTTGCCGCAATAGAACGACTGCAGCCACGGCCTGAGCATTTTTTGGTATTTCCGGTGGATGAAGAGCCGGCGTTTGAAGTGATTGATGACTTTTCTCACAGTCTTTGACGCATGGCAGAGCTGTCCTGGCAAGCGGCGGCTGATGGCCGCTATTGGATCGATGTGGCAATCGGCGGCCGTCCGGTCCGCGTTATGATCGATCTCGGACTCGTCGATCCTTCCGGCCGGGTTGGATTCGAGTTGGAGCCGGCGTTCTACGATGATCTCAAACGCTCGGGACTGCTTTCGAAGTTTCAGTTTCGTTTCCGCCGAAATGCAAACGGAGAAATCACACGAAGTGAAAGCGGTCTGGCTGTCGCTCAATTGGTAAACCCAAATACAATGCAAGTCATCGGTCCGGCCCTTGACCTGCACGTTTGCCGCGGCGCGCCAGGCATTCCAAGCCGAGTCGGAGTTGTGTTCTTTCATCGGCTCACCAGCTCCACGGTACACTGGGACCTGGGTACTCGAAGCTGGTGTATTCATTACCCTTGATTCCGTGAGGATTCCGATATGTTCGGCTGTGGTCAACGCTTCCTTGCGATTTGGGTCAATTGCGGATTGCTGTGCGCGACGCAGCCCGACGAGTTACCCCAAACGGGAGCAGGACTCCAGCATTGGTCGTTTAGGACCGCTCAGATTCCTGAGACACCTGACGTTCGACGAACGGACTGGCCCAAGACGCCCATCGATCACTTCATTCTTGCCAAGCTCGAATCGCTCAGACTCATGCCGGCGCCGCCAGCGGATAAACGGACGCTGGTGCGACGGGCGTACTTTGATTTGCTCGGCCTGCCTCCGACGCCGGAGCAGGTCGAGGCGTTCGTGAAGGATGACGCGCCGGATGCTTGGGCGAAGTTGATCGATGAATTGTTGAAGTCGCCGCATTATGGAGAACGCTGGGGGCGGCACTGGCTCGACGTGGCGAGGTATGCCGACTCGGGCGGGTA
>Ga0247727_10004327_pt1 | contig 30197 bp, 30 predicted proteins | sample WisWelCaveWW1625_FD_202498 | JGI IMG/M metagenome (GOLD analysis project Ga0247727, IMG submission 202498) | Biofilm microbial communities from Wishing Well Cave, Virginia, United States - WW16-25 | ecosystem: Environmental > Aquatic > Deep subsurface > Groundwater > Cave microbial mat | place...
TGCGCCAGCGCTCGTGGCGCACGCCGCTCAAGGGCTATCGGGTCGAGATCGCGCTCGAGAAGACCGACCCGAGCTTCATGCGGCCCGCGATGCGCTTCCGCGGGGAGGTCGAGACCGGCCGCATCCCGGGGGTGCTGCTGGTTCCCCGCGAGGTCGTCTTCCTGCGCGAGTCGAGTCCGGTCGTGTGGGTGAAGCGCGCGCTCGGCTGGAGCGAGACCGAGGTTACGCTCGGTCGCAGCAACCGCCGGCAGGTCGAGCTGCTCGGCGGCGTCGTCGAGGGCGACCGCCTGAGCCCGCTCGATCTCGCGCTCCCGCAGCAGGGACAGTCCGCGGGCGCCGCGGGGAGCTCGGGATGAACGCGCGGCTCGCGCGTGGGCTCCGGGACCGCCGCTTGCTGCTGGTCGCGGTGGCCCTCGGCCTGCTGGCGCTCGTCGGTGTGGGCTTCATGGGCAGGATCGAGTCCGACGGCGTCGCGACGTTCGAGGTGCGGCCGGGCCGCTTCGTGCGCGAGGTCGAGGCGCGCGGCTCGCTGAAGGCGGTGAAAGCGACGCCGATCCTGGTTCCACCGGAGTCGGGACGCCAACAGAAGGTGGCGTTCCTCGTCAAGGACGGCGCGTTCGTGAAGACCGGCGAGACCGTCGTCGAGTTCGATCCCTACGACGCGGAGCGCGAGGCCGCCGACGGTCAGACCGACCTGACGGCGGCCAAGGCCAAGATCGAGAAGGCCCGCGCCGAGGGCACGAAGAACGAGGCCGCGCTCGGCCTCGACCGCGACGTGGCGAAGGAGCAGCTCGACGGCGCCCTGACCTTCAAGCTGACGGACGAGAGCCTCTTCTCGCGACACCAGATCATCGAGTCGCAGCTCGACCGCGAGCTGTTCCAGTCTCGCGCGGACGTGGCGGCCAAGAAGCTCGCCGCGAGCGGCAAGCTGTCCTCGGCCGCGCGGGCGCTCGGCGAGATCGACGCGGGCAAGGCCCGGCTCAAGGTCACCATCGCCCTGAAAGGCCTGCGCTCGCTCCGCATCCAGGCCCCGCACGACGGGCTGCTGATGCTCGAGCGCAACTGGCGGGGCGAGATGCCCTCGGTCGGCGACACGCTCTGGCCGGGGCAGAAGGTGGCCGAGGTGCCCGACCTCTCGCGGCTCGAGGCCAAGGTGTTCGTGCTCGAGGCCGACGGGGCCGGCCTGAAGGCCGGCCAGAAGGCCCGCTTCGCGATCGAGGGGCGTCCCGGGCAGGAGTACGAAGCAACAGTCGGCCGGGTGGAGCCGCTGGCCAAGACGCGCGACTGGCAGTCGCCGGTCAAGTACTTCGAGGCGACGCTCTCGCTCGTGGGGAAGGACCCGGGCGACCTCAAGCCCGGCCAGAAGGTGCGGGCCGTCGTGCGCCTCGACGAGGCGGACGCCGTCCTCGCCATCCCGCGCGGAGCCGTGTTCGAAAAGGACGGCAAGCGCGTCATCTACCGGCGTAACGGCAGCGGGTTCGATCCGGTGGAGGTGACGACCGCGCGCCAGAGCATCTCCCACCTGGTGCTGGCGTCGGGCCTCGCGGCCGGGGACGTGATCGCGCTCCGGGACCCGACCGAGAAGCGCGCTCTCTCTGAGGCCGGCACGGCAACTTCCGCAGGGCCTGGAAGGTGATCGATCCCCGGGAAGCGCTCGTCTCCGGCCTCGAGAGCCTGCGCCACCACGCGCTGCGCTCGTTCCTGGCGATGCTGGGGATCATCTTCGGCGTGGGCGCCGTGATCGCGATGCTCTCGATCGGCGCGGGAGCCGAAGCGCAGGCACTCGAGATCATCGACGCGATGGGCCTGCGGAACGTGGTCGTGAAGGACAAGCGCTTCGACCGCGAGAACGAGCTCACCGAGATCCGCCGGAAGTCCGCCGGGCTCTCGAGCCGGGACGCCAAGGCGATCCGCGAGGCCGTGCCCGGCGTCGAGCGGGTGGTGGCGAAGATCGAGGTGGAGGCCTGGAAGGTGCTCTCGCCCACGGGCCGGGCGAAGCCGCGCGTGCTGGGCGTGTCCTCCGACTACCCGTCGCTCGTGAAGCTGTCGCTCGTGGAAGGCCGCTTCTTCGACCGCGAGGACGAGGAGCGCCACGCCCTCGTGTGAGTGATCGGGGCGGACGTGCGCCGGGATCTCTTCGGCTTCGGGCCCGCGCTCGGGCAGCCGCTCAAGGTGAACGACCAGTGGCTCACCGTGGTGGGCGTGCTCGTGGGCGGCAGCGGCAAGCGCGAGATCCAGGGCGTGACGCTCGAGGGCACCGCCAGCGACGTCTATCTTCCGGTCACCGCCGCCGAGCGGCGCTTCGGCCGGGCGCCGCTGAAGGCGCCGCTCGACGAGCTGGTGGTGAGCCTCGCGCCCGGGACGCCGGTCCAGGAGTCGGCGGTGGTGGTGAAGACGCTCCTCGACCGGCTCCACGGCGGCGCCGACGACTACACGATCACCGTGCCGGAAGCGCTGCTCCAACAGAGCCAGAAGACGCAGCGGCTGTTCGACATCGTGATGGGGGCGATCGCGGGGATCTCGCTGCTCGTGGGCGGGATCGGGATCATGAACATCATGCTCGCGACGGTGCTCGAGCGCACGCGCGAGATCGGCGTGCGGCGCGCGATGGGCGCGCGCCAAGTGGACATCCGCAACCAGTTCTTCATGGAGGCCTTCGCGGTCACGGTGACCGGCGGTTTTCTGGGAATCGTGATGGGCCTCGCCATCGCCAAGGGCGTCGCGGCCTACGCGGGCTGGAAGACGATCGTGACGCTCTGGTCGATAGCACTTTCGGTCGGCGTGTCCGCCGGCGTCGGCCTCGCCTTCGGCAGCTACCCGGCGATGCGCGCCGCCCGCCTCGACCCAGTGGAGGCGCTCCGCTACGAGTGAGCGCGCGGCTTGCGCGCGCCCAGCGAATCCGCTCGAGGTGCGCCCAGTTGTCGACGCCGGCGATGATGAAGCCGAAGATCAGCTCGTCACAGGCATCCGGGTGAGCCCCTGGCCCTCAAGGAGCCGGGCCGGAAGCTCTCGCCCCTTCCCTGGCGGACCTGCCCTGACGCGCCTCCGATACACACTGCCCACTCGCCCGTCGCACGCGGGCTTGAAGGGCAGACCCTTCTTCGTTTCTCGCCGGGCGCTCTCCCAGCGGCTGGCTGGCTGGTGTGGAGATCACCTGTCGGGTTTACAGACCGAGACGGGCACGGGATACGCCGCTTTTCCGCTTGGTCGAGCAACACCTCGAGGCGTTTCTACGTGTTTACCAGGAGCGCTTCGCCAAGGTGCACGGCCCGCTGCGTCCTGTCGTCGAGCGGGTCCTGCGGGCCTTCCTTACATGTGGGCTCGTCGAGCACGGGTACGCCCACGCTTGGTGTGAGACGTGTCGCCTGAGCTACTTGATCCCCTACTCGTGTCGCGGAAGTTCGTTCTGTCCCTCCTGCGAGAAGAAGCGCTCCCTCCTCTGGGCCGAATGGCTGCGCGAAGAGGTGCTCGAGCCAGTCCCGCATCGTCACCTCGTTCTGACCATGCCACGGCTCCTGCGTCCGCTGTTCCGGAGGCGCCGCGAACTCCTTCTCGATCTGTCGCAATGCGGTGCTTCGGCACTCAGCGAGTACATGAGGAGAGAGGTCGGAGCCGAAACACGGCCCGGGATCGTGGTCTCGGTCGCCAGCAGCGGCGACCTGTTGCAGCGGCGTGTCCATTCTACGGCTACTATGCCAATCGCGTGCGCGGAGATCGCGCCGCGGAGGAGCCGGGAGAAGGCAAGGTTGAAGAGGCGCCAGCCAGGAAGCGCCGCCCTTCCGCGACTTGGGCGAGACTCATCGCGAAGGTCTTTCACGCCGACCCACTCACCTGTCGCCGGTGCGGGGGGAAGCTCAAGATCGTGGCCTACCTCCACGACCAGGCAGCCATCAGGCAGGTCCTCGCGCACCTGGGCCTCAGCCCGCCCGAGGAGACCAAGCCTCCGCCGACCATGCACGAGGTCGTGCGCGTGCCGGTCGATCAGGAGGGCTGGGAGATAGAGGCGTCCTGGACCGCCAGACCCGCTTGACCGCCTCTCCCGAGGGGGAATCGTGCGCCTCCGAACCGCTGACCAGAGTTGCAGGACGCCTCGCGGCACGTGGGCCCTCAGGCACACGGCTGAGGGGGACGTTGAGAGGCAGTAGCCCTCCTCATCACCCTCGGCCACGCCTGCTCAAGCCCCCGACGGCGGTCGTCCCCGTCAGCGTTGCAGAAGCAAATGTCTACTGGTTACTGGTTACTGGTTCACTTGGCGGCTCCTGCCCCGCGCGCCGGAGATGGAGGAGTTCGTGCGCGTGGTCATGGAGAGCTGGCGGGAAAGCGGAGGCGAGCCCGACATCGGTCTCGATCTGCCGCGCTGGCTGGCCGAGGACGGCTTCGAGACCATCGGCCTCCAACCCATCATCGAGGTGGTCCCGCCCGGGAGCTTCGTCTGGCAATGGCCGAAGGCGTTCGTTCACGTGGGCCTCCGCCGCCTGGTCGAGCTGCTGCACCTGACCCCCGACCGCGCGGAGGCCATCGCACGGGCGTTTGCCGCGCGTGAGGCGGAACCCCACACGCTCATGGCCACGCCCGCCGTGCTCGAGATCATCGCGGTCTACGTCTCGACGAGGACCTTGAATCCGCCGTAGACCATGCGCTTGACGTCGAAAGGCATCGCGCCCGGCTTCATCATGGCGGCGAGGCGCGGATCCTTCATCACCTTCTTGTTGACGCGATCGCGATGGCCGCGCGACTTGAACACGATCCAGGAGAAAACCACCGTCTCGCCGGCCTTGGGCTTGATCTGGCGCGGGAAGGTCCTCACACCCTTCACGTGTAGGTCATCGCCCACGCATTCGCGGTACTCGAGTGCGCCGTGTTCGCGCCAGACCTTTCCCGCCTTCTGGGCGATGCGGCGGTAGGTTGCCAGGTTCTTCTTCGGGACGGGGAGGACAAAACCATCTACATAGCGGGCCATAGGGAACCTCCAAATGGGTCGATGTTACCGGCGAAGGTTGTCCGGCCTTCCGATTCGTCTACGGGACAAAGGCCCTGTATGTTCCGTTTCGACCGTCAGCTCGGCCACCGCATGGCTGCGGAAGCGTTGAGATCTGGACGATTCGCAGGCGACGGATGGGAGACCCGTCGAGGATCAGGCGCTGGCTGAAGGGTCGGGTCGACCCCTGCCGCGCCTGACGCGCCAGTTCGACCAGTGGCGGGGCCAGGCCACGGCCGCGGTGGACATCACGAGGAGCACGCTCAACGGGTGGAGGAAGGGTGGGGCCCAGTTGCGCCACGACCTTCGAACGAGAGCGAGCGAGCCTCCCAGGGCCAGCACGAGACCGATCGGGCCGAGAGCGCGTTCCACCTGTCGGACGTAGAGCTGGAGCTGCTCCCCGAAGCCCGGCCGGTCGGGCCCGGAGCCGTAGTAGATCCCCATCTGGGTGGTGGTGAAGACGCTCATCGACCGGCTTCACGGCGGCGCCGACGACTACACGATCACCGTGCCGGAGGCGCTGCTCCAACAGAGCCAGAAGACGCAGCTCTTCGACATCGTGATGGGAGCGATCGCGGGGATCTCGCTGCTGGTGGGCGGGATCGGGATCATGAACATCATGCTGGCGGCCGTGCTCGAGCGCACGCGCGAGATCGGCGTGCGGCGCGCGATGGGCGCGCGCCAGGTGGACATCCGCAACCAGTTCTTCATGGAGGCGTTCGCGGTCACCGTGACCGGGGGCCTGCTCGGCATCGTGATGGGCCTGGCGATCGCCAAGGGCGTCGCGGCTTATGCGGGCTGGAAGACGATCGTGACGCTCTGGTCGATAGCACTTTCGGTCGGCGTGTCCGCCGGCGTCGGCCTCGCCTTCGGCAGCTACCCGGCGACGCGCGCGGCCCGCCTCGACCCGGTGGAGGCGCTCCGCTACGAGTGAGGCGACCCAGCCGCCGGCGAATCCGCCGAGGTGCGCCCAGTTGTCGACGCCGGGGATGATGAAGCCGAAGATCAGCGCGTCACGGGTGCCCGTCTCGGTGCTGGCGCGCCCCGAGCCGTCTTGTAGATCCACAGAGACCTGTTGATTTTCAGGTATAATCAGCAGCACGATGTATTACGCGCGGTTCCTCGAGCGGGTGCTCTCCAGTCGCGTGTCGCGCCACAAGGTGCGGCTGCTGTTTGGAGCACGTCAGACGGGCAAGACCGAGCTGCTGCGGCATCTGCTGACGGGAAGCGAAAGCCGTTTCTTCGACCTGCAGGCCTCGGATGAGCGGCGTCGCTTCGAGGCCGACCCCGGAGCGTTCACGCGTGAGGTCCGGGCACTTCCTCGGACGGTCGACTCCATCGTCGTCGACGAGATCCAAAAGGTTCCGGCCCTGCTCGACGAGGTGCAGGGGCTCTACGACAAGGCACCGCGACGCTTCCAGTTCTATCTGACCGGCAGCTCGGCGCGCCGCCTGTTCGCACGCTCGGCCAACCTGCTGCCCGGCCGCAGCCACGCGCACCGGCTGTTTCCGGTCTGCGGCTGGGAAGTGGCGACGGGCGGTCCCGACGCCTCTGTCCTGGCCGCACCCGCACCGCGGGGATACGGCGTTGAACGGGCGGGAGCCGGCGACCGCGGTCGAACCCCGCGGCCATTCCCGGCGCTCGGCCTCAACCGGCTCTTGCACCTCGGCTCGCTCCCCGGGGTCCGCGCCGAGAACGCCTCGACCGCCCACGCCACGCTCGGCACCTATGTGGAGCACTATCTCGAGGAGGAGATCCGTCGCGAAGCCCTGGTGAGAGACCTCGGACCGTTTGCCGTGTTCCTGCGACTGGCGGCGGTCGAGTCGGGTCGGCAGATCAACGTGGCGCGCCTCTCGCAGGAGAGCGGCGTGCCGGCGAGCACGGTCAAGAGTTACTATCAGGTGCTGGTCGACACCTTCGTCGGCCATTGGATGGCCCCGTACGGCGCTCGCTCGCGCAAGCGCCTCCTGACGACGCCGCGCTTCTACTTCTTCGACCTGGGGGTTCGCAACGCTGCCGCCGATCTGACGCTGGCAGACCGCGTACCCGACGAGCTCGGGGGGCCGCTCCTCGAGCATCTCGTGGCTCAGGAGCTGATCGCCCGGGCGGGATACGCGGGACGCGGCCACCGCGTCGGCTTCTGGCGCACCTCCTACGGGGTCGAAGTCGACTTCGTGTGGGAGACGCCGCGCGAAGACGTGCCGATCGAAGTGAAGTGGACGGCTCGCCCGCGTCCTGTCGATGCGCGACACCTCGAGACGTTCCTCGACGAGTTTCCTCGACGGGCCCGAAGGGGCTTGCTCGTGTGCCGCTGTCCCGAGCCGCAGCAGCTCACGGACCGCGTGCGTGCGATCCCCTGGGATCATCTCTGACGCGGCTACGGCGGTGAGCTTCAAGGACGAGATTGAATGGCCGCCGGGACCCGCTGGCGGTCGAGCGGCAGGACCTTGAGCGACCAGCGGAGCGGCAGGCTCGCGGGCGGATAGCACACCGTGGCGCTGCACACCTGGTACTCGAGGACGCCGGTGATCGCGAGCGTCGTAACTTGCTGCTTGAGAAACTCCGCGAAGGCGCGGCCGTCGCCGAGCGTCACGTCCTGCAGCAACCGGAAGCGTCCTTCGAAGACCGGCACGGTCTCGCCGAGCGGCTTGAACTCGAACGGTATCGGCTCGGGGAGCACGGGCTCGTGGACGGCAAAGAGCGGCTGCGGGTCGAGCTTGACGCGCAGCGGCCTGTAGCCGTCGGCCCCGGGCGCGTAGGCATGCCTGGTGTCGCCCATCGCGAAGTCGAGCACGAGGGTGATCCGGTTGCCCGGCCCGGCTTCGGCATTGCTGAGGGACGTGCGGAGCACGAAATGATCGGTCCGCTGCTCGGTCGCAGCGAGCGTCGCCTCGGCGCCGAACCCGACCAGGACGCTCGCCGTGGTGCGGCGTTCCTGGTATCGGCCCTCGGAGAACTTGCTCGTGACGATGCCCCTGGCATCGGTGACGAAGCTGACGGGATACGGCACACCGTGCGCGAGGTTGCCGGGCGGGTACTCGGGGTTCAAGACGCCGAAGCGCCGGATGAGCTCGGATCCCGGGTCCGACAGCAGCGTAAAGCCGATGCTCCGCCGCTCGGCGAAGGCCTTCAGGACCGCGACGGAGTCGTAGCTGATTGTGGCGACGTTCAGGCCGCGCTGGCGCAGTGGCTCACGTTGGCTCTCCAGCTCGACGAGCTGGCCTTTGCAGTACGGTCACCAGTCGGCCGAGCGGAAGAACACGAGCACGAGCCCCTTCGGCCCCGCGAGCGAGACGAAGTCGCGCATGCGGCCGTCCTGGTCGGGCGCGGCGATGGCCGGCAGCGGCTGACCCACGCTCGGGCCCAACTCGGATGGCGCGAGAGCGGGGACCTGGGCGGCGAGTGAGAGCAGCACGATCGCCAGCAGCACGCGGCCATGATACCGCGATCAGGATCTGCCGCGCTCAGCCCTCGCTCGCTACCCCGCCATGTGCGCGCGGCCCGCCTCGACCCGGTGGAGGCGCTCCGCTACGCGTAGCCGGGGAGAGTATGCTGGACCCGGCAGGAAAACCCATGCGCGTGCTTCGGCTGGCGCTCGTCGCTGCACCGCTCGTCGGGATTCAAGCTGCGGCTGCGACCGGCGCCGCCACGGACTGGGTCGAGGTGAAGGGCCCTGCCTTCACCGTCGTCTCGGACGCCAGCCAGAAAGACGCCCGCCGCGTCTCGCGGCAGTTCGACCAGGTGCGTGCGCTGCTGAAGGAGGTCTGGCCCTGGGCGAGTCTCGACCCGCCGCGGCCGGTCATGATCCTGGCCGTCCGGGACGAGGGCGGTCTCAAGCGGCTGCTCCCGGCCTACTGGGAGCACAAGGGCCACGTGCGCCCGGGCGGCGTCTTCGTGAGCGCGCCCGACCGGAACTGGGTGGCGCTGCGGATGGACGTGTCCCGATTCCGCGAGGACGACGAGGCGTGGGCCAACCCCTACCTGCTGGTGTTTCACGAGTACGTCCACCTCGTGCTGCGCCTCAACTTCGGCGCGCTCCCCACCTGGCTCGATGAGGGTCTGGCCGAGTTCTGGGGAAACGCGATCATCGAAGACGACCGGGTCTACGAAGGCCGGCACATCCTCTATCACCTGTTGACGCTGCGCGAGCGCGCGCCGATGCCGCTCGCCAGGCTGTTCGCAGTGACGCACGCCTCGCCCGAGTACTCGGAGGGCAATCGCGCCACGATCTTCTACGCGGAGTCCTGGGCGCTCGTGCACTACCTGGCGATCGGCGCGGACGCGCGCAAGGGGCAGCTCAACCGCCTCGTGACCCTGCTCAAGGCCGGGAAGCGACCGGACGAAGCGGCGCGTGAGGCCTTCGGCGATCTGGCGGCGCTCGATCGCGAGCTGCAGTCCTACGTCCGCCAGCGCGCCTTCCGGTACCGAAAGCGAGCCGTGGGCCTGCAGCTGGCCGCCGAGCAAGGGCCGGTCCGTACCCTCCCGGCCGCGGAATCCCTCGCCCTGCGCGCTGGCTTCCATGCGGCGATGGGTCGCGAAGTCGAAGTCCGTGCCCTGGCCGCCGAGGCATTGGCACTGGACGCGAGCACCGCGGGGGCACACGAGGCACTCGGGCTGTTGGCCTATCGGGAAGGCAAGCGCGACGAGGCGCGCCAGGCTCTCGCACGGGCCGTCGCGCTGCCGGGCGCGAGCGACTACAGCCATTTCCTTTACGGCCACCTGCTCTGGGAGAGCCTGCCCGACACCGTCGGCCTCGAGGCGGTCGAGGCGTCCTTTCGGAAGGCCGTCGAGAAGAACACGCAGTTCGCCGACGCCTACCAGGCCCTCGCCCGTGTCATGGCCGATCGCGGGGAGCCCGTCGAGAAGGCCCTGCCACTCGCCGTGCGCGCCGCGCAGCTCGAACCCGGCGTCATCGAGCACCGCATCACGGCGCTCCGGCTGGCCGCCCGTGCCGACGGCGGCCTGGAATCTCGCGCGCAGGCGGAGGTTCTGCTCGGCCGAGTCGAGGGCGAGGATCGCGCGAAGGTCGAAGCGCTGATCCAGGAGCTGTCCGACCCGCGCCTGCTCTCGCCGGAGGCCGCCTGCGACGCCGGCAACGCCCCGGCTTGTGCCGAGCTCGGGGCTCGCCACCGCGACGGCCTGGAACGACCACGCGACCCGGGCAAAGCGACTGGCTACTTCGAGAAGGCGTGTGCCGGCGGGGAACCCGCGTCCTGCGGCAGCGCCGGCTGGGCCCTCGAGCGGGGCGACGGCGTGGCGAAGGACCTGCCGCGAGCGCTCGTGCTGTTCCGGAAGGGCTGCGGCCTGGGAGATCGCTGGTCGTGCACTCACATGGGCTTGGTGCTCTTGACCGGACAAGTCATAGCGGCCGACCCCGCCGAGGCCGCGCGGCTCTTCGAGGGCTCGTGCGGCACCGGAGACGTGACGGCCTGTGTGACGCTCGGCTCGATGCTGCGCCAGGGCCGGGGCGCCGCCAGGAACGTCAAGCGTGCCGAGGCGCTTCTCACGGGCCCCTGTGACAGCGGCTCGGCTCCGGCGTGTGGCGAGCTCGGGTTGCTGTTCGCTGCGGCTGCCTCGCCGGCGAGCCTGCGCCGCGCGGCCTCGCTCTTCGACAAGGCGTGCGAAGCGGGATCGGCCGCTTCGTGCGCCAACCTGGCGACGCTCGCCGCCTCAGGCCAGGGCGTTGCACGCGACCCAGCCCGCGCGCGAGCGCTCTACCGCAGGGCGTGCGACGGAGGGTACGCCGAGGCCTGCGTGAAGGCCGACGCCCGCTGATCGGTCGCCACCCCGCGGGGCGGCGTCTCGTTCGCTTCAGCCCTCGCTCGCCGCGAGCCCGTCGAGCAACTTCCGCCAGCGCTCGCCGAGCGCCTCGACGTCCTCCCCTGGTGCGCCCCAAGTCGAGAGCCACATGGAGGCCACGTGGCCATGCTTGGGTTCCGGGCCGCCCACGTCGTGCGTGCGCAGGCAGAACACCGCGTCGTTCAGGCCCAGGACGGTGCCCGAGAACTCGTAGGGCGGGTCGTTCACGACCACCTTGCCCTCGAATACGTCGCCGGTCGCGGCGACCACCCGGTAACGGTCGCCTTCCACGAGGCCGTCGATGCGTCCCTCGCGCGTGAAGCCGTCCCTTCCCAGCAGACGGCTCCACACCTCGGCCGCGGTGCCGCTCACCTTCACCTTCGGCCACAGCGCGCGTCGATCGGTCCCCGCGTGTCGCTCGAGGTAGTGGCGCAGGCTGCGCAGCTCGTAGCGCCAGCCGCGTTCGGTCCCGCCGAAGAGCTCGTCCTCCCAGTCGGAGCCTTTCGCGAAACCGGAGTGGACGAGCCGCAGCACGGTCTTGCCGCCCCTGGTTTCGAGCGTGTACTCGACCATCGACGCGTCGCCGTGCTCGAGGAAGCCACGGGTGCGAAGCCTGCGGTTCTGCTCCCAGACGTCGATGCGCGAGCCGCCTTCCCACGGCGGGCCCCACGACATGAAAATCTCGCCGCCCTCGCCGGGCGTGACGCGAGCCTGCAGCGGAAACCAGCGCTCGAGCTCGCGCGCGTCGGTGAGCGCCTTCCACACCGCCTCGCCGGGAGCCGCGATCTCCAGCGTCGTCTCGATCACGCGGGCCTTGTCGGCTGTCTGCTGAGTCATCTCCTCACTCCTGGGTCTTGGTCGCCGGGTAGCCCGCGACCACGAAACGGAACGAGTGCCCGCCGGGCGCCTGGGCATCGTGGTACTTGTCGACTAGGCGCGCCAACGCCGTGCTGAGCTCGTCCGCGAAGCCCGCGCGTGCGTCGGCGGACGCGAAGCGCACCTCGGTCTCGAGCGTGAGCGTGGCGAGCCGGCGGCCCGCCTTGCCGGCCCGCTGGTCGAGCTCGCCCACGTCGCGCAGCGTGCGCGCCGCGACCGCCACCAGGTAGGCCGCGGAGAAGCGGTCCCGGACGGCCGCGGGATCGACCGCCACGCCGCCGAGCGCGGCGGGGCTGATCACGTAGGCCTGGGCCGTGGCCCGGAGGATGCGCGCGGTGCAGTTGCCGCGCCGCTTGCGGCCCACGAGCTCGACCAGCCGCTGTTTCTCGAGCTCGCGCAGGTGGTAGTTGACGCGCTGGCGGGGCAGCCGCAGCCGCCGCGCGAGGCCCGCCGCCGAGTCGGGCTGGCGCAGCCCCTCGATCAGCTTGAGCCGCAGCGGGTCGAGCAGCATCGCCGCCTGCCCGGCGTTCACGATCACGCCGAGAGAGCCGGGCGCAGACGGCTCGGATCTCACGCTCACCGCCGTCGCCATACCGAGAACATGCTACCGACAGGAATAGTTGTCAAGACGATCAAGAATGTCGGTGGCGAGCGGCGTGGACGCCGCTTGGCTCTGACCGCTGACTCCGTCTGTCTCGGCGGGGTCAGGTCTTGAATCGGCGCATGCGTCGGCAGGCAGTCGGCCGGTCGCCGGCTTCGTGTGGCGTTGACTCGGCGGGTGGCTGGCCGGAGACTTGTCGCCGCCTGCCGCAACAGACCATGGCCGAAACACCGACGAACCCCGCGAAGCCAGGCCTCTCGCGCGTGCTGGGTCTCTGGTCGCTCGTGATCTACGGGATCGTGCTGGTCCAGCCGACGGCGCCCATGTCGCCCTTTGGTGTCGTGAGCCGGCTGGCGCAAGGCCACGTGGTCACCACGCTGCTCATCGGCATGGTGGCGATGCTGTTCACGGCGATCGCCTACGGCCGGATGGCCGCCGCCTACCCGACCGCGGGATCCGCCTACGCCTACGTCGGCCGCGAGCTGCACCCGGCGCTCGGCTACGTGACCGGCTGGAGCATGCTGTTCGACTACGTGATGAACCCGATCATCTGCGTGATCATCTGCAGCAAGCTCGCCGGCAACTACCTGCCGCAGGTGCCGTACGCCGCCTGGGCCGTGTTCTTCGCCTTCACGTTCACGGCCCTCAACCTGCGCGGTGTGAAGGCGAGCGCGCGCACGAACGCGGTGATCGCCTCTGGGCTCGTCCTGGTGCTTGTGCTGTTCATCGTCGCCGCGGCGCGCTACCTCTCCGGCCAGGCGCTCGATGGCACAGCCCTCGCGCGGCCCTTCTACGACCCCGCCACCTTCTCCTGGGGCCGGGTCTCGAGCGCGACGGCGCTCGCCGTGCTGACCTACATCGGCTTCGACGGCATCTCGACGCTGTCGGAGGAGGTGAAGAACCCGCGCCGCAACGTGCTGCTCGCGACCGTGATCGTGTGCCTCTTCACCGGGATCTTCGGGGCGCTGCAGGTCTACCTCGCGCAGCTCGTCTGGCCCGACTGGACGAGCTACCCCGACGTCGACACGGCGTTCGTCCACGTCGCCGGCCGCGCCGGGGGACCCGCGCTGTTCGTGATCCTGAATGCCGGCCTCCTCGTCGCCAACTTCGGGTCTGGCGCGGGGGCGCAGCTCGGGGCGGGGCGGCTGCTCTACGGGATGGGGCGCGACGGGGCGATCCCGCGCGGCTTCTTCGGCGCGCTCCACGCGAAGACCCGCGTGCCGAGCCACAACATCATGCTGGTCGGCGCGATCGCGCTCGCCGGCGCCTTCGCGCTCAGTTACGAGTTCGGCGCCGAGCTCCTGAACTTCGGGGCCTTCATCGCCTTCATGGGCGTGAACCTGTCGGCGCTCGTGCGCTACTTCTGGCGCGCGCCCCAGAAGCGGCTCGTGAACCTGCTGCCGCCGCTCCTGGGTTTCCTGATCTGCCTCTACCTGTGGCTGAGCCTGCGCACGCCGACCAAGATCGTGGGCTTCCTGTGGCTGCTCACGGGAATGGCCTACGGCGCCTGGAAGACGCGCGGCTTCAAGACCACGATCGAGTTCCGCGAAGCGGACGAAGGGCCGGCCCCGCCTTCTCGCACGTGAGGACGGGAATCGGGGGCTCCTCTCGTGCGATGCTCTGTGTAGACGTACCAAGCCGGAGGTGGCGCCGTGCGACTGTCCGCCGACAAGTTGACGATTCCGTCCCCCGAGCAGGCGCTCCCCGGACGGCCCGAGCGGATGCGCGTACCGAAGTCGCACTTCGTGAACGGCGCCCCGCTCGAGCCACCGTTCCCCGACGGCAGCGAGCTCGCTCTCTTCGGCCTGGGCTGCTTCTGGGGCGCGGAGCGGAAGTTCTGGAAGACCCCCGGCGTCGTGTCGACGTCGGTCGGCTACGCCGGCGGCTCCACGCCGAACCCGACCTACCAGGAGGTCTGCTCGGGTCGCACTGGCCACACCGAGGTGGTCCGCGTCGTGTTCGACCCGGCCACGGTCGGTTACCTCGACTTGCTCCGGGCCTTTTGGGAAGCGCATGACCCCACGCAGGGGATGCGGCAGGGCAACGACGTGGGGACACAGTACCGCTCAGCGATCTACAGCTGCGGCGAAGAGCAAGCGCGTGCGGCGGCGGCCTCCCGCGACGAGTACCAGCAGGCCCTCGGCGCTGCGGGCCACGGCCCCATCACGACCGAGATCGGCCCGGCCCCCGAGTTCTACTACGCCGAGGACTACCACCAGCAGTACCTCGCGAAAAACCCGGGTGGCTACTGCGGCATCGGTGGCACCGGCGTCGCCTGCCCGATCGGTATTGCCACGCAGCGATCGGCCTGACCCCGCGGCGCGTCGGCTTGAACCCCCGCCACGCTCGGGCTAGCTTCTGGCGCATGCCCGAGGGGGAGGGTTGAAGGTCCTCGTCGTCGACGTCGGCGGCAACAACGTCAAGCTGCTCGCGAGCGGCCGCGGCGAGGTGCTGAAGATCCCGTCGGGGCCGACGCTCACACCGGGGCGCATGGCCGCGGCGGTCAAGCGGGCGACCGCCGGCTGGAGCTACCGCGCGGTGTCGATCGGGTTTCCGGGGCAGGTGCGCGACGGCCGCATCGTCAAAGAGCCCGCGAACCTCGGGCGCGGCTGGCTTCGTTACGACTTCCGCCGGGCGTTCGGACGGAAGGTCCGCGTCATCAACGACGCGGTGATGCAGGCGCTCGGCAGCTACGCGGGCGGCCGGATGCTGTTTCTGGGGCTCGGCACCGGGCTCGGTGCGGCGCTCGTCGTCGACGGGGTGCACCAGCCGCTCGAGATCGCGCACCTCCCGTACCGCAACGCCAAGACCTACGAGGACTTTCTCGGCAAGCGCGGGCTCGACCGCGTCGGCAAGAAGCGCTGGCGCCGCCTCGTGTTCGAGATCGTGCCCCGACTCCAGGCGGCCTTCCAGGTGGACGAGGTCGTCCTCGGGGGAGGGAACACCAAGCTCCTCACGGCGCTCCCGCGCGGCTGCCGCCGCGGCTCGAATCGCAACGCGTTCGAGGGCGGCTTTCGCTTGTGGCAGGATGGTGGGCGCCCGACACCCAGGAGCGCCTCGAGGACGCGGGCCGGGCGCTGGCGCCGGAGGTCATAGCATGTTCCTTCCGATCGGCGACGCGCCGAACCCCAAGGGCACGCCTGTCGTCACGTATGCGCTCATCGCCGTGAACGTGGCGGCGTTCCTGCTCCTGAACGTCCCGCTCGGATCGCGGCAGGCCGACGTCGGTTCCCCCGCGTTCCGCGAGTACGCCCTCGTGATGGCGCGCGAGCTCGAAGGCCGCGTGGACCTGCGCGAGCTCGCCGCCCGGACCAGCGCCTACGACCTCTTCACTTTCGAGCACGGCTACCGCCCGGGGGCGCCACAGATTCCGGACCTCCTGAGCTGCATGTTCCTGCACGGCAGCCTGATGCACCTCTTCGGCAACATGCTGTTCCTGTGGATCTACGGCGACAACGTCGAGCGCCGGCTCGGCGCGTTCGCGTACCTGCTGTGGTACCTGCTGACCGGCGTCGCCGCCACGCTGACGCACGCGCTCGTGTTCTCGTCGTCCGGCGTGCCGCTGGTCGGCGCGTCGGGCGCGATCTCGGGCGTGCTCGGCTTCTATTTCCTCTGGTTCCCGCGCAACGTGGTGCGCATGCTGGCGTTCCTGCCGCCGTTCCTGATGCAGGTGTTCGAGATCCCGGCGCGCTTCGTGCTCGGCATGTACCTGGTCTTCGACAACCTGGTGCCGTTCTTCCTGGCCGGGCAGGGCGGCGTCGCCCACGGCGCCCACATCGGCGGCTTCATCGCGGGGGGCCTCGTGGCCTGGCTGATGAACCGCCGCGGAGAGCAGGCACGGCCCGCCGAGTTCGTCGCCCCGAAAACCAGAGCGGCCGGCGCCGACGCCGTCCGGCGCGCGCTCGCGGACGGCCGCCACGCCGAAGCGGCCGAAGCCTACTTCGCCCTGCCGCCGCCCGTCGCACGGGGAGCGCTCTCGGCCGACCAGGCGGTCGAGCTCGCCTCCTGGCTCCGCAAGAACGGTCACTCCGACGCCGCGCTCACGCTGCTGCGCCGCGTCGTGCGTGACGTGCCCCAGGGCAGCGGCCTCGCCGAGGTCGACGCGGCTACGGGGTTGCTGCTGCTAGAAGATTTGCGCGAGCCCACGGCCGCCTACCAATACCTGCTGACGGCCCTCGAGCTCGGTCCCAGCGCCGAAACCGAAGCGGCCGTGCGCCAGGCGCTCCACGAGATCGACGCCCTGCAGAAGCGCCGCGTGGGCCGGCCGCACACGCCGCGGCCCTGGTAGGTCCGCCCGGGTCCTGGCCGGGCGTGTGCCAGAATCGATCGGCAAGGGAATCGATTGGGAGCGCTATCCAGCATCGGGCGGTACGAGGTCGTCCGCGAGATCGGGCGTGGAGCGATGGGCGTCGTCTACGAGGCGCGCGATCCCGCGCTCGACCGCACGGTGGCCCTCAAAGTGATCCAGCCGATCGCAGAAGGGCACGAGATCGAGGCTTACGAAGAGCGTTTCCTCTCCGAGGCGCGCATCGCGGCCGCGTTGCAGCATCCCGGGATCGTCGTCGTGCACGACGTGGGCCGCGATCCCGCCACGGGGGCGCTCTTCATCGCCCTCGAGCTGCTGCGCGGCCAGACCCTGGACGACCTCGCGCGCGAGGGCCCCGTCGACTGGCCGATCGCGCTGCGCATCGTCGCCCAGGTGGCGCGGGCCCTGCACCACGCCCACCGCCACGGCGTCGTGCACCGCGACATCAAGCCCGCCAACGTGATCGTCTTGCCCTCCGGCGAGGCCAAGGTGACGGACTTCGGGATCGCCCGACTGGAGAGCGGGCGCCAGCGCCTCACCACGACCGGACAATTCATCGGGACGCCGCTTTACACGGCCCCCGAGCAGGCGCGGGTCGAGGACGTGGATGGCCGCGCCGACGTCTTCTCGCTCGCCTCCGTGGCTTACGCGCTGCTCACGGGTCGAGCGCCCTTCCTCGCGCCCACCATACCCGGCATCGTGCACCGGGTGGTGTACGAAGAGCCCGAGCCCCTCGCGCGCGTCGTGGCCGGCCTGCCCCAGGACGTCGAGCGCGTTCTCGGGCGCGCGCTGGCCAAGGATCCGGCGGACCGTTACCCCACGGCCGAGGCGTTTGCCGAGGATGCCGAGGACGTGCTCGCGGGACAGCCCCCCCGCCACGCGAGGGGCGACGACCTCGTGGTGGTGGAGGAGCCTCAGTCGGGATCGGCGGACTCGGTCGTTCCTCCCGCCGCTGCAAGGACCCACAGCGTTGTGGCGAGACGCGCGTCACGCCCTCAGTCCCCGCTCGCCCGGATCTTCGTCGCCGCCCTGGGCATCGGCCTGCTGGCTTCGTTCCTCTGGCTGTCGCGGCGTGCGCCTGCCCCGGCACCCGGTGGATCCCGGCCGCAGGGCGCGCCGGCCGCCGTTCCCGCTCGGCCGGCGCTGACCGCGGCGCCCGAGCCGGCGCCGCCCACCGCAGCTGCACCGGAAAAAGCGGGTCGGCTGCGGATCGATTTCGATCATCCGCTCGAGCGGGGCACGCTGCGCATCTTCGTGGACGACGAGCTGGCGCTCGAGGAGCGGCTGACGGGGCAGAAGCGCAACAAGGCCCTCGTGTTCCCGATGCACGAAGGCACGTTCCGCGAGGAGCTCGAAGTCCCGCCCGGCCTCCACGAGGTGCGGGTGGAGATCCTCTGGGACGACAACCGGAGGCGGGAGCGCATCGTCGGGAACTTCCGGCCCGGACTCACGCGGCGGCTCGAGGCGAGCCTCGGCCGGATCCGGCGGGACCTGAAGCTCGAGTGGAAGTGACCGAGAGGATCGCCGCGGACCACGAGCCCTACATGCGTCTCGCCCTCGAGGAGGCGGCCCTCGGTCAGGCCAAAGGCGAGGTGCCGGTGGGTGCGGTCGTCGTCCTCGACGGGTCAGTGGTGGGCCGCGGCCACAACCAGCCGATCGGGGCCTGCGACCCGACCGCCCACGCCGAGATCGTCGCGCTGCGCGAAGCGGCGCGTGCCGCCTCGAACTACCGCCTGGTCGGGGGGATGCTCTACGCGACCGTCGAGCCCTGCCTGATGTGCGTCGGTGCCGTCGTGCACGCGCGCATCGGCACGGTCGTGTTCGGTGCTCTCGACCCGAAGGCCGGTGCGGTTCGCTCGCTGCTGGACCCGAACGCGCTGCCGCTCAACCACCGCTTCGCCGTCGTCGAAGGTGTCCTGGCCGAGGCGTGCCGGGCGCTGGTGCAGGAGTTCTTCCGCACCCGGCGCGGGTAGGCGAAAGGCGCCGTCGAGTCGGCGCCCGGGGCCGCCTGGGGTAGAATCAGAGGCTGTTTCAGCCATAACCGGCCGCCGCAGTGCGGGGCCGGCGCACTGGGCGGGCAACGGCGCACAGCATCCAGCCACAGACCACAGGCTGCGAGCGAAGCGGGATTCACTCCCGCGCAGCGAGCGGGGGTCTGGGGGGTGCGGTGCAGCACCCCCCAGAAAAACGGAGAGGTGCGAGAGTGGTTGAATCGGACGGTCTCGAAAACCGTTGTGCCCTACCGGGTACCGTGGGTTCGAATCCCACCCTCTCCGCCAGCCTCCGCTGAGAGACGCTCTTTTAGCTCTCGGCGGTAGAGGCGAGCCAGATTCTTTCGTCTTACAGGAGGTCACGATGAACGTCCAGAACCTCACGCGAGCGACGCTCGCCCTGACCGCGGGAGCGCTGATCCTGTTGAGCTCAGCCGTCGCGCAGGACATGCCGATGCCGAAGCCGGGGCCGGAGCACAAGCTGTTCGACATGGACGCGGGCACGTGGGACGCCACCGTCGAGATGTGGATGGCTCCCGGCGCGCCGCCGATGGTGAGCAAGGGTACGGAGACCAACACGATCGGATGCAGCGGGCTGTGCCTGATCACGGACTTCAAGGGCCTGATGGCAGACGCGCCTTTCCACGGTCACGGCACGGCCGCGTGGGATCCGGCCAAGAAGAAGTACGTGGGCACCTGGACCGACTCCATGTCGGCCGGAATCTCCGTCAGCGAGTCGGCCTACGACCCGGCCACGAAGACGGCGACCGGATGGATGGAAGGCCCCGACATGACGGGCAAGGTGGTGAAGTCCAAGGCGGTCGCCCAGTACAAGGACGCGAACACCCGGGTCTTCACCATGTACACCGCCGGCCCGGACGGGAAGGAAGTCCCGTCCATGAAGATCAGCTACACGCGCAAGAACTGACTCAGGATCCCGCCCCTACGTGGGGCTGGGTCGTGAGTCCCTTCATCTGTCGTTGCAGCCCAGAGGGCCACGGCCGTGCGGGAAAACGGCCGGGGGGGTCCTGCTGAATCACGTCAGCCGATGGTATCCTGACGAACGCTCGACCTGCGCCAACCACCGCGGAGAGATGCGAGAGTGGTTGAATCGGCGTGACTGGAAATCACGTGTGCCGGTAACCCCGGCACCGAGGGTTCGAATCCCTCTCTCTCCGCCAGCTCCGTAGTGTGCGGGCCTCGGCCCGACCCATGAAGCCTCGGCTGCATGGCGGTCAGATCCGACGCCGCACCCAATCGACGAACTGGCGGGGGGTCTGCACCGGCACCCCATGGCGGCATCGGATCGGATAGTGCTTGACGTTTCCCGTCACCAGGACGCCACCCGCCGCGGCGGCGACCGCGAGAAACGGCTCGTCGTCAGCGTCGGGCAGCGGCTCCGGAAGGGGAGCGGCCGCCGCAACCCAGAACCCGAGCTGGTCGATCGCCGCAAGAACGTCGTCGATCCGGCCCGGGGAGAAACCGAACTCGGGGCGACGCAGGACTTCTTCGTACTCCTGGCGGATGGCCATGTCGAGGGCGAACTCGAGCTCCCCGGCCAGGAGGGCCTCCAGGATCCAGCCTGGGGGGCCGGCAGCCGACAGCAAGCCGGAAACCAGTACGTTCGTGTCGAGAACGACCCTCACCCGCGGGCGCGCGTCCGGACCGTCCCGCGGCGGCGGGCCCGGGCAACGATCGCGTCGATCTCCACCGTCGAGAGCCGGCTCAGCCCGCGCTGCTGACTCTCGCGCCGGATCGCCCGGAGCGCCTCGAGCCCACGCGCGCGGCGAAGCGTCTCGAGCGTTTCGTCCACACTTTCGGCGTTCACCGGGACCAGGACAGCGACGGGTCGCCCGTTGGCCGTGAGCATCGCTTCTCGCTCACCCCTGAGAAGCTCGCGCACCTGCTTCGGGCGCGTCCTCAGGTCACGAATCGTGACGGTTTTCATGGCATCTAGAGTAGCACTTATGGGTGACATTTGTCACTCACGTGGCCCGGCAGGATTCTCACGCGGCGCAGTCCGTGTACCATGAGCCACAGGCCGGCAGCGGCCGGCTGAAGTCCCGGAGAGCAGAGCATGGAATGGCTGACGGATCCGCAAGCCTGGATCGCGTTCCTGACGCTGGCGGCGCTCGAGATCGTCCTCGGCATCGACAACATCGTCTTCATCTCGATCCTGGTCGGGAAGCTGCCCGCGCACCAGCAGCCCGGGGCCTACCGCATCGGCCTCGGCCTCGCGATGGTGATGCGCATCCTGCTGCTGCTGAGCCTTTCCTGGATCATGGGCCTGACCGCGCCGCTCTTCACGATCCCGATCATGCAGCGCGCGGTGAGCGGGCGCGACCTGGTGCTGATCGTGGGCGGGCTGTTCCTGGTGGCGAAGAGCACGATGGAGATCCACGAGAAGCTCGAGGGCCACGAGGGAGAGAAGTCCGCGCGGGTGGCGGCTTCCTATGCCTCGGTGCTCGCCCAGATCATGGCGCTCGACCTCGTCTTCTCCCTCGATTCCGTGATCACCGCGGTGGGCATGGTCCAGCAGGTGGCGATCATGATCGCGGCCGTGGTCGCGGCCGTGCTGGTGATGATGGTGTTCGCCAAGCCGATCGGGGACTTCGTCTCGCGGCGTCCCACTGTGAAGATGCTCGCGCTCGCGTTCCTGCTGACCATCGGCATGATGCTGATGGCGGACGGCTTCGGCCACCACGTGCCCAAGGGCTACGTCTACTTCGCCATGGCCTTCTCGCTCTTCGTCGAGATGCTCAACCTGCGGGCCGGCCACCGCGAGGCGCCCGTACACCTGCGCCAGGCCTACGTCCCGGAGGAGGACACGGGCTCCCCCGGGCCGAAGGCCAGCCCGGGCGCTTGACCGCGCCCCTCGCGGGGGGCTAGGCTTCACGGGTTCGTTGGCGTGCGGAGCCACCCTCCGGGGGACTTGGTGTCCCTGGCTCCGAGAACGCGCCCCCCGCGATCCCTCCGCGGGGTAGAAGACCGGAGTGTCCGATGCTCGAGAGGGCCAATGCCCGCTTCGTCCCCCGCCGTTCCGTGACGATCGCCTTCGAAAACCGAGAAAACCCAACAGCCTACGGTGTGGTCGCCAACCTCTCGGAAAGCGGCGCCTGTGTCTGGACCGACGCGCGGATCGACGTCGGCCAGCACCTCCTGCTCCAGCTCAGCTTCGCCCGGGAACCGCTGCCCGTGCCGGCCGAGGGCCGGGTCGTCTGGACGGGCCCTATCACGAACACCCCCGGTCGGCGCTGTGGCCTCAAGTGGGAAGCCGCCCCGGGGCCCGACGGCGATCGGCTCCGTCAGATGATCGTCGCCAGCGCCTGACCCTGTTGCCCGCTCTCGGTCGCGCGCCCGGCGCCGGCACCCGCCCTCGACAAGATGGAGTAACCTAGCTCCCGGGGTCGGCCGCACGTGGGTCCCGGCCCTGCGCAACGGGAGTCGCCCAACCCCGCCAGGCCCGGAAGGGAGCAACGGTCAGGCGAGCCTCTCGTGTGCCGCAGGCCCCCGGGGCCCACGTGGGACCGGCCCGTCCACGATCCCCAAACCAACGCCCCTTGAGCTACCAGGTCCTCGCCCTCAAGTACCGGCCCACGTCGTTCGACGAGGTGGTCGGGCAGACGACCGTCACGCGCACCCTGCAGAGAGCGCTCGAGCGCGGCAAGATCGGCCACGCCTTCCTGCTCTCGGGCGCTCGCGGCGTCGGCAAGACCACGACGGCGCGCATCCTGGCCAAGGCGCTCAACTGCTCGAAGGCCGAGGGGCCCACCGCGTGCCCGTGCTCGACACGGACCGAGGAGAGCCGGGCAAACGCTTGCCCGAGCTGCCGCGAGATAGCGGACGGCCGCAGCCTCGACGTGCAGGAGATCGACGGGGCCTCGAACAACAGCGTCGACCAGGTGCGCGAGCTGCGCGAGAGCGCGCGCTACAACCCGACGCGCGACCGCTTCCGGATCTGGGTGATCGACGAGGTCCACATGCTGTCGACGGGCGCCTTCAACGCGCTGCTGAAGACGCTCGAGGAGCCGCCGCCGCGCGTCAAGTTCATCTTCGCTACCACCGAGTACCACAAGATCCCGGAGACGATCCTCTCGCGCTGCCAGCAGTACGACTTCCGCATGATCCCGGCGCGCGAGCTGCAGCAACACCTGCGCAACGTGGCCGAGCAGGAGAAGATCCGGGTAGGCGACACGGCGCTCGCGCTCGTCGCGCGCGCGGCGGAGGGCAGCGTGCGCGATGCGCTGTCGCTCTTCGACCAGGTGCTCGCCTTCACCGGCGACGAGGTGAAGGACGAGGAGGTGGCGGGGCTGCTCGGCCTCGTCGACCGCGAGCTGCTGCACCGCGCCTCGCGCGCGATCGTCGAGGGGGACAGCCTGGGCATGCTCGAGCTCGTCGAGAGCCTGGCCGACTACGGCGCCGACTACCGCAACTTCGTGCGCGAGCTGCTGCTGCACCTGCGCGAGGTCCTGGTGCTGAAGCTCGCCCCGCCCGGCAGCGCGCTCACGGCGGGCGTCCTGCCGGAGGAGACCGAGCGCCTGCGCGCGCTCGCAGGCGCGCTCTCGGAGGAGGACCTGTTGCGCGCCCTCGACCTGCTGACGCAGGCCGAGGGCGACCTCCGGAACGTAACCGACCCGCGCGTGGCGCTCGACCTGGTGCTGTTGAAGCTGGTCCAGATGCGCCGGCTGGTTCCCTTCGCCGACGTCGTGGCGCGCGTCGAGCGCCTGCTCGGAGGCGCACCGGCAGCTGGCCTTTTCGCTCCGCCGGCCGCCGCTGCGCGCGCGCTGCCCGAACCCCGCAGGGCCGTTCCGCCGCCGCTGCCGTCGCGTCCCGAAGCACCCGTCCCGCCCCCGGCGGAGCCCAGGAGCGAGGAGCCGCCGAGAACGGCGGCTCCCGCCGCTGCCGGGTCGGCCGAGGCGATCCTGGCAACGATGTTGAGCCTGTGCCAGAGCCGGCCGACGCTCGCGGCGCCGCTGCGCCAGGCCGCGGTGCGATTCGACGGCGGCACGCTCGTGCTCGAGGTCCCGCCCGACTTCACGACGCTGGCGAGCGAGCACGCGGAGGAGTACCGCGCGCTCGCGAAGAAGGCCGCTGGCCACGGCCTGGCGCTCCGGATCGGCGCCGGGGCCGCCCCGGCTCGGGCCTCCGCCACAGGACCCTCGCCCGAGGTGGCCCGAAAGCAGAAGCTGCGTGAGGAGGCGGAAAAGGAGCCTGCCGTGCAGGAGGCGCTCGACCTCTTCGATGGGCGCGTGGTCGACGTGCGGGAGGCGAAGCCTGGGAGGGACGACTTGTGAATCCGTTCGGCGATCCGCGCAAGGTGATGAAGCAGCTGCAGCAGGCGCAGGAGCGCCTGCAGGCCGAGGTCGCGGCCATCCGGGTCGAGGCGAGCGCGGGCGGCGGGGTGGTGAGGGTCGAGATGGACGGCCAGAAGCAGCTCAAGAGCCTGACGATCGACCCCGAGGTCGTGAGCAAGGACGACGTGGAGATGCTGCAGGACCTGGTCCTCTCCGCGGTCAACGAGGCCTCACGCAAGGTCGAAGCGAGCATCCAGCACAAGGTCGGCGGCCTCACCGGCGGTCTCAAACTGCCCGGGATGTGACCGCGGCGGACTCAGTATCCTGGGGGACTTTGACCACCTCAAAGCCTGTAACCTTTAGCGAATGGACTACCCGGCCCCGGTCGAGAAGCTGATCGACGAGCTCCGGAAGCTGCCCGGGATCGGGCCGAAGTCGGCGCAGCGCATCGCTTTCTACCTGATGCGCGGCAGCAAGGACGACGCCTCGCGCCTCGCCGAGGCGATCGCCACGCTGCTCGACGGGATCAGGACCTGCTCGGTGTGCCACGCCGTCACTGACCGCGAGCTGTGCGCACACTGCGCGAACCCGGCGCGCAGCGCCAGGACGATCTGCGTCGTCGAGGAGCCCCACGACGTCGTCGCGGTCGAGAAGACGCGCGACTTCAAGGGCCGCTACCACGTGCTCCACGGGGCGCTCTCGCCACTTTCGGGGATAGGTCCTGACGAGCTGCGTATCCAGGGGCTCGTCGAACGCGTCCGCGCCGGGGGAGTCGAAGAGGTGATCCTCGCCACGAGTCCGACGGTCGAAGGCGAGGCGACAGCGGTCTACCTCGCGCGGCTCCTGAAGCCGCTCGGTGTCCGCGTCACCCGCATCGCCATGGGCGTACCAGTCGGCTCAGACCTGGAGTGGGCAGACGAGGTAACGATGGCGAAGGCGCTGGAGGGCCGCAGGGACTACTGAAAACGACCGCTGGCCGCGACGCAGCACCCCCTTGCTCATGAAGTAGTTGCGGGCTACCCTTATGCGTTTCCCGGGGCCCTCGTCCGCTCCTCGTTTCGCTTCACGGAGGGCGGCGCGCGGATCCATTGCGGGAGGAGGAATCACGGCATGGCCGCGCCCGACATCGTCATGTACGAAGAGGAGTTCAACCAGATCAAGGCGATCATCTCGAAGCTCCGCGTGGATGCCAACGGCAAGGTCGTGTTCCTCGTCGACAAGAACGGACAGCAGATCGCGGCCCAGGGCGAGATCGAGAACCTCGACACCACCTCGCTCGCCTCGCTCACCGCGGGCAACGTGGCCGCCACCGACGGGCTCGCGCGTCTCATCGGAGAGAAGGAGTTCTCGATCCTGTTCCACGAGGGCGAGCGCGACAACATCCACATCTCGATCGTGGCCAGCCGGGTGATCCTGGTGGTGATTTTCGACGAGCGGAGCTCGCTCGGGCTCGTTCGTCTACGCGTCAAGAAGGCCTCGGGCGAGCTGAACGACGTGTTCGCGCGCATCATGAGCAAAGTCGAGAAGGAACGGTCGGCGGCCGGAGCCGCCTTCGAAAGCCCCTTCGCCGAGATCACGGACGACGACATCGACAGCCTGTTCAGCGAGTAGAGCCCCGGCCGAGCGATGACGTTCATCAACTACGCCTCACGCGAGATCAACTGTAAGATTGTCTATTACGGGCCCGGCCTGTGCGGGAAGACGACCAACCTGCAGTGGATCTACGACAAGACCAACCCCAACGCCAAGGGCAAGCTGATCTCGCTCGCGACCGAGACCGACCGCACGCTCTTCTTCGACTTCCTCCCGCTCGAGCTCGGCACCGTGCGCGGCTTCAAGACCCGCTTTCACCTCTACACCGTTCCCGGCCAGGTGTTCTACGACGCGAGCCGCAAGCTGATCCTGAAGGGTGTCGACGGCGTCATCTTCGTGGCCGACAGCCAGGTCGAGCGCATGGACGCCAACGCCGAGGCGATCGAGAACCTGCAGACCAACCTCAAGGCGCAGGGCTACGATCTGACCACGATCCCTTACGTGCTGCAGCTCAACAAGCGCGACCTGCCGAACGTAGCCTCGGTCGACGGGATGGTGAAGCTCTTGCGCAGGAAGGGCGAGCCCACGTTCGAGGCGGTGGCGGCCAAGGGCGTCGGCGTCTTCGAGACGCTGAAGGGCGTCGCCAAGCTCGTGCTGCAGGAGCTGACGAAGACCGGCTGAGCCCGTCCGCGCGCCGCCCGGGCGCGGTTTGACGGCCCTTTCCCACCGCTTCTATACTTGCTTTTTGCCGACAGCCGTCGCTTCGGCAGCAAGGACCGCCCGTTCCTCAGTAGCTCAGCGGTAGAGCATCCGGCTGTTAACCGGAGGGTCGTAGGTTCGAATCCTACCTGAGGAGCCACTTCATGAGGGGAGCGATAGCTCCCCTCTTTGTTTGAGCCGATTCGTCGGTTGTTCGTTCTGTTTCGTTTAGGTTTAGGCCGGTCCGTCGGCGGTTCGTTCTGGCTCTTTCAGGCCGGTTTCGCGGTCGGTCCGTTCTGGTCTGTTTAGGCCGGTTTCGGCGGCGGTTCGTTCTGCCCGTGCCCTTGTTATCCGTTGCCCATCCCCAGCACTGACCCGCGGGAGGCCCGCGGCTCCGCCCGGGCAGAGCCCGCCTCGCCCGGCTATACTTGGCGCCGCGCATGGCTTTGTCCCTCCAGGACCTACGGCTCGTCCTCAAGCGCCTCGCCGACAAGGCCTTCCAGACCAGCCAGGAGCGCGACCAGCTCCTCGCTCAGCTCGCGACCGCCGAAGCGCTCAAGGCCAAGGACCTGGCCTGGATGCTGTTCCGCCCGGACCGTGCCTACCGCGACGCGATCCTGCCGATCCTGAAGAGCCTGGCCGATCCCGAGACGCCCGACGCGGTGATCGCCGAGTCGCGCGGCAAGCCCGAGGCGGCGGTGCGTGCCGCGGCGGCCTCGCTCTTCGCGCTCGCTCTGCCGGGCACCGAGCGCCGGCTCGCGGAGATCGGGCTCCAGGGCAAGGGCGAGGCCCAGGAGATCGCGCGCCGACTGCTGCTCGACGCGCCAGTGTCACCGGCCCTCGAGCCTGTGCTGTGGCAGCTCGCCGCGTCGGGCCGCGTCGAGGAGCGCCTCGCGTACCTGGCTCGGCTCGCCGGCCAGCCCCCCGACGCGAAGACCCTGCCGCGCTGGCAGAAGCTCGCGCGCGCCCCGGAGAAGGCGCTGCGCGAAAAGGCGCTCGCGGTGCTCGCCCAGCACGCCCCGGACGGATCGGTCGATCTCTTCGTCGAGCAGCTCTCGCTCGTCGACTACTCGACGCAGCAGATGCTGGTCGAGGCGCTCACGCGCGCGGCGGCGAGCCAGGGGACGGCCTTCGCGGACCGCATTCTCCCGCTGATGGCCGCGGGCGACGCACCCACCCGCTCGGTCGTACTCAAGATCCTGCTGGGGATGAAGGACCGCCGCGGCGTCGTGCGGCGCTACATCGTGTTCTCGAAGTCGCTCGCGGGCTGGGCGCGCGAGCGCGCGCTCGACTCGATGCGCGCGTTCGAGAACGACCTGATCGAGCCCACGATCGAGCTGCTGAACGATCCCGACGACGAGGTGCGCGGCTCGGCGATGCTGGTGGCGCAGTCGTTCGACGACCCGCGCATCGTCCCGGCGACGATAGGCCTGCTGAAGGACAGCGACTGGTGGATCCGCATCACCGCGGCCGAGACGCTCGGCCGCCTGAAGGACCCGCGCGGCGTCCAGCCGCTGATCGACGTGCTCTCGGATCCCGAGACGCGCTGGAGCGCCGTCGAGGCGCTCGGCCGCATCGGCGACCTGCGCGCGGCGCCGGGCCTCTCGGCACTGCTCCAGGACCCGGCGCCCGAAGTGCGAATCGAGGTGATCCAGGCGCTCAGCCACTTCCAGCACCCGCAGATGCTCGACTTCGTCCGGAACGTCGCGAAGCAGGATCCGTCGCGAGCGGTTCGCGCGCGCGCGTTCGAGATCACCTGCGAGATGGCCGCGCGGCTTTCGACCAAGCTCGCCGACGAGGACGCGCTGAAGCAGGCGGCCTACGCCGCGAAGTCGGGAGCCGGCGAGCCCAAGCTCAACGCGCTGCTGGTCGCGACCCGCAACAACGGCGCCTCCGATTTTCACCTCTCGGTCGGCCAGCCCCCGGTAATCCGGCTCGCGGCCGACCTGGTGCGGGCCCAGGGCGAGCCGTTCACCGCCGAGCAGACCGAGGCGATGGTGCGCGAGATCCTGAACGAAGCACAATGGGAGCGGGTGCAGAAGGAGCGCCAGCTCGACTTCTGCTACTACATTCCGACCGCCGGGCGCTACCGGGCCAACGTCTTCATCGACCAGAAGGGCATCAACGGCGTGTTCCGCGTGATCGCGGAGCGGCCGCCCACGATCGCGGAGATCGGTCTTCCGCCGCACCTCGCCGAGATCGCCGACTACCACCAGGGGCTCGTGATCGTGTGCGGTCCCTCGGGCTCGGGCAAGTCGACGACGCTCGCGGCGCTCGTCAATCTCTTCAACGAGACGCGCCACGACCACGTGATCACGATGGAGGACCCGGTCGAGTTCGTCCATCCCTTCAAGAACTGCCTGGTCAACCAACGCGAGGTGGGCAAGGACACGAAGTCGTTCGCGCGCGCGCTGCGCGCCGCGCTGCGCGAGGACCCCGACGTGGTCGTGATCGGCGAGCTTCGGGACACCGAGAGCGTCTCGCTCGCGCTCACCGCGGCGGAGACCGGCCACATCGTGCTCGGCACGCTCAACTCCACCTCGGCGCCCAAGGCAGTCGACCGCATTCTCGCCTCCTACCCGGCCGACGAGCAGGGCCAGGTGCGCGCCGCGCTCTCGGAGTCGCTCAAGTTCGTGATCGCCCAACGCCTGCTGCCGGCGAAGGAGCCGAGGAAGCAGGTAGCGGCCTTCGAGGTGCTCCGCAACACCGTGGCGGTCGCGAACATGATCCGCGAGGAGAAGACGTTCCAGATCCCCTCCGCGATGCAGATCGGCAAGCCGCACGGCATGCAGACCTTCGACGACGCATTCAAGACGCTGGTCACGGGCGGACGCATCAGCGGCGAGACCGCGTACCGGGCCGCCACGAAGAAGGAGGAGTTCGAGGCGTTCTTGCCCGGCGGCGCTCCTGCCGGCGCCGGCGCGGAGGCGAAGACGCCATGAGCACGACGCCCTCCGTGTCCGGTCCCAAGATCGACCGCTTCCTGCGGCTGATGGCGAGCCGCGGGGCCTCGGACTTCCACCTCACCGTGGGTCGCCCGCCGATGCTGCGCGTCTCGGGCTCGATGGAGCCGATCCGCTACCGCACGTTGGTGGAGACCGACTTCGTGGAACTGCTGCGGCCGATCGTCCCGGAGCGGCTGTGGGAGGAGTACACGGCCACCGGAGACGCCGACCTCGCCTACGAGGTCGCGGGGCTCGCGCGCTTCCGCGTCAACCTGTTCCACCAGCAGCGCGGCTCGGGGGCCGTGTTCCGCGTGATCCCCACCAAGATCATGACGCTCGAGCAGCTTGGGATGCCCGACCAGGTGCGCAAGCTCGCCGCGATGGAGAGCGGCCTGGTGCTGGTGACGGGCCCGACCGGGTCGGGCAAGTCCACGACGCTCGCCGCCATCATCAACCTGATCAACGAGACCAAGAACTACCACATCATCACGATCGAGGACCCGATCGAGTTCGTGCACCCGAACAAGCGCTGCCTGATCCACCAGCGCGAGATCGGCAGCCAAGCCACGAGCTTCTCGGAGGCGCTCAAGTCCGCCGGCCGCGAAGACCCCGACCTGATCCTGGTGGGCGAGATGCGCGACCTCGAGACGATCCAGATGGCGCTCACCGCGGCCGAGAAGGGCACGATCGTATTCGCCACGCTCCACACCAACAACGCCGCCAAGGCCTGCGACCGCATCATCAGCGTCTTCCCCTCGGGCGAGCAGGAGGGGATAAGGGCCGTGCTCGGCGAGACGCTGCGCGCCGTCGTGGCGCAGCAGCTCATCCCCATGCTCGGCGGAGGGCGCGTGGCGGCGATCGAGGTGCTGTTCTCCTCGCCCGCGATCGGCAACATGATCCGCGAGGGCAAGACGCCGCAAATCACCTCGGCGATCCAGACCGGCGTCAAGGAAGGCATGATCGACATGGACTCGTCGATCCGGAAGCTCTACGACGAGAAGAAGATCAGCGCGCGCGCCGCGATCGACAAGGCGATCGACAAGTCGCAGTTCAAGGACCTGATCGAGTCGCCCCCGCACGCCTGAAGGGCGTGCGGAGTTAAGCTAGACTTCGCGTCCGTTTTCCGGGCGTGCTGCTCGTCCAACCCCTTGGATGCTCGCTTCGCCGGAGGTTCT
>Ga0247727_10004328_pt1 | contig 30194 bp, 24 predicted proteins | sample WisWelCaveWW1625_FD_202498 | JGI IMG/M metagenome (GOLD analysis project Ga0247727, IMG submission 202498) | Biofilm microbial communities from Wishing Well Cave, Virginia, United States - WW16-25 | ecosystem: Environmental > Aquatic > Deep subsurface > Groundwater > Cave microbial mat | place...
GTACGAGAAGATCTACTACTGTCCGCTCAAAGACAATCGGCAGATCGATGATTCAGGCGGTATCCAGCCTTACCGGCGAGTAGATAGCCTGACCTGGACAGAAACCGAGAAACAACATGGCAAACTTGTCAAACTCAAAGGTTTTCCGGGCAATCACAAGGTGAAACTTTTTCGGGTTGTGCTTTCTACCAGGCGCACGGATTATGTTGTCACAAACGACATGGCTCAGGACAACGTGCAGGCCGTACAAGAGGTGTGTGGCTTCCGCTGGAAAGTCGAGCAGTTTCACCGTGAAACCAGGCAGTTGACTGGATTGGAAGGTTGTCAATGTCGTAAAGCCAGAATCGTTCGGAATCATGTTGCCTGCGCTGTTTTGGTTTGGATCCGTCTCAAGCAGGTATCCAATGAGACCCGACAAACTGTTTATCGTCTCAAACATGAATTGCTATCTGACTATTTGCGCCAGCAACTCAAGTCGCCTGCCATTCACATGGCTTTTGCGTAAGTCCTATATAATTGAGTTTGCGATTTTGAAATGCGTCTGTACAAGACGTAAAAATCACAGATAGGTAACACCTTCTTATCAATACAAAAGAAGACTTACTCCATAATGACAACCCTTTGGTACGCCGTCCGTAGCAAGCCCAACAAGGAGGATTTCCTTGCCCGGCAATTGGAAGCACAAGGCATCAAAATTTACTACCCTTGTATCCATACCATACCGGTCAACCCCCGCGCGCGGAAATTCAAACCCTACTTTCCAGGATATCTTTTCGTTTATGTTGACTTAAAGCTCGTAAACGTTTCCACCCTTCAGTGGACGCCTGGCGCGGCAAACCTCATCACTTTCGGTGGCGAGCCGGCTTTTGTCCCGGATGTGTTGATCGCCGCATTGCAGAAACGCGTGACCGAGATCAATACCTCGAATAAATCCACGATAAATGACCTAAACCCCGGAGATTTTGTCGTTATCAAAGACGGTCCGTTTGCCGGGTACGAGGCGATCTTTGATGGGATAGTTTCCGGTCAGGAACGGGTTCGGGTGCTGCTGCGCTTTTTGCAAAATCGGCGGGTTTCTGTCGAGTTGCAGGGTAGTCAGATCGGTCACGTGAAGCATTCCTAACGCGGAAAATCGTCCCTTCGTTGAGCGACATTTTGAGGATATACAGCCTAAAGTAACCTTTTAGAAATTGTATCGTCCTGTAATTACCTTTACAGGCATTTTTTATTTTCTTATGCTATCGGGTTTGGTTGCAGGGATTGGTTATGAGGGACAAACAACGGTTGTGGAGAATTTAAGGAGTAATTGGTATGTTTACCGCAGGACCAAATATGGAGAAACTACACATTATGTCGTTGGGGAAGAAGATAGGTAAAGCAAATGCTGTTGTGCCAAGACACATCCAGTGGATGATCTTCCGAATCGTCCTCATTGCTATGGATCTTGCAATGTTAATGACCGCATTCCAACTGGCGTACTTTCTCCGGTTTGATGTCCCCTTTGGCATTTTCGATGAAACTGCGTTTACTTCCCCAGAGCACTATAATCTATTAAGTCTTCGCACCACCATCCTCTGGCTTGCAATTTTCGGCTTTAATGGATTGTATAACCAGGCAAACTTATTGGGAGGAACACGCGAGTATTCAGGAGTGTTACGTTCCTCCACGGAAGGCGTGCTCGCGATCATTATTGCAGGTTTTATCTTTTCGTGGGTGATTGTTTCCCGCGGCTGGTTGGTAATGGCATGGGTGTTGACCGTTATCTTTGTGGTTATGGGGCGATTTGCCCTGCGTCGCTTTGTCTATTTTCTTCGAAGGCATGGTTATTTCCTGACACCGGCAGTAATCGTTGGAGCCAATCAAGAAGGCCGCTGGCTCGCCGAACAGTTGCAGAAATGGGAGACATCGGGTTTGCATGTAGTTGGGTTTGTAGATAAGAAAGTCGCGGTGACCACACCGCTTTTCAATAATTTGGTGAACCTCGGCCCTGTGGATCACTTGGGTGAAATCATCGAACAGTTCCAAATCGGTGAGGTCATCCTTGCCTCGAGCGCGTTCTCCACGCGAGATTATTTGATGGAAATCTTCAAGAAATATGGCATTTCAGACAAGGTTAACCTTCGCATGTCTTCCGGCTTGTACGAAGTTATTACAACCGGTTTAACCGTCAATGAATTTGCTTATGTACCTCTGGTCAATGTCCATAAGGTAAGGTTGACTGGAACAGATATCTTTTTGAAAACCTTCCTTGACTTTGTCGTGACAGTATTTGGGTTGATCTTTCTTGCGCCTGTTCTGTTGATCCTTGCCATTCTTGTAAAAGCGACCTCGCCCGGCCCAATTTTCCACAAGCGACGCGTGATGGGGTTGAACGGCAGGCAATTTTACGCGCTGAAATTCCGCACCATGCACGCCAATGGCGATGAGATTCTGAATCAACATCCTGAGTTGAAGGATGAATTGGCGAAGAATCATAAATTGAAGAATGATCCGAGAATCACTTCCATCGGCGGCTTCCTGCGGAAATTGAGTCTGGATGAGTTGCCTCAGTTGATTAATGTGTTGAAGCGGGATATGTCGCTTGTTGGTCCGCGGATGATTTCGCCGGAAGAAGTTGCAATGTACAAGCAATTCGATATGAACCTGCTGACAGTGAGGCCGGGAATTACCGGCTTATGGCAGGTGAGCGGACGATCTGACATTTCTTATGATGAACGCGTCCGCCTGGATATGTACTTTATTCGGAACTGGAGCATCTGGCTCGATCTGCAACTCCTGTTCCAAACGATACCCGTGGTCATCTGGGGCCGCGGCGCTTATTAAATCACCAAAAGGATTGTTTCATGGCAAAAATATTGGTAACAGGTGGGGCTGGCTTCATCGGGTCTCATGTCGTTGACATGTTTCTCGAAAATGGATTTGAAGTCGTCATCCTCGATGATCTTTCAACGGGACTCGAATCGAATTTGAATCCTTCGGCAAAGTTTTACAAAATGGACATCCGCGACCCCAGGGTGCGCGATGTTTTTGAAACGGAGCGCCCGGATTTCGTCAGTCACCATGCGGCTCAAATGGATGTCCGCCGTTCGGTTGCCCAACCGTTATTCGATGCGGATGTGAATATCCTCGGCTCGATCAACCTGATCGAAAGCGCCAAAGAATTTGGAGTCAAACGATTTATCTACATCTCCACGGGCGGCGCGGTATACGGTGAGCCGGAACGCGTTCCCTGCGAGGAGACCGATGCGATCAACCCGATCTGCCAATACGGCGCGAGCAAGCACACCGTTGAACATTATCTGTTCATGTATCATGTTAATTACGGAATGAAATACACGGTCTTACGTTACCCGAACGTATTCGGTCCCCGGCAAGACCCGCATGGGGAGGCGGGTGTCGTTGCGATCTTTACCGGCAGAATGCTTGCCGGTGATTCGATCACGATCTATGGTGATGGCGAACAAACGCGCGACTTTGTGTATGTCAGCGATTGCGCGCGCGCCAATTACCTCGCCGCAACCGTGGATCACCAGCCCGGCATCTACAATATTGGGTGGGGCTCGCCCACATCGGTAAATCAGATCTTCTCCGCGTTGGCGGAGGCAACGGGATATACTCAGCCTGCAAATTACGGTCCAGCGAAAGTTGGCGAGACGCGTCACATTTACCTGAACGCGTCCAAAGCCAAAAGGGACCTTGGCTGGTCCGCCACGATTGGCTTGGAAGAGGGCATGCGGAAGACTGTCGAGTATTTCAAGATTGTGGAGCAAACGGCTTGATCATCGTTCAGACACCGTTTCGGATCAGTTTCTTTGGGGGAGGCACTGATTTCCCATCTTTCTTCATGGAGGAAGGTGGGTGTGTTTTAAGTTCAGCGATTGACAAATACATCTTTGTTACGGTCAAAAAACGATTCGATCATAAACTTCGTATCGGCTATACCCAAACCGAAATGGTGGATAAGGTGGATGATATCCATCACGAACTCATCCGCGAGGCATTGAAAGCAACCGGTGTAGCGCGAGGGGTTGAAGTCACGACGATGGGTGATATTCCCTCCGAAGGGTCGGGGCTTGGCTCCTCCAGCACGGTTACGGTTGGCGCGTTACATGCGCTCTACACCTATTTGGGCGAAATAGTGACAATGGAGCAATTAGCCAGGGAAGCCTGTGACATCGAGATTGGCAAACTTGGCAAGCCGATCGGGATTCAAGACCAGTACATCGCCGCGTATGGCAATTTGCGTTTTTTTGAGTTTTGCCCGGATGGGCAGGTGAAGGTCGAGAAAGTAATTCTCGATGCTGAATTGCGCCGTGAACTCAACGATCGTTTCCTGCTCTTCTTCACTGGTATTAACCGCAAGGCGGATACGGTCCTCACCGAGCAGAAGAACAACATTAAAGATAAGATGAATGTGCTGAGAGAAATCAAGCACATGGCGTATCAGGCAAAGTCAGATTTGCAGAACGGTCAATTCGATGCGTTTGGCTCCCTGTTGCATCAATCATGGGAGTTGAAGAAGCGCATGGCAGGACTCATCAGCAACGGGACGATTGACGAGATTTACAATGCGGCGCGAAAGGCTGGGGCTGTGGGAGGCAAAATCACTGGCGCGGGAGGCGGGGGGTTCATCCTGCTGTGCGCTCCGCACGAGAAGCACCAGGCAATTCGACAGGCGTTGAACGGTTTACAGGAACTTCCGTTTCAGCTCGAACCGGATGGCACCAAGGTCATCTTTAATTATCGCCGCTAAGAGCGGCTTGAATAAGGATACGGTTATGGATCACATCTCTTCATATATTTCGGTTCTTCAAGATACGATGGGCAAGTTGCCCGTAGATGCGATTGCCCGCGTGGTGGAGACGCTGCAATCTGCGCGTTTGGATGGCAGGAAGGTTTTCATCGTGGGCAACGGCGGCTCCGCCTCAACCGCCACTCATTTTGTTTGCGATCTGGCAAAGAATACGCGCCATGAAGGTTTGCCGCACTTCCGCGTGATTGGCCTTACGGATAATATGGCAATTTTTTCCGCGTACGCCAACGACGAAGGATATGAAAACGTGTTCGCCGCGCAATTGGCGAATCTAGTTGAAGCGGACGACGTGGTGATTGCGATCTCGGCGAGCGGCAATTCAGCCAATGTAGTGAAGGCGATTAAAGAGGCAAAGGCGCGCAATGCCGTTACGGTCGGGTTTACAGGGTTTACCGGCGGGAAGCTGGGCGCGCTGGTTGATATTCAAGTTCATGTGAAGAGTGATATGATCGAGCACGTGGAGGATATTCACCTGATGCTGGAGCACATGATCGTGAAGACCATCAAGGACATTGCAACCAGCGAAGCGATGGTGAAGGTTTAATCCCCGTTGATGTGGCTGGAAAGAAGGATCTGTACCGCGCTCGCGAGATCATCAGCAAGGTGAAAGCTGTACAAGGCGCCGGGTTGAGGTTCGAGCAACTGATCGTTGCCGCGTCCGGTCTTAACCAGGATGAGTCCTCGCAAGCCCGCGGCTTGACCGGCGAGTAAATCGCTCCAGGCATCGCCGATCATCCACGAGCGATTCAGATCCAGGTCCAATTCTCGAGCCGCTTGCAAGATCATGCCCGGCTTGGGCTTGCGGCAGTCGCATTCCTCCCCTGGTTCGTGCGGGCACGTATATACCCGGTCGACACGCCCATTATTCTTCCGAATCGTTTCGACCAGCCTGTGATTGATCTCCTCCGCAGTTTGGATGGGCACCAGACCCCGCCCGACAGCGGATTGGTTGGTCACGATTACGAGTTTGTAACCGGCGCCTTGTAATCTAAACAGGGATGAAAACGTCTTGGGGTAGATGATAACCTGAGACCACTCACGGATATAATTCGACCGGTTCTCGATGAGCACGCCATCCCGGTCCAGAAAAACAGCAGGAAACATTTTTTTATTATATACTACCTGCTGAACTGGGTCGCACATAAAAGAAAAAATTAGAACTCGACAGAATGTCGAGGTGGCGGAGCACGCCAGAAACCAGTCGTCATGCTTGAAAATATCCGTTTGTATCTCAACCGTCAGGCGTCTTCATTATTCCGTTATTTTTATGAGCAGTTTTTCATCGTATTGCTCGGTTGGATTCCAACCATATTTGGGATCGCGATCCGCAGTGTGTTGTACAAACTGATTTTGAAAATGGATGGTTTTGCCGCCATCGAAAGCAACGTGCGGATTCGATTTGCGGATCATATCAAACTTGGGCATGGCTCCTACCTCGATTATGGGACATACCTTCATGCCTGTCCAATCGGGATCGAAATCGGCGAGCGAAGCATCGTGATGCACGGCGCAGTCTTGCACGTTTACAACTTCCGCGGGATGCCGAATTCTGGAATTAAAATTGGACGCGATAGCCTTGTAGGTGAGTATTCAATCATCCGCGGGCAGGGAGGCGTGCAGATCGGCGACCGGGTATATACGTCCCCGTTCACGCAGATCATCGCAGTCAATCACGTATTCGATGATCCGAACCGCCCGTTTGTTGAACAGGGTATCGCCGCCGAAGGGATCGTAATTGAAGATGATGTCTGGCTGGGTGCGGGATCCATCATCACAGACGGTGTTCGTGTTGGCAAGGGCGCAGTCGTTGCCGCGGGCGCAGTTGTGACTCAGGATGTCCCTCCGCATACAGTGGTTGGCGGTGTGCCTGCAAAAGTAATCCGTGACATTGATGGCAGCGCGGTTAAATCTGATCGGCGAATTTATCACTGGTAAGTGAAAGGAAGCTCATGACGGTTTTATCGGTGGTCATACCTGCCTATAACGAGGAAGATGGAATTACAGAGATTGCAACGCGGGTGCTCGCAGTCAAATCCGACTTGAAAAAGGTCGGGGTGAAACAAATGGAACTGCTGGTTGTAGATGATGGCTCGCGGGATAAAACGGCGGCGGTTGCATCAAAGATCAAGGGCGTGACGTTGATCCGCCACCCGAAGAACAAGGGCTACGGTGCGGCGTTGAAGACCGGGTTTGCGCAGGCAAAAGGCGAGTTGATCGGGTTTTTGGACGCCGATGGAACGTATCCGCCTGAATATTTTCCAAAACTTTGCCAGATTGCGATGAACGGGGCTGAATTGGTCATTGGCTCGCGCATGGCTGGGGAGGAGAGCCAGATGCCCCTTGTCCGACGCGTTGGCAATTTCTTTTTTGCCACCTTGTTGAGCATTTTGGGTAGGCAAAAAGTGACCGACAGCGCGAGCGGAATGCGCGTCTTCAAGCGTGAAATCCTCGAACATATTTATCCTTTGCCCGATGGGTTGAACTTGACACCGGTCATGAGCACGCGTGCCCTGCATGAAGGCGTCAAGATCGAAGAAGTGCCGATTCCGTATAGTGAACGGGTGGGTCGCTCAAAACTCAGCGCCTTCCGCGACGGGCGTATCTTTTTGCAAAGCATGGTATGGACGGCAATGTCCTACAACCCTGTCCGCATTCTCGGTCTGGTGGGGCTGGCGAGCTTGGGTATTGCAGGCTCGGTCTCGCTTTGGTTGATCTATTTGAGAGTGGGCGGCGTCACATCATTGGATTCAGCGGGCGTTGCCGCGCTATTCCTCGGCATGATCTCTGCGGTCGCGGGCATTAACGTTTTTGCCCTGGGAATCACCTTCAATTATCTTGTGGCGTTGTTTTACAAGAAGCCGATCAAGCAGGGGTTGTTCGGGAAACCCGTGTTCAAAACGCCCCTTGACCAGCAATTTGGCTGGATGGGAATTGCATCCATGCTTGTTGGTTTTGTTGTGGGGGTCGCCAGCCTCGTCCTTGGTTTGCAGGGGTGGGAAATTGAAAGGTTATGGTTTTATCTTTTAGGAAGCGCAATGGCCTTTCTGATAGGAATCCAACTTGTGGTGTACTGGATGCTTTTGAGAATCCTGGAAGAACTCAGCCAGCGCGAATCACTCACAAGACAGGATATGGGCAAGTAGGTTTTTAGTGAAGGAGAATAAAATGGATGACAAAGAGTTGGACATCAAAACAATCAACCTCGGCGCGCGGAACATCCCGAAACTTCGCACGGCGGATTTTCCGAATGCGGATGCCATCGTCCACGAGGGATTACTTACCGCTTCGCGCTCACCTGAGGCTGTTGACATCATGTTGGTGAATCCTCCCACCCCCGACGGGGGACTGTGGATCCGCACCCAACATCGTGTGGGTCGCCGCACACGCGAGAACATGGTATGGCCCCAGGTTTCCCTGGCGCAAATGGCGGCGTTGTTACATCCCGTGTACAAAGTCAAAGTTGTGGATTGCAACGCCGAGCGCATGGGCTGGCCCGAATTTACACAACTCATTGACAAGTATCAACCGAAATATTATCTGACACAAATGACCGCACCCACGTTGGAAAACGACATCTATGGTTGTTTTCTTGCGCACGCTCGCGGGGCGAAGACCATTGCCTTCGGGACGCACATCACGCCCATCCCCGTGGAGACGATGCGCCCGTATCCCAGCCTTGATTTTGCCCTGGTCGGCGAGCCCGATCTCACCATCCGCGACTTGCTCGACCATCTCGAAGGTAGGATTGCTGAGCGGTCGCCAGAAATTGTGCAGATGTTCAACAAGCACGACTTGACCTACAAACCATCTCTCAACGAGGATGGCAGTGTGAACATGCACGGTATCAAAGGTATTGCCTGGCGCAAGGGCGATGAGATCATCCTCAACTTTCCGCGCTCGTTTATCGCGGACTTGGATGAAATGCCGGTCCCGATGCACGAACTCCTCCCATTGCAAACCTATCGAATGCCGTTGATCAAGGGACCGTTCACATTCATCGTCACCAGCCGCGGTTGCCCGGCAGGATGCACGTACTGCATCAAACACGTCAGTTACCAATATGCCACGCGCCTCCGCTCGCCGAAATTGATCATGGAGGAATTGTGGTATCTCAAGAAACTGGGCATCAACAACATCCACATGTACGCTGACCTGTTCACCGTGAGCCGCGACCAGGTAGTGGAACTCTGCAAATTGATGATTGACGAAAAGATCGGCATCAAGTGGACGTGCAACAGCCGCGTAGATTATGTGGACGAAGAGATGCTCATACTCATGGGCAAAGCAGGATGCCGCCTGATCTCGTGGGGCATCGAAAGTGGAAACGAACAAATTTTGAAGCACGCTCGCAAAGGCGCCTACCCCGATAAAGCAGAACGCGCCCTGCGCTGGGCGAAGAAAGCCGGCATCATGAACTGGGGTTACTTCATCATTGGCTTGCCCGGCGAAACCGAAGCCACCATCCGCGATACGATTAACTTCTCGAAAAAACTGCCACTTGACATTGCCCTCTTCCATGTTGCCGCGCCCTATCCGGGCACGCCCTTCTTCTTTGAAGTAGTGAAGAACAAATGGTTCCGCCCCGGTACGCGTTGGGAACAAGTGGATATGGATAAAGGCACAGTGCTGGATTACCCGAACATGCCCGCCGAGAAATTGCTCTACTGGCAAAAACGCGCCTTCCGTGAGTGGGCATTCCGACCTGGTCCCGCGATCACGTACCTCAAAATGCTGATGTATGACTGGTCCACGATGAAAACCGCGCTCAACGTCGGCTTGCAACACCTATTCTGGGCATCTTCAGACGAAGGCGCGCCGGTGGGCGGCGCGGGATAGCCTACGTTAAATCTGTGATGATGAATCGATTGTTCAAACGCGAAACGGTCAAAAGCCGTGAGTTTGCGCTTGTCGAACTCTATCTTGTCGTTGTCTGTGGGGCGGTATTGTGTCTGTATCCCAAGCTGGGCGCATGGACGATCACCGCCTCGCTGATCCCGTGGGGGCTTAGGCTTGTGGCGGGCGAGTCGCCATTCCGACGGACGCGCTTTGATTTCTTCATCGCGGTTTTTATACTGACGGCTATTTCCGGCTATTGGGCATCGTATAACCAGATAACTGCCTCGCACAAGTTTTACCTGATCGTCACATCCATTCTCCTTTATTACGCGTTGAGCGCCCAGCCGGGGGAAAACCTCGCTGGGGTCTCCGCGTTATTTTTTTGTGTGGGTGTTGGCGTCGCCTTGTTTTTTCTTCTGACACAGGATTTCATTGCAGACCCGCGGAAAGTGGAACTTGCAAATCAAATTGGTAGATGGGTGATGCAGATTAGACCTTTCACAGGCTGGAATCAAATTCACCCAAATTACGCGGCTGGTATTGCCGCGATCATGATGCCGTTTGGAATCTACCTGGTCTTGAATCACCGAAAAAACGCTGCGTTATTATCTGCGTTGATTTTTGGTTTGTTCCTGATCGCAGCTGTAATTCTTATGGCAACCTCGCGCGGTGTCTGGATGGCAATCGTCAGCGCGGCGGGCGTCTGGTTGTTATGGCGAATCCTGCATCTGGTCGGGATCAGATCTTGGCTTAGGAATGAGGCGGTTTTTCCATCCAGTGTAATTTTTTGCATCGGATTAATCGTCACATTGCTTTATGCAGGTCCCGCGTCTATTGGTGGCAATGTCGTTGGTCAGGATAGTTACGGCTCAGGCAGTCGCGCGGAGTTATTCTGGCGCAGTATATATCTGGTTTCAGATTTTCCGATCACAGGTGGAGGGCTGGGGTCGTTTCCCGGCCTGTACTCACAATATATTTTTGGGGTACCATATTATCATGTGCCGAACGCGCACAATATATTTCTTGATGTTTTCATCGAACAGGGGGGGTTCGGCGGAATTGCCTTCCTGCTGATTTTTCTCGGGAGTATCTGGATGGCGGCGCGTAATTTGGGCCCGAAGCAGAATCGCAATATGGAGCTTTCCGACTGGTTGCTGTTCTCCTCTTTGATGATCGCCTGTGTACATGGCTTGGTAGATGATTATCTGTATAACGGTGTTGGGTCGCTTCTGGCGTTGTTCCTTGCAGGGATTGCCGTACAACGATTTGGCGCGGAACCGATATTCAAAACCCAAAGGCGTTTCGACCGGACGGATATAATTGTTGTCGCATCCATTGGAGTCCTGTTCGTCGGTTTGGTGCTTGTGTATCGGCAGACGATTCGTTCCATCTGGTATTCGAATATCGGCGCGGTGCAAATGGCTCGCGTGGAACTTGCCGGGTTTCCGACGAACCAATGGGCTGGACCTCGGATCGTCGAAAACTTGCAGGATGCGGAAGCCTCGCTTCTCACCTCCCTTGGGGCTGACCCTGCCAACCGGACGGCGAATCACCGCCTCGGCTTGATCGCGATGTTGCAATGGCATTACTCCTCCGCCGTGATGCCGCTGTCCGTCGCGCATCAGTCCGCTCCCCATCACCGTGGAATAAACAAGTCCTTGGGATTGTGCCATGCGTGGCTTGGCGATTTGGAACAAGCCCGACTCTTACTCGGCGACCTGCCCGAAGCGCAAAGTGAACTGGAAGTTTATATCTGGTGGTGGCAGGCGCAGGGGCAGGAGCAGTATGCCAGAAATGCATCTGTGCTTCTCCCCGGCATTCCGTCATCCATACACCAACCTTGATTTGGATTTGAAAGTCATCCCATGAAACCCAACCAAAATAACTTTTTGAAAAATTTCATCCTTTTCTCAATTAGCTTCGTGCTGTTCTTTGGCAAGGTTACACAGAGCAGCGCGCAAGACTCCCAGATCTGGTCTGACCCGGTGAATATCTCAAACTCCGGAGCAACCCAGGACCCGGTAATGGTTGTCAATAAAGATGATGTCATGCACGTGATCTGGAATTCCACCAAGGGCGGTTTTCGTTATTCCAACAGCAGGGATGGCGTCACCTGGGCGAAACCGAGGAAAGTTGAATATAAATTCGTTGAAAAGGAGGGCTACCCATATAAATTGTTGCCGAGTCCGGATGGTTTGATCAATATCTTTTGGATTAATGGAGATGGCAACCTCATAATCAACAGGGCAAATTCAGAGCAGATGCCTGACCCAACCTCATGGACAGCGTCTGAAAGGGTCGGGGATTCGGTATTAAATTTCGATATTGATATTACTGCCGATGGCGTCTTCCACCTTATCTATATACAGAATAATGAAAAGACGGGAGTGTATTATCGGAGATCCCCAAACGGGGCGCAGTGGTCTGAACCGTTATTACTTTACACATCCGAGTATTTGGGTTCCATCAAATTTGATAATGCGCATGTGCGGGTATCGGCGTCGGATGATCTGGAAGCAAAAACTGTCCTGGTGGCATGGGATGTCCTTCCCATTAAACGACTTTTCATGGCGAACTCAAAGGATTCCGGGTTCACTTTTTCCGAGGCAATCCAGATCAAGGGACCCGAAGATACCGGTGGTTTTGGCACGCCCTATAATATTGAAATTGGCGTCCATGGAAACAAAGCCATGCTGACCTGGCAGGTTGGGGAGCCGGGGGCAACGCAATGTGCCTTTTATAGCCAGATATCGGAGGATGGTGGTCAACAGTGGACGGGTGAAACCATTATGCTGAACAGCCGCGCCGTCTGCCCGGAAGAAATGAAATTTATCATCGAACAGGATGACTTTTTCATGGTCATGCTGAAGTATACGGCGGCGAACCCCGCTTTGATGGTATGGAACGGCTCTATATGGGGCGAGCTTCAGGTGCAGAATGAAATTTCCTCTTTTATCAATCCATTGACCTTTGATAACCTTCTGTTTCGTTGTGAAAACGAGACACTTGTTGGGACAACCTTGTATTTTGTGGGTTGCGACGAGGGCACAAGCCGCGATATTTGGGTGACATCAAGGTCGCTCGAGCCAATTGAACAATGGATCGGGTCATCACCGGTTTGGAGTTTTCCAGATACGCTGGTCAGCGAACCCCAATCAATTGCATACGTCACTCAATCACCAGGCCGGAATCTTATTCACGCTGTTTGGGCTGGAACCACACTTTCTGATGCCGGCAGTAGCAGTCATTCGATTTATTATGCACAATTCGATGGTCAGCAATGGACGGCATCGCAGGCTATGGTGCGCGGGTTGATCGGGAAGCCCGTTGAATTGTCCATGACGGTGAGTGAGCAGGGAACCCTTTTCCTTGTCTGGGTGGATGCGGACAGCGGCTCCCTTGTTTACGCCTCAGCCACCGCTGACCATGCTGACATCCCAAGCGAATGGACGGAGCCTCAAGGAATACCTTCCATATCAACGTTGAATCACGCCCCGGATATTCTGGTGGATGCTTCCGAAAAAATCGTGATGGTTTATTCCATTCCGTTCAATGAGGGGCGCGGGATTTATATGATGGAATCCTCCGATCGAGGGAACACCTGGTCCTTGCCTGTGCAGGTGTTCGATGCCCTCGCAACAGGGTGGGATATGGTGGATCATCCTCAAGTCAGTTTGAGCGGTGACGGCGCATTGCACGTGCTTTTCACTCGCTTTGCACAACAGGGAAACCCTGTGGGTGGCTTGTATTATTCTCGATCATCGGATGGAGGCGTCACCTGGAGCGCCCCCGAAATCGTCAGTGATGGATCCGTCACGTGGAGTGATACCATAAGTTACGATGGATTTGTTGTGCACAGGCTGTGGCAGGAGGATCGTATCATCGTGGTTTCAAACTTTGACCAGGTCTCGCGCGATGGCGGGCTGACCTGGGATGCCCCTGTTGAAATTACCGGCGTTCTCGACCGTATTACCCCGGTTACGCTTGTCGCGGATGGGATTGGCGGCCTTCATTTTATGCGCATTGTCGAAGGGGAAAGCCCCGGTTTTGTAAAAGAATATGAATTGATCGTCGAGGATTGGGTTTGGGATGGTGCTGGTTGGAACAACCGGGAATCCCAAAAAGCCACTATTCAGGGAGAACGCGCAGAATATGCAATCAGCGCCGCATTGACACTGAATGGTGTGTTGAGTGTTCTCGTTTCCGCCGAGTATTTGGATCTGGATGGAAAACTAATCAGCGAGATTAATTCAACAAATCGTGTTCTTGACGTAAATCCCGATGGGAAACAGCCCTTTTCTGCCGTCGTTGCCGCGCAAACAATATCCGACCAGCCGCCGACTGAAATAGCGGGTATCCAGACTGAACAAAGCCCGCTTGCCCCGGTCGAAGAACAGGCGTCTTCACAGTTTATCAATAAAAACCTTTTTGGTGGGATTCTGGTACTAGTCATTTTGATCCTTGGAGTATTCTTTCTTAGACGAAGAGCCCGTGCCAATTAATTAAGTAAATGCTTGCTCCAGGTTCCGAAGGGAACGATTGAAGTATGCTTGATACATCTGCCATGCCGATAAAATTATTCACTCCTTTCTCCAAAATGGCGATTCGACTGATCCGCCTGTCGTTTTTGCTGGGTGTCCTTCTAGTTTCCTCGACAAAACCTGCAACCGCGCAGGAAGGGAATCAGTGGATGCCGGATCAAAGAGTGCCCGGCTATCTCGATGACACCTTTACCCCGTTTTTGCTTGCCGACCGGAATCATAACGTGCATGCATTTGCAAGTCAAAGAGTCGGGGTTGAATCCGAAACGGTCGGGATAGTGTATCGAAGATGGAGTCTGGCTGGCGGCTGGACAACGCCGGTTGACATCCTGCTGTCTCCTTCTGGTCCAGCAACTGTACAGGGTGCATTTTTGGATCCACAAGGCACCATCCATCTCCTCTATTTCGGAGGGTTTGCGGATGGCACAAGCATTTATTATTCACGCGCAGGTGTTGAGGAGGCAAGCTCCGTACAAGCCTGGTCAACCCCGGTCATCATCGGTGACGACGCCGTGGAGCCTAACTATGCCGCGTTGACCGGGGACGAGCAAGGAAATCTCGTCATGATCTACACTGGCAATACTTCCGGCAATGGAGTCTATTCCTCCTATTCGACCGACTATGGCTTGACGTGGTCAAGGCCAACCCAGGTTTTCCTCACACGCAATCCCGGTCTCGTGCCATTCAGCCTGCGGATCTACCCCGGGCGGAATCGCCAAATATACGCGGCGTGGAATGTGGTTACATCGGTTGGCGTTGATATTTCCCTGCACTATGCAAGGTTTGATTTCGAGACCTTCTCCTGGACGCCGCCTGCGATTTTGAACGAGAGAGTTGATTTTAGAGAAACCGTCTTTGGACCATCCTACCCGTCCATGGTGTATAACGGCAGCCAGATTGTGATCATGTACAACAATGGAAATCCATTTCCGAACCGCCCTGTGGATCCTGGGCGTCCTGTGCAAATGGTCAGCCTTTCGAATGACAACGGCGACACCTGGGAATTTCCATCTGTGCCTTTTATCAACCACGTTGGCAGGAGCGGTGAACATGTGATCGTTCTGGATGGCGAACAGGCTGTCCATGCCCTGTTCATCCAGCGCATCGAATACGTGGAAGGTGACCAGAATAAGATTCTCGGCGGCATCTGGCATAGCGAATATAAGGATGGGTTTTGGACAGACCCGGATCGGTTTACAACCACGTATGCATCGCATGATGTTCGTGCAACGGTCAGTCAAGGGAATGTGATTTTGGTTGTATGGCGGTTGGATCCAGGCATCGGGGCTGAGGGGATTTGGTTTACCTACAAGGTTCTTGACGAGCCGGAACTTCCCGTTGTGCAATATCCAACAGCGGAGCCGATAGAATCCCCTGTCATAGTTCCAACCGCGACCTTATTGTCGCTGACTCCAACGCCGATCCCCGAAGGACTGTTAGATCGTCCTTTCCTCGGCGTCAATAATAATCCTGCGAACCCTTTTGTTTCCGGGCTTTTGCCTGTTATCCTGACCCTGTTGGTTGTCCTCGTCATCTTTTCAATCTCTAAAAACCGCCGTCGCTGACAAAAGATTTGTCACACATATCGCACTGCCACTGGAGACCCTCGTGAGTTCCATCGTTGGACTGACAATTTTTTGCAACCTCTCGCCCGAACAAAAGTCATCGGCGCTTGCCGCCCAGGAACGCGCGTTGACCCAATTCAAACATCTCGAACGGACCAACCTCTCAATAGGCGAGTCAACGCTCGAGCTTTGGGGGCATGGGAACGTTTCAGATCGTCTCCAGCATCTTGCAGATGGGTCGGTGATGGCATTGATCGGCTCGCCCGTGGGCGAAATTTCCTGGCAAAAAATCCAGGCCGCCATCATAAAAAACGATGAGGCAGATCATTTTGAACCCCCGTGGGATGGCCGCTTCATACTCATTCGAATCAGTGCAGAGGGGAAACGTTGGACACTGTGGAACGACTGGCTGGGAAGCATTCCTCTCTTTCACACTCGGATTGGGAATGGACGCATCGCCTCGACCATTGAACCGGTTCCCGTTGCCTCAGCCGGGTACACCCACGAAGATTTTTTCATGCCGGGCTTGGTATCTCTGCTGATCAATGGACACTTCTTCAGCGACTGGTCTTTGTACAAGGATATGAAGACGATCGCGCCAGATTGCAAAGCGGACTGGGAAGCAGGGGATTTTCGATTTAAACGACTGTGGACCGTCAAACCAAGCCAGGATCGCTGGGAGTCCGGTTGGAACGACTTGGTGGACGAAATGCACGAATTGACCCAACGTGCGATCCGGGCTGCTCTAAGCCAGCATCGCCGTTGGACATTGCCGCTCTCTTCAGGGTTGGATTCGCGTTTGATTGCCGCTGTTGGCGCCGATGCTGGGGTGGATATGCAGGCATACGCGTGGGGTGAACCGCACAGCACAGACGTAGTGAACTCACACAGGATCGCACAGATCTTGGGGTATTCATGGAAACATATTGGACACCCCAAAGACTTTTTGCAAATATATACAAAACGCTGGGCGGATTGGTTCGGCACTGGGATCAGTTTTCATGGCATGTATCAGATGTTCTTCCTCGACGCTATAAAAACAGAAACCGACAGTCCGATTGCTTCTGGTTTTCTCGGGGAAGTTTTGGCGGGTGATGCGATACCCGACACGATGGCATATCATTCAGGTCCCATATCCTATCAAATTGAAGATGATGGGTACTCACACTGGAATTACAACGATCTGAAATCCGCCATGCGGATACCGATTGAAGACGCCCTTAAAGCCAATGGGGAGGAAATTCGCAGGCAAATTGACCTTGTGGATGGCGCGCGATTCCAAAAATTAATGTTCCTGGAACTGTGGGCGCGCCAGCGATTTTTCACCTGCTTCCAGGCCATACTATCCGATTATTGGTTTGGCGTCACAACCCCGTATTTAAATCGCGCCTATGCCCGGTTCAGCCTATCTCTTCCAAGGGCTGTATTCGATCAACGACGGTTGATGGCAGATGTGTTTCGGCGATATTATGGCAGACTTGCGGTTATTCCGGGCACCTATGACTATGATCCGTTCATCCTGACTGGCAGATATTTGATCAACCGTCGTCTCGCGAGACTGTTGCCTCCCCCCCTGCATGTTGGACCGTTGAAAGGGTTTGGCAGAGTGCCGCTCCGTATGGATACTGCCTCGTTGCAGGCAACGGGGAAGGTTGCGCTTTGGCCCCTCTTCGAGGCGCAAAACCTGCTTGCTGACTGGGTGGATGTCAACCTGCTGGAACGGGACTTTCAGACCCTCATGAAGTCTGGTGAAGATCTTCATCCTTTGAGAAGGCTTCAGGCGTTTCAACCGCTTGCCTGGCGTCTGCTTGCCCACAAGAACGCGCATGTTTGATCGGAGATGTTGATGCCTCCCGTATTACGATTTTTGAATGTGACAAAACGCTACAACCTCGGGTTGACGCGTACCAGCCTGCCGGCAATCGTCTCGCAATTTGCGAGGCAGGCTTTGAAAAGAGGAGACGAGTCTGCTAACGGCAAAAAATATCACTGGGCGTTGAACGATGTCAGTTTCGATCTCGAAAAGGGACAATCGCTCGCGTTGATCGGTCCGAACGGCGCGGGGAAGTCCACCATCCTCAAGTTGCTCGCGAAGATCACCAACCCCACGTCGGGGCAGGTGGAAGTCAATGGTCAGTTATCAGCCCTAATTGAGTTGGGGGCGGGTTTTCATCCCGATTTGACGGGGCGTGAAAATATTTATCTCAATGGCACGATTTTAGGGCTGACGTATAAAGACATCCAAAAACGGTTCGATGAAATCGTGGCGTTTTCTGAGATCGAGGAATTTATTGATACGCCGGTCAAACGGTATTCATCGGGTATGACAGTTCGGCTTGGGTTTGCGGTTGCCTCGTGCATCGAGCCGGATATTTTGCTCGTGGACGAAGTGTTGGCAGTGGGCGATGCATCGTTCCGGCAAAAGTGCATTGACCGTATCAGGGCCTTGTTGAACAATGGAACGAGTTTGATCTTTGTCTCGCATGATATGGGATTGGTGCGCGCGGTGTGCGAACGCGCAATTTACATTGAGCATGGACGGGTTCTCCATACCGGCACGAGCAACAACGTAATCGAACTGTATAACCAGATTCTCGAGCAACGGCGAAAGGAGAAAATGAACCGCTCCGGGGAGTCGGCAATTGACGGCGGAGAAGCGGAGATCACAAGGATGGATGTAGTTGACTCGGCTGGAAATTCCGTCACCGAAACATTCGGCGACCAGTCGCTTGAAGTTCGCATTCATTACACCGCCTATCGCGATATCGGGAAGGCGAACGCGCTCGTGCGAATTTATCGGTCAGACGGTCTTTCCGTTTGCATTGTGCGCACTCACATTGATGAATTTTCACTCACGTTGAATAAAGGCGAAGGCGCCATTTCAGTCAGGCTTGAGCCCTTGCAATTTTTCGGCGGAATGTATTACGCGGTCGCATGGTTGATGAACGCCGAAGACTCTGATGGGTTTGCCTCCGGCGCCTCGGAATGGTTTGAGGTGAAGAATCGGGTCGCGGGACGTGAAGCGCAGGAGGCGGCGTTTGAACCGTTCCGCACCTGGAGTCATGCCCCGAAGGCGTTGCAGAATTCAACACAAACTGAAAATGTGAAATTGCCATGATCCTTCAAGCACGACAACTCCTCAAAACACGCGACCTCGTCTGGGCATGGACAGTCCGCACCCTGCGTGGTCGCTATCAACAATCCGCGCTCGGCTGGTTTTGGGCGATCGTCCAGCCAGTGGCGACAGTCGCCATCTTTTCTGTTGTGTTCACACGCATCGTCCCAGTGGATACGAGCGGCGTACCATACATTCTGTTTTCGTATACCGCCGTTGTGCCGTGGACGTTGCTCGCCTCCTCCCTCACCGACATGGCGATGTCGCTGGTGCAGAACATGAACCTGGTGGGCAAGATTTATTTCCCGCGCGAGGTGCTTCCGGTTGCCGCTCTGCTTGCCCGGCTGGCTGACTTTGGGATTTCGTTTGTTTTGCTGATCGCCCTCATTATGATCTATGGCGTGACGGTCTCGCCTGAGGGACTTCTCTTCCTGCCCCTCATCCTTTTGATTCAACTTGCGCTCATTCTCGGACTTGGACTTGGCTCAGCCGCCCTCAATGTTTTCTTCCGTGACGTAGATCCGCTCCTCAAACTCATCATCCAAATTTGGTTCTACGCCTCGCCGGTTCTCTACCCGGAAACCCTCGTCCCGGAGCGATGGCAGGGGTTGTATTTTCTCAACCCCATGGCTGGCATCGTCGCCGCCTACCGCGACGTATTGATCTACAACCAGTTGCCCGGAGATTATCTTTTGCCATCGGCATTGATCTCATGTGCAATTTTGCTGATCGGATACTGGTTCTTCAAGCGCGTCGAATTCCAGTTTGCGGATATTATCTAATCCTCATGTCATCTCCGCTTGTCAGTGTCATCATCCCCTCCTACAACCAGGCGGAATACCTGGGTGAAGCGGTCCGGAGCGTTCTCGACCAGACCTACCAGAACTTTGAGGTTATCGTCGTGAACGACGCCTCGCCCGACAACACGGACGAAGTTATCAAACGATTCAACGACCCGCGTTTGAAGTATTTCGTCCACGAAAAGAACCTGCGCCTCTCCGCCGCGCGAAATACCGGCATCAATGCTTCACTAGGTGAGATTATTGCCCTCCTGGATGGCGACGATTACCTCCACTCTGAAAAACTTGAATTGCACGTGAAATTTCTCGAGGCACATCCGGAAATCGGCGTCTCATACAATGCGCGTTTTGAGTTGAATCACTCATCGAATACCATCCGTGAGATGTGGCGTCCGCCGCTCGAAGCCGGGCTTGTGGATTTGATGCAGGGATTTCCTTTTTCGCCAAGCGATATGGTTATCCGGCGCGATTGGGCATTCAAGGTCGGGCTGTTCAACCCGGAAATGGGTACAGCGGAGGATACCGATTTTCCCTGCCGCTTGGCGCTGGCGGGATGCCAATTTGCCGGCATAGACCGCGCCTTGAACTATCGTCGTTACCATTCCGGTCGCGGGCGCAAAAATCTGGAGGGCCGCCTCCATGACGTGGAGCGTTCGCTCGCGGCGGTACTTGCTGACCCGCGTTGCTCTGCGGAGGCAAAAGCGTTGGGTCACAAGGCGATCAAACTTCACATGATGGTGATCGTGTCGCTGGCATTGATACAGAACGAAATTCCCATAGCGCATAAATACCTGCATCAACTCATCGAACTTGATTCCTCTGTGATTGGCGGCAATCCCTGCGAACTTGTAGAATTTTTGTTGTCCGATTCAATTGCTGATGCCAGCCTGGATCATGAGCAGAAATTGAAAGCCATATTCGAGCAACTGCCGCAGGAATTGTCATACCTGTCCTCGCAATACAACTGGGCGGTGCAACGTGGGTTTCTTTGGAAGGGGATTCGCGCTGTGATTTGGGGTGGGCTGATGGACCCACATGTATACTTTGAGCGGGCTTTGGCATCCAAGGCTGTTGTGGATGAAACCCTGACCCAGGCGACAACCTATTCCCTGCTTAACCACGAACATGAATTTGGATCTGCGGCTGCGTTTAAGGCTCTTTCCGAGCTTAAACCGCTCTTCAATCAACTCAAGGCGCGCGGCGGCGACCTTCTGGCAGGCTCCTATCTGATCAATCGCGCCTTCCAGCACTATCAGGATCGAGAATACAGCCGGGTTCCCGATAGGATCTTGCGCGCCTGTTGGAATGACCCATCGTATTTGAAAAATCGCGGCGTCCTCTCGATTTTTTTGCGATCACTGGTAAAAACTGCCCAATGAAAAATCTAATGAACAAGACCTGCGCAAGACGCCCAAAGCGCGTTTGTTCGCCGCGCGCTGTCGTGAAACTTGTTTATTTGTCTGCGAAACATGGAGTGTCATGATCAATCTAGGGATTTTTGTCGGCGAAAATGATTGGACATTTTTTAACGACATTTATGATGAATTGTCAAGGCGTTATCACACCCACGTGTTTCAACGAAAAACCTATGCTGTGCCAATTTTGCACGGAAGATTAAACCGCTGGAGATATTCCCGCGATATTCAGAACCTGTTGAACAACGCCGATGTATGTTTTTTTGAGTGGTCAAGCGACCTTCTGGCTGTGGCGAGTTTTATGCCAAAAAAGTGCAAAATCATTGCCCGCCTGCATTCCTTCGAGCTTTTGGATTGGGCGCCGAAAATCAATTGGGACAGTGTGGATAGGCTTATCGTACTAAGCGATTCGATTCGCCTCATGTTTTCAGAGTTGTATTCTGCGCACGCTCATAAGGTTATTGTGATTCATAATGGTTGTTCGCTTATAAGGTTTAAGTCTTCTCCTGAAAAAGAGTTCGACTTTACACTTGGCATGTTGGGTTCGATTGCCCCCATCAAGCGTGTGTATGAGGTGATGCTGATGCTTTCCATCCTGGTGGAGAAAGGTTATCCCGCGAAATTGAGAATTGCAGGAAACCCATATGGTGATGATCGGTACGCCGTAGCCATCCATCGCCAGATGCAAAGACTGGGTTTGCAGGGGCATATATTTTTTGATGGTTTCGTCAAAGACACGCCTGGCTGGTTGCAGAAAATTGATGTATTTATTTCAAACAGCTACTGGGAGGGGCAACAGACATCCCTGATCGAGGCGCTGGCGTCCGGCTGTTATTGTTTGTCTCATTCCTGGAATGGGGTGGCTGAAATGTTGCCGCCGGAGAATATATATCTTCTGGAAGCGGAGTTGATGGAAAAAATCATCGCATATTCCAATCTGCCTGGCGGGCGGAAAAATGAATTGCGGAGTCAAATGCGGCTCCAGGCTGAAAAAAAATTCGATATTGAATCCACCAAGGAAAAAATCGCCGGCTTGATCGAACAGGAAGCCACTCATTCCACTTTATCTTGATTTTTTGAAGGAGTTTTTTTAATCATGGCGCGCTTGAAAAGGAAAATGTTTTCCCTTTACCGTTGGAGGGAGAAAGCCAGAGAGGTTGGTCGGGTAATAAAATTGCCCAAAGATGTCCGCACCGAATATTTTAAGGACAATTTTGGAATTATCAACACTGATCCGGGATGTCAGGCGGCTGTTGAGAGCAGTATTGCCTGGCTTTGTGAGGCACAGGATAATAATTTGTTTGGTGATGGCGGAGTTGCTGATACCTACAGCCTGATTACAGGCTGGGGACCGTCATATCCTGAAACCACAGGATATATTATTCCAACCCTTATTGAATATGGGTGCTTGAAAGGGGATGAGAAATTCCTTGGTCGGGCAAAACGCATGCTCGATTGGTTATGTGCCATACAATTTCCCGATGGGAGTTTTCAAGGCGGTGTGATTGGCACCCAACCGCTTCAGCCCACAGTTTTCAATACTGGTCAAATTGTGATGGGGTTTGCCGCAGGGGCTACGAAGTTTGGGGAAGCCTACCGCTTAAACCTAGTGCGGGCGGCGGACTGGCTGGTTAAAGTTCAAGACGCTGATGGCGCTTGGCGAAAATTCGAATCCCCGTTTGTTGAGCATGGGGACAAAACCTACCACGCGCATGTCGCCTGGGGGTTGATGGAGGCGGAAAAGATCGAACCGGGCAGAAACTATGGCGCATCGGCGCTTAAGCACATTCAATGGGCGCTTTCGCATCAAAAACCCAATGGCTGGTTTGCAAATTGTGACCTAAACATGCCGAGCCAGCCGCTGACGCATACACTGGGGTACGTTTTGCGAGGGGTAGTCGAAGCACAATTGTTTTCACCCAACCTTGAGTTCCTTAAGGCGAGCCGGTTGACTGCGGATGCATTCCTTGACGTCATGGAAAAAGATGGCTATATTGCTGGTCGCTTTTTTGACAACTGGCGACCGGCGGAGGATTGGGTATGTTTGACCGGCACCGTTCAAATAGCCATCTGCTGGCTACTCCTTTACCGAATTACCGGCGACCAAAAATATAGAGATGCGGCGTTTGTCGCAAATCGTTATGTGCGTATGCGAATGAGCGTCAATGGGCCAGAGCATAAAAGAGGAGGCATTAAAGGCTCGTATCCTGTCAATGGATATTATGGCACGTTTGCTTATTTGAACTGGGCCGCTAAATTCTTTGTAGATGCAAACCTGCTTGAGTTACAGGTTCGTTCAAATGAAAGCGCGTAAATTTAAGGAATTTGCCCTGTGACAGGAAGCCTATCTCCGCGGCAACTGAGGATCGGTTATCTTATGCAGAACGGCGCGCCGGATCTGAGCCAGATCTCGGGTCCGCAACTTCATACGTTGGCTGTTATTAATGGGTTGATAAAGTTGGGGCATACAGTCCGCGCCGTTGGGTTTCAAAAAGACCGCCTTGGGTGGTCGGATGATTTGCAGGAGTGGTCGCCCCCTCGATATGGGTTTACAAAACGCCGGTGGTTCCGATATGTCGAAAGTTTGTTGCGAAGAATTCAATATGAATTGAAGATTCCCTTCCTGGGGCTGTTCGACAGCCTGCACTATGCAGACGCCTGCCATCATCACCTTGATGGCTTTGATGTGCTTTATGAACGGCACGGATATATGGGTTTCGGCGGATTGATTGCCGCGCGCTGGCTGGGCGTACCGGTTGTCCTTGAACTAAATGGAAACATCATCCGGGAGATAGATGAACGCGGATTGAGTATCCCGCCTCTTCAGCGCAGGATTGGCATGTGGATTACGATACAGACCCTCAAGTCAGCTGACCGGGTGGTGGTTGTTTCGGAGGCGTTAAGGCAGACTCTAATCCATGAGTACGGCATCCCTACAGGAAAAGTATCGGTTGTTCTGAATGGCGTGAATATAGAATTGTTCTCTCAACCACACGATCACGATGCGATTCGCTCGCGTCATGGTCTTCCCTCGGATCCAATTGTGACCTTCGTAGGTTCCTTCGAGCCGTGGCATGGCGTTGATTTATTGGTTTCGAGTTTCGAACAAGTCAGGCAAAGACATCCGGATTCTCAACTTGTCATTGTCGGTGATGGATCAGGAAAAGACAAGGCGGTTTCCCGCGCGAACGATCTGGGGCTGGGTGATCGGGTCAGGTTTTTGGGGCGTCTGCCTCAAGATCAGGTTGCCGCTGTTTTGAGTATTTCAAGGGTTCTGGTTGCACCCTATCCATTTGAATCGGGAGATATCGTTGGCACGCCTCTAAAAATAATGGAATACATGGCGGCTGGAAAAGGGATTGTCGCATCCACGGCTCCCATTCATGAAAGGATTGAGGATGGCGTAACCGGCTTGCGAGTTGCCCAGGCAAACGAAAAGGCGCTGGCTGACGGGATCGTTAAACTGCTTGAAAACGATGAACTTTGCGCGTCGTTGGGAGGAAACGCATTCCGTCAGGCGCAAACGTATTCATGGGATCATGTAAGCGCAGAGTTGGCAAATATTTTTATGGAAGTACTGGGTCATGCTTCCGAAACCGCGCAAGCCCAACCTGGTTCCGTGCGCCTTGAAAATTCATAAACGCCTATGCCAAAGATTTCGGTAATCATTCCAAATTTCAATCAATCCCATTATGTGGGCAATTCAATCCGAAGCGTATTGAATCAAACCTGGCAGGATTTTGAAATCATTGTCGTGGACGACGGCTCCACCGACGATAGCCGCGAAGTGGTGAGTCAGTTTGGCGAAAAAGCGCGCTACATCTGGCAGAAGAATCAAGGGCTGGCAGGCGCGCGGAATACGGGTATTCAAGCCGCCGCTGGAGAATTGATCGGACTCCTCGATGCGGACGATGAATGGGCGCCGGGGTATCTTGAAGAGATGACAAGGCTCGCAGGCGAAAATCCAGGCGCATTGGTCTTCTATGCAATGGCGCGATGCATGGATGCCGATGGAGGGGATTTACCGCAACACGTTGGTGGTCCGCCTGTCGAGCCGAACGCGCTCTATTGCAAATTACTTCGTGCAAATTTTATTATTCCCAGCACGGTGATTTTTCGTAAAGAGCCTATTGTAGAGGCAGGATCGTTTGATGCCAGCCTGCGTTCGTGCGAAGATTGGGATTTGTGGTTGCGATTATTGCCCGAAAAGAAGATCGTTGGTACTTCGAAAGTTCTTGTTCGATATCGTGTGCATGGAAGCAGTCTATCTACAAATGTGCAGGGGATGCACGACGCAGCTCGTAAGGTCGTCGAGAAACATTTTGATCAGGATGATGGCGATCCATCCACGTGGTCTGAAGAAAAGCGCAGAGCGTACGGCGGATTGTATCGTTATGAGGCGATCACGTTTGTTCAACGCGAGAACAACTGGAATGAGGCGGCTCGCTCCCTGAGCCGGGCATTGATCGCCGACCCTTCGCTTTCCACTGATCTCGACTTTTTCTACGAATTGGGTCTCGGCGGGCGGGCTGTCGGTTACCGGGGCGTGTCCGGAATGGACGAGATGGAATCGACCACAATTCAATTGAAGCGGATGATCCAATCAGCATTCGAGGAATCTAAAATCAAACTATTGTGCGACAAAACAATCGGCACTTCTGAATATGCCCTCGGTTTGATTACGTATGGCTCAGAGCGTCGAAAAGCAAGCCGCGGACATTTTGCCCGCGCGTTATCCCATCGCCCGGAACTAATTCTGGATTTTCGCCTTTTGGGAAGTTTCCTGAAATCATTCCTCGGCGCGAGCGGCGTCAAGTCCATCAAAAAACTTCTTGGGCATACACCATGAAAATTTTATACATCACAAACGGTTACAAACCGCATCGGTGGGCGGGCACCGAAACCTACACCGCCGCGCTGGCGGAGGAAATGGCAAAAAAGGGAAACGTGGTCGAGGTATTGTGCGCCGGGAATTGGGATCAAGGCGACAAATATTGGATGGGCGTTACCCAGGATGTGCAAAACGGGATATCGGTCCGCCGCTTGAATTTCAATTGGGCGAAATCTCCCGATCCGTTTCGATATTTATACGACAACCCTGTCGTTGCTGAATATTTGAAAAACCTGCTTAGGGAAATCAAACCAGATCTTGTGCACGTGACTTCATGTGAGATCTTATCCGCCAGTGTGCTGAAGGTTGTCAAAGAGGCGGGCTTGCCGCTGATTCTCACATTAACCGACTTCTGGTTTCTATGCCCGAGAATTAACTTGTTGCATCCAGATGGCCACAATTGCACCGGGCAGACCACCCCGGCAGAATGCCTGGATTGCAAAATGCGCGACAACCGAGCGTATCGCCTCGCAAAAAACATCGTTCCCAAAGCCCTGTTATATCCGGTGATGGAATCGGTTAGTAATAATCCGGAGTTAACCCGGGTACGCGGCTTGCGCGGATTGGCAGGTAACATGGCGGAGAGGAAATTTGTATTGAAGCATGCGCTGACTCTGCCAGATTTTGTCGTGACCGCCTCCAATTTCGTGCGTGAGGTGTATCAGTCAAATGAGACTGAAGTGTTGATTAACGTCAAGCCGTATGGAAACGATCTTTCATGGCTTGAATCTTACAGTGGGAAATCGGAATCAAACGTGATTCGTTTCGGGTTTACCGGGCAAATCTTCCGCGCAAAGGGGGTTCACGTGCTTCTTGAGGCGATGAAGGAGATGCCCGCCACTATGATGGATAAATTTTCGTTGATCATTTATGGCAACATGGCGATGGATCCGGTGTACGGACGACGTATTCAAGATCTTGCATCCGGTTTTCCGAATGTTTCGGTTGGCGGTTCCTATCCCCATTCAGAGAGCGCAAGAACATTTACCGACATGGATGTGTTGATCGTGCCCTCCATCTGGTACGACTTTCCGCTCGTCATTCAGGAGGCGTTTGCCACGCAGACCCCGGTTATTGCCGCGAACCTCGGCGGTATGGCGGAGGCTGTCAAACACGAGAAGAGCGGTTTGTTGTTTGAACGAGGGAACGCGAAAGATCTTGCAAAACAGATGCAAAGGCTTATCAACGAGCCCGAATTATTAAAACAGTTACGCCGAGGTACTCCCGAGGTGCGGACTGTCCAGGATCATGCTGTAAAATTTGAAATGATCTACAAGCAAGTGATGCATAATAATTAGGATAAGAGAGGAAAAGATTCATGAGTAATGTTTTTGTCACCGGCGGCGCGGGTTTCATCGGCTCGCACGTCGCCGAGGAATTGGTCAAGCAAAAGCATCGAGTGGTAGTGCTGGATGATTTAAGCGGCGGCTTTGCCGATAACGTTATGGCGGGCGCGGAGTTAGTGCAGGGAAGCATCAACGATATCGCTTTGATCAATCACCTATTTAACGAAAATAAGTTCGAGTATGTATTCCACCTTGCCGCCTATGCTGCCGAGGGACTGAGTCACTTCATCAAACGCTTCAATTACAACAACAACCTCATTGGCAGCGTCAACCTGATCAACGCCTCGATCAACTCCAATGTGAAGTGTTTCGTTTTTACATCGTCCATTGCGGTGTATGGCGCCAGCCCCGTCCTGCCGATGACGGAGGAAACCCCGGCTCACCCGGAAGATTCCTACGGCATCGCCAAACTGGCGGTAGAGCAGGAACTCAAGACTTGCAAGGAAATGTTCGATCTGAACTACATCATTTTCAGGCCTCACAATGTTTTCGGCGAGCGGCAGAACATAGGCGACAAGTACAGGAACGTGGTCGGTATTTTCATGAACCAGATCTTGCAGGATAAGCCGATGTCTGTTTTTGGGGATGGCGAGCAGACCCGCGCGTTCAGTTACATCGCGGACGTCGCGCCGATCATTGCCGAATCCATTCACATGCCGGAAGCATATAACCAGGTCTTCAACATCGGCGCGGACCAGCATTACTCTGTGAATCAACTGGCGGAGTCGGTGGCAAAGGCGATGGGTGTCGAGCCGAACATCGCGCATCTGCCCGCGCGCAACGAGGTGATGCATGCGTATTCCTCGCACGATAAAGTGCAAAAGATTTTTGGCGAACGAAAAATTTACAGCCTCGACGATGGCCTTAAGCGAATGGCGGAATGGGTGAAACAACATGGCGCGCGCGCCAGCAAAAAGTTCGACGAAGTGGAAGTGGAAAAGAATTTTCCCAAGGCATGGTTGATGTAGGTTTTGTCGTAGTGAAAACTCCTTTAATTGTCCCCGTCATTTTGAATACCAATCGGCGCGACGATACGCTTGCCTGTCTGGAATCCCTGTTTGCGACGGGGTATCCAAACCTGAAGACCATTGTGCTGGACAACAAGTCTGTGGATGGGTCGGTGGAGGCGATTCGGCGTCAATTCCCGGATGTGAAAATCATCGGGTTGAGTGAAAATCTCGGTTACGCGGGCAATAATAATATCGGTGTGGAAGCGGCGATGAAGATGGGGGCAGACTGGGTTTTCGTTCTAAACGAGGATGTGGTTCTGGATAAAGAATGTCTGACGAAACTGACCGAGGTGGGAGAAGGCGATTCTGAAATTGGAATCCTCGGACCGATGGTGTATCACTTCAACGAGCCGGGGGTGATCCAATCAGCGGGGGGGATGCTGGGTCGCTATTGGCAGAGCATACATCTCGGTCAGAATGAAGCGGATCATGGTAAATTTCGCGAGCCACATCGAGTGGAGTGGATTTCCGGATGCGCTATCCTTTTGCGGCGCGCAGTCATCGAACAGGTTGGAATGCTGGACAAGAACTTCTTTATTTATTGGGAGGAGACCGAATGGTGCATCCGCGCGGGCAGGGCAGGCTGGAAAATTTTTCACGTGCCGCAGGCAAAACTCTGGCACAAAGGCGTGCAAAAAAATTACCAGCCTAAACCTTCGTTCACATATTACGCCACACGGAATCACCTGTTTACTCTTTCAAAACATCACGCCCCGATCGTCGCGAAGATTTTTACATGGTTTCAAGTTTTCCGTACGCTGATGAGTTGGACAATAAAGCCAAAGTGGAGGGGTAAACGCGAGCATCGGAACGCGATGTGGCGCGGTGTAATGGATTTTCTGCGCGGGCGGCTTGGTCCAATGCCCGTGTGATTTGTATGAAAGCCAAAAGACTGTCGAATGAAAATATTATTTCTTTCTGCGTGGTTGCCCTACCCTCCGATCAATGGGGCTAAGATTCGCATCTATAATTTGATCCGGCAACTTTCACGAGACCATAAAATTACCCTGCTGGCTTTCTCGCAGACCATTCCTATGGAAAAAGCGCAGGGATCCGTTATTGAATTGAAGAAATACTGTGCTGATGTGAAAGTTGTGCCATTCCGGTCATTTTCTCCGAGAGGGTTTTCGGCATATAAAGGATTCTTCTCGATGATGCCGCGTTCGGTGGTGCAAACGTATAGTGTCGAGATGGAAAGATTGATCGCTGAAATGTTGAGGATTGCTTCGTTCGATGCGGCTATCGCTTCCGAGGTGTATGCACCGGCGCTGGTTTCTCTGCTTGCCTCGAGAATTTCCGGGATGCCGAAAATTTTGGACGGGTTGGAAGTCGCTCTTGCAAAAGAGGCATATCGGTCTGCCGATTCACTTTCTGCGCGATTACGAAATGGTCTGACGTGGTTCAAACTTCACGCTTTTTCAAGGGATATTCTCAAACACTGCGACGCGTGCACCGTGCCTTCCGAACAGGAGGGGAGAAATTTGCGTCAGCTTGCCCCCCGAGGCTTTCCGATCGAGATCATTCCACATAGTCTTGATATGGAAAATTATCAATCTGTTCGTGTCCAACCGGCACCGAATTCACTAGTTTTTACCGGATCGTTCACCTATCATGCGAACCTTGATGCAGTCCGATATTTTCTTGGGGAGATTTACCCGGCAATTCAAAAAACCAAACCCAATGGAAAACTCAAGGTTCTTGGTAGTTTGAATGGAGTAGATCCGTGGACTTTGCCTAGGGTCTGTATGCAAAGTACAAAATAGAGATTAAACTGGTCGACATGAGCAATCGAGGCGACCTAAGCAATGAACAATGGGAGCGGCTTGCACCGTTGCTTCCGAAAGCAACAACCAAACGAGGAC
>Ga0247727_10004329_pt1 | contig 30193 bp, 28 predicted proteins | sample WisWelCaveWW1625_FD_202498 | JGI IMG/M metagenome (GOLD analysis project Ga0247727, IMG submission 202498) | Biofilm microbial communities from Wishing Well Cave, Virginia, United States - WW16-25 | ecosystem: Environmental > Aquatic > Deep subsurface > Groundwater > Cave microbial mat | place...
CGCGCCACGGCGTAGCGTCGCAGCTGATCGAGAGTGATCGAGGCCGTCTCCCTCGCGCTCAGGTCTCCGCCAGCCCGCGCGCCATCAGGATCTTGCCGGAACGCACCAGCTCGCTCAGGCCGTAGGGGCGCAGCAACGCGACGAAGGCGTCGAGCTTGTCGCTGTCGCCGTAGACGCGCAGCATCAGTGAGTCGCTGCCGTAGTCCACGACCTTGGCGCCGTAGTGCTCGGCGACCTGGAGGATCTCGGTGCGGCGGTCGAGCTGCGACTCCAGCTTGACCAGCGCGATCTCGGTCTCGTAGGAGTCGTCGCCGGTGTGGTCGATGGCGTGTACCACGTCGATCAGCTTGGCGAGCTGCTTGATGATCTGCTCGAGCGTCTCGGGATCGCCGGAGCACGTGATCGTCATGCGCGAGAAGTCGCCGCGCACGGTCGGGCTCACCACCAGGCTCTCGATGTTGTAGCCGCGCCGTGCGAACACGAGCGCGACGCGCACCAGCACGCCGGGCTTGTTGTTGACGTAGAGCGAGAGGGTGTGCGCGTCGGGGCGCTGCGGCTCACGGGGCGCGACGGCTCGAGTGCTCGGCTCAGGTGCTGCCACTGGGCTTCTCCAGACGATGCTTCGGGGGCTCGATGATCATGTTCGCGATCGCGGCGCCGGCCGGAATCATGGGGAAGACGTTGTCCTCCTTCACGACCTCGGCGACCACCAGCACGGGCCCGCTCTTGTGGGCACGCGCCTCGCGCAGCTTGCGGTCGATGTCACCCGGGCGGTTGATGCGCAGGCCCTTGACGCCGTAGGCCTCGGCGAGCTTCACGAAGTCGGGGTTGCCCTCGAGGTCCACGCCGGAGAGGCGGTTCTCGAAGAACAGCTCCTGCCACTGCCGCACCATGCCCAGGTAGTTGTTGTTGATCACCAGGATCTTCACGGGCACGCGCTTCACGGCGGCGGTGGCCAGCTCGCAGAGCGTCATCTGGAAGCCGCCGTCGCCGACGACGGCCCAGACCTCCTCCTCGGGCCGCGCGAACCAGGCGCCGATCGCGGCCGGGAAGCCGAAGCCCATCGTGCCCGCGCCGCCGGTCGTGATCCAGCGCCGCCCTTCGCGCGTGCGGCAGAACTGCGCCGCCCACATCTGGTGCTGGCCCACGTCCGCAGTAATGATGGTCCGACCCTCGGTCAGGGCGTCGAGGCGATCGAGCACGTGCTGCGCGCGCAGGCCGCCCTTCTTCGCGTACTTGAGCGGGTAGCGGCGCCGCCACTCCTTGATCTGCGCGAGCCACTCGCTGGTGTCGAGCGGCTCGACCAGCGGCAGCAGCTGCTCGACCACGAGGCGCGCGTCGCCGAGCAGGCACAGGTCCGGCCGCAGCACCTTGTTGAACTCGGCCGGATCCACGTCGATGTGGATCTTGGTGGCCTTGGCGCAGAACTCGTCCACCTTCCCGGTGATGCGGTCGTCCCAGCGCGCGCCGATCGCGACGATCAGGTCGCAGAACGTCACCGCCTTGTTGGCGTAGGCGGTGCCGTGCATGCCGAGCATGCCGAGATGCAGCGGATGCGTCTCGTCGGCCGCGCCCTTGCCGAGCAGGGTGTTCACGATCGGCGCGCGGAGCTTCTCGGCCAGCGCCATCACCGCCTTGCCTGCGCCCGAGATCACGGCGCCCTGGCCGACGTACAGGACCGGCTGGCGCGCGCGCGCGATCAGCGCTGCGGCGTGCTCCACGGCCGCCTGCGTTGCGGCGCCCGGCACGCGATAGCCGGGCAAGTCGATCTGGTCGACGAAGCTCGCGTCGCAGGGGCCCTGGCTCACGTCCTTCGGCACGTCGATCAGCACGGGCCCGGGGCGGCCGCTGGTCGCGATGTGGAAGGCCTCTCGCACGATGCGCGGAATCTCGGACGCGTCGCGCACCAGGTAGCTGTGCTTCACGACGGGGTAGGTGATGCCGGTGACGTCCGCCTCCTGGAAGGCGTCCTTGCCGAGGTTCACGCGGTTGGTCTGCCCGGTGATGACGATCAGCGGCGAAGAGTCCATCTGCGCCGTGAGCAGGCCGGTCACGGTGTTGGTCGCGCCCGGGCCCGAGGTCACCAGCACCACGCCTGGACGGCCCGAGGCGCGCGCATAGCCGTCGGCCATGTGCGTGGCACCCTGTTCGTGGCGGACCAGGATCAGCTCGATCGGCGAGTCCACGAGCGCATCGAAGATGGGGATGGCCGCGCCCCCGGAGAGGCCGAAGATGTACGTCACGCCTTCGCGCTCGAGGCAGCGGCAGAGGACCTCGGCACCGGTCGGCTGGCGGCCGTTGGCCGTCATGGCTTTCTCCACCTGAAAATGGCGAATCAGAAGACGACGTATGTTATGAAACGAAGTCTCAGATGACAATTCGGCCAATCAGACGGTCTACATTCGGCCGAACCGGCGATTCGAAGCTAGAAATCGAGTGCCCCTAGGGGAACAGGTCGAGATCACATGACCCGACTCACAGAGATCGCAGCCCGGCTCGTGGCGGCAGACACGGTCAGCTCCCGCGGCAACGCGGCCGTGATGGGGGAGCTCGGCGATCGCCTCGCCGCCGCCGGCTTCCAGGTGAGCCTCCAGCGCTGGGGGGAGGGGGAGCAGGCGAAGGCGAACCTGGTCGCGGTCGCGGGCCCGCCCGAGCCGGGCGGGCTCGTGCTCTCCGGCCATCTCGACGTGGTGCCGTTCGCGGACCAGCCGGGCTGGACCCGCGACCCCCTGCGTCTGACCTTCGAAGGGGATCGGGCCTACGGGCGCGGCACCTCGGACATGAAGGTGTTCCTGGCCCAATGCGTGGAGGCCGCGTGTGAGCTCGACCACGAGCGCCTGCGACGGCCCGTGGTGTTCCTGTTCACCGCGGACGAGGAGATCGGCTGCCTCGGCGCGGCAAGGCTGGTGCCCGAGCTCGACGCGCTGCTCGGAGCGGTGCCGAAGCCGGCGTTGGCTTGGATCGGTGAGCCGACTTCGTGGCGCGTGCTGCACGCGCACAAAGGCGTCGCCGCCTTCGCGGTGAGCGTGCGCGGCCGCGGCGGCCACAGCAGCGTGCCGAGCGCCGGAGTCAACGCGATCGCGGTGGCGGCGCGAGCCATGGCGGTGGTGGGCGAGCTTCAGTCGGAGCTGCGCGAGCGGCCGCGGCCCGACTTCGCCGCGCTCTTCCCCGACGCGCCTTACACGACGCTCAACTTCGGCACCGTGAAGGGCGGGACCGCGACCAACGTGATCGCAGAGCAGTGCAGCTTCACGCTGAGCTATCGGCCGCTTCCCGACGAAGACCCGCTCTGGGTACACCGAGAGGTGGAGCGACGCCTCGCCGAGCGCGCGCTCCACGACTGGGGCTCGGAGGTGGCGGCCGAGATCACCGTCTCCCCCGTAGTGGTCGCGCCTGGCCTGCTCTCGCCGACGGGTACGACCCTCGAGCGGGCGCTGCGCGAAACGCTCGGCGTCAGCGAGGGGGGCGGCGCTCCGTTCTGCACCGACGGCGGCCGCTTCGCACAGGCCGGGATCCATTCCCTGATCTGCGGGCCGGGCGACCTGTCCGAAGCGCATCAGCCGGACGAGAGCATCTCGCGCGCGGCCTTCGAAGCCGGCGCCGAGCACGTGCGGCGCGTGATCGAGCGGCTCTGCTTCTGAGCTACGCGGTGAAGAAGCGTCGCGCGACCACGGCCGGATCGCCGCGCAGGTCTTCGGGCGCGCCGCCGCCGAGCCACTCCTCGGGCAGCAGGCTGCGATAGGGCTCGCGCAGGAAACGCCGGTCGTAGAGCGCGATCACGCCGCGGTCGCTGCCGGTGCGCAGCAGGCGCCCGGCCGACTGCACCACACGGGTCATGCCGGGCAGCGCGTACGCGAACTCGAAGCCGCGGTCGAAGTGCTCGTCGAAGTGCTCGGCGAGCAGTGCGCGCCGCGTGCTCGGGCTCGGCAGGCAGGGTCCGATCACGGCGACGGCGCCGAGCTGCGCGCCCGCGTAGTCCACGCCCTCGGCGAGCCCTCCGCCGGCGACCGCGAGCACGAGCAGGTCGTGGCTTCGTCTCAGCTCGTTCACGATGCGGCTGCGCTCGCTCTCGCCCTCGCGCCGCTCCTGCCGGAGCACACGGCGTGCGCCCGCCGGGAGCGCCGCGTGCACCCGCTCGAGGAAGGCGTGGCTCGGAAACAGCGCGAGGCAGTTGCCCGGCACGGCCGCGCACAGCGCGGCCAGTCGGCGCGCGATGCGCGGCGCCTCGCGCGTGCGCTGCGCTTCCGCCGTGCTCACGCCGGCGTCGATCACCACGGCGCGGCGTGCGCTGCGGTCTTCCGGCGCGATGCGGGCGTGCACGGCGCGCTCGCGCGGCAGGCCGAGAGCCGCAACGTAGAGCTCGGCGGGCGAGAGCGTCGCCGAGCAGCCGATCGCGGCGTAACAGCTCTCGAACAGCCGCCCGAGCGCGGGCGAGGGATCGCGGCAGTAGCGCTCGAAGCTGGGCTCGCCCTCCGCGAAGCCCACCAGCGAGACGAAGCCCGGCTCTCCGCTGCCGAGAGAGGCCGCGAAGCGGTCGAGCTGGAAGGCGAGCGTGAAGAGCGGCGCCAGCGGCCCTGCCGGCGTACCGGCCAGCGTGCGGGCTGCCCGAAGAGACAATGCGCCGAAGGCCTCCGACAGTGCAGAGAGCGCTTCGGCGGGCGGCTCGTGGACCCGCTCGTCGTGCTCGGGGCGCGCGCCGGCCTCGAGGGCCGTCTGCTGCAGCTGAGCTGCGAGTGTCTCCGCGAGCTCGCGCAGCTCCCGGTGCAGGGCGCTGCTTCCGAGCGAGCCGGCCTCGATGGCCGCGCGCACATCGCGGCCGCCGAGCGCAACCGAGCGCGCTGCCCGCGCCCGCTCGGGCAGCTGATGCGCTTCGTCGATCACGAAGATCGTGTCGCGGAGCCGAGCCGGGTCGCGCAGCTCGGGACCGGTGCTGAGCGGATCGATCGCATAGTTGAGGTCGCACACGGTCACGGGCGCCTCGCGCGCGGCGTCGAGCTGTAGCTCGAAGGGACAGGCACGCGCCTCGCTGCCGAGCGCGAACACGGCGTCGGGCAACGCGAGCCCCTCTGCGTCGAAGCAGCGTGCGACCAGCTCTCCGTGGGTCCGCTTCTCGGCGTAGTCGCGCGCGTGCTCGCAGATCGTCTCGTGGCAGAGCAGGTCGCCGCGCGCGCACATGCGCGCCTTGGCGCGCAGGCGGGTCGCGAGCTGGAGCCGACCCGGCGCGAGCCGGCGCAGCGTCTCGACGATCGCGTGCTGCTGGAGGGTGCTGGCGGTGAGCACGACCAGGCGCCGCCCCGTGGCGAGCGCGAAACGCAGCGCCGGCGTGAGCACCGCGGCCGTCTTGCCGCTGCCGGTGGCGGCCTCGAGCAGCAGCAGCTCGCGCTCCGCGAGCGCGCGCTCGACGTGGGCGAGGATCTCGGCCTGACCCGCTCGCAGGGAAGGGAAGGGGAAGCGGATCTCGTCGGCCGCGCGGCGCTCCGCCGCGCGGGCGGCGCTGCGGCGTTCGACGGCGGCGATCGTGGGTTCGAGCGCGGCACGGAGTGCGCGCTCGGTGGCGGCAGGCTCCAGCTCCACCCTTTCGCGGATCGGCTGCGTCCCGCCGAGCCAGACGAGCTCCGCAGAGACGGGGCCGCCGCGCGCGGCCTCGAGCATGCGCGCGTAGAGCGCCGCCTGGAGCTGGAATGTCCGCGCGGCTGCGTCAGCGCGCGCGTCGCCCGACTTCAGTTCCTCGACCCGCCAGCCCCCGCCGTCCGGGCGCACGCCGTCGGCTCGGCCGCGCAGCGTCACCGACCACGCCCGGTGCGCGAGCGTCTCCGCGAGCGACACCTCGGCTTCGAAGCCCGGGTCGAGGCGTGCGGCCTCGCGTTGGTACTCCGCGTGAAGCGACTGGCCGAGCCACGCCGCCCTCGCGCCGCCACGCCCCGCGAAGCCCGGACGCGAGCCCGCAGCGAACAGCAGCTCGGTGACGCCGATCTCGAGCGTGCGGCGGACGGGATCGGCGCGCGTGGCTCAGCCGCCCGGCTCGCCGTCGCCAGCCTTCGTCTGGACGAGGAAGCCCTGGAGCGCGCGGTGAACGGCCAGCGCGCGCTCGCCCCTCCAGCCCGCGATCGTGGCGAGCACGAGGCTCACCTGCTCGCGTAGCGCGTCGGCGCCGCCCTGCTTGACCGCCTCGAGCGCGTGAGCGGCGTTCTCCCGTGCCACGGCGCGGGGGCACTGGTCGCGGACCGCCATGATCGCCTCGATGACGCCGAGCGGGCGCTCCGGGCTCATCGCGATCTCCGCTCTCGCTTCACGCTCGTTGGAGCCGCCATAGACGAAAGTAAGACGAAAATCGGAGGCCAAAGAAAAGCCGGCTTCGGCCGGCTCGAGCAGTGAAAAATGACAGCTCAGATTCTAGCCGAGCAGTCGGTCGAGGCAAGGGGTCACTCGAAAAAATTTCAGGAGGCGTGTGGAGCTGCGAAAAATTCGCCGCAGAAGGATCGGAAACGCTCGGATCGCCCCTGAAAACCACGCCTCAGCGAAGCGCTTCGAAGCGACCCGCGGGGTCGTTGCTCCAATGCTGATGCTGTTGGTGCCGGTGTGAGGCGAGGCTTCGGCGAAAGCGGACACGCGTTCCGGAATCAAGCGCGGAAGCGCCGCCAGACAGCCCGCTGCCGTCGCGCGAGCGAGGCCTCGCGCTCGGCGTGGCTGACGCGCGGCGTCTCCGCGGGGAGCGCGTCGCGCAGCGCCGCGAGCTTCACGCTCCGCGTCTGGATCACCGGCGCCTGCTCGGCCATCACGAAGCGGGCGATCAGCGTGCCCCGCTCGTGCCCCGCTGTGTCCAGCCAGTTCGGCACGCCCGGGTCTTCGTGCGCGATCACGCCGCGGAAGCTGCCGTCTGCGTCGAGCCGCGCCTGCGCCTGGTTGAGCGAGGACTGCCGCGCGCTGAAGTCGATCGCCTCCCACCACCAGGTGGCCAGCGACACGCTCCAGTGGCGGCAGCGCGGCGGACGGCACTCGAAGATCACGGCCTCGCCCGGGCCGCAGCTGAAGTTGCCCATGCCGTAGGCCTGACCGCGCAGCCCGGCGTGCGCGTTGCTCTGATCGAGCGGGGGAATCAGCAATGTGTTGGGCGGCTGCGCCAGCATCACCTTGCTCATGTCGCGCCAGAGCGCGCCACCGCGCTCCAGCCAGCTCTGCAGCAGCTCGATGCGCTGGTGGATCGACTCCGCATCGAGCCGCGGCCGCAGCACCGGGCCGCCGAGGCGCTCGATGATCAGCTCCGCGGGCCGCTCGCGCTCCCAGTCCGCGAACACCTGCCGCACCTGGACGAAGCGCGCCTCGGGCGCGAGCGGTAGCCAATTGCCCGGCTGCTTCTCGCCGCCGAGCTGGAGCACGAAGGAGCCGTCGCGCTCGCGCGCCAGCTCGTCCCCGGTGATCGACGAGATCGTCTTCAAGGCGCCGACTGCACCGAGGGCGTAGTGGCCGGCGTTCACCTGGATGTCGAGCAGGTTTGCGCTGCCAGGATCGCCCGAGATCCGGTACGCGTTGTCGCCCCGGATCGTCGCGAACAGGTAGAGGTGATCCGGCGAGTCGAGCCCCCAGCGCCGGTTCAGGTCCATCATGCGCGTGAACTCGGGATAGTCGGGATCGGCATGCTCGACGCAGGTCGCGATGCCCGAGGCGAAGAAGCGCAGCAGGTAGCGGTGGTACTCCGCGCGGTCGGCCGGGCTGTCTGGAAAGCCGGGGTCGCGCAGCTTCGTGCGCGCCTGCTCGAGGGTCGCGCACAGCGCGGCCCACAGGCTGCCGTCGGCGATGCGGGCCTCGGGATCGACGTTCGACTCGCCCATGCGCACCTCGGAACGGTATGGTGGATCGCCCGAGCATAGGGCTACGTGGGAGGATCGCGTGAATCGCTTCATCGTCGGCACCGGTCGCTGCGGCTCGACCTTGCTCTCGACGATGATCGCGGAGAATCCGGCCGTGCTCAGCCTGTTCGAGTTCTTCAACGGCCTCGACGGCACGCGGCGCTTCCGCAGCGAGCCGATGAGCGGGCGCGAGTACCGGGATCTGATCTGCGAGGTGCACCCGTTCCTGCACATGGTGCTGGAGCGCGGCTACGACGTGCCCGAGGTCACCTATCCCTTCGCTGCGCCGGGGGCCCGCTTCGATCGCAAGAGCGGCGTGCCGTGGGTGCTCGGCGTGACGTTGCCGCGGCTCTCGAACGAGCCCGACGCGCTCTACGATGCGGTCTGCGCCTGGCTCGCGCAGCAGCCCGCGCGCCCGCCCGCCGCGCACGCCGCTGCACTGTTCGACTGGCTGATGCAGCGCACGGCCCGCACGGTCTGGGTGGAGCGCTCCGGCGGCGCGCTCGACTATCTGGGCGATCTCGATGCGCGCTTCGCGGGCGCGCGCTTCCTCCACATCCATCGCGCGGGCGAGGAGGCCGCGATCTCGATGCGCGAGCACCACGCCTACCGGCTCGCGATCATGCTCACCTTCCAGCTGGCGCCCGGCACCGGGCGCTCCACCGAAGAGCTGCGCCGCTCGGCGCCCGACGACGATCGCATCGGGCAGCTGCTCGAGTCGCGTCCGTCGGCCGAGTACTTCGGACGCTTCTGGACCGAGCAGGTGCGGCGCGGGATGGCGGCGGTGCCGAAGCTCGACCCGCGGTGCTACCACGCGCTGCGCTTCGAGGATCTGGTGGCGCGCCCGCGCGAGGTGATCCGCGAGGTCGCCGAGTTCCTCGAGCTGCCGAACGCACGCGGTGCGTGGCTCGAGGCCGCCGCGGCGCTCGTGCGCGGCGCGCCGCCCAGCCGCGCCCGGGAGCTGCCGCCCGACGAGGCGGAGCGCCTACGCGAGGCGTGCCGCCCCGGCAACGCGCTGCTCGGCCGCGCATGAACGAGCCGCAGCGCTACGCGCATCTGCTCTCGCCCGGACGGCTCGGCCCGCTCGCGCTGAAGAACCGCATCCTGATGACGCCGATGGGCACGAACCAGGAGTGCTCCGACGGCCGGCTCGGCGAGCGCATCCTCGACTACTACGAAGCCCGTGCGCGCGGCGGCGTCGCGCTCGTGATCGCAGGCGTCGCCGCCGTGACATGGCCCGAGGGCGCCTGCAATCCGAACCAGGCCGCGCTCTCGGACGATCGCTTCCTGCCCGACTGGGAGGACTTCGCGCGCCGCTGTCATCGCCACGGTGCCAAGGCCGCGGCGCAGCTCCAGCATGCGAGCAAGGTGGCGCAAGAGGACGTCAAGGCGGGCCGGCCGATGTGGGTGCCGTCCGTGCCGGAGCCGAAGACGGGGGACCTGTTCGCCGAGCTGAGCCGCGCGGAGGTCGCGAAGGCCGCCTCGGCCTATTCGGCGCCGGGCGCGAAAGTCGCCTACCACGTGATGAGCGAGGCCGACATCGCGTGGGTGGTGGAGCGCTTCGCCGATGCCGCGGCTCGCGCGCAGCGCGCGGGCCTCGACGGCGTCGAGATCCACGCCGGCCACGGCTACCTGCTCTCGGCGTTTCTCTCGCCGGCTTCGAACCGGCGCAGCGACGGCTACGGCGGCTCGCTCGAGAACCGCGCGCGCCTGCTCGGTGAGACGCTCCGGGCGGTGCGCGCGCGCGTCGGCGCCGGCTTCGCGGTCTGGTGCCGGCTCGATGCGAAGGAGCTCCGCATCCCGGGCGGTATCTGCGAGGAGGACGCGCAGCGCACTGCCGAGCTCGCGCAGGCGGCCGGCGCCGATGCGGTGCACGTGAGCGCCTACGCCGACCCGACCTCGGGCATCGCCTTCACCGACGCGCCGCTCGTGCACGAGCCGGCCGGCTTCCTGCCGTACGCCGAGGCGATCAAGCGGCGCCTCTCCATCCCGGTGATCGCCGTCGGGCGCATCGAGCCGGAGGTCGCCGAGGCCGCGCTTCGGGCCGGGCGCTGCGACTTCGTGGCGATGGGCCGCAAGCTGCTCGCCGATCCCGAGCTGCCGCGGCGTCTCGCCGAAGGCCGGCCCGAGGCCGCGCGGCCCTGCGTGTACGCCTATCGCTGCGTCGGTAACGTGTTCCTGCGCGAGGCGTCGCGCTGCGTGGTGAACCCGGCACTCGGGCGCGAGGCGGAGCTGGCGCTGCGCCCGGCCGAGCGGCCGCGCCAGATCGCGGTGATCGGCGGCGGCCCCGTCGGTCTCGAGCTGGCGCGCACGGCTGCGCAGCGCGGACACCCCGTAGTGCTCTTCGAGCGCGAGCCCGTGCTCGGCGGGCGCGCCCGGCTGGCGGCGCGACTCGACGCCGAGCTGGCGCGCTACGTGGCGTGGCTCGAGCGTGCGGCGCGCGAGGCCGGCGTGCGGGTGCAGCTCGGCGTAGACGCGGCGCCGTCCCGGCTGCTCGGCAGCGCCGACGTCTTCGTCGTGGCGACCGGAGGGCGGCGGCCCGCTCCACTCGCGGCGGTCGCAGAGTGTCCGCGTGTGGAAGCGGTCGATCGCCTCGGCGCGCTGCTCGACGACCTCGCTCCCGGCCGATGCATCGCCGTGTCGGGTAGTGACGTGGTTGCCGTGAAGGCGGCGGAGGCGCTCGCGCAGGCCGGGCACGCGGTGACGTTGCTCGAGCAGGGCGGCTTCGCTCCCGAGATGGGGCTGCCGCGGCGTTGGCGCGCCGCGGACCTGCTGGCGCGACTCGGCGTCGAGCGCATCAAGGGGACGACGGAGACCACGCTCGTGCCGGGCGGCGTGCGCCATCGCACGGCACAGCGCGAGGGCGAGATCGTCTGCGACCTGCTGATCGATGCGCGCAGGCTCGCACCCGACGAGACGCTGGCCGATCGCCTGCGTGCGGCCGGCGCCGAGGCGCACGCGGTCGGAGACTGCCGCGGCCCGCTCTATCTGGAGGCCGGCCTGCTCGAGGCCGCTCGCCTGGCGGCGGCACTGTGACGGATGCGAGCGCCGCGCCCGACTGGCTCGCGCCGTCGCAGCTCGAGAATCCCTACCCCGGCTTCGCGTGGCTGCGCCGGCACCGGCCGGTGTGCGAGATCGGCGCCTCGCGCGTCTTCCTGGTCGCGAGCTGGGCGCTGGTCGAGCAGGCGCTCGCTGCGGGCGAGGCGATCTCCGCCAACCTGACGGGCGTGCTCATTCGCGGCGAAAGTGGCGAGCCCGCGCTGTTCGCCTTCGGCGGTGTGGGCGACGCGAATGCCGTGCTCGCGACCGCAGACCCGCCGCTTCACGACGTGCACCGCCGCATCGTGCAGCCGGTGCTCGCGGCGGGGCGGGTGACGGAGCTCGAGCCGGCGCTGCGCGCGCGCGTCGTGCAGCGCCTCGCGCCCCTGGTCGCGGCCGGCGGCGGCGAGTGGACGGGCGCCGTCGGCAATCCCATCCCGAGCGAGCTGATCTCGCATCTGCTCGGCTTTCCCGAGGCGGAGCTGCCGCGCGTGATGGACTGGGCCATGCAGGGAGGCGCGATGCTGGCGGGCACGATCGGAAGCGCCGAGCTGCGCGCGCTGACGCTCGAGACCGGGCAGCTCACGGCCTACCTCAAGCAGCACTTTGACACCGCGCGCGGCGACCCCGCGCTGCGCACTGCGGCGCCCCTGCTCGACGCGCTGCTCGCCGGTGTCGAGCAGGGCGCGCTCACGCGCGGCCAGGCGATCGGCATCGGCGTGGTGCTGGTGGGCGCCGCCGGAGAATCGACGGCCAGCCTGGTCGGCAGCGCGGTGCGGCTGCTGGCCGAGCGGCCGGCGCTCCAGGCGCAGCTGCGCCGCGAGCCCGAGCGGCTGCCGAACTTCATCGAAGAGGCGGTGCGCCTCGAGTCGCCGTTTCGCGGTCACTACCGGGCCGTGCGGCGTGCGACGGAGCTGGGGGGCGTGGCGCTCGAGCCCGGCGATCGCCTGCTCCTGCTCTGGGCGAGCGCGAACCGCGACGAGGCGCGCTTCGAGCGGCCCGACGAGATCGACCTCGCGCGCCGCCATCCCCGCGACCATCTCGGCTTCGGGCGCGGCATCCACTTCTGCGTGGGCGCGGCGCTGGCTCGCCTCGAGGCGCGCGTGATCCTCGAGGAGCTGCTCGCGCGCACCCGCAGCGTGGCGCTCGACGAGCGGCGGCCCTACGCACACGTCGCGAGCCTGTTCGTTCGGCGGCTCGCGCAGCTGCACCTGCGTCTCGACTGAGAGCGGAGGAAGAATCATGAGCGCAACGGCTGCTTCTCCCCCTGTGCAGCGCCGCGACTGGCGCGTCCGCCTCGGCGTGGGCGCGACGGCGGTCTGGCTGCTGCTGGGGATGCTCTACATCTCGAGCATCGTCGGCTGGGGCGGCTTCGTGACGCAGAAGGCGCCCGCGCTCGGAGCGTTCCTGGATGGCGCCTTCGCGCCGCTCGCGTTCCTGTGGTTCGTGGTGGGGTTCTTCTTGCAGCAGCGCCAGCTCGAGGACAACACCGCCATGCTCTCGCAGCAGCTGGAGGTGATGCGGCAGAGCGCGGCGCAGTCGGAAGTGCAGTCGCGCGCAATCGCCGCGGACGAGCTGCACTCGCGCCAGGACACCTTCCTGCGGATCGCCGAGATGGTGGGCGAGCAGCTCGGCGTGACCTGCGGCTGGGTCTACACGTCGTGGGCGGCGGGCGAGGGAGGGGAGGCGATGTCGGGGCCGGGCGGGGCGCTCGAGATCTGGCGCTCGCAGGGCGCCGGCGACAACGGCGCCTTCGGCCGCGCCTGCGTGGGACTGTTCTACGGCGGCCGCCTCGGCCCGGCCGAGCTGTTCTGGGGCACACCCATTCGCAGCGGCCACAGCGAGAGCTTCATCCGCGCGTTCGATGGCCTGATTCGCCTGGCCGAGCGCTGCGACCCGGACGCGATGATCGCCGAGGCACTGCGCGGCGGGACACACGGGCGCGTGTTCCGCTTCATGAGCGAGACGCGACCCGCCGACGGAGGCGCCCAGTGAGCATCACGCTCGATCTCGCCGGCCGTCGTGTCCTCGTGGTAGGTGCGTCGTCGGGCGTGGGCCGCGCGGTCGGCGAGCTGGCGGCGCGCGCTGGCGCGCGGGTTGCGCTCGCGGCGCGGCGCCACGAGCGGCTCGCAGCAGCAGCCGCGGCGCTGCGCGCTGAGGGCTGCTCCGCCGAGGCGCTGGCCTGCGACGTGACGCAGGAGGTCGGCTGCCGCAGCGCCGTGGCGCAGGCGATCGCGAGCCTCGGCGGCCTCGACGCCCTGGTCTACGCCTCGGGTGTCTCGCCGCTCTGCCTGCTCGCCGAGGCCGAGCAGGCCGACTGGCGCGCCGTGCTCGACGTGAACGTCCTCGGCGCTTCTCTCGTCACTGCGGCGGCGCTCGAAGCGCTGCGCGAGAGCCGTGGCCGGGCGATCTACATCGGCTCCTACAGCGAGCGCCAGACGCTGCCGGGCATCGGCCTCTACAGCGTCTCGAAGAGCGCGCTCAAAGCGTTGATCGAGGCGTGGCGCATGGAGCATCCCGAAGTGGACTTCACCCGGGTGGTGCTCGGCAACACCACCGGCACCGAGTTCGCGCACGCCTGGGGCCAGGAGCGCACGCTCGCCATCACCAAGCTCTGGGTCGAGCGCGGTCTGTTCCCGGCGCCGAAGATGATGCCGCTCGCGAACGCCGCCGAGGCCATCTGCGCCGTGCTCGCCGTGCGCGGCCACGTGGACGAGATCGGCGTGATGCCGCGCCTGCGCGACGCAGAGGTCGAGACCTAGCCTCGACGCGATCGGGCGGTGGACGCTTGGAAGCAAGAAGGCCCAGCGCTGGGCCGGGCCTTCGGGCGAGAGCTGGTGGAGCTGAGGGGGATCGAACCCCTGACCTCGTGAATGCCATTCACGCGCTCTCCCAGCTGAGCTACAGCCCCACGGGTCGGCGGAGGCTACCGGGCGCGAACCCTGCCGCAAGGGCGAGGCACCCTCGTGGTCGTCGCGCGCGCCCGCTGTGAAATCGCTCAGCCTCCGCGCCCCGGTCCACGCCGCCCGCATCCGCTCGCGGCCTCCCTCGTGGTCCGTCGCGGCGTCCAGGGATATGTTGCGGCCCGCGCCGGAGTGGCGGAATCGGCAGACGCAGGGGACTCAAAATCCCCCGGCTCGCAAGGGCCGTGTGGGTTCGACTCCCACCTCCGGCACCGCTTCGTTGCTTTCGATGTGCCGGTCCAGCGGCTCAGCTGCGGCGCCTGCGACGCCAGTCGAATCCACGCGTGGGCTCGTGGCGTCGCCAGCTGCAGCCGCTCTCCACGCGGGTGTTCGCGACCGGGTTCCCATCGGACTTGGCTGAGTCCACGGGACAGGCACAGGTTTCGATTGCGCAGCCTCGCGGCCCGTTTTACCGTGGGCGCGGCTCGGCTCGGTGGCGTCGAATCCGGTTGCCGTCGCCGCGTCGAAGCCCCCGTGAAGCGAGCCGCGTCCCGCTGGGAGCGGATTCTCGAGAGGAGAGAAAGTGCGGAAGAGCCTTCGGTCGATTGCGCTGTGGAGCGCGCTGGTGGTGGGCGCTTCGTTGCTGCTCAGCGGTCCGGCCTTCGCCGGCTGCGAGGGGATGCGGGAGTTCACCGGCCTGCTCCAGAACATGAAGAAGGGCAACAAGGGCGGATTCCTGGTGGACAACCGCCAGGGCGACAAGGTCAAGTTCATCCGCGATGCGACCAGCGCCGTGGTGGACGAGAGCGGCGGCGCGACACCCAAGACCGACTGGGACAAGCTCGCCAACGGAGACTACGTGTCGGTGTGCTGGAAGTTCACGGACGACCCGCGCAAGGCCTACAAGGTCACCGTCAAGCCGGCGCCCAAGGATGCAGCCGCCGAGGAGTAGTCCCCGCGCTGCGTGATCTTTCGGAGGCCCTCGGCCCCGCGGCCGGGGGCCTTCGCTCGCCGGCCGCGCGCGCGGGCACTACCGTCTGCGGGCGATGTCTCTGCCTCCGCTCCGTCCCGAGCAATACGAGCGCTACCGCCGTCACCTGAGCCTGCCCGAGTTCGGGCTCGCCGGGCAGCAGCGTCTGCTCGCGTCGAGCGTGCTGTTGGTCGGCGCGGGCGGGCTCGGCTGCCCGCTGGCGCAATACCTCGCCGCGGCAGGCGTCGGTCGCATCGGGCTGCTCGACTTCGACGTCGTCGATCTCTCGAACCTCCAGCGCCAGGTGCTCTACGGGCCGGCCGACGTCGGGCGGCCGAAGGTGGAGGTGGCGCGCGAGCGCATCCTCGCGCAGAACCCGGACGTCGAGGTGGTGACGTTCCAGGAGCGTCTCACCTCCGAGAACGCGCTCGAGCGCTTTCGCGACTTCGACCTGGTGATCGACGGGACCGACAACTTCCCGACGCGGTACCTCTCGAACGACGCCTGCGTGCTGCTCGGCAAGCCCACCGTGTACGGCGCGATCCTGCGTTTCGAAGGGCAGGCCTCGACCTTCGATGCGCGGCGCGGGCCCTGCTACCGCTGCCTGTTCCCCGAGCCGCCGCCGCCCGGCAGCGTGCCCTCGTGCGCGGAGGGCGGCGTGCTCGGCGTGCTGCCCGGCATCATCGCGCTGATCCAGGCGACCGAGGCGCTGAAGCTGCTGACCGGCGTCGGCGAGCCATTGATCGGACGCTTCCTGCACTACGACGCGCTGGCGATGCGCTTCGACGAGTTCCGCTTCGAGAAGGATCCCGACTGCCCGGTGTGCGGCGCGCATCCGAGCGTGACGGAGCTGATCGACTACGAGGGCTTCTGCGGAGTCGGCCGGGCAGAGGAGAGGAACGGCGTGCGTGAAATCTCGGCGGCGGAGCTGGCGGCGCTCCAGAGGAGTGGCGAGCGCCTGCTGCTGCTCGACGTGCGGCAGCCCGAGGAGTGGCGCCGCGCACGCATCGAAGGCGCGCAGCTGCTGCCGCTCGGCGAGCTCGAAGCGCGCCTCGCCGAGCTGGCGGACTGGAAGGACGGGCGTGTGATCGCGCACTGTCACCACGGCCCACGCAGCGCGCACGCCTGCGAGCTGCTGGCGGCGGCCGGCTTCACGAACGTGTCGAACCTGGTGGGCGGCATCGACGCCTGGTCGCTGACCGTCGATCCCGGCGTGCCGCGCTACTGACCGCGGAGGAGCCTTGGCGAAGAGCAGCATTCCCGATCCGCTCGAAAGGCGGCATCTGATCGAGGGCGAGCTCGAGCCGGCGCGCGCGCTGGCATTCGCGAACGCCTACCTCGCCGATGGCCGAGAGCTCGAGGCGATCGCCTTCCTGCGCAAGGCGAGCGCCGGCGCTCAGCTCGAGCAGATCTGGCAGAGCGCGCTTCGCGAAGGCGATCCCTTCTTGCTGCGCGAGGCCGCGCTCGGGCTCGGCCGCGAGCCGGACGCCGCAACCTGGCGCGAAGTCGAGAGCGCCGCGGCAAGCGCCGGCAAGGATCGCTACGCTGCCGAAGCTCGCCGTCAGGCGGAACGCCTCGCGAGCCGATAAGGGGTGTCTCAGGGGGTGCGATGCCGCTGCGTTGTCTCGTCGTGCGTGGGCTCGTGAAAGAGGCCGAAGAGGACATCAACAAGTTCCTGTCGAGCCATGACGTCAACGTGCTCCACATGGCGCAGAGCGAGCACGGCGAGTACATCAGCATCACGCTGCTCTACGAGGAGCCTGCCGCCATCGGCTAGAGCGGCGCCATGCGCGACGAGATCCGGATCGAGAACGCCCGCTCCCACAACCTGAAGGGTGTTTCGTGCCGGATCCCCGTCGGGCGCATGACCGTGGTGAGCGGCGTGTCCGGGTCGGGCAAGTCCAGCCTGGCGTTCGACACGCTCTACGCCGAGGGGCAGCGCCGCTACGTGGCGTCGCTCTCGACCTACGCGCGCCAGTTCCTGGAGCGGTTGCCGCGCCCCGACGTGGACGCGATCTCGAACCTGCCGCCGGCCATCGCGATCGAGCAGCGCAATCGCGTCAGCAACGCACGCTCCACCGTCGGCACGGCGACCGAGATCCTCGATCACCTGCGCCTGCTCTTCGCGCGCGTCGGCGAGACGCGCTGCTGCGGCCGGCCCGTGCGGCCAGGGACGGTTGCGGCCGTGACCGCGCGGCTGCTCGAGCGCTACGACGGCCAGCGGCTCACGCTCGCCGCGCCGTTGCCGCGCCGGCGCGGCGAGACACCGCGCGCGCTGCGCGAGCGCATCGTGAAGGACGGCTACACCCGGCTGCTCGCGCCCGACGGAACTCTCGCCGACGCGACCGAGCTGTCGCTCGAGGCGCTGCGCAAGCTCGCCGGAGGGGCCGAGCTGGTGATGGATCGGCTCGCGGTCGCGGAGGGCGCGCAGACGCGCATCGCGGAGGCGGTGGCCGCCGCCTTCGCGCGCGAGCGCGAGCTGCACACGCTGACGCTCGAGGGTGAACGCCGCGTGTTCCGCGAGGGCTTCGCCTGCGACGAGTGCGGCCGGCGCCATCCGACGCCCGAGCCGGCGCTGTTCTCCTTCAACAGCCCGCTCGGCGCCTGCGAGGCCTGCCACGGCTTCGGCCGCACGCAGGCGCTCGACCTCGAGCGGGTGGTGCCCGACCCCGGGCGCTCGCTCGCGGGCGGCGCCATTGCTCCGTTCCAGACGCCGAGCGCGCGCGGCTGCCAGCGCGACCTGCTGCGCGCCGCCAAGGCTGCGCGACTGCCGGCGGACCTGCCGTGGAGCGCACTCGACGAAGCACAGCGCGCCTTCGTGATCGACGGCGACGGCGGCGACTGGTACGGCGTGCGCGGCTACTTCGTGTATCTGGAGTCGCGGCGCTACAAGGTGCAGGCCCGCGTCGCCATCGCGCGCTATCGGCGCTTCGATCGCTGCGAGACCTGCGCCGGCACGCGCCTGCGGCCCGAGGCGCTCTCGGTCTACGTGGGCGAGCGCCAGATCGGCGAGCTGGCGCACCAGAGCGTGGGCGAGCTCGATGCCTGGCTCGCGGCGCTGCGTCTCTCGTCCGCGCAGGCGCCGCGTGGCGCGCGCCTGCTCGCGAGCCTGCGCGCGCGTGTCGCCACCGCGCGCGAGGTGGGCCTCGGCTACCTCTCGCTCGACCGCCAGGTGCGCACGCTCTCCGGCGGCGAGGCCCAGCGCATCCAGCTCGCCACGGCGCTGGGCGGAGCGCTCACGGGCGCGCTCTACGTGCTCGACGAGCCGTCCGTGGGCCTGCATGCGCGCGACGTCGCTCGGCTGCTGCGCGTGCTGCATGCGATTCGCGACCAGGGCAATACGGTGGTCGTGGTGGAGCATGCGCCAGAGGTCTTGCGCGCGGCCGATCACGTGATCGACCTCGGCCCGGGCGCCGGACGCGCGGGAGGCCAGCTCGTTGCCGAGGGCAGCGTGAACGAGCTGACGAGGAATCCTGCCTCGCTGACCGGCCGCATGCTGGCCGGCGCCTTTCAGGTGCAACGCAAGCGGGGTCGGCCCGCCCGGGGCTGCCTGCGCGTGCGCGGCGCAACGGCCCACAACCTGAAGAACGTGGATGTGGACGTGCCGCTCGGTCAGCTGGTGGTGGTGAGCGGCGTCTCGGGCGCCGGCAAGTCGAGCCTGGTGCGGGCGGTGCTGGTGGGCCAGCTGCGGCGCGATCCCGAGCGAGGCGCCTGCCGCGCGGTCGAGGGCGGCGAGCAGCTCGACGCGGTGGTGGTCGTCGAGCCGACGCCGCCGGGTCGCAGCCTGCGCTCGAATCCGGCCACGGTCTCGAAGGCCTTCGACGGCATCCGCCGTTGCCTGTCCGCGACCTCCGAGGCGCGGCGTCAGAAGCTCGCGCCGGGCTGGTTCTCGTTCAACGTTCCCGGCGGGCGCTGCGAGACTTGCGAGGGCACGGGCGAAGCCGTGGTGGACATGCAATTCCTGGAAGACGTGCGCGTGCCGTGCGACGCGTGCGGTGGCCGGCGCTATCGCAAGGAAGCGGAGGCGATCCGACTGCACGGGCGCAGCGTCACGGAGCTGCTCGATCTCACCATCGAAGAGGCGCGTGCGCTGTTCGCCGAGGAGCCCTCCGTCAGCGAGCGGCTGGCGCCGTTCGCGCGCGTCGGCCTCGGCTACCTCACGCTCGGGCAGCCGCTCGGCACGCTCTCGGGCGGCGAGCTGCAGCGCATGCGCGTGGCGCTCGCGCTCGGCGAGCGGCCCGGACGCGCGCTGTATGTGCTCGACGAGCCCACCACAGGGCTGCATGCCAACGAGGTGCAAGTCCTGCTCGACTGCCTCGAGCAGCTGCTCGAGCGCGGGGGCAGCGTGCTGATCGTCGAGCACAATCTCGACGTGATCCGGCTCGCGGATCACGTGATCGACGTCGGGCCGGAGGGTGGCCCGGGCGGAGGCCGGATCGTGGCCGTGGGCCCGCCCGAAGCGATCGAGCGCGCCGAGGCCTCGCACACCGGTCGCGCGCTGCGGGCGCTCGCGTGAGGGCGTCGCCATGTGGGAGCGGCCGGTTCCTCCGAGCGAGATCGCCCCGCTCGAGTTCTTCACGCGTTGGCTGCCGGAGGTCGTGGCCGGAGATCCGGAGCGCCAGCGCCGGCTCGGCGACACCCTCGCGACGCTTCAGTTCGACCTGATCGGCGATGGAGGGGGGTCCTTCCTGCTGTACGTCGAAGCCGGCTCCGTGCGCGGCGAAGCCGGGCCCGCCTCGGCCGTCGATCTCCGCCTCCAGCTGGATCTCGAGACCTGGCGCGCGTTGAACGCGGGCACGCTCTCGGCGCCAGAAGCGCTCCTGCGAAGGCGACTGCGCGTCGAGGGCAACTTCGCGTTGGCGCTGAAGCTCCAGCTGATCCTCGGCTGACTCGGCGGCCGGGCTAGGAGCCTGACCCAAGATGGCGCGGGTCGCCCGGACGCCGATGCATCGCCGCCAACAAGCTCGACGACTCCCGCGCCCTTCGGGCTTGGGCCCATGCGCCGTAGCGAGAGCTACGGCTCGGTCGCGACGCCTCGTTGGCGGCGCGCCTCGACGCCCGTGCTCAACCGACGATCTTGGGTCAGGCTCCTAGCGCTCGCCCGGCTTTCGCTTCGGATTCTTGCGCTGGGCCGTGCGCCGGCGCTCGAAGATGTGCTTGTCGTGAGAGCGGCGCAGCTGGGAGCGCAGGGTGTCGAGCAGGCGATCCGCAGCGTGCCCGGGGTGCGGGGCAAGGGCGTGGGTGGCGAGCTCGGTGGAGCGGCCGGTCACGCGGCCGGACGCTGCGTGTCCGCTCCCGTCCGGGGTGAGCGTGACCTCGACGTGGGTCAGCTCGGGAAACTCGTCGGCCAGCGCCCGGCAGCGGTCCTCCACTTCCACGCGCACGGAGTCCGTCACCGGCATGTCCTTGAAGTGGACCGCGATCACCGCATTCGACATCGCATCCTCCTCGTGCTGCTCTCGAAGGTCGGGCCCGATGCGTATCGAGTCAAGCGAGAAATCGCTCGAGAGCGCGCTGCGCAACGCCACGCGTCAGCGGTATCTTCGGCGGCTCAAGGAAGCGTTTCGAGCGCTGGTGCCTCGCCCGGACTTCAAATCCGGTGAGAACCGTGGCGACACGGTTCTGGCGGGTTCGATTCCCGTCCGCTTCCGCCACACCGTTGACGTGGGCGGGTCGCGTCGAGCAGAATGCAGCGCGAGGGGAGTGAGAGCTGTACTCACGCGTCGAAGCTGCACGCATTCTGCGGGTCACAAGGGCCCGGCTGCGCAGCTTCGAGCGCATGGATCTGGTGCGGCCGGCGCTGGGGCAGGGCGAAGCCGCGAGCTTCGACTTTCGCGACCTGCTCAGTCTGCGCGCGCTGGTGTCGCTGCTCGACCGCGGAGTCTCGATGCGCCGCATCCGCCGCAGCGTCGAGCGGGTGCGCGAGCACTGGCCCGAGCTCGAGCGTCCGCTCGGCGCGTTGCAGCTCTGGGATGGGGCGCACGAGCGTCTGGTGGTGCGGCACGCGGGCTCGCTGCTCGACCCCGACGGGCAGCTGCTGCTCGACTTCGCCGACGCAGAGGAGGCACCGCCGGCGGTGGCCGAGCTACCGGCCGCGCCGGGGCCTGCTCCGCCGAGCGCGCTCGAGTGGTTCGAGCGCGGCTGCCAGCTCGACGCGGCGACGGCCACGCTGCCGCAGGCGATCGAGGCATACCGGCGCGCGCTCGAGCTCGAGCCGGGTCTCGCCGACGCGCATTGCAACCTCGGCACCGCGCACTACAACCGCGGCGAACGCGACGCCGCGCGCCTTGCCTACGAGGCGGCGCTCGTGCAGCAGCCCACCCATCGCGAGTCGAACTTCAATCTGGCCAATCTGCTCGAGGAGGCGGGCCGGCGCGAGGCCGCCATCCACCACTACAAGCGGGCCGTCGCGGCGGACCCGTGCTTCTCGGATGCCCACCTGAATCTCGCGCTGCTGTACGAGAAGATCGGCATTCCGCGCCGCGGCCGAGAACACTGGCGCCGCTACCTGCAGCTGGCGCCGGAGGGAACCTGGGCCGAAGTCGCGAGGCAGCGCCTGCGCAGCGAGCCCGGCCCGGGGCCAGACGCGCGCCAGCGTTAGGGCGCGGGCACCACCCGGAAGGTAGAGCGCCCGACGTTCTCGTCGTAGAGCTGGGCCGTCACCTGCCAGATGCCGGCCTGCGCGTCTGCCGGCAGCTCGAACGCAGCGGTCACGTGCGGCCCGCGCAGCGGCCGGCTCGTGCCCTGCTGCGCCACACGGCCGCCGGGCTCGATCCAGATCAGCTCGATCTCCCGGCTCCAATCGAGCCACTCGGGCTCGAGCCGCGCCCACCAGTGCACGGCTTGCCCGCCCAAAAATTCCTCGCGCGAGTGGCCGACCGGGGTGTCGGCGCCGGCGCTGCCGTCTCCGTCGGCGAAGCCGGCCTGCGCGAACAGGGGCAAGGTGAGGATGCGGATCAGGCGTTCGGCGCGAAGCTGTCCGGTCTTGCCGGGCTCGAAGCGCCGCTCCGCCTGCTCCAGGTAGAAGACGGCGCTGACGCGATCGCCCAGCTCTTTGTGGGCACGGCCGATCTGGAAGTAGGTGAGCGCCACTTCGGGGTCGAGCAGCAGCGCGCGCTGCCACGCCGCGATGGCATCCGGATTGCGCCCGAGCTCCCGCAGCCATTCGCCCTGCCGGAAGGGCAGGCGCGGATCGTTGGGCTCTTCGCGCTCGCCTGCCGCGAGCGTCGCGATCGCCGCCTCGCGATCACCTGCCGCGGCCTGCCGTTCCGCAGCCGCGAGGGCGGCACCGCTCTGTTTCGTGTCCGGCGTCGGATGGCGCGCCGGCAACGTGGTGCGCCCGCTCTCGAGGACGCGCACGAGCCGGACCTGGAGCCCGGCGAAGTCCTGGCGCAGCTGCGGATCGATGCTGCCCGGCACGCTGGTGGTGCGCGCGCGTGCCACGGCGGCGTCGAGGCGCGCCACGACGTGCGGATGGCTCTGGAGGTACGGCGGGATCTCGAAGCCGAGCTCCGGCTGGCGCTCTGCGGCGAGGCGCTCGAAGAAGGTCGCCATGCCCATCGGGTCGTAGCCGGCGCGCACCAGGAAGGCCACGCCGACCTCGTCGGCCTCGGCCTCGAGCTCGCGGCTGTAGGCGAGCTGGAGGCTCTGGCTCACGCCCTCGGCCGCGATCAGCGCGCCCGGCTCGTCCGCGGCCACTGCCACGCCGATGCCGAGCAGCTTCGCGAGCAAGTCGGGCACCGTGGCCTTCTCGATCGAGCGCGCCACGTGACTCCGCTTGGCGTGGGCGATCTCGTGCGCCATCACGCCGGCCAGCTCGTCGAGCGAGCCCGCGGCGAGCAGCAGGCCGGTGTGGAAGTAGATGTATCCCGCCGGTCCGGCGAAGGCGTTGAGCGCGGGGTCCACCACCACGCGGAAGCGGTAGACGAAGGGCTGCGGCTCGACGGTGCGCACCAGCGACTGGCCGATCTCGTTCACGCTGGCGAGCACGATCGGATCGTCGATCAGCGTGAGATGCTCGCGCACGGCGCGGTCGAGGCTCGCGCCCATCGCGCGTTCCTGGGCCGGCGTCACCTCGATCAGGCGCTCGAACGTGCTGGTCTCGCGGTCGTCGTGGGCGCAGCCGAGCGCGGCCGCGACCCCGACGATCACCGCGAGGCGTCGTCTGACTGCCATCGGAGCACGGGCTTGCGCGCGGCCAGCGTCTCGTCGAGGCGCCGCAGGCGCGTGCGATGCGGCGCGGAGCGGACCGTCTCGGGGTCGCTCTGCGCCTCGGCGGCGATCGCGAGCAGCGCCTCCGCGAAGCGATCGAGGCCCTCGAGGCTCTCGCTCTCGGTCGGCTCGATCATCAGCGCGCCGGGCACGATCAACGGGAAGTAGATCGTGGGCGGGTGGTAGCCGTGGTCGATCAGACGCTTCGCCACGTCCATCGTGGTCACGCCGTATGGGGCGAAGTTGCGGTCCGAGAGCACGCACTCGTGCATCACCGTGCCGGGATAGGGCACGTGGAACTCGCCCGCGAGCCGGGCCAGCAGGTAGTTCGCGTTCAGCACCGCCATCTCGGAGCAGCGCAGCAGGCCCTCGCGGCCGAGCGAGAGGATGTAGGTGTAGGCGCGCACCAGCATGCCCACGTTGCCGTGCTGACCGTGCAGGCGCCCGATCGTGCCGGGTAGCTCGCTCTCCCATACGAAGCCGCCGTCGCTGCGTCGCACCACCACCGGCACCGGCAGATGGGGCGCGAGCAGCTCCTTCACCGCGACCGGGCCTGCGCCGGGGCCACCGCCGCCGTGCGGCGTGGAGAAGGTCTTGTGCAGGTTCATGTGCATCACGTCGATGCCCATGTCGCCCGGCCGCGCGACGCCCAGCAAGGCATTCAGGTTCGCGCCGTCGCCGTAGACGAGGCCGCCCCGAGCGTGGACGATCTCGCAAATCTCCTTGATGTGGCGTTCGAACAGCCCGAGCGTGTTCGGGTTGGTGATCATCAGCGCCGCGACCCGAGCGTCCATCGCGGCCGCCACGGCCGCTGGGTGCAGGATGCCGTCGGCCCCCGACGCGACCGAGACGACCTCGTAGGCGTTCAGCGCCGCGCTCGCGGGATTGGTCCCGTGCGCCGAGTCGGGCACGAGCACGCGCGTGCGCTTCTCGCCGCGCGCCTCGTAATAGGCACGGATCATCATGATGCCGGCGAGCTCGCCCTGCGCGCCCGCCGCCGGCTGCAGCGTGACGCGGTCCATGCCGCTGATCTCCGCCAGCAGCTGCTCGAGGCCGTAGAACAGCGCCAGCAGCCCCTGCACCCGTTCGGCCGGCGAGAAGGGGTGCGCCGCGGCGAAGCCGGGCAGCCGCGCGACTCGCTCGTTGAGCTTGGGGTTGTACTTCATCGTGCAGGAACCGAGCGGGTACAGCCCGAGATCGACCGCAGCGTTCCAGGTGGACATGCGCGTGAAGTGGCGCACCACGTCCACCTCGGAGACTTCCGGCAGGCCGGGCAGGTCGGTGCGCGCGAGCGGCCCGAGCAGCCTCGCGACGTCGGCGGGCGGCACGTCGGGCGCCGGCACCTCGGCGCCGCGGCGCCCGGGCCGGCTGCGTTCGAACAGCAGCGGCTCTTCGTAGCCGAAGCCGGACGAAGCGTTGCTGCTCACGCTGCATCCCCGGCGAGCAGGGCGATGGCGCGGTCGATCGACTCGCGCGAGGCCAGCTCGGTGGCGCAGAACAGAATGGCGGGGCCGAGCGCCGGCGCGTAGGGAGCGAGGTCGAGCCCCGCCACCACGCCCGCGCTCCGAGCGCGCGCGAGCGCGCCCGCGGCCGGCTCGGCGAGCCCGATCACGAACTCGTTGAACGTGGGCGCAGTGAAGGGCAGGCGGAGGCCCGCGCTGGTGCGCACGCGCGCCTTGGCGTACTCCGCCTTCGCGAGGTTCAGCTCGGCCAGCTCACGCAGGCCGCGGCGGCCGAGCAGCGCGAGGTAGATCGTCGCCATCAGCAGGCACAGGCCCTGGTTGGTGCAGATGTTCGAGGTCGCGCGCTCGCGCCGGATGTGCTGCTCCCGGGTCGAGAGCGTGAGCACGAAGCCGCGCCGGCCGTCGGCATCCAGCGTCTGGCCCGCGAGCCGGCCGGGCAGCTGGCGCACGTGGGCAAGGCGAGCCGCCAGGAAGCCGACGTGCGGGCCGCCGAAGCTGATCGGCACGCCGAAGCTCTGTGCCTCGCCGCACACGATGTCCGCACCCAGCGCGCCGGGCGCCTCGAGCAGCGCCAGCGAGAGCGCCTCGGCCACGCTGACGACGAGCAGCGCGCCGTGGGCATGCGCGGCGGCAGCGCCCGCGCGCAGCTCTTCGACGCTCCCGAAGAAGGAAGGCTGCTGCACGACGCAGCAGGCGGTCTCTCTGTCGAGCGCTTCGGGCGAGAGCGTGCTGCGCCCGTCGCTCGAGAGCGGCAGCGTGACGGTCTCGGCGCCGAGACCGGCGAGGTAGGTTTCGAGCACCTGCCGGTAGTGCGGGTGCAGGCCCGCGGCGAGCGCCACCTTGCGACGCCGCGTCACGCGCATCGCCATCAGCACCGCCTCGGCGGTGGCGGAGGCGCCGTCGTACATCGACGCATTCGCGACCTCCAGGCCCGTGAGCGCGCAGATCATGGTCTGCCACTCGAAGATCGCCTGCAGCGTGCCCTGGCTGATCTCGGGTTGGTAGGGCGTATACGAGGTGGTGAACTCGGCGCGGGAGACCAGGGCATCGACGGCGCTCGGCAGGTAGTGCGCGTAGCTGCCGGCGCCGAGAAACCAGGGCCCGGCCTGCGCGTGCTCGTTGCGTGCGGCAAGCGCGGCGAGGTGCTCGAACACCTCCTGCTCGCTCTGCGCCGCGGGCACCTCGAGCGCACGTGCCAGCCGCAGCGCGGCGGGGATGGGTGCGAACAGCTGCTCGAGGCGGTCGTGCCCGCAGCGTACGAGCATGCGCTGGACTTCGTCCTCGGTGTGGGGGATGTAGCGCAGGCTCGGGTCTCGCTCTGAAGTCAGCTAGTCGGCGCGGTCCTTGACGTGCTGGCGATAGTCGCTCGCGACGAGCAGATCCTCGATCTCGCTCGGCTCGTCGGGCTCGATCACGAGCATCCAGCCGTCCCCGTAGCAATCGGAGTTGACGAGCTCGGGTTGCTCCGCGAGCAGGGCGTTCATCTCGACCACGCGCCCGCTCACCGGGCCGAACAGATCAGCCACCGCTTTCACGGATTCCACCACGCCGAAGGGCTCGCCGCGTTCGATGCCAGAGCCCACGGCGGGTAGCTCGACGAAGACCACGTCGCCGAGCTGTTGCTGCGCGTAGTCGGTCACGCCGATCACCACGCGCTCGCCCTCGATGCGAATCCACTCGTCTTCGCGCGTGTAACGCAGCTCTTGAGGAATGTCGTAGTCAGCCACGAGAAGCCCCCTCGCTCGACACCCGCGTGCTGCCGCGAACGAACGGCGTCGCGACCACCCGCGCGCTCAACCCTCGACCGCGCACCTTCACCTCGAGACGCGTACCCGGCTCGGCCAGAGCGGGCGGAACGTAGCCGAGCCCGATCGACTTTTGGAGGGTGGGAGAGGGCGCGCCCGACGTGACGACGCCGACCTCCGAACCGGCGAGCGCGAGCGCGTAGCCGGCACGGGGGATGCCTCGCTCCATCAGCTCGAAGCCCACCAGCAGCTTTCGATGGCCCGCCTGCCGGCGGCGCTCGATCGCTTCGCCGCCGAGGAAGGCGGGGCCGCCCTGCTTCACGAAGCGGTCGAGGCGCGCCTCGAGCGGCGAGGTCTCGTCGTCGAGCTCGTGGCCGTAGAGCGGGAGCGCCGCCTCGAGCCGCAGCGTGTCGCGCGCGCCGAGCCCTGCCGGCGCGAGCCCGTGCGCGGCGCCGGCGCGGCACAGCGTCTCCCACAGTGCGAGCGCGTCGGCCGCGGCGCAATACAGCTCGAAGCCGTCGCTGCCCGTGTAGCCGGTGCGCGACACGAGCACCTGCGCCGCTCCGAGCTTGGCGTGCGTGAAGGCGAAGCGGGGTAGGGCGCCGAGCCCGGGGTCGCTGCAGGCATCGAGCACCGCCAGGCTGGCCGGCCCCTGCAGCGCGAGCAGCGCGGTCTCCGCGCTGCGGTTCTCGACCGCGACACCGGCCGGCGTATGGCGCACGACCCAGCGGTAGTCCTTCTCGATGTTCGAGGCATTCACGCACAGGAACCACTGCTCGTCGCCGAGGCGGTACACGGTGACGTCGTCCACCACGCCGCCGGCCTCGTTGCAGAGGCAGCCGTAGCGCACGCGCCCGACGCGCAGCGAGGCGACCGGGCAGCTCACCAGCCACTCGACGGCCGCCGTCGCGCCCGGCCCGCGCAGGTGGAGCTGCCCCATGTGCGAGACGTCGAACAGGCCGGCCCGTTCACGCACCGCGGCGTGCTCCTCGAGGATCGAGCCGTACTGCACCGGCAGCTCGAAGCCCGCGAAGGGCACGAGCCGCGCGCCCAGCCGCTCGTGTGCCTCGAACAGGGGGGTGCGCTGGAGGCCGCTCACGTGCCGGTGCGCTGGCGCTGGGCGAGCAGGGTGTTCTGGAGCAGCATCGTGATCGTCATCGGACCCACGCCGCGCCGGTGCGGCGTGAGCAGTCCGGCGACGCCGAGCACCGCCTCGAAGTCCACGTCGCCGACGAGCTGGCCATCCACCTCGCTTACGCCGACATCGATCACCGCCGCGCCGGGTCGGATCCAGTCGGCCTTGACCAGCCGCGGGATGCCGACCGCGGAGACCAGCACGTCGGCGCCACGACAGAGCGCGGCGAGGTCACGGGTGCGCGAGTGGCACATGGTCACGGTTGCATTGCGGCGCTGCAGCAGCAGCGAGACCGGCTTGCCGACGATCATGCTGCGGCCGATCACCACGGCATGAGCGCCCTCGAGCCGGATGCGATGCCGATCGAGGATCTCGAGGATGCCGAGCGGCGTACACGGGAACAGGCCCACCTCGCCGAGCAGCAGCTTGCCGGCGTTGAGCGGCCCGACGCCGTCCACGTCCTTCGCCGCATCGATCGCTGAGGCGATGCGGTTGGCGTGGATGTGCTTCGGCAGCGGCAGCTGCACGAGAATGCCGTCCACCGCGTCGTCGCGGTTCAGCCGGCCGATCAGCGCGAGCAGCTCGGCCTCTGGCGTGTCCCCGGGCAGCTTGTGCTCGACGGAGCCCAGGCCGACGCGCTCGCAGGCGCGGCGCTTGCCCTTGATGTACGAGGCGCTCGCGGGGTCGTCGCCGACCAGCACCACGGCGAGGCACGGCGGGCGGCGGCCGGCAGCCACCCCGGCGGACACCTCGCTCGTCAGGCGCTCGCGCAGCTCCTCTGCGAGCGCGAGACCATCCACGACGACGGTGGGCACCGAGGCGCTGGCTACCGGCGACAAGTCCTGCGCACCCCCGACTCGCGGAAGGCGCGCAGTATAACCGTCAGGCCGCGGCCTTCGCGCCCTTGCCGCCCTTCTTCGGGCCCTTGCCCGGCGGATCGCTCTTGGTCGGAGCGTCGCTCTTGGTCTCGCTGCTGCTCGGGGCCGCCGCCTCCGCTGCGGGCTTGCCCTCGGTGCTCGGCGTGCTCTCGGCGCCGGACGTGCTCTCGCTGGCGCTCGGGGCGGCAGGCTTCTGGCTGCCGTAGAGGTCGCTGTACCAGCCGCCGCCCTTCAGCACGAACGAGGTTCTCGAGATCTGGCGGCGCGCCTTCTGGGCTCCGCAGCCCGGACACTTCTTGAGCGGAGCTTCGCTGATGCGCTGCTCGCGCTCGAACTCGTGGCCGCAGCCCTTGCAGATGTACTCGTAGACCGGCATCACGTCCCCTGTCGCTCGCGCCCTGGGAGAGCGGGTTGGGTATCGGAATCAGCCGGCCTTCGCCAGCGCTTCGAAACAGCGTTCGAGAAGCTCCGGATCGCCTGTGATATGCACGCGTTTTCGGCTCAAGAGCCCTTGGGCCGGGTGAGGTAGGCGACCTTCTCCGCTTCGGCCTCTTCGTTGCCGCTGCTCGAGAGCGTGTCGAGCAGGGCCAGATGGGTCTCGATGGTCTGGCGCAGCGCGGCAGCCAGGCGGCCGCGCAGCTGGCGCATGGTGCGGATGTCCTCGGCCAGCTTGGCCGCCCGGCGGTGCGCAGCGTCCAGCACCTTCTCGGCCTTCACCTCGGCCTCCGACACCATCACCTCGGATTCCTTCATCGCGGTTCGCTTCAGGTCCTCGCTCAGTGTCTGGGCGGTAACCAGGGTGTCTTGTAGGAGCTTTTCGGTCTGCGACAGATCCTCGACGCGGCGCTCGAGCGAGCGCACGCGGTCGGCGAGCTGGTCGCGCTCGCGCAGCAGCGCCTCGTAGTCCTCGGCGAGGAGCTGGAGGAAGCTCTCCACCTCGATCGGGTCGAGCCCGCGGAAGCGACTGCCGAAGCGGTGGTTCTGGATGTCGAGCGGCGTGAGCCTCACGGCGTTCCTCCGGGGACGGGTCGGGGACGTTCGTCAAGTTGTCAAGTTGTCGGGCAAGCTTTCGAGGAGCGATGTCGGTCTGACAACTTGACAACTTGACGAACGTCCCCGCTAGGGGGGTGCGCTCAGCTTCCGGCGAGCTCCTGCGAGCGGCGCGTGGCCGCGGCGACGGCTTCGTGGATGGCGGCGCGGAAGCCGCACGCCTCGAGCCGCTCGAGCCCGGCGATGGTGGTGCCGCCCGGAGACGTCACCTGGTCCTTGAGGGCCGCCGGATGCCGGCCCGTCTCCTGTGCGAGCCGAGCCGAGCCGAGCACGGTCTGGACGGCGAGGGCGCTCGCGGCGTCGCGCGGCAGCCCCATGCGCACGCCCGCGTCGGACAACGCCTCGAGGAACACGAACACGTAGGCCGGCCCGCTGCCGGAGAGGCCGGTCACGGCGTCGAGCAACGCTTCGCTGGGCGCCTCCCACGCCATGCCGACGCTCTCGAACAGGGCGCCCGCCAGCGCGCGATCCCGCGCGCTGCAGCCGTCCCCGGCGACGAAGGCGGTGGCGCCGCTCTGCACCAGCGCGGGTGTGTTCGGCATGGCGCGCACGATGCGCGCTCCCTCCGGCAATGCGGCGCGCAGCGCCCGGATCGGCACGCCGGCGGCGATCGAGACCCAGAGCGGGCGTGCCAGGGTGCCGTCGCTGGCACCGCCGAGCGCTGCGAGCGCGCCGCTCACCAGGCCCGGCTTCACGGCCAGCACCACGAGGTCGCTGGCCGCGACGACGCCCCTGTTGTCGTCGCTGGTCTCGATGCCGAGCGCCTGTTCGAGCTGCTTGCGGCGGGCCGGGTCCGGATCGGCGGCGCGCACGCGCGCGACCGGTACGCCGGCGGCCAGCACGCCGGCGGCGAGCGCCTCGCCCATCGCGCCCCCGCCGATGAAGCCGATGCGTACGTCGTCGAGTCGAGCGCTCATGTGCTTTCTCCTCGCGGTCCGAACAGCGCGCTGCC